>Ga0247609_10000044_pt1 | contig 162236 bp, 122 predicted proteins | sample 172DNAGHGlowgp2_FD_193487 | JGI IMG/M metagenome (GOLD analysis project Ga0247609, IMG submission 193487) | Sheep rumen microbial communities from Palmerston North, Manawatu-Wanganui, New Zealand - 1728 DNA GHGlow gp2 | ecosystem: Host-associated > Mammals > Digestive system > Stomach > Rumen...
CACGGTGTAGGGGGCCGTGGCGGAGGTGATGCGGTAGTAGAGGGTGTCACCGTCGGCGTTGGCGGCCTTGAAGTCGTAGTCGGGCCAGGGGTTCTGGGCCTTCAATCCGCCGGCGCACACGGCGAGCAGCAGCGCCGCGCACACCAACGCGGCCCCGTTCTTAACCGATTGTGTAAATATCTTTTCCATTGTTTTGATTGTTATAGATGATGATTGTTTGATTTGGCGAAAATATATTTTTTTTGTGATTTGTGACTTGTGATTTGTGATTTGTGACTTGTGACTTGTGATTCGGGACTTGGGACTTGAACCATTCGCCCCGACGTTTCCAAAACTACTAACTACTAACTACTAACTACCAACTACTAACTACTAATTGTTACCGTACAACGGCCTGCCCGTGAAACTCAGTCCCGTCAATGTGAACTGTAACGTTGTGTTGTCACGATAAACTACCTGCGCCGGAATATTGAGATAGGAATAGACCCCTTCGTCTATCTCCAACGAAAACGATCGCGATGGCATGTTGAGAATGTCCAAATCTGTGAAACCGACGGTATCTAATGTGGTGGCATAGAGAGTTGTATCTGTACTAATCAGCGACACCCGTGATGCTTTCCTGCACATTTCGCCAGCACCTTGACAATCCACATGAACCATATGACCATCCATCATAAGACAACCTTTACATTTAGAGCCATCGTGGCCCAAATTACAAAAGATAACATACTGGTTATTAGTCTTTTGAGAGCGATCTACAGGCACTATCTGATTCTTACAGAGTGCTGTAACATTCCTCTTCTGACACGAACCGCCAAAAAAGAAAAAAACTGATGCGATTAATAAAACGCAACAACTTGATAATCTGTGTCTTTTCATAAGCATTATTTTTTTTGTTAATAAGTGCAACAATAGCAAAAAGATTTACACATTTTTTTGTGCATCTCCACCAATATGATGGATTTGTGACGAAAATTTGACAAAAAAGACTTCTTTGACATATTAAAACAGCGCTTGACACTATAAAACCAAATTATTATATTTGTAATATTCACACCATAGGTTCAGCCAGCGCAAGCGAGAGGGCTTATCCGCGAAACCAAGTTAGAACATTCATCGAAAGAATCGAAATTTTGTGTATCTTTGCCAAATCATTCAAAAAACATCATCGTATGAATAAAAAGTCTTACATGCTTTTTCTTGCCCATCTTCTGTTCTGCGTTTTTACAGTTCTTTTCTTCCGATTGAATTCATTTTTGCGTCCAGCCGCCTTTGGCGCTTTCTACAAAGAATATATTGCTGGAGGAATCGTGCTAACAGTTTTTTATTTGAACTACTTCCTTCTTTACCCAAAGCTTTATCATGAGCGTCGCTTTACGCTTTACGCTATATCTATATTGACTTGTTTGATGATGGCATCCCTATTAGAAGAAAGGATTATCTATCAACAGATGTTCGAAATCGTAAAAGATTTGGACATAAACATCACTCACTATTTTGCAGAGCAAACGGTCATGATATTTCTCAGAGACGCATGCTTTTTCCTGTTTTCATTTATGATTTGTGTAATACGCTCATTTTACAATGAAAAACGTGATTTATATCGGTATTTACACAACCAGAAGCACCTTATTGTGGCCAAAGATATTCAAAAGAAAAACACTGTCACTCTCAATATCAAGGATATCACCCATTGTCAACAGATTGAAAATTATGCATACCTATACCTTCAAAATGGCAACCGGTACTCAAGGAACTGTACCCTATCTTCCTTGGCAGAAGACATTGGACCGGATTATTCCGTACGAATCTCCCGGAATATTGTTGCGATGTATGCCTATGTCCAATCCTTTGATAAAAACACCGTCTTCATTCAAACTCACGAAGGGATTGTTGGTTTCAAGATTACAGAATATTATAAGGAAAAAGCATTCTCGCAATTAAAGTCACATGTTATTCGAACAAAAGTCGCAAATAACTTTGCCCATTCTGAAGACTCCTCCCCAAAAACATACGAGGAAAAACAAGATGCGGAATTGCAATCACAAATCGATACAACGCAGTTTGATAAAGTGCAAACTTCCCTACAAGTCCTTTCATTCATCGAAGCGAACACAGACTGCAAGGGTTCTGACATTGCTAATCAGATCCAAGTCTCCCTATCCACCGTCAACCGCATCCTCGCCCAGCTCAAGGCCGATGGCCTCATCGAATACGTCGGCAGCAAAAAGACCGGCGGGTACCGGGCAATCCCCTCCCAAGGCCAGGAAACGCCGGAAACGACTCCCCCGCCCCAGCAGTCATAACCCAAAAGAAAAGGCACCGCAACCGCGATGCCTTTTCTTTTAGGTTTCAAAATTCAAGTTTCAGGTTTCAAGTTCCAAGTCTCTACTCCTCCCCCAACTCGGCGACAATCGCCTTTTCGACGTTCGTCATGGAGTAGCCGGAGGAGAAACGTTTCACCACCTCGCCGTCGCGGTTGATGAGAAACTTGGTGAAGTTCCACTGGATGTCGCCTGGTTTCTTGCTCTTCAGCCACGTGTAAAGCGGCGACTCGTTCTCACCGTTGACATCTATCTTGGCGAACTGCGGGAAGGTGATGTTGTAGTGGTCGGTGCAGAAGCCGTGAATGTCATCGTAGGAGCCGGGGGCCTGGCTGCCAAACTGGTTGCAGGGGAAGTCGAGGATGACGAAGCCGCGCTCCTGGTAATCCTGATACCACTGCTCCAACTGCTCGTATTGCGGGGTGTAGCCGCATTGGGTGGCCGTGTTGACCACCAGCAGCACCTTGCCCCGATACTGCGCCAACGACACACTGTCGCCGTTGCCGTCGAGCACCTTGAACTGGTAGATGTTGTCCTGCGGCTCCTCCACCTCAGTGGTGTCGCTGCCCGAAGGCTGCTCAGGCTCAATGTGTTCGGGACGCTCGCATGCGCCGAAGATGGCCAATACCGCCATCGTAATAATCAGAATACCAATCTTTTTCATTGCTTTTCCTGTTGATTCTACATGTTTATTTTGAAAGCGCGAAGATACAAAAAAAGGCACCGCCTCAGCAATGCCTTTTAAGTTTCAGGATTCAAGATTCAGGATTCAGGTTTCAAGTCCCAAGTCCCAAGTCTTGAGTCTTACTTCTGATAGAAGCGCACGCGGTTGTCAAGCACCTTGGTCTGGTTGATGAGGTAGCTCAGCAGCGTGTTCTCGTTGCGCTCGCGGCCGAGGACAGCGTTCTGGAGATAGTTCTTCTCCAACATCAGGTTCTCGGAGGCCTGACCGGGACGGGTCTCCAACACGTTGACCACGTAAGCCATGTTGTTGCCAGTGACGGCTGTGGGCTTGTTGGCCTGCAGACCGAAGATCTGGCCGATGGCCTTGCTCTCGACACCGCGGTTCATGTAGTAGTCGCCGGCGAAGCTCAGCATCACACTGTCGGTGACGGGCACGGAATACTTCTGCGCCACAGCCTGCATACCGCCGGAAGCGAGATCTTTGTTGAGTTGCTCAGCCACCAGTTCAACCTTGTTCTGATGTTCCAGCATAGCCTTGATTTCGTCTTTCACCTCTTTGTACTTCTGCTTGCCGACCTCGCGAACCGTGGCCACGGAAGCGACGGCGAAATACATTCTGTCAATATTGAAGACATCGGAAATGGCGTCTTTCTTCACATCATCGCCGAAGGACCAGCTGACGATGTCGCGACAGTTAGGCAACTGGCCAATGGCGGCAGCCATGGAGGTGACGGCTTGTCCGTTCACGACCTGGATACCCTGCTTGGCGGCGTTGGCGATCAGCTCCTCATTGTTGGAGACGCTGGCGGCGAACTGGTTAGCCTGGGAACGGAGGGCACTGACGGTGGCGTCGGAAGCGGTGATATCATAGTCATAGAGCACGAACTGGCGTTTCTCGATGAGCTGGGTGCGGTCGAGCACTTGGAACACGACGTAGCCGCTGGAAGCCTTGTAAACGTAGATGCCGCCGTTCGGGGTGGAGAGCAGGTTGTTGTAGAGATCGACCATGGTGCCGCGCTCGGGAAGCCAGAACGTGGTGTCGCCCTGCTCACGACCGTAGAGGTAGTTGGGCTGTTCGGCGAAGATGGTGGTCTGACCGGAAGCGATAACCTGACGCAGGCTGTCGGCCAGCAGACGGGCCTCTTTCTTGGAATAGGGAGCCTCCTTGTAAGAGGCGGTCTTGAACGGCAGCTCGATGGTGGCCACGAGCACGGAGTCGGGACGGTTGGCGGCGCCGAACACCTTGCCGAAATACCACTTCACGTTCTCGTAAGCGAAGGGTTCAATGAAGCTGCCCACCGGGGATTTGAACACGAGGCTGTCAAGTTCAGGCAGGTTGATGTCGCTCTGCTTGAAGTAGGTGCTGTCAACTGCGGCGCTGTTACCCTTGGAGACATTGTACGCGGCAATGTCAGTAGCCTGCGCGAAAGCGGCGAAGTCCTTGCGGACACTGTCCTCGATGGCTTTCAGGTCAGCGGGAGTGGGATTGATGGGGAACACGGCCACATTGATGTCGCGGTTGCGGTTCTGCACCGTGAAGATGTCGCTCTTATGCGTTTTGTAGAAGTTTTTCATATCGCTCTCCTTGACTTCCGGACTGAGGTTTTGGAAGGCCGTGAGTTCGGGGTTGACGGTCATCAGGGAAGCCAACACCATGTTGTTGTCCTTGGCGAGTTGCTTGGCCAACGGGTCGGAGAAATAGACGGAGTTCTGCGCGAGGGCGAAATATTGCTGCGATTTCTCTGCACCGAGGGCGAAACGCACGATAGCCTGGTAGGCGTTGTAGATGTCCTTCGCCTGTTCATTGTTGGCGTATGCCTCGATGTTCGAGAGGACGGCCATGGCGTTCTCAGGACCCATCTGCTGCGCCAGCGCGTTGGCGAACTGCGCAATGAACTGGTTTGGTTGCTGGGTGCTCAGCGAGGCAAGCATCTCCTCCTTGAAATCCTCGACCATCTGGCTCGAGTAGGCCATGCCCAACTTATCCAACTGTTTGTCCAACACCTGCTCCTGCAACATCTGGTTCCAGGTCATTTCGTGGAACTGGTACATCTCGCTGTCTTCGAAGGAGCTCTTGCCCTGCAACAGTCTCATGAGAGCGGTGTTCTGCTCATAGCGTTTGCTGTACTCCTGATCCATCTTCTTGCCATCGATCTTGGCCATCGTGTACTTGTCCGAGAAAACGCGGGTCACGTTGGAAAGGTCGCCCAAAATGAATGCGAGAAGGGCCAGACCGATGATTACCAATAAAAGCACGCCGTGCTTACGAATTGCGCCAATTGCTGCCATAAATTCTTTTATTTTTTAGTTATACATTATATTTCAAAAATTAGCCCGCAAAAGTAGCATTTTTTTGCTTTATTTGAGCGCATTTCCTATTTTTTATTTTCATAACACAAGATTATGATTATCAATGGAATAAGTAAAAAAACAACAAACGCCGGCCTGGAAAACAGCGGCTGGCGTTTACAATATTTATATAATATAGCTCCCTGAAAGGCGCAAAACCGAACGATCACGGATGTATCACCTGCGCAATAAACGGGTTGTGCGCAGCTTGCTCCGCATAGTGCCATTCGGGCGGCAGACACTCGGGGCACCAGTGGCCGCCTTCGAGGACGAGTTTCGGGGAGGCTTCGAAAGTGTGCCCGTCGTGGCAGCGCCAGCGCAGTTTCTTGGCCGGATCGCCGGCGTAGGTTTCCGAGAGCAGTTGTCCGCCCCGGAACTCCGCCGCTTGCTGCAAGTCAATGACAGTCAGTCGCTCCAACGGCAACGTCTCATCGTAACCGTGATCGATATGGATGGCCTTCTCGCGGCCAGGCGGCTTCGAAAGGTCGAATTCCTTCCAGTCGGGAATGGCGCGGTAGGCCTCCATGCTGCCGTAATAGGCGCGTATGTGATCCGCGTCATGATGTCTGATCCAGTACTGCGTGCCGTAGGTTTTCTTGTTTGCCAGGCTCCGAAGCACCGCCTTCATCACGCAGGCTGGTACAATTTTCGCGAGTTTGAAGTAGTCCGGCAGCGCATCGCTCAGCTGCTGGAAATAGTCGTCAACCGGGACGTTGGCGCGAAAGTGGAGGTAGTTCTCCAACACGTCGGCATCCAAGAAGTATTGTCCATGGAAATTCTTGAGTACAAACCAGTTGGCATTGAAAATTTTCTCCGGCGGCGGACAGTGCGTGGCCTTCAGCAAGCGGCGTTCGAAGTCGTAATTCGTCATCCGGTAGTCCGGTCCGCTGCTGATGTTGTAGAAGCGGTTCCAGAAGGCGTCAGGCACGTCGTCGCGGCAAACTCGTTCGAGCAGGCGGCCGGAATCCTCCACGGTGGCCCACTCCAACACGCCCTTGATGGGCACGTGGAACATGATGGGGTCGAAGTTCTTGAGGATGCCGGGATAGAGGATGCCCGACTGCCGGAGGCTGACCCATCGTTTGAGCCCCGAGTCAGCGAAAACGCGCTCGGAAACAATTTTGCTGACCCCGTAAAAATCGAACTCGCTCGGGCAAACGGGGTCGCCGGTTCGCCCCCAATGGATGGGAACGGGGCGGTCGGAGGTTTGCGCCACCGAACCGATGTAGACGGCCTTGATGTCGGCGGAGTTCGGCTGCGCGAGGATGGCTTTGACGACGTGCTCCGCGGCAGTGACGTTCACCTTCAGGGTCTTCTCGGGATAGTAGTCGGCCTGAGGGGAGACCATGCCGCCCAAATGCAGCACGACATCCGCCCCGGTGACGCCTGCGAGCACATCCTCGTAGCGCATGAGGTCGCCCCAGACAACACGGATCTTGTCGGCGTATGGCGCAAGCTGCTTCTCGTTTTTGGGGCTTCTCCGCGCCAGGACAGTCACGGCGTACTCTTCGGGCCGCGCAAGCAGCTCCTGAAGCCCCGCCCACCCCATCGTGCCGGTGGCGCCGGTCAGAAATACGTTTTTTTTCATTTGACGGTTTCTTTTAAAGCTTCCTAATGTTATTTGAACGTTTGTAGTAGGAGTGTCGCCATTCCTGGCGACCGCTGTGCGGCAGAGATGCCGCACCTCCTAAAACGCGGCAAAGATACATTTTTTTGACCTTTGACTGTTGACATGATGAGCTTTGACTGTTGACATGATGAGCTTTGACTGTTGACTGTATTGGTTATTTGTGTACATTTGCACGGCAAAATCAAACGCGGACGATTACTTATAATGCATTGTAAAACAACCATATACGCTTTGTTGACGGGATTATTTGTCTTCGTGTCGGGATGGGTGTCGGCGCAGGAAGAGGGCGACAAGGGTGCGCGCCCGTCCATCGACTCGGCCATGGCCATCTCCCCCGACTATCTTCCCACGCGCACGGCCCCTATGCCCACCATCGAATTCTACCCCCTGAGTTACAGCACGATAGACACCACCCTTTTACATATTTCCGAATATGACCCGTTGCTGTACAACCGCAACCTCTACCAGTCGCTCGGCATCAACGGACAGGCGCACAAGAACATGCTCTTCGACTTCGGCCATCCCTTGGGCTTCACCTGGGTGACATTCCCCTACCCGCTCTATTTCAGGAGGATGCAGGATTTGAAAATTTACGATTTGAAGACCTCCTTCACGAATATCGACTTCAACTACGGCATCCTGAAGGAGTTCGACTTCGGGGCGACGCATGCGCAGCATATCCGGCAGGCCGACTTCGTGGTCAACCTCGACGGCGCGAGCAACGAAGGCTACTTCGTCCGCCAGAACATCAACCACCTGAACCTCAGCGCCATAGCCCGTTACGAAACACCGAACAAAATTTACGGTTTCCTGCTCGCCTACATCTACAACCATGGCAAGTTCGCGGAAAACGGCGGTTTGGAGGACTGTGCAAGCTTCACCGACCGCGACCCGCGCGACCCCAACACTGACGTCAGCAGCAACCTGAGCGGTTACGCCGTCATGTTCAAGAACGGGATGACGAACCTCAATACGCACGCCACGCAGCTGCTCAACTACGTGAACATCAGGGACAAGCAGGGGCGTTATTACGGCACGTTCAGCCACACCTTCGACTTCAACTACATAGACAGCCGGTTCACGGACCACGACCTCAACAACCTCTTCTACCGCGATCGTTACTACGTCAACACCGACACCACCAACGACTCCATCCGTTTCTACACTGTTGCCAATTCCCTGCAGTGGTCGAACTACAGCCCGACCGACACGGTGAGCGGACAACCCTACTTCTTCCGGTTCGCGGGCGGTGTGCGTCACGAGTATGCCAACCTTTCCATGCCCCATGTCGGCGACAACAGCCTGACAGTATTCGCGCGCACGAGCATCCGGCTCTTCAAGGTGTGGGAAATCTACGGCAACATTTCATACAGCCTGTTCGGCTACACCCGCAACGACGCGATGGCGCGGGCGGGGTTCCGGTTCTCCATCAACCCGAAGCAGCGGCATTATTTCGGTCTGGAAGCGTCGTTCAACCGCTACGCACCCGACTACCTCCTCTCCAACTATTTCGGCAACAACAACAGTTGGAATTTGGATTGGGGGAAGCAGAACATGTTCAAAGCCAGTGCCTACTGGACGATTTTCGACTACTTCGTGGGCTTCAACTTCTACAACCTCGGGCGGTACGTCTACCTCAACAGCAATTTCGAGCCACAGCAGCTGCCAAAGCCCGCGCAGGTGATACAGTTTCAGATTTCCGCGCCCGTGCGCACGAAGCACTTCGCCCTCGATGCGGAGCTTGCCTTGCAGCACTCCACGCGCGAGGCCATCACGGTGCCGCTGTTCGCCGGCAAGCTCAGCGCCCTCTACACGACCCGCATCTTCAAGAAACGTCTTCGTTTCCAGGTGGGTGTCGACCTCTTCTACAACACCCGCTACTACGCCGACGGCTACAACCCCATCCTCCACCAGTTCTTCTCCCAACGCGACGTTCTCGTGGGCAACTATCTGTATGTCAACGCACATCTCGCCATTCGAGTGAAGCGGACCTCGTTCTTCATCCGGGGCGGCAACCTCCTCGCCGACCTGTTCAGCTTCCAATACATCACCACCCCCAACTACCCCATGCAAGGCCGCAACCTCGAATTCGGCGTGAACTGGAAATTCTACGATTAGTTAGTAGTTAGCAGTTAGTAGTTAGCAGTTAAGAAAGACACGAAGTAATAAACACGTAGTATAAACACGAAGTGACAATATGGAATATAGAATCGAAAAAGACACATTGGGCGAAATGCGCGTCGAGGCCGACAAGCTGTGGGGCGCGCAGACACAACGGGCGATGGAGAACTTCCAGATCGGGAAGAAGCACATCCCCATCGAGATCATCTACGGCATCGCGACGGCCAAGAAGGCGGCGGCCTGCGCCAACTACGACTGCGGCGTGCTGCCCGAGGACAAACGCGACCTGATCGTGCGCGTGGTCGATGAGATCACCAGCGGACAATGGGACGACCAGTTCCCGTTGCACATCTGGCAGACTGGCTCCGGCACGCAGACCAACATGAACGTCAACGAGGTGATCGCCCACCGCGCGCAGCAGCTGCACGGCGGTCAGCTCACCGACTACCCGCTCTACATCTCCCCGAACGACGATGCCAACAAGTCGCAATCCACCAACGACATCTTCCCCACGGGCATGCGCATCGCCACGGCCATCAGCATCATCACCCGCACGCTGCCCGCGTTGGAACGCATGATGGCCACCTACAGGGAGAAAGTCGCGGAATACGCCGACATCAAGAAGATCGGGCGCACCCACCTGATGGACGCCACCCCGCTCACTTTGGGCGACGAGCTGTCGGGACATCTTTCGCAGTTGGAGCACGGCTACGAGGTTATCCAACAGAGTCTCAAGCACTTGATGGAGTTGCCCATCGGCGGCACCGCTGTCGGCAACGGCATCAACACGCCGGAAGGCTACGACAAAAAAGCCCTGCAATACATCAACCAATTCACGGGTTACGAATTCACGAACAGTCCGAACAAGTTCGAGGCCATGGCCTCCCACGACTCGCTGTGCGAGATGTCGGGGGCGTTCAAGCGTTTGGCCGTCTCGCTGATGAAGATTGCCAACGACTTCCGGTTGCTCAACTCGGGTCCGCGCTGCGGCCTTGGCGAGGTGATATTGCCCGCCAACGAGCCCGGCTCCTCCATCATGCCCGGCAAGGTGAACCCCACGCAGTGCGAGGCGCTGTCGCAGGTCTGCTGCCAGGTCATCGGCAACGACGTGGCCATCACCACCGGCGCCATGCAGGGACACCTGCAGCTCAACGTCTTCATGCCGCTCATCGGCAGGAATTTGCTGCAGTCGTCACGCTTGTTGGCGGATGTCATCAACTCCTTCAACGACCACTGTCTGAAGGGCATCGTACCGAACCGCGAGCGCATCGCCATGCACCTGCAGAACTCGCTGATGCTGGTCACGAAGCTGAACCCGCACATCGGCTACTACAACTCCGCTAAAATCGCGCAGCACGCCCACGAAAACGGGCTCACCCTGCGGGAATCCGCGTTGGAACTGGGATTGGTGAGCGCGGAGGACTTCGACGAGTGGATGAAATTGTAGAGACATGCCATGGTTGTCCCTGTAGAGACGTGCCATGGCGCGTCTCTACAGGGACGGAACACGGCCATCTGCGGGGAAAATGACACGGTTTTCCCACGATACAGAGACGCAAAATTTTGCGTCTCTATGGTTGTATATGAAAAAAAAGTATTTTTGCAAAATAATAAATAATAGAAGGATGATAAACAAAGATTTTTTACCGTATTTGCCAGCTGTGATAAAGATATTGAAAGATCACATGGTAAAGAGCGCATACCTGTTTGGTTCAGTGCTCACCGATCGTTTCAACAAGGACAGCGATGTGGATTTCCTCGTGGAATACGTCCCCATGGAGGATCCTGTGGCTTTGGGTGACAATATTTGGGATTTGCGATTCGCCCTTGAGGATGATTTGCACCGTGATGTTGACCTAATAAATGTAAACAATCTGAAGAATCCTTATTTTATTCAGGAACTCAACGAAACAAAATACAAGATCTATGGATAGAGCAATACTAAAATACTTGTTTGATATTCAAAAATGCATCGAAAACATTGATGATTACATTGGGAACGAAAAAGTTTTTGATGCATATATTTCCAATCCGATGTTACAGGATGCCGTTGAGCGGAACATCGCTACGATAGGTGAAGCAATGAAAAAGGCACTTGATTTGGACGAGACCCTTCCTATATCGTATGCAAGGCGGATTGTTGGCACCCGAAATCGTCTGATTCACGGTTACGACGATATTGACAACATTGAAGTTTGGAACATTATTGTCAACAATTTGCCAGTTCTGAAATCCGAAATAGAATCTCTACTGTCTGTATAAGACGGCTTCAGAATATTTAACCCTAAATTTTCACCAACCTCCAAAGAACACCGAAAAGAAGAACTGACTGTTTAACACATTGACATAAAGCGTTTTCGCTTTGATGGTAGATATTGAATTAAGAAAAATGATTGAAAATGACTTATATAAAGGTTTAACCGAGGCAGAAGCATTACAGCATGTAATTCTTGACAAGGTGACAGACGGAAAAGGCATGGGATTCGGATTGTATTCAACGAAAAATTTGATTACTTTTGCCGGCGGGACTTTGGTTATTGCATCTGGTCAGCACAAATTGGTTTATGATGGCATGCAAAGCACGGTTTGCGAGATTGAGAACACGGATGGAACGGTTGTTTACCTGGCGGTGAATGCAAATCGGGAGATTAATGCCAACGACGTAGTTGACAATCGCACGGACTGTGCTGCAGATTTTAACGAGGCCTTTTTAGAAGACGACGATTTGGACAATTTATGGTAAAACGATAGAAAGATGACGACATTCACATTCAAAGATTACGGGAATCAGCTTGGCACCCGCGTTCTTGGAGCCAAGGTGAGGGAAGATTTGCTTTCTATGATGGAACGGGACAGCAAGGTGGTGCTTGATTTCAGCGGCGTGGACGTGGTGGCAAACGCCTTCGCCGACGAATGCATCGCAAAACTGCTGCTCATCATGTCCCTTTCTGAACTGAAAGACAGGACAACCTTCGCCGGCCTGAATGACATGGCGAAGATGAACATCGCCCTCGCCCTGAAGCGGAGACAACTGGCGTTAGCCGCCAACTAATTTGATATAGGCTTGCAAACGAATTTTTCACAAAACCCCAAAGAACACCAAAAAGAAGAACGAACAATCTAACATATTGACAGGGTTGTAGAGACGCAAAATTTTGCGTCTCTACGCAGGGGTAAACCGAACCATTTTACCTCAATAGTCAAAAAAAAAATCCTTGAACAAAAATAACGGCGTTTTTGCCGTCAAAACCTTAAAAACAAAAATAATGACAAACGAATTATTCAAAAACCGGTATCGCATACCGTCCACACGCGCACCTTGGCACGATTACAGGCACGGAACCTATTTCGTGACCATCTGCACAAAAACAAGAGAACATTCCTTCGGGGAAATCATAAACGATGGCTTTGGTGACCCCATAATGAGGTTGTCGGCGATTGGCGAATATGCCGATATGTGCTGGCGCGAAATCCCGTTACATTTTCCGCATGTCCAAACGTTGTCGCAGGTGATCATGCCCAACCATATTCACGGGATTTTGACCATCAACCCCATCGCAGAGACGCAAAATTTTGCGTCTCTACAACAGGGGCAAGAGCAACAGGATGGGGCAATACGACAAACTGACAACGTCATTATGTCTAACAACCGATTTGGTCCCCAATCGAAAAATCTAGCATCGGTGATACGCGGGTTCAAAATCGGTGTCACCAAATTCGCACGGCAAAACCGCATTCCCTTTGAATGGCAGCCCCGATACTACGAACACATTATCCGAAACATGGATGAATTGTATTTCATCACGGGTTACATTGAAAACAATGTGGCCAATTGGGATGAGGACAGATTTTATGGGTAACGCACGTGAAAATGGCGAATGGCGACCGCAATATTGTAATCCACCCGAGGGAAACGCAACGATTCTCCCACGGTGTAGAGACGCATAATTATGCGTCTCTACAAAATGCGTGACACCAAATTTTTCCATAATATGATCACGACCCAATAATTTTCGTATCTTCGCACCCTGAAATATAACCCGAATTTTTCACCAAACTCCAAAGAACACCAAAAAGAAAAACTGAAATTATAACATATTGACATAAAGCGTTTTCGCTTTTCTTCGCACAACTGAAATCGCCAATTTCAAAAATTTACTACGCAAGAAAGACGAAACGCCTGCGGTGACATCCGTGGGCTTTCTTGTTTGTAGTAAAGGTTTTGGCGAACCTCAGTTGTAAACAGAAGTTTCACGGATTTTTTGTGTTTGTGATTGACGAGCGGGAACGGTTTGTAGAGACGCAAAATTTTGCGTCTCTACGGAAGGAAAGGCAATAGAAAATACAAACATAAAAGAGCAAGAAGATGAAAAGACTACCTATTATAATGATGTTCGTTGCCGCGTGCACAGTTGTGAAAGGACAGGACACCATCCATCTACAGGCACCCACGCCGTGCAGCTCCATTTCCAACATAGTGCCACAACCCAACACGGACATCGAATTTTCCATCTTCCCGAATCCATCCGCCGGCGTTTTTCATTTGCGGATCAGAACTGAGGAAAACCTTGGATTGTTGAATCTGTCCGTGACTACTCTCCAGGGCGCAACGGTGTATCAAACTCAATTCTATGCCTCGGGGAAAGAGTTGCAGACCTTGCTCAATTTGTCCAACCTCTCCAACGGACATTACCTTGTTACACTGTCCAACAAACAGATTACGCTCACCGAGAAGCTTGTTCTCCAAAAATAACGCGCCATGAAGACCCCTCTTACCACTTTCGTATTGGGTTGCCTCCTTTTGTTATCTATGCAAAATCTAAAGGCACAGATAGTCAACATTTGTGTGGAAGACGATTCGGTTACGCTGACGTTGGACAACTACCAATTCGGCAATATCCAGTGGCAGCAGTCCACCGACAACGTGAACTGGGAAAACATTGACGGGGCCATCTTCCACCACTACACCTGTCTGCCCGAGAAATCCACCTACTACCGTGCCTGGATCAGCTATCAGACTTGTCCGCCGGATTCTTCCCAAGTCTCCTTTCTGCAACGGAAAATGCAGGCGAACGCCGGAACAAACAAAGTGTTGAATAAAGGTTTTCCTACATTATTATTTGGGAATGAGTACGATGGCACCTTCGGACAGTGGACGGTTTTATCAGGAGACAGTGCCTATATCGAAGATTTGAACGCTGGAAACACGATCTTTTACGGTTCAGATTCGTTATATCTGTTATGTTGGACATTGACAGATGCATGTGGAACAAGTTCTGATACCATCACCATCGAATATGTCACCAATGTTTATAATGATCGGATTGTGATTGTGGATACCACCGATTTGATTGTAAGCGATTCTACAGAATTGGCAGACGGCATCTACCGCATTGTTTTTAATGACCCTGTGCCAACTATTTCTTATGCGACTATTTTATTGGGACTTTCCGATGGTGGTTTCCTTCGGAAAGTGGTATCCGTCATTTACATGGGTGATACCTGTTGTATGAATACTACTTATGCAAGTCCTGCCGAAGTGCTTGTGAAAGGCACATTACATATTGATGATTTTCCTTCCATGGTTCACACTCGCGGCTCTAATTTACCTAACACGGTGGTGTTGGATCATTGCCCAACCAGAGCAGAGATTTTATCTGATACCCTATTTCGTTCCAACAAGATGATTTATTACCCGATGTCGGAACAGATTGAAAGTGATTTTCAGATTGAGCATGAAAGAGATGCAGGATGGCATATCACATTTCCTCATAGTACAAACCCCATCAACCTTTCATATGGAGGCAGTGTTAGAATTACGGACTTGTTTTTTAACTGTAGCCCCCATTGGGAGTTTGAGTTATTAAGCAAATTAAACGAACCTCTATCTCTTCAATTTGGATCATATAATGGGACTTTGGATGCAACCATGAAACTGCAAATAGATGCTCCCGACATTAACATCCCCTTGGTTAAGAAAACGCCATGGTTCATTAACAAAAACTTTGTTGTTTGGGCAGGTATGGTGCCGGTCGTGTTTTCATTGAAATTTGCCTTACAGGTAGAATCAAGTATAAAAGTGTCATTTTCAACTCCCTTTGGGGCGAATTTATATCAGCATACCGATTACGATGCAAGAGTTTCAATCGACAATTGGGTTCCCCACAAATCGTTTTATGCACGAGGAGAATTGGATGGGGATTTTAATGTTGATGGCGGTGTTTGGGGTGATGGCAGTGTGGATTTGGCCGTTTTCTTAGGTGGCGACATCAGTTTTTCAGTGTATGGGGCTATTTCGGCATACTTGACTATTGGTCCCAAAGCGGATTTAAGTATTTGCACCAACCATGAGGATGGGCATTTTGGCTCAAGAAGAGGTGTTTCGGTTTGTGGACAGGCAAAATTCGGTATTCGGTCTGGTGATTTGCTTCAATACATGCATCTTGATATAGGTGATTACAATTTTTCTTTTGAGTTCCTGAAGAAAGATTTGCGACAGCCCAACAGAATAGGATACCTTTCGGGCAATAATCAATTGTTTACAGGAAGTTTTAGTGCTTTGCCACAACCTATCCGAATCAAAAGTTACACTTATTTTAACAATCCAAGCACGAATAACATTGTGTATTTTGAGCCTGAAAACGGAGGAATGGTGAATTGTGCGGAAAATCGTGTCGCCACGAACGAAGAGGGGATTGCAGAAGTTGTATGGTCACCGGCAAGCCCCGATAGTAAACTGAGGGTCAGTGCGTATGATTGTGAAAACCATCATTTGGAAGGATCTCCAATTGTCATTTCCATTCCATTACTGGAGAAGAATGTATCAATTCCACCCTCACGGCACAAGCATATCTTGACGGACACTTTGTTGATATAATTGTGTCGGGCGGTGTGCCTCCATATCAGTACTCCACAGATGGTCTGACGTATGAGGAGGATTTTACCCTCTTTGTGCCAGAAATAGGAACTGAATATACATTTTATGTTAAAGATGCTCAGAATTGTGTGACAACCACCACATATTGTCGTCCTCAACCTTATAATGAGATTATTTGTTTGAACAACAATGTTTCCATACCATTATCAAGTTGTTTATTAGAAGACGCTGCCTTGAACTACAACGATTTCAGCGATTGCTATCGATCTCTTAGTTTTATTGGCCCACACAAAGCCATTTTATTTGTTTTGGGTAGATATAACGCTAATTACAATTTATTGTGTGGTACATATTCAGGAGTTATATGCAACAACCATCTTCTAAATCCTGGTGCATTTCATTTTTGCACAAATGAATCTTTTCTGTGTGATTATTATGTTGATTATATTTCCAATGGAATAGGAATTATTTCTGGAACGATATCGTACAGTATCGATAACAATCAAAATGTTTTCACTTTTTCTTTTACAGATGAGTTTGGATTATCCTACATTGGTCATTTTTCAGGTCCTATAGGGCACAATGTTTATTATTAGAAACAGAAGAAACAATTATAGTATAAATTTCATTATAAAGAGCATAATTATGAAACAGTTTTACCTTTTGAGCACACTGATGCTCCTCGTTTTGGCGGTGATGCTGCCACAGAATGTTAAAGCGCAGGTTTCCGTATGGGACGGCACATACACCCCCTGGACCAACGGCACGGGCACTGAAACCGATCCCTTCTTGATTGAGAATGCCCAGCAGTTAGCCTACCTTGCCTACCGCGTGAACAACGGACTGGATGCCGTTGTCGGACATGTCTCCAACCATGACCTCCATTACAAACTGATGACGGATGTGAATCTCAACGGCAGCGAGAATTTTCAATGGACACCTATTGGATATTACATTTCAGGGACTAACTATTACTCGTTTGGCGGCCATTTTGACGGAAACAATCATGCCATTTCGGGGTTGCATATCAACAGTTCCGACAATCGAGTGGGTTTCTTTGGATATACAAATGGAGCAGAGATTACAAATTTGGAGGTGAGTGGAGATTCTGTTGCTACTACAGGGAGATTTGCGGGAGGTATTGTAGGTTATGCGCAGAGTTCCTCTGTTATCAATTGCAATAATAATTGTAATATATCTTCATATTTTACTTTAAATAATTCATCTTATTCTGGAGGTCTAATAGGTTATTCGTCCTCAATAACTATCTCAAATTGTTACAATACTGGTAATGTGTACTCTACTACAACTACAACTACACATAATTCATCCTATACTCCATATTCTGGAGGTATCATAGGTTACATGGACGGGCTTTCTACTATATCAAACTGTTACAATATCGGCGATGTCTCATCTTCTTCGGTAAATAATAATTCTTACTCTGGAGGGATAGCAGCTGTTGTTGTCTTTGCTACCATTAATAATTGTTATAATACTGGTGATGTTTCAGTTTCTTCTTCATATTCTATATCTGGATATTCTATATCTGGTGGTATAGTAGGTCTTGTTGTAAATTCTAACTGTTCCTTAACAATTAATAATAGTTATAATTCTGGCGACGTTATTTCCCCATATTGTGCTGGCGGAATTTTGGGTGAAAACAATGGATCAACAGTCATAACAAATAGTTATAATGTAGGCAACGTTGTTCAAGGTAATAATATGGGTGGCGGTATTGTAGAATGGGGTGCCTCTACTGTTATCAACTGTTTTTACCTAAACACATGTGCAGGAAACAACACTTATGGAGGATCTCCTTTAACAGAGAATGTGATGAAATCTGTTGCATTTGTCGGTATGCTCAACAACGGTTCCTGCGCATGGGAGCAGGATTTAGCGCCTTTTGTAAATAGCGGCTATCCGATATTGACCATGATTCTGCTTTCTGCCTACACATTGGAGGCCGCGTCTGTGAGTCAGACACATAGTATGTTAAATGGAATTGTATCTGCAGATAATGATGTTGTTCTATCTTCTGGCTTTATGTATAAGCCAACTACATCCGCCAATTATTATTATGTTTCATGCAATAGTACATCCGACTCTATCGCCTATTACGTATCTGGGCTTATACCATCAACCACATACACATATAAAATCTACTTGGTCACAGCAGGATGCGACACAACTTTTGGAAATGATATAACTTTCACCACTCTTGGTGTTTCTGTAACCACAAATCCTGCTACTGATTTAACAGAATCTTCAGCTACGCTAAACGGTACGATGAACATGGGTGATGCAACTGTCACTAACAAGGGCTTTGAATATAGAGCGGTAGGAGATAACAATTATACCACTGTAAATGCAACAAGCGGAACTGATATGTTCTCAGCTTCATTGTATGGTCTTCCTGTCAATACTGATTACGAATACCGCGCCTTTGTGAATATTGCAGAGAGCACAGAACCTTATTACGGTAATATGCAAACCTTCGAAGTCTCATGGCTGAACGCGGACACCATCCTCATTTATGATGCGGATATGCTGCAGTGGGTGTCAGACCGTTGCAATACTGGCACTACTTTCGAGGGCAAGTACATCAAGCTGATGAACAACATTGTGCTGCCTCTCAACCAACCCAACAACATGACTTCTATCGGTGTATATCCCAGCCATCCATTCAAAGGTACATTCGATGGCAATGGCATGACTATCACCAATTTGTACATTGACCAGCCCAATACACCTTATCAGGGATTTTTTGGCTATACACAAAACGCCAATCTGTATCAGGTGGGCTTGGTGAACATCACCGCCAGCGGGCGTAATTATACGGGCGGCATGGTGGCCTATGCGGAAAACACCTATATGCGTGATTGCTATGTGAACGGTGGTTCTTTGTTTGCCCTTAGCTATTGCGGCGGCTTGGTAGGTTATCAATCAGCCGGTACAAATTCCATTATTTCGGGCTGTTACAACACCTGTACCGTCAGCGGCACCAGTTATGTAGGTGGTTTGGTCGGCTTTAGCAATTATGCTACCGTGCGCAACAGTTATGTGGCCGCCAGTGTGGCCGCACAAGGTACGGCTGTGGGTGCCATCATTGGTGGTGCCAACGAAGTGCTGATGTACAACTGCTATTTCAGCACCTCCATCACGGGACAGAGCAGTGCCATCGGTGAGAACAACTTCAAGGATAACGAGGGAATGACTGACGAAGAGATGCGCGATCCCACCTTTGTTGCCACGCTGAACCAAGGACTTGTGGTACCCGTCTGGAAATCCGATTACGCTGTCCCTATCAATAATGGATTCCCCATTCTAATCTGGCAATATTCTGATGCAGAAGCTTGTGAAGCTCCTGAAAATCTGACTTACACTGTCAATGGAAATTCCATCACATTGAACTGGTCTGGAGGTGACAATGCAAGTTATTTCGTCGTAGAATACGGCACAACCGGAAGTGATGTACATTCGGAAAACACCAGTAACCATCAGTTGGTGATTAACAACTTGCAGAACGGTGACTATTTCTGGCGGGTGAAGTCCGTCTGTTCATTCGGTGAAAGCAATTTTGTGAACGGAAACACCATCACCGTCGGCATCGAAGACCACAACCTCGGCGCGTCCATGACGGTGTATCCCAACCCGACCACCAGCGTTGTCAATGTACAATGTACAATGAACAATGTTCATGAGGGAACGGTGGAATTTCAATTGTTCGATGCATTCGGGCGGTTGTTACGGAAAACCGACGGTGTAGAGACGCAAAATTTTGCGTCTCTACAAACAGCACGAATCGACCTCTCCCACTACGCATCCGGCACCTATTTCGTCAAAGCCGTGGCTGACGGATGTGTGATTGCCGTACGGAAGGTGATCAAGAATTAGGAATTAGGAATTCAAAAATAAGAATTAAGAACGACAAAAGGCGCACGATGTCCATCATCCTGCGCCTTTTTCATCATCCCATCATCGCCTCCTCCTCACAATCTCCGCGAAATCTTCGGCAGCACCTCGTCCTTCCAGGTCGCGAACGTGCCGTCGAGGATCCTTTGGCGGGCGGTTTTCACAAGGTCGAGGTAGAAGTACAGGTTGTGGATGCTGCCGATCATCGGGCCGAGAATCTCGTCCGAGACGTAGAGGTGGCGCAAGTAGGCGCGGGTGTACTCACGGTCGGCGAAGAGGTCGCTGTTGGCATCTAACGGCGTGAAGTCGCTCTTCCATTTCTCGTTGCGCATGTTCATCACGCCCTCCCAGGTGAAGACGATACCGTGGCGGGCATTGCGCGTGGGCATCACACAGTCGAACATATCAACACCTAACGCTATGTCTTCCAGAATGTTGGCGGGTGTTCCGACTCCCATCAGGTAGCGCGGTTTGTCTTTAGGCAGAATCTGACAGCAAAGGTCCGTCATCTCGTACATCAGCTCAGTGGGTTCGCCCACGGAGACACCGCCGATAGCGTTGCCGTCGCAGTTTTTCGAGGCCACGTACTCCGCCGACTTCACGCGCAGGTCGCGGTAGGTACTGCCCTGCACAATGGGGAACAGCGTCTGTTCGTATCCATAGTAAGGCTCGGTCTCGTCCAGACGGGCAATACAGCGGTCGAGCCACTTGCAGGTGGTCTCCATCGACTTCTTAGCATACTGATAATCAGCAGGATAAGGTGTACATTCATCGAAAGCCATGATGATGTCGGCACCGATGGTGCGTTCAATGTCCATCACCTTTTCGGGACTGAACAGATGGCGCGAACCGTCAATGTGCGACTGGAACCACACACCTTCCTCGGCATTGATCTTACGCCGGTGACTCAGCGAGAAGACCTGGAAGCCGCCGCTGTCGGTGAGGATGGGACGATCCCAGCCGTTCAACTTGTGCAGTCCGCCAGCCGCGCGCAACACCTCCATGCCGGGTCGCAAGTAGAGGTGATAGGTGTTGCCCAAGATAATCTGCGCTTTCACATGTTCTTTCAAATCCCTGATATGCAACGACTTTACAGCACCAAGCGTGCCCACGGGCATAAAAATCGGGGTCTCTATTTTGCCATGCGCAGTCTCAATGAGACCGGTGCGGGCGCGGCTTTTGCCGTCTTCTTTCAGGAGCGTGAACTTCATCGTTTATGTTCGTAAGTTTGTTTATAATTTTTTGGCAAAGATACATCTTTTAACGAAATAATGATTACTTTTGCGGCCAAACTATTAACCTAAACCGTTTCATAAAATGCATATTACGAAAGTAGCTTTGGCTATTTTAATAGTATTTGGCGTTATAACTCTCATTCAATTAGTCTATTACTACGTCATATACGGTCGTTTCGCGTTCCATCGGAAGAAGTCCGCGCTGGGTTTCCGGGACATACCCGTCTCGGTGGTCATCGTGGTGCGCGACGACGCGGCATTAGCCGTGCAGAACCTTCCGAAACTCCTTGACCAGCAGTATTCCTCCTTCGAGATTGTGATTGTGAACGACCGCTCCCGGGACGAAAATTCGCTACAGGCCATCCGCGAGTACAAAGATCGCTACCCGAACATCAAGCTCGTGGATTTGAGCACGGCGGTCTCCACCAGCCGAGGCAAGAAGATGGCCATCTCGATGGGCGTGAAGTGCGCCACCTACGACCACATCCTGCTCACCGCACCCAACTGCAAGCCGAGTTCACGCCAATGGCTCTCCAAAATGGCCCAGAACTTCCAGTTCCAGCAGAAAATCGTGCTGGGATACAACACCTTCGAGAAGAAAAAAGGCCTTTACAGCCATTTCCTGCTCTACGACAACCTCGTCGGTGCGGTGCAATACTTCGCCCATGCGCTGATGCACAGCACCTACCGCGGCGACCTCAACAACTTGGCGTTCGTGCGGCCTCTATTCTACAAGCAGAACGGCTTCATCGCCTACAACCACCTGCTCTACGGCGAGGAGGACATCTTCGTCCACCGCGCCTCCACCCCGAACAACGTCGCCGTGGAGTACGACCCGGATGCGGCCACCCTGCAGCAACACACGCCCTCTTACGGCTACTGGCGTCTCCACAAGGTCAGTCTCTTCTTCACCCGGAAATACAACTCCATGAAAAACAGGCTTCTGCTGAGCGGATACGAGCTCACGAACCTGTTGTTCTACGCCTTGCTGGCCCTCACCATTGTCGCCTCCCTTCACCAGCCGACAGCCCTCTACATCACCGCCGGCATCGCCGTGCTGCGAATCGCCAGTCTGTACGTGGTCATGGGCATTTCGGCAGCAAGGCTCCAAGAGAAGCAAAATATCCCGAGCCTCCTGTTTTACGACTTCTTGTTTGCCATCCTGACCCCGCTTCTCTGGCTTTCGGCCAAGTTGCACCACAAAAAAATAGCGCAATGAACACCACGAACACCTGTCAGACCGAAAAGGCGAAACGCGACTACGTGCTGCTCCGCAAGGCGCTGGACCACAACGACCAGCAGGCGTACGCGGAGCTGATGCGACTCTACCGCGACAGCATCTACTTCATGCTCGTGCGCATGGTGAAGAACAAGGACGACGCCGAGGACCTCACGCTGATGACCTTCGGCAAAGCGTTCCGCTACTTGGACAAATACACGCCGAAATACGCATTTTCAACGTGGCTCTACCGTATCGCGCTGAACAACAGCATCGACTTCCTGCGGGTGAAGAACAACATGCCGCAGTATTTCGAGGAGGACCTTTACACCTCCAGCACCACCTCCATCATCGACAAGAGCGAGGACAACCTGCAGCGCACCCCCGAAGAGGAAATTATCGACAAGCAGCGGCTGCAGCTGTTGCGCGCGGCTGTGTCGGAGCTTCCGGACCGCTACCGCCGGGTCATCGAGCTGCGTTATTACGAGGACCTCGCCTACGAGGAGATCGCCGAGCGGCTGAGCCTCACCCTCTCCAACGTGAAAATCCAGATCATGCGCGCCAAACAGATGCTCGCGGAGCTGATGAAGCCGATGCAGAACGCGATGTGAGTTGTCAAGGGCAATTTATATTGACGACAACTGGGACAACGCGGGACAACAATATTAAAGTTGCAAATAATCCAAATTACCCAGCATCTTCATCACCACATTCCTGAAACCGGCCTTGAAGCTTTCATTCTGCTGGTATTCCTTGTATAACGAATTGTCGCCTTTGCGTTTCTGCCGGATAATTCTGTCAATGATTTCAATCATGAGAGCATCCACTGCTTGTTGGTCGGGATTACCCACCACCAATGATTGGTAATCTTCATCTTCGGCGACCGCTTTCGCCACACTTACAAACTTCATCTTCTGATCTTCCGGTGTGGCATCCCATCCTGTGAACCACCGTTGGTTGAACTCTTTCAAAATTTCATCCAAAGGGTCTTTCGTCGTCTCCTCGCCACCTGCATTGACCATTTTCGGTTTCAACGGGTCGATGGTTGCCTCGCCAGCATCCAAAGTGATGGTCTCGTTCAGAGCGGTGCGACGGAGCCCGTAGGTGTTCAAATCCACGGAATCCAACAAATCCTTCATACTGTCAATATCAGGTCCTGTAATATGCAGGCCGGGAATAAGGTATCGCAAGAACCAGAATAATTTCTCCCAATCCTTCATCTCAAAAGGCATGATGGCGGCCACTCTCGAATAGATTTTCACGAACTGCTTGCACTTCATCTTGAAATCGGCCTTGCCATTCTCAGGCCAATCTATTTCGAAATTAAACCGATCTGCAGCGGTATCAATAATCGGGGCCCATTTGTCGGCATCTTCACCATGAATGTATAGATTAATAAAACTGTCAACCTCATCCATATCAAACACCCCAAGCCCCAGTATCGTGTTCTTGAGTTCGTGCAAGATGTTGACATCGGTGGCTTCCGACAAGGTTGTGGCCGTATAGAAAGGATCGAAGGCTTCCTTAATATTGTCCTGTGTGTTATAGAAATCCAAAACAAACAAATCCTCACTCAGCTTGCCCAAATCGGGAGCCGATCGATTCAACCGAGACAAGGCTTGCACTGCCAACACTCCGTCTAACGGTTTATCAATATACATCGCGCAGAGTTTCGGCTGGTCAAAGCCCGTCAGATATTTGTTGGCTACCACCAAGATACGATATTCGTCAGTGTCAAACTTTTCCGCCGTTTGGGTGTCAGGGAAGCCGTTCATGCCCGCTTCCGTATAGGCAGTCCAATAGCCGGCTGGCGCTTCCGCCGCTTTTGCAAACGATTCTTTCTCTGAAGGATTGATGGAGTAGTATTGCTGCTCAATCCGCTTTTCGCCACTGAAAGCAATCAGAATCTTATAGGGCAAACCTTTGTCCTCCACTATCTTATTCAAAGCTTGATAATAACGGATGGCACACTCGATGTCTTTGGTCACCACCATCGCCTTAGCCTGCCCCTTCAACTTGTGGTTACGGAAAATCTTCGCGTCAAAGTGGGCCAACATCACATCTGCTTTGACAGCAATGGTTTGCGGATTGCGCTCCACCGCACCTCTCAATTTCTTCTGGGCACGCTCGTTGTCGAACTCCGGATTCTCCTCTATGCTTTTGGTAAGCTCATAATAGCTCTTGTAGGTCGTGTAGTTGGTTAACACATCGAGAATAAAACCCTCTTCGATGGCCTGTTTCATGCTGTAATGATGGAACGGATGAAACTTACCTTCGGAATCTTCGCTACCGAAACGTTCCAAAGTCTCTCTTTTCGGGGTAGCCGTAAAAGCGAAATAGGAACAGTTACTGCTCATCTTGCGGTCTTTCATCAGTTTCTCCAACAGCACATCCGTATCGCCGCCATCCATGTCGGCATCCTTCTGCACCGTGGCATTCATCTTGTCGGCTGCAATCCCCGACTGCGAGCTGTGCGCCTCGTCGATAATGATGGCAAAATTGCGGTCGCTCACATCGCGGATGGCATCGCAAATAAAGGGAAATTTCTGTATGGTGGTGATAATGATGCGCTTATTGTCCTCAATGGCCTGTTTCAGCATTGCCGAGGTGTCGGCGTGGGCGACAATTTTGGCACTTTGCCCGAACATTTTGATATTGTCGGAAATCTGCTTGTCTAAGAGTCGGCGGTCGGTGACCACAATGACAGAATTGAACAACGGGGTATCAACTGCTTTAGCGCGAACGGTATCCATTGTTTTCGGACAGGTTTGGATGAGCTTGTAGGCCAACCAAGTCAGCGAGTTGGACTTACCCGAACCAGCGGAATGCTGGATGAGATAGGTCTTACCGACACCTACTTCCGCCACATCCTTCTCCAACTTGTTCACCACGTCCAACTGATGATAGCGCGGGAATATCAGCTTCTTGGCGTTTTTCATGACGTGCGGCACCTTCTTCTGAGTCTTGGCTTCGCCGTAATCGAAGCAGGCGTAATTCATGATGATGTCGGCCACCGAATCCTTTTGCAGGATTTTCTCCCACATATACGAGGTCTTATAGCCTCCATCCGCATTCACAGGATTGCCCGCACCCTGACCGTTTGGCAGCCCTTGGTTGAATGGCATGAAATAGGTCTTGCCGAGATTTAGCTTTGTGGTGAAATAGACCTCATCTTTGTCCATCGTGAAATGGGCGAGGCAACGGCCAAAGTTGAGCAACGTCTCCTTGGGGTTGCGATCCGTGGATTTGTATTGTTTCTGTCCATCGTACTTGGCGGTCTGATGTGTCCATGGGTTCTTCAGTTCGAAAGTAAAAATGGGCAAACCGTTCACATAAAGCACCATATCAATCTCCAGTCCTGGATTGGCCACCGAGAATGTCTGCTGACGAGTGAGCGAAAACTGGTTTTGGGCATATTTCCGTTTTGAGGTCTCGCTATCGGCCTTAGAGGGTTTCGGATAGAAGAGAGTGATATGAATATTGTCCACATCCACGCCTTCTCGGAGCACTTTGATCAGACCGAAGGTTTCCACCTCCTTGGAGATGCGCTTTGGCAGTTCGCTTTTCAAATCCTTACCCTTATAATCCTTCATAATCTCCCTTTGCGACTCCTCAATGAACATCCACAGCCTCCGTATGTCGAGGGCCTGCTTTTTGTCCATATCCGCGGGATTTCCCCAATAGTATTTGTCGGCGGTGGGCGACTGGTCGGCTACATCGGTCTGACCGTTTGCCGCACGCTCCTCGCAAGTACTACCCACCAGGGCTTTTTCTATGAGGGCCTCGAAGGCCTGTTCGTTGGTTTTGGATACGTTCATCATTACATTAAATTCACCGACAATAAGGGATGGGACGAAATTCTTTATAACACGCATGGGTATTAACGGCGCTCAAATCAAGATTCTCAACATCGTTATCTTTTGTGATTCTTTTATTGCAACGATCCTCCGTTATGATAAGTTTACGGTATTTGATTTGACTAACATCGAATTCAGGAAAATCATTTTCTTCTTTTATCCTTTCTGCTGATTTCAAAATGAAATCAAAAAAGGTACATGATGCATCTATCTGCTTTTCTGCCCCACTTGTAACACCCCGCTTCATTTCCAGAAAAAACACAAACAATCCTTTAATGTGCTGTACCAACAATATATAGTCACAAAAGCTGTTTAATCCTATTGGTGCCGTTGGCTCAACAGTTCTCTGATTGAAAAAAGGGAACAGGTTATTCACATTTTTGTCTGGGGTATTGAAACAATACAGTTTCATATCTAAAATAGACCTTGTATCATTTTTTATGTCTACCCGTTGCTCATCATGCAACGAATCGGAAGGTTCGACCATTGTCAATGCGCTATCCTCCTCTTGCAAGAAGTCCGAATTAAGAATCCATTTTAAATAATCAATCTCTTGCATAATTCAATTATTCAATCGGATGGTCGTATTTCAACACTTCATAGAAAGTGTTCGTCACCTCATTCTGTTGGTTAATGGCATCATCGATGGACGGCATGTTGAACCCGTACCTATCCACCTCAAGAGGCTCCACAGTCACTTTCCCTTTCGCATTTTTCTTAAACAGGTATGGGGCGAACTTGTATTGGGAAAGGCAAAGACTTTCATCATACCCCATCTTTTTCAAAATATCGTCACCAGCCTTGTTTAAACCATCCGCCATAATCATATTGTTAATTTCACGAATGATGTAATCGCTGTGGGTGCTGATGACAAGCCTGAGGCCTGCGTTGATCATCTTGACAAAAATCTTGGCCAACAGAATCTGGTTTTTCGGATGAAGGTTCTGTTCTGGCTCATCTACAAAAAGGATGTTGAATTGACCTGCGGTATGACGCAAATAAAACACCAGCGGAGCCAATGTTTTGACAGCTGAGGATGATTCATTGTATCCAAGTTCGGTGTTATCGGAGACATGATATAAGATTTCTCCATCTTCAGATACCGTAAGATTGCCTCGCAGAACTATTTTCTCTATTTCATCCGCAAATTCAGGATATTCCGACTTTATTTTCCTTTGGTTCACCACATCCGCTGCATCCGCCAATCCATCCGCAATCGGCTTTGGATAACGGACATTGAACCGTTCTTCTGGGTTTCTCAGCCTTCCGACAGACAATTCTTTGTTGAAGGTGTAGATACCGCTGCGCTCCGCTGTAAACATTTGGGCACCAACAATACCATCAAAATACAATGATGTAATTAACAATGGCTGCATAGCAGGAATCTGTTCTTCTTTATGCCACCACAATTGGTATTCAAAGGAATGGGCCTTTTTTAAAATGTGATTAGCCAAAACTGAAATTGACTTGTCCCATAGTTCTCCTTTCCATTCTTCTTTTGAAGTAGCGATCTCACATTTAAATGAATCTGTTTTAATATTCAAATTCATCGAATTAACAATTTCTTTTTGGTGTTTTCTGAGGAAAACAGCCAAGAAATCGTACAATTCGTCAGCCTTTATTTTCCCATCAACAGCATTTTCAAATCTCATGTAAATTGGCAATGCTGGATTATCAAGCTTATCACTCTCTTTCAACAAGAGACCACGCAATTTCAAAATCAATGTATATAGAAACGTTGCCGCGTACGTTTTCCCCGTTCCGTTGTCACCCGCAAAAAGGATGAACGGTTTGGACATATCAATTTCCATTGTATTGATAACGCCAAGATTTGAGATTCTCAACTTCATAACTGTTCGATTTTTATCTTATAAATTTGCAAAAATATCATTTTTTTGTTTATGCAAGACTTTCGCCTTCAATATTGCAAGTCCATTATTTCAGCTTCATTGTCCATATTGACAGCCTCATTCTTATACCATTTGATTAAATCATCAAATATCTTCGTCATTCTTGGATAAAGCAGCATTGTCTTTTCTCTATATTTTTCAAATCTCGACACGATGGTGCGCTCCTGATCTCCACCCGCGTCATAAGCACGACTTGTGATTCCTCTGCTATTGTAAATCCGCAAACGAATATGTTGATCAACGACATCATTTCCCAACTCTCCTACAAGTTCACATAGAGCTTGTGGAGGATAGTTTTCGTCTCGAGGAATGTCACCTAATATATTGCCAACAACCATGTCTATCGTTTCAGACCTTTTTCTTTCTTTTGCCAAACGATATAACTGTTCAACATAACACTTCATGAATTCACCATCAAACACGCCTTCTTCATTTTTGAATGTAACTAAATTACGGCTAAAGAACAAAATATGACATGCTGATTCTACCAAAGGTCTTCTGTTTATAACAGTTGATATTTCCGCCTGTGTTACTTCTTTACCATCTGGAAGAGATGCCAATTCCACAAGCTGGATCATCAATTCCGGATTACGAGACAATTCTTTTGTAAACCTTAACTTGGACACATCCATCTGATGTTCAAGACTTCTGTACAAAATAAACTCCACAAAAATCAAAGGTCGTATCACGTTTGGGTCCTCGGAATTATCCAAATCCTCTAAGATGGTTGTGATACTATATATATCATTAGGTCGGCTTTTAACTGAATCATTTGTCAAATAATCCAGCATCACTTGCGCAACATCCACATCCGACAAGTGAATCATATTCCTATCATAAGCAACAATCTCTAAAGCATCCGAATACCTGTTTGCTGAAATTAGCCCTCTGACGATTCTATCAGCATCCTCTTTGGTCCAATAGCGAATGTTTTTCCAATAACTATTCTCGACAACTTCATTTGTTTTTTCCGCTATATCAGCAAGACCTTTTATATATCCTGGCGCATATAATACAACAGCCATATCTTGGCTCTCGGATATAATTTGTTCTGCCCAAGTCTGATACTTCGAAACATCTTTGTGGCATAAAGCATACAAGTACGAAGACACGAAACTCTCACTAATCTCTTTTGTTTTGTATTTTCGAAATATCTCTTCATTCAGCTTGTCATCAAAAATAGCGACAATACTTTTAGACATACTTTCGGGGCATTTGACCAACTGGACAAAATCCCAAAGGGCCTCTTCTCCTCTCTCTTCAACAACTTCTTTCAATGCATTAAGTCGTAGCTCATCTTGCAGTTCATGCAATTTCCTTGTGTCATATTGCCTTCTATTATATGGTAATCGAATACACCAGTCTTCAAAAAGCCACGCATGTTTACGAAGAATATCCTTGGATTCTAATTCATTCATCAAATCCTGATAAGGTATCAGTTCTTCTTTCGTCAGTGCCCACCTTGCATCCTCGCATTGTCTATGGTGAGTAATGTCATTCCTTAAAGCATCAACTACAATCTGATTGCCACGCAAATCATCAATATGTTCCCTAATGCTATCAATTATCAATGATCTACAACAGCTCATATAGCTATTAGACGAGAGCGATATCAAATCCGATACATTTTCAGCCGAACAGTCACAACATTGTAGCATCAGATCCACCACAACGTTCAATTCTTCAACGATCACCATTTTTTCGATAAGGGAGAACTTCAATTTTCCAAACAATCTCCATTTGAAGTGTCTGTTAAACATCAATCCCATAGGAATTATTGACTCACAAACTCGCTTACAAAGGTCAAATACAACCTCCTTGTTATTTAATGACAAAGAGCTTAGCAACGCCATTCTGTCTTCAAATGAGACATACGTTTGTGGCTGGTAAAAGCGAAATATGTTAAATAACGAGTTTATTGGTCTGTTGCCATAATTACTTTCATTCTTATACTTAGAAAAACGAAGAAGGAGTCGTGTAACTCGATTAAGATAGTTTTCATCCCAAGCAAGCATTTCAAGAGACCATAAGAGTTCTGTATATTTAATCTCCCATTCTGAAAGGAATGAGCCTTTTCTTGGTTTAAATATCTCATCAAGCATCTCATTAGGAAGACTTTCAACGAAATTCAAAAAACTATCAGGAGATGCTTCTGCCAAAGTCGTAAGAACAGGTTGATTTGACAAATACCTTGTAAGACTCCAATCTTTCAACACCAACGATACAGTTTCATCTACCCATTGGGCTACCTCTCTGTTTTCTGATTTGTCCAAAACCGACAATAGGCAAAGTGTCTGAAAAATACCTTTTTTAATGGTATTTGAATATTTTTGACTGAGTGTTCGGAAGTGCAAACCATCATCTTGTAGCCTTTCAACGGCTTCTGGATCATCATCTTGTATCAAATCAAGACATACAGTTCTAAATGTTCCCAACACTGATCTTGACAAAACCCTTGAAGCGATGGCAAACTCTATTGCTTCGTAGGAAGAACGAATGCGCCAAATTTCCCTAATATTGATCAACGGTGTCTCTTCCTCCATCAAATGAGCACGAAGATGGGCTTCATATCGGTCATATTCCATTCCAGAAAACAACTTCAAAATTTCCCTGTCACCATCACAAGAATTATCCCATTTACCTACTAATATGGCTGGAAGCAGTTCAATTAACGAATCAGACCATTTAGGTTTCGTACATTCTATCTCAAGTCTTCTCCTAAGCACATTAATATCACGCGCAGTATCTATCGCAATTTTATCCGCTTTTGCTTGATTGATCCCGATGTTAACCAATGCATTTACAAAACCTTCTTTCTTAATTATTGGAAGCTTTATCGCCCCTGACAGTTGATCTTCTGGAGTTGATGCGACTATAACCGAATGCCCTCGACTTGTTGAATAATTAATATCTTCTGTAATCGTCGTAAGCAAAATAAGATTGTCATAATGTTCAACTAAATCGTTGTATGCATTCTTTTCTGTTACGACAATTACTCTGTCTTTCAACTTATCAGCATCATCACAAGACAAAATGCTGGCTATGGCGAAAGCAATCCCTTCGCTTCGGGTCAACGCCTGAAGAATTACTGATTTTGAATTCTTACACGCATCCACCACCTGTTTGCTAACTTCTTCTCGTCCTGGCAAAACAATTTCGAATGGCAACTTGTACTCTTTCCCTTGTGCCCATTTGTTCCAATACGTTTCAGGCAATTCACACCCGCCAGAAGGAAGCAGTCTTCTTATTTCTGCCAGCCACATACCAACCGAAGGACATTTTTCAATCCAACGCTCAAGCTCAACTGCAGTATAGACAACTACATTTTTCCATACTCCCTGATGTGTCTGCCTCCATTCGTCAGCTCCAGACCAAATTCGCGGAGTGACAAAGACAAGTGTGGATTCACTTTTTTCAAAGCCTAATGGTTTTCCCGTTCGTTTCTCATAATCACTGTCTATTTTCCCTTTTACATCCTCCGATGCTCCACACTCCCAAAGGGAGACTCCAGCAGAGACCATATCGATACTTTCATCACACGAAGCCACTCCATCCCATCCGGGAAGATATACGGCATCGCCAGATGGGAAACTCAATCTGTCAACATTGGACACCGACGCGTCTATTAACCTTTTAATCAGTTCTGGCAACAATTGCTGGCACTCTTTTGTGTCCGCCCATTGTTTTAAATCTGTTGATGTGATGAATTTCATACTCATACCACTTTTACTTTTCCCGTTACAACTTCATTGATAATAATCTGCTTCCGTTCCTGAAGGAGGGAGATTTGCTGCTGATAGTTTTTAATACCCGCTTCCATCACTTTGATGTTCTTTTCTATGTACAAAGCAATTTCATCCCGCTCCTCTTTTGGCGGATAGGGATAACAAATGTTTTGAATCAAACTAACGGCCAAGCCTGGTTGTGCCGCCGATTGTGAATATTGATTCAAGTTAGATGCTCTAATAACTTCACCTAACCATACAAGATTTTCTTTGTGATATGGATATACTACAACAGCATGCTCCGATGCAAAGAACTGACCATGAGCATAATTCACATTACCACATAATGCACCTTGTCTGCCAATTAAAACATAATCGCCATCATTTGTGAATCGATTAGTATATCCTCTAAAGCCATTTCCTCCAAAAACAGGATAACCAGTTTCCGTAAAACTATCAGAACTAATTGTGTCACCACTTTGTAGTTTTGCAATATGTTTCAACCTCCTCACTTCCCAATGTTCCGGCACCTCTCCAATCCATTCCACGCCGCTGTCCTTCATTTTCGCATTGGGGTTGAGGCCTTTGGTGACGGCGCGGTTGATGATGATTTGCTTGCGCTCGTTCAAGAGGTCGATCATCTGCTGCTGCTGGGCTATGGCGGCGTCTATCTTCGCCATTTTTTCATCAAGATATCCTACTATCGCATCTTGTTCTTTGCGCGGTGGCAGTAACGAAACGACTTGGCCAAAATCATCAGTGTACATACGCCATCTCGAAGGTATCACTCCCGATGAGTGTCTGGCAAACTCCGCCAAATAAAGAGGTGTTTTGTACAGATAATGAAGATATTTAGGATTAGAATCTTTTGTAAGTTTATAAACACAATATGCCGGACTGACTATTCCATCAAATTTTGAAACGCCCAAACCACCCATCCAAGCAAGCATTATATTGATGACAAGATCATTCTCCGAAACAATTTTGTATCCTTCCAAAGACTCACTTCTTGAATCACCTTTTGCGGGCGTAATGCCATCGTATTGCGAAACAGATAATAATTCTTCATTTCCGTTCTCTGAGATAGAAAACGACTCTTTCCATAAGTATTTGGATTTAATCACTTCCCAATGGCTTGGAATCTCCCCGAGCCATTTCACGCCGCTGTCCTTGTATGTATCGTATCGTTGCATAATGTCAGTTTTCCGGGTTGTTCTCGTTGAATTCGTCAATCCATTCCTTCAGTTTTGCCTGCAACAATGTCTTGTCGGGCAGGTACAACGAATATTGCGCCGCATATACGTTGGCATCTTTGGGCAACGTCAGTTCCACCAAGGCATCGTTCTTCTCCTCGCAAAGGAGAATCCCAATGGTCGGTTTTTCAAACTCCTGCTTCACATAGCGGTCGTAATAGTTGACATACATTTGCATCTGCCCCAAATCCTGATGGGTGAGTTTCCCCGTCTTCAAATCAATAAGGACATAACATTGGAGCAAACGGTTGTAAAACACCAAATCAACATAAAAATTCTGCTCGTCAAAAGTGAAACGTTTCTGTCTCGCCTCAAAAAGGAATCCCTTGCCCATCTCCAACAGGAATTTCTGCATCTTTTCAATTATGGCATTTTCCAACTTGGTTTCTGTATAGGCGGCATCGGGCTTGAGTCCCAAAAATTCCAATGTGACAGGGTTCTTGATGATGTCGTCAGGTTTTTCCATCGTTTGTCCCTCACAAGCCAAACGCATCACCTCATCCTTGTTGCGACTTAGCGCTAAACGCTCGTACAGGCTACTGCCAACCTGGCGACTAAGTTGCCTAACACTCCACTGCTGCTGGGCACATTCAATTTCATAGAAACTACGGGCGTCAAGATTGTCAACCCGCATTAGAATGAGATAATGGCTCCACGAGAGAGTAAAACGTGGTTGCCGGATTTGCGCAACACTGTTGCCCGAATTGTCAACTTCCTGTTTTTCAGTGTTTTGAAATTTGCGCAACACTGTTGCCTCAATTTGCGGATGTGCGTATGATTGATAAAAAAGCCTACATCTTCTTAATGTGTCATAAGTCCAGTCATCACCAAACTTTTCCATTAGTTTTTTGGATAATTGGCGAAGCAAATCTTTGCCATAGGCCGCCCTCTCCCCTTGTTGCTCATCTTCAAAAATGTAGCGTCCAACTTCGTAGCGGGCTTTCACCTCGGCAAAATTTGCCGTGGCATAGACAAGATTTCGCGACTGTTCAATGATGGCCGACACCTTATCAAACAAAACAGTCAACCTTCCATCCTGCGTATTGCTCAATTCATTTTTTTTCATTTCCAAAACTCTACATCAAATTAAACAGTGACTGAATAAACCCTTGGCTCTGCCTGTCGAGTTCGAGGATGTCACGTTCGTTCTCTTCGAGGCTGCGCAGCGGCACGGGCTTGTAGAAATACTTGTTGAACGAGATTTCGCAGCCTATCTTGGTCGGTGGAAGGTTGATCCAAGCATCGGCCACGTATGGACGCACCTCGCGCTGGAAATACGCGTAGATATCTTCCTTCACGGGAATCTTCTCGGTGTCGCGCAAGTCGCTGTCGGTCTCGTATTCCACATATTGGGCGACATAGCTGCCTTTTTTGCCCGGGAAGAAACCGTAGTCTGCGAGACGTTTCTCGTCAATGCCATACACATCCACAAGTCTCTCCACATACTTGCTGCCAGCCTTATGCTGTTTCTTCACCACAGGCTTCGCTTCAGGGTCGGTCACCGACATGGCGCGGGCAATGGCATTCAACACCGGAGCTTTCACATCCAATTTCAGCTTTTTGGCCGTTTCAGTTATCTTCGTCAGGAACAGGTTGAAGTCCATAAACACCTCTGTTCCGATTTCCTTCATCAATTGCTTGGCCGTATCGGTCAACTGTTTGCGCTCTTCCCATTTCTTGGCCGAAATCAGGTTGGCAAACTTCTTGTCAGTCATCTTGATGTCGTTGTCTTGCAAGTATTCTTTGATGCTCGACAGTTCGCTTTCCAATCCGGCATAAACTCGGTCGCCGTAAGTCTGGTAAAGCCATTTCGACAACTCCAACTCGCCAGAATCGTACAACATCTCATCAATTTTCAAAGCGTTGAACTGGCTCTTCAAGCGCAAAGGCCGCTCAATAGTGACGTTGTAATACCGAAAATCATCGCCATCGAAAATCTTGGAAACCACCATATCGTCGTCCGCTTCTTTTTCCACAAAGTCCATATAGGTCTTCAGAATCGTGTTGCGATGCTCGGGCGTAATGGTACAGTTGCGCGACCCTTGATTTTTCCTCAATTTTTCAAAGGCCTGCGAAGCGTCAATCAGCTGAACCTTGCCTTTGCGGTTTGCGGCTTTCTTGTTGGTCAGCAACCAAACGTATGTGGTAATGCCCGTGTTGTAGAAGATGTTGTTCGGCAGTTGGATAATGGCATCCACCAAGTCGTTTTCAACCAGATAACGACGGATGTTACTCTCTCCGCTGCCCGCATCGCCCGTAAAGAGCGACGACCCGTTGTGAATCGAGGCCACTCGGCTACCTTGCGGTTGGAATTCGAGCGGTTTCATCTTATCGACCTCCTCCAACACAAAGAGCAACTGGCCATCGGACGTGCGCGGCGTACAATCCACCACTTCTTCTTCGCCGGCAAAATTGGTCAATGGAAGCTCAAAACGGTGGTCCAACAAGGTCTTTTCGTGATAAATTTTCTCTTTGTCGGTCTTCCACGACTTGCCGTAAGGCGGATTGGTGATCATATAGCCAAACGACTTGTCGGAAAAAGCATTGTCGGTGATGGTGTTGCCCAGATGCATTCCGTTAGGATCAACTCCTTTGATAATCAAATCCGACTTGCAGATGGCGTATGTTTCCGGGTTGATTTCAGTGCCAGATAGTTGAATAGCCGCACTCCTCACGCCAATGTCAAGCAGATACTCACGGCTTTCGGTCAGCATACCGCCTGAACCGCAAGCGGGGTCGTACAGCGAAACAATCTTGGGCAAGTTGTCTTTCACCGGCTCAAAAACGAGATGCGCCAGCAATGCTATGGCATCGCGCGGCGTAAAGTGCTCGCCTGCCTCCTCATTGTTCTCCTCATTGAAACGACGAAGCAACTCCTCAAATACCGTTCCCATCCCGATATTGGTCATGGCGGGAAGCATAATTCCGTCGGGATCTTTCACTTGTTTGTCCGTTAGATTGATACGCGGATCGGTAATCTTTTCAATAATGGACAGAAGTCTATCGTTATCGGCCAGTTTACGCGCTTTGCTGTAATACTCGAAGTTTTTCAACACATCGCGCACATTCTCACTAAAGCCGTTGAGATATTCTATAAAATTGTCATAAAGGATATTGTTATTGTCAGAAGCTTGCGATTTCAGCCGGTTGAGCGTCCATTTGCTGGTATTGAAATAGCTCAGCCCCGTGATGTCTTTCAACACGCCTTCGTCAAGGTTGTCCAATCCACTTTCCTTGATTTCCTCTTCCACAGCCTCTTTGGTGGGCTCAAGTAAAGCGTCCAATCGGCGCAACACCACCATAGGCAGTATCACATCACGGTACTGTCCACGAAGAAACACATCGCGCAGAACATCGTCCGCAATCGACCATATAAACGAGACTATTTGATTATGAGATGTTTCCATTTACTTTGTTATAAGACTTTCAATTAGTATTCAAACGTATTATTGTACCCTAAAAACAATGGGCAAAGATAGTTTTTTTTTAGACACCGAATAACACACGGCTTGATAACGCTGTCAAATTTATGATGAAATTCTTCCCTCAATTATCCATTATTGTTTATCCATTAAAAACGTATCTTTGCCGCCAAATTTCAAACTCATGGCAGAGAAGAACCCTACCCCGCAGGAACGCATCGACCAGCTCACGCAGGAAATCAACCGGCACAACTACCAGTATTACATGCTGGACAACCCGACGATTTCGGACTACGACTTCGACCAGCTGCTGCAGCAACTCATTGACCTTGAGGCAGCTTACCCCGATTTGAGGCGGCCCGACAGTCCCACGCAACGGGTCGGCGGCGAAGTGACGAAACGCTTCGAAAGCGCCGAACATCTCTATCCTATGCAGTCGCTTGGCAACACCTACTCGCAGGAGGATCTCGCCGAGTTCGACCGCCGTGTGCGCGAACTGCTCGCCACCCCCCCCACCTACGTCTGCGAGCTCAAATACGACGGCGTGGCCATCAGCCTGATTTACGAGAACGGCACACTCGTGCGTGCCGTAACCCGTGGCGACGGTGTTCGCGGCGATGTCGTCACCCCCAACGTGCGCACCATCCGCACCATCCCCCTCCAACTGCAGGGCGACTACCCGCCGCTCATGGAGGTGCGCGGCGAAATCATCATGCCCTTCAGCAGCTTCGAACAGCTCAATGCCGAACGCGAGGAGATTGGCGAAGCACCCTTCGCCAACCCGCGCAACGCCGCCTCCGGAAGCCTCAAACTGCAGGATTCCGCTGAGGTTGCCAAACGCGGATTAGACTTCAAGCTTTACTTCGGATTAGGCGAGCAACTTCCTGAAAACAACCACTTTGACAGATTATTAAAACTCCACAAATGGGGATTCCGGAGACCCGATGTGATGGAAAAAGTCGCCGACCTGCAAGGGGTCTACGACTTCCTGCACACATGGGACGAGAAGCGCAAGTCGCTGCCCTACCCGATTGACGGCGTGGTCATCAAGGTCAACGATTTCGACCAGCAACGGCAGGTGGGCGCCACGGCCAAGAGTCCCCGCTGGGCCATCGCCTACAAGTTCAAGGCCGACCGCGTTTCCACGAAACTGCTGAGCGTTGATTTCCAGGTGGGCCGTACCGGCATTGTCACGCCCGTGGCCAACCTCAGCCCCGTCTCGTTGGCCGGCACCGTGGTGAAACGCGCCACCCTCAACAACCGCGACTTCATGCGGGAGATGGACATCCGCGAGGGCGACAGCCTCTTTGTGGAAAAAGGCGGCGAAATCATCCCTAAAATCGTGGGCGTGGACCTTGACAAGCGGCTTCCCGACGCGCAACGCATCCCGTTCATCACCCATTGTCCCGTCTGCGGCACCCCGTTGCAGCAGGCCGAGGGCGAAGCGGGGGTCTTCTGTCCCAACAGCGACCACTGCGCCCCGCAAATCAAGGGCCGGTTAGAGCACTTCATCGCCCGCAAGGCCATGAATATCGACTCCCTCGGCGAGGGCAAAATCGACATGCTGCACGCCAACGGGCTGGTGAACAACATCGCCGACTTTTACAGCCTTACTTACGAGCAACTATTTGGGTTGGAGAAGGTTATTGAAGACGAAAACGGCAAAACGAAGACCATTTCGTTCCGCGAGAAGACCGTGCAAAACATCCTCGACGGTATCGAGGCCTCCAAGCAGGTGCCCTTCGAGCGCGTGCTCTTCGCCTTGGGCATCCGCTTCGTGGGCGAAGTGACGGCCAAAAAATTAGCCCGCCATTTCGAGACCATGGACGCGGTGGCCAACGCCCCGAAAGAGGAACTGATGACCGTGGAAGATGTGGGCGAGCGCGTCGCCGACAGCATCATCGCCTATTTCAACGACACCGAGAACCTCGCAATCCTGATGCGGCTGCGCGAAGCCGGTCTTCAGTTCGAACTTGATAAAAGTCAGAATCAGACTGTTTCACAAGTACTTGCCGGGAAAAGTATCGTGGTGAGCGGTGTCTTCACCGTTCCCCGCGACACCATCAAAGAGCTCGTCGAGAAGCATGGCGGCAAGAACGTCTCCTCCATTTCGAAGAACACCTCTTTCGTCCTCGCCGGCGAGAAGATGGGGCCGGAGAAGCGCAAGAAAGCGGAGGCGTTGGGGATTCCGATAGTGTCGGAGGAGGAATTCAGGGCAATGATTAGCGATTAGCACGGCTTATTTACAATGAAACGTATCCTCATACTGTGGGTCGTGGTGTTCCTGTCGGGGATACTGGCAGGCGGTCTACTTGCGCAGCCCATCGACCGGGAGATGTTCGCCAAAGTGGTGGGCATGAATTCCAAACGCAACTGCCCGATGTGGGTCGATGGCGTTACCGTCGAGAAACTCACCTACTCGCCCGGAATCCTGCATTTCCACATCACGGCGGAGGAGGACGTACTGATGGATATGAGCACCTCCGAACTGAAGGAGCTTTGCGCCGACCGCCTCCGATACCGACTGGAACACACCTACTTCAACTACCTCTACAGCCACCTCGGCGACATCAACGGCGGGGTTGCCTACGATGTCACAATCAAGGGGACGGACAGTGCTTTCACCATTCGATACACCCCGCAAGAGATACGCCAAATATGGGCCGACCGCACCAAACCCGCCTACAAGGACGGGGACAGGTGGGATGCCCGACTAACCCTGCAAATTGACATATACAGCTCCAACCGGCACTCCGCCGACAATCCTGTGGCCCCGGGACAGACCATCTTTCGCGACTCCACATATATAACCCACGAAACGCTGACCTTCCTTTTCCATACAATCAACGACGCTTTTTTCAACAATCTGAAAGAGAAACAAAAAACAATCACAGAAGATTTACGATACGATTTCATAAGAGATGCAGATTTGCTGGAAGAAGTTGTCGCAACGGAATACGCCGTCCGTTTTTTATACGTAAACACTTCTCGCACAGACAGTTTATCCATTGAGTTTACACCTGAGGAACTTGAGCAGCTTCTGGAAACCGCCGAAGAGCTGGCACCGGCAAACGAGAGTCAGATGGAAGCCTTCATGAAAGAGAGCGCAAAAGTGATGTTGGATAATTTCGAACCATTCGATAGTGCAGAGGAAAACAAGCTGGTGAGTGCGGATTTCAAAGACGGCATATACCTTTTCGTCATCTCCACCCCAGAAAACACCATGAACTACAACATGACGCCCAACGAACAGGACATTGTCAAAAAAACGCTCATCTCCGTGATGAAAACAACCATAGAAGAGGCTTTTGAGACACCGGAGATTTGGAACTCCGTCATCATCACCAAAGAATCGTTTCTCAACCAGATGAAAGGCGTTCGGGTGCTCTATATGGAAGAGAACACCCGCAGAACCAACGATATATACATCACCACAGAAGAGATCGTGAACGGGAAGCTGATAGCTACCAGCATGGACTCCCTCACCCGCGAGAAAGTGGTGGAACAGATGCTGCCGGAGATTTACGCCAACAATGTGGAGAAGTACAGCAAGGAGAACTTACCCGTCAAGACTGGAGGGGTGACAATGGAACGAATACACTATGATGGGGAGACGCTGCACATTTATTGCAACATCGACTCTGTTTCCGCTCACAAATTGAACACAACGGCTTTGAAGACGATTCTCCAAAACCAAATCGCTTCTTCACGGGGCGGAGAGAATTTCTACGACCCGCTGGTTTCGTTGAACGGCGGAGTGCTGTTCCACTACAGGATACAGGAGACAGACAACACACTGGAGATTTATTTCTCCCCCGCTGAAGTCAGGGAAATCATGTCTATGGAAAATTATTCCGAGGAACAACAGGCAAAAATGGAATTGGAGAATCTTGTCGTCTCCACCAACCTCCAATGCCCCTATCAACTTGACGAAAGCATGAGGCTCGACTCCGCCGGCTTAGACGACGGACGCTTCGTTTACTACTATACCATCACCGCATACACGCCAGAGGTAAGCCCCAACATCATGCGCAACTGGATGCGGAATCAACTTGCTGAAAGCGAAGACGAGAGTGTACAATACCTGATCCAGCTTTGCGTAAAGGCAGGTACTGCGCTGAGCTACAGATATTTCCTCTCTAAACAGGAAGAGCCTTCCCGCAAGAAGAAGAACGAAAAAACACTTAAACCCGCTATGGAAATCTGGTTCACCGTCGACGAACTAAGGGCTATGCTCCCCTAACCTGACCATCAACCCTTAATCACTATTCCCTAATTGTACTCCATTTTCCGCACCATCAGCCCCATTTTCCGCTGCGAACCAGGGTTCATGCGGTAGGCGGTGAGCAGGAAACGGTTGCCGTACCACCAAAGCATCGCGCCTGGAACGGTCTTATAACGACCCGAATAGACCGGACCCAACATTGGGAGGTCCACACTGTTGACCGGGCTCTTCAACTTACAGCCGCTGTCCAACAACATCGTGGTGAGCGTTCGGGAGTCAAGATGGTATAGCAGGACATCCCCATTAGGCAGGTCTCTCACATTCAACACCTTGTACACGTTTGTACGCAACGGGGAATCCTCGCCGTACGGAAAGGTGAGGTTGGTTCGGAACACCCCGTTGGTGTCGAAAAAATGAATATCGGCGCGCTCGTATCGGTAGCCCTCAAAACGCGGCTCCACATACCATCCATTGAAATAGTTACTGTATTCGAGACTGTAAAGTTCTGTCACGCAGAATATTTTATCACCCATACAGCCCGCGTAAGTCGGGAAGAACCGAACATAGTTAAAAGGCACGACGATGATGGTACGTTTCGCTTTGGCCTCGGCGGGCTCTATTTTCGGCACGTAGATGTCGGCGCAGAAGAGCGTATCCGACGGCAACACCTTATGATTCAAAATATTGACAGGATGCATCATAAAGTTCTCGTTGTCATGAAAATAGAGCATCAGCACCGAATGGTTGCGGCTGACGGGAATCCATTGCGCCTGCGTGGCCGGCTCCCCGATCACGTTGGCGAAGGAGGACTTCCCCTGGAAGTCGGTCTCGAAATACATGGTACGGATTCCGGAGTTGAACACGATGACCGCCATCGCGTTTGCAGTGTCCACGTCGAGAGAGAGTACCCTTCCGGGATTCTCGCGCGTGAAGGTGAACTGGAAAGGCTCGTTGACACCGGCGGGCAGATACCAAACACGGTCGGTGGATTTCGTTTTTGTGGAAAAGAGCAGGTTTCCGTGATAATAGTGCCAGTCGGCGGCGACAGCGTCTCCCGAGAGTTCCAGCACCACATCACGGGCCTCCAACTTTCTGGACTTTGTATGGTAAAGCAGCACCGACAGGCTATCGGTCATCCGTTTGCCTTGCAAATGCCGACAGAGGAGAATCAGGGTTCCGTCCTCGTGGAAGACACGGCCCACCTGCCAGTTCTGCGGCACCGAAAGCACTGTATCCCAAACCGTCCGCATAGAGGTATCCGCATGCACGAGGGCAAGGTTGTGCATTTTCCGGCTTTTGGACTCCGTCACGACACAGAACCCGTTCTCAGCGCACGCGACAATGCTGACTTCCTTGGCCTTTTTGTCGAACGCCAAATCAAAACCGCTCGGGTCGCTCTGCGCAAGCAGACCCGAACGGAATAGGGAAAACAGGATGATTATCGGAAGAATACGTTTCATCGGGGAATAACACGCGATGAGATATTCGGGTTGTAGAGACACACGGACGCGCATCCCCACAACAACCGTTAATCATTATTTCACAATGTAATCGACGTAGATTCCTGGCGTGTGGATTTGTTCCATTGGGATAGAGCCGGTTGAAACGAGTTCCTTGGTCTCCAAAATCACCAGGTCGGCGGCGGCGGCCATCATGGGATTGAAGTTCTGGGTCGTGCCCTTATAGATGGCGTTGCCCATCTCGTCACAAATGCTGGCTCCGATAATGGCGACATCCGCGTGAAGGGGCAGTTCGAGGAGGTACTCCTTGCCGTCAACTTCGATTTTGCGCTTGCCGTTTTCCACCACTGTGCCGAGGCCGGTCTGAGTGAGGACACCGCCGAGGCCCGCACCGCCGCAACGGATACGCTCTGCCAGCGTGCCTTGCGGACAGAATTCAATCTCCAGCGTCTTCTCGTTGAACTGCTGGATGGTGTCGGCGTTGGTACCGATGTGGGAGGCGTAGAGTTTCTTCACCTGCTTGTTGGAAATCAGCATGCCGATGAACTTGTTGGGATAGGCCGTGTCGTTGCAGATGAGAGTGAGATCTTTAACACCCTTGTTGGCAATGGCTTCCACCACTTTCGCAGCTGTACCGGCACCCAAAAAGCCGCCGATCATCAGGGTCATTCCGTCTTTCACGTGCGCAACCGCTTCTTCAATTGTTACTAATTTGCTCATATTGTTCGATTTTTAATTTGTAATATCCTTGTCTATTACCAATTTGAAACAGCCAAAAATTTGGACGGGCAAAGATACACAATTTTTGAAACAAATCAATACAGCCGACTATGGCCGTTGCGAAGTTCTTCGTCGGAGGGCACATTGTCCTTGATCGTGTCCACGTCTATCACCAACGGGCGACCGTAGCGTGGGGGGCTGACGAACGGTTTTTCGGGAGCTTTCGCAACGGTGGTTGTCTGCTCAGACTGCACTTCCGCAGGCTGCACACGCTCTCGCGCGTCATCGTGATGTCCACCAACCGCAGGGGTCTCTTTCGCTGAAGATTCCTCCACCAGCAATGTGTCTGCCGACAAGGGTGACTGCATATTCTCGCAAGAGGAATCCGTCACGATTGTCGGGGTTTCCGTCGGAGAGGCAGTAGCGGCGGTCTTTGGCTCACGATTGAGCATAAACACGAGCGCACCACCTATAATCACGGTTGTGGCGACACCCGCAGCCCAATAGCCAACCGAGCCGCGCCCTACCCCCGCTTTTCGCCGGAAACTTTTCCAAGCGGCGGGTTTGTAGGCGTATTCCGCCTGCTCCGCTTTCTCTTTGATCAATTTGTCGAAATCCGTCATATTACACGTCATACATTTTACAAATCAACTCTTTGAGTTTTGACCTTGCGCTGTTCACATGCCATGCGGAGGTGTTTTCGGTGATGCCCATCTCCTCGGCGATTTCCCTGTGCGAGTAACCTTCGAAGACGAACATGTTGAACACCGTTCGGGTGACGGGCGGCAATGTCTGGATCAGCCCTATCAGTTCCTGCGATGAGATATTCGAGACCGCATCGTTCATCGAATAGTCCGCTATCTGCACCTCTTGCAATCCATCCAATTCCACCAGTTCAACCTGTTGAACGTACCTCCGCCTGTAATCCAGGGCGGCGTTGCTCACCACGCGTTTCAGCCAAGCCTCAAAAGAACCTGTGCTTTCATATTTGTCAAGGTTAGAAAACACTTTCAAGAACCCCTCGTTGAGCATGTCGGCAGCCTCGTCGGAGCTGCCCGCGTAACGCATGCAAATCTGCATCGCCATGCTGTAGAAGTGTTTGAAAAGCTTGCGCTGCGCCCGGGCATTGCCTCTGCGACACGCACAAACCCACTCTTGCACTTCCGGATGCTCTCTCATATACAATAACGGATTTTCGGAACAAAATCTTGGGTCTGCCCTCAAATTTTGTTTTTCGTAATATTAATTCACTGACACACTGCTACTTGACAAACTTAAACCCAAGCGACAGAATGAACATGTTCGCCATTTTCGTCTGGTTGGTTCCCTCAATGATATTGCGGAAATTGTCGGCGGCGATGCAATAGCTGAAATCAAGGGCGAAACGCCAGAAGTCGATGCCGACACCTGCCTGTCCTCCCCACTGCACCGTGTTGGTCTGCCAAGGATTATCCCCTTGATTGTCCCCAATCTTGAAATCGAAGCGAGGTCCAAGGGTCAACCGGAACTTGAAATTCTCGTTGTTGATGAAATGGTAACCCAGCAACAGCGGCACGGACACGTAATGCTGTTTGATCACGTCGTCGGAGGAAAACTCGGCGGGGCTGTTGATCGGGGTCGTGCGTTTAAAGACATAATTTGCCTCGGGCTGGAAGAAGAACCTGTCACCAAGGCGCATGAAAATTCCAGCTTCCATGCCAAAATTTTTCTTTGTCAACTGATTGTAATTCGCCGCGTTGCCAGCGACTTTGATTCCTATTTTGAATTGCGCATTGGCGGTCCCCACCATGGCAACATTCAGCACGAACATGGAGACAAGCAACATCACGATTGAAATCTTCTGATTGTTTTTCATATTTCAAATTTTTAACAATGGAAGGGACAACGCTATACGGTCTTGTTTTATTGTACTTTTTTTGACCATTGACCTTTCAATTTAACCTTAACTTTAACCTTATCTTTGACTATTGACTTTGACTATGGGCTTGGGTTGGGGGCTCGGGAGGTCCGTCAGCAGATTCCCCGTACGGTGTTGATGTCGACAACACCTTCGCGGCGGCAGAGTTCAACGAGGCTGTCCAAGACCTCGCGGCCGGCGACCGGGTTGTTGAAGTTGACGGTGCCCAGTTGGACGGCCGCCGCGCCCGCCATGACGAACTCCAGCACATCTTCCGCCGTGTAGATGCCGCCGATGCCGATGACCGGGACATGCACCTGCTTGCACACGGCGTGCACCATCCGCAGCGCGATGGGCTTGATGGCCGCGCCTGACAGACCGGCGTAGACGTTGTTGAAAACCGGCTTCCGTCTGCGGATGTCGATGGCCATAGCCTGGAAGGTGTTGACCAACGAGAGTGCGTCGGCACCGGCGGCCTCACATGCGAGTGCCATCTCCACAATGTTCTCGGCATTCGGTGAGAGCTTGACAATCAATGGCTTGCGGCAGACTTTTCGAACCTCGGAAACTACCTCTTTGGCCACTTCCGCCTTGATGCCGAAGGCCATGCCGCCGCTTTTCACGTTCGGGCAGGAGATGTTCAGCTCCAGCATGTCGATGTCCGCGTCCGAAAGCATTGCCGCGCCGGTGATGTAGTCGTCCATGCTGTGACCGCCCATATTGGCGATAAGCACATTGCCGAAACGCCGCATCTGCGCGATGCCGGACGCGATGAAGGCCTCCACCCCGGGGTTCTGCAATCCCACGCTGTTCATCATGCCCGAGGCGGTCTCCCAGACACGGATGCCTTCGTTGCCGTCCTTGGGATGCAGCGTCAGTCCTTTGGAGCAGATGCCGCCCAGACAGCCCACGTCGTACAGTTCGTTGTATTCCTCGCCGAACCCGAAGGTGCCGGACGCGGCGATGAGGGGATTCCGAAACGGAACACCCGCTATTTCCACTGACAATTTCACGTCGTTATCCATAATATATCTTTTTGTTCTACACATTATTCCGGTATGAGAGCACGGCCCGGTAAAAACGCACGCTCTTGTAAAGACGCGCGGCTGAGCGTCTCCACAGACCTTGTCATAGCATGATGCTGTACTGTATCGTCACCACATCAGATCCGTGCTGCGGAACACCGGGCCGTCTTTGCAGACACGTTTCATGCCGTTTTTCGTGCGGATGCTGCATCCTAAGCACGCCCCGATGCCGCAGGCCATGCGATGTTCGAGCGAGCAATAGCAGGTAACGCCTGCCTCGGCACACATCGCGGCCACCTTGCGCATCATCACCTCCGGTCCGCAGGTGAGCACCGCGTCGTAACGCTCGGGCTTCAGCAAATCCGTGACGAAGCCCTTGTAGCCTTCCTCGCCGTGTTCGGTGGAGATGAACATGTCGGTACACCACAGTTCGATGTCCCCCACAGCGAAAAGTTCGTCGCGGAAACCGAGGTAGGCATCCACAGTGACACCATTCCGATGCAAGATCTCGGCGGTGTGGCAGAGCGGCGGAATACCGACACCGCCGCCGACAAGCGCCACCCTACCCTTCAGTTCCTCGCAAGGATAACCGTTGCCGCAAGGTCCGAGCAGACGGATGCGGTCCCCGCTTTTCAAATCAGACATCCGCCGTGTTCCTTCACCAACCGTGCGATACATGAACCAAATATAGCCATCCTCAACTTGGAACACACTGATGGGACGCATCAATGTCAGCTCCGCATCCCAGCTTTTCAGCATATAGAACTGGCCGGCCTTGACATCGTCTCCCGCGAATGTGACGCAAAGGACAAAAATATCGTCCGTAATCTGTTGATTTTCCTCAACAATACCTTCCAAATACCTCATAATCAAATTCTTAAATCACAAACCATGATTAATCATTCAAATTGCGAAAATAGGAAAATTTCAAGTAACCCACACGCGAATCCACACGAATAATACCCACGGGAATGTTGAAAATCCAGTTCCACACCCCCGCTTCGTTCAACGGAGCAACACCACCTTGTCCGCAAGCAGCACTTTCGGGCCACTGGTGACACGCAGCAGGTACACGCCTCTTTTCAATGCGCCGACATCAACCGACACGCGGTCGTGAAAAGCCCCCTCCTTCACTCGCTTGCCGGCCATGTCGTACAAAGCATACCCCAGTGTACCCGACGCATCCGTTTCCTCTCCCTGCGCAGGGTCATAGTGTATGTGGAGGCATCTCCCTTGCTGCAAAACCCATTTCGCCATCTCTTGTTTGGACTGCTTTCCGATAGCCGAGGGGAAGGCTATCATTTTCTTGACAGGCAACGAGAGCAGTCCCGCATGATTCTCAGCCACCACGCTGAAAGTCAACACCTGACTCATGCCAAGCATATAGTCGGGATGGCAAGAGAGGGCCAATCCATTATCTGTCCAGAGGTGGCTAAGCGACGGGTTGTTCATGCCGGCATTGTGAAAATAGTACCGGCGGATGCCCGACTGCGCGTCCGATGAGGCGGACCAAGATGCGGACACATTGACCAGCAAGGTCCCGTCCGGAAGTGACTCCGTCTCAGTTTGCAGAGCAAGGTTCGTCACCGCCGACGGCGCAGTATAATCCACCTTCAAGGATTTCTCCACCAAGGCGGACATTTTGTAGGCCCGATCCATCACTATGGACTTCAGCTTGGCACGACTCAAACCGTTCACCGCCTGGCGTTGGATATTGCAGTGTCCTGAGGTGCCAACGGAAATAGGGACGGCGGCAGTTCGGGAACCGTAAACCCGCAGGTTGTCGACGCTGGCCGCCGCATTGCGGGTGACAAATCCGATGTAAGCGTCGGACGTGGTTGCCAGCACATCGTCCACCGCCCTGATAATCCTGTTGGCGTGGCGCAAGACCACAATCTCACCCGTCGAGCTGTCGAACACGACATGGCACAAGTAGCTCGTCCCTGTCTGGAAATAGACTTGCGTGTTCGTCTTCAGCAATCGTTTTGCGCCCAGTATCAGCCGAAAAAGGCTCACCGTATGGTTCCCCCTGTCAAAGCAGACCTCATAGCCCGAGAAAAGGGAGGTCGCGGACGGGGCGTTGTTGCAGTTGAAGAAGAACGAGCATTTCTCCCCGTTTGTGAATCGGAGATAGAAGTCGTAAAGGTAGGCGGTGTGTGAAGCCCCGTTGTGATGCGCAGCCACCCCCGCATAATCCGCCGATGCATTTTTCTGACACAACGCGCCTCCCTGCACCGTCCAAGGATGGGACGGATTGTTCACCCAGACCGTGGCATCCAAGGATTGGTCGAAGTTGTCGCACAGGAAACCCTGTTCCGGGCGCGCACTCCAGACGGTCCCGTCCGACTCCATGATTTGGTAGAAACGCCACTTGAGGCCGGAATCGTCCGAGTCGGTGAATGTGGCGGTGAATCCCTGGGTTATCCACTGCGAAGCGTCCGTATTGATGACTGTCTGCGGCACGGCATTGTCGGCAATCGGCTCGTTCGCGTCCGGTTCCCAATCGTTGACTTGCCCGTCATCATCGTCTCCACCATCACCACCATCACCACCATCACCACCATCATCACCATCTCCACCATTATCACCGCCATCACCGCCAGTACCGCTGCCGCCGCCACCTCCGTCGTCCCCTTGCGAATTAGGGTCGGCGTGGACGGCCTGCCAGGTCGCGTTCCAACCTGAGGCCGTGGTGGCGCAGTCGGAGCGGAACTCCACCAGCATCTGTTCGCCCGCCGCTACAACCCGTCCGGGCGACTGTGTGTTCCATCGTCCGAGCAGCGGCGAAAACACTGACCCGCCGGCGTAAATCCACATAAAATCGTAGTCCGCTTCCAGATTGAAGTTCTGGAATGTCAGCGCGACGCTGTCGGCCCCGTCGATGCGAATACGGAAGAGCCGCCGCTCGTCGTCGCCGTAGTTGCCATACGGGCCGCCCGAGTCGGTGAACGTTCCCGTCGCGCCCGTCGCCTCCACAACCGTCGGGTTGTCATTGATCAGCTTGTAGTAGCGGTTCCAGTCCCAATACTGCCCGGGGTCGGTGTGCGTCTGGCTTGGAAAGTGCTGGTGTCCACGAATTTGCGTACAGGCAGTGGCGCTTCCCAGACTATGCAGCCCATAGTTGAGCACGGTGCCGTCGTCGAGGGTGTCGCGATAGAAAACCCTGTGCGGGTTGATGTTGCTTCGCCGCGAGCAGATGTTCTTCACCAGGTTGGCCGACGACACGTACATGGCCGTCGTGAAGTAGGAGTAGATATTGCCCAAAGCCTCGTGTTCGATACCGATGGTGTAGCTGTTGGCGACCCCGACGTGCCATGCCTTGTCGGCCTCCGGCACCATCTGGGTGACTTGTCCGTCCACCGATCGAATAACATAGTGTGCGGAGGCTTGCGCGCTGCAGTTGCGGAACCAGGCGATCGAACCCGCGTATGTGCCCTGCGTGTAGTGGATGGTGACGGCGGTGACGGTCGCGCCCCCACGGCCTGTCGTGTAATTGCAGGAGGCGGCTGCCTGGAAAATCGCGCCTGGGTAGTCGGGGGTGGTGGCACCGGCACGCATGCCCGGCGCGGGCGACACTTCGGCGCATCCCCCTCGCAACCGCTCATACTCCTCCCCGAACAGCCGATTGAAATCGACAGCCCTGGGCGGCACCCCATAACGGGCGTATTCCTCCTTATCCAGGAAATAGTAGATCATGTACAGGAAGCTGTTCATCGCAAAGTCGTCATCGCCATCCCTCGGCAGCGGCAGTTCGCAAAGGGCGGTGAAGACGGGCTTGTAACGTTCCAGCGAATCGCCGAAGATGGCGTACTCGCGTTGCAGCCGGGCGAAAGCATGGGCGTAGGCCTTTACCGCCACGCCGGGCTCCCACAGGATGGCATCGAGCGGATAGGGCGTGATGGCGGCAAGCTGGCGCGCATTCTCCCGGAACACCCCTTTCCCGTGCAACGTCAGCCCCATGACGGAATAGGTCCGGGGAATCTCGGCCGGGTCAGCCTCCACCGTGTCTATGACCACATTCGGGGTGAAGCGCGTGTATTGGAACGCCACCGCCTCCAACACCCCTCGCGGAACCGTTGGATATTCCTGATATGCCGCTTCAAACCAGCCGCTTACATCCTGATACTGCCGCCACAAGAGGTCGGCCATTTGATTGTCGTATTCCCGCCCGTACACGTCGCGCATATCGGCATGCTGCGCGTGAATCTGTGCAGTAACGAGCATGAAGAACACCCATAAAAACATTACTTGTACCTTGTCTTTCATTGTTTTAGGTTTTAGGTTTATAAATTGTTTTTGTCATTGCAAAGATACAACAAAAAAAGCCGCTTGTCAAGAGGCAAATGAATTTTTAACAATAATTAACAGACGATTTCTAATCACACACTGAAAATCAAAAGTTTATAAAATTTTCATTCAACATACATACACAATATAAGTATAAGGTGAAAAGTGTATTTTTGCGGCGGAATAGGAGTGGCGGCATTCCTGCCGCACTAAGGCCATCAGGAACGAAGGCATTCCTGCCGCGCAAAGGCCGTCAGGAACGAAGGCTCTCCTGCCGCAAACGACTTATCATCGGTAGCTATTTAGAAGTTCACGCAATTCCGACCCAGTATGACCCTAAGTGAAGCCACATTAGCGTATATTGCCACGCACGCTGGAGACGACGTGGCGCAGCTCGCCCTGCATCCGTCCAAAGACCCGCAGGTGGACATGCGCATGGCGTTGCAACAGATCGCCGGCCGGCAGAAAGCCCTCGTGAAGCTGCCGGAATGGGCCGCCCTGGAGGGCATCCTCTACCCTGCCAAGGTTTCCTTGGAGCAGTGTTCGTCGTCGCAAACCGCTGACTACAAGTCCTCTTTGCTGGAAGGCGAGTCCTTTGCGGATTTCAGCGGCGGTTTCGGGGTGGACACGGCCGCGTTCGCCAGAAAGTTCAAGAAAGGCTATTACGTGGAACCTCAGGAAGAGCTCTGCGAACTTTTTCAACACAACAGCAAAACGCTGGTTATCAACAACGTTAATATCCTTAACGGTACGATGGAGGAGCACCTTGACAACATCGGACGCGTGGATATGATCTACCTCGACCCGTCCCGCCGCGACATGCACGGGCGGCGAGTGGTCTCCTTGGAGGACTGCACCCCGAACATCCTCGAATGGAAATCCGCCCTGTTGTCGCGATGCAACACCTTGATGGTCAAAACATCCCCGATGATCGACATCTTCCAGACCCTCCACGACCTGCCCGAGACGTATGCCGTGCATGTGGTCGCGGCGGAGGGGGAATGCAAGGAGGTGGTGTTTCTGTTGACCTGCAATGCACCGACAATCGGGAATTGCAGAGACGTGCGGTCGTGCGTCTCTACGACAGGTACAAACGCAACGGGCACGGACATAACAGGCACAAACCCAACGGGCACGACCATCATCGCCGTGGATATTTGTCGCAACAAAGCGGATAACGACACCTGTCAATACGCGATGCGCCGCATTTCCACCACCCTGGAGGCCGAGCGCACCACCCCACCCTGCATCGCCTCGGGATTAGGCGCCTACCTTTACGAGCCCAACGCCGCCGTGATGAAGGCCGGCATCTTCAACGCCCTGTCGCGACAATATCAGGTCGCGAAGTTGGCAAAGAGCACCAATCTCTTCACCGCCAACGACTTGCGCGATGATTTTCCAGGCCGAGTCTTCCGCATCGAGGCCGTCCACGAGTTCCACCCGCGCAAGACCGCCAAGGGGCTGTCGCGCCTTGCCAGCGCGAGCATTGCCGTGCGGAACTTCCCGTTGTCGGCGGAGGAGCTACGCAAGGTGCTGAGAATCAAGGACGGCAATGCGGGGTACCTGTTCGGTTGCACGTTAGCGGACGGTCGGAAGGTGGTGCTGGAATGCGGGAAGACCGGGGCGGAATAGCGTCATGAATCCCCGCAGGGATTTGGGAGCCCGCGCGGGCATCCGTTTCTACAGACGTGCATCCCTGACGGGAATGGCCGCTTGCAGAATCAACGGGGATGGCCGGTCGCGGGATCCAATGGCTATCACAACAGTATGTCAAAGAACGTCAGAAACAGTTCGCGAACTGATTTCGGCGGCAAAGATACAATGCGGAGAACCTTGTAGGGTTTGTTGATGAGTAACACGAGCCTAACACACAACGCACATATTGTAAATCAAGCAGTTAGAAAAGCAAAAAGTTGAACATCAACAAAAACGCTGTTTTTTTGCAGCTGCAAATCAGCAAGCGACAGCTCCCAAACGGTCGCAAATGAGCAACCCCCCAACCCGGATCAGTCGCAAGACAGAAAAGAGACAACCTGAATCTGCGAAACACGCAACTTGGGTGACTCTGGTGGAACTCTGACACAACTCTTTTCAATCACTATTCCTTGTCTCACGAAACCCGTTCTGTTGTGGAGAAAAATTTAGCGTAGGAAGCTCCCGCTTTCAGAAAAAAATGTATTTTCGCGGCGTGTAAGGGTTCTGTCCCTTCCAAGGGGTTTCTATTCCCAACTTAACCCCGAAAACAAATGTTTACAAAAAAAACGATGAACAACGAGACAAACAACGATTTACCGAACGAAACGTTCACTTGGCTGAAGCCCGGCGCTTGGCGGAAGCCGTGCATTGTACATGTGACCATGGTGGCCAACGGTCGCCGACCGCTCTTCGGCACACTTGGACACGATGGTAGCAAAGCCGTGGTGGAAAAAACAGCCATCGGCTGGGCAATCATCGACCAACAGCCCCGCATGTTACAGCTTTGCCCAGAAATCAAAATTTTGGCAGACAAGGTGATGCCCGACCATCACCACATTGTCCTGCAAGTCCGTAGGAGCATGAAGCGCAGCATCAAAGAGGTGGTGAGGGGTTATATGCAAGGGTGTAAAGCGGATGCGCGAAAGTTAGGCTTTGAAGGGAACCAGTACGACGGTCCTCCTCATTACCGCGTGCTCACCCACAAGGGGCAACTTCAAGCGATGATAAACTACGTGTATGCCAACGCGGAGCGTGCCTGGCTTCGCAAGCAGAACCCCAATCTGTTTTGTTTGCATCGGAACAACGAGTCTTGTGGACTGTTTTTCACTTCCTTAGGCAACCATTTTCTGTTGGACTGGCCTGACCGGCAGATGGTGGAAATGTCGAGAAATGCCACCGAAGAGCAGGTTCGGCAACGATTGCAAACGGCATTGGAATCTGCCAAAAACGGGGCTGTCACCTATACCGCAGCCATCAGCAAAGGTGAGCAGATTATCGCACGCAACTTGCGGGAACAAGGATTCCCGTTGGTAGTCTTCCTTTTCGACGGTTTCCCGGCCGAAGGTTCTCCGCAGGAACGCTTTTACAAGCCGGGCGGTGTCTATTTTGATGCCTGTTCGAAGGGGAAGCTGCTGCTTTTGGAGCCAACCGAGCAAACCTTCCTTGTCCCAGCCATTCTTAATGCCACCGAAGAGACTCTCCGCCGTAAGGCCGAGGCCAAGCATATCCCTTTCACCCCGCTTCCAGTCTCCTCCCTGCGCTACCGCTTCGTTGCGCTCAATGAGATGGGGAGGTGCCTTGTTCGGGCGGAAAGAGTCCGCTGTAATTGGACAGAACCGGCCACAAGCTGGTGACACACGAATCTCACGCCCCAAAGCCGACATGTCTGTGGGCAGAACTGCGACATTGCCATAGTCCCACCCCCGCCTCCCCCGGCACCGTGCTGTCCATCAGCCCGATGCCGGTTGCAGAATCCAATGGCTATAACTAAACAATATGTCAAAGAACGTCAGAAACAGTTCGCGAACTGATTTCGGCGGCAAAGATACAATGCGGAGAACCTTGTAGGGTTTGTTGATGAGTAACACGAGCCTAACACACAACGCACATATTGTAAATCAAGCAGTTAGAAAAGCAAAAAGTTGAACATCAACAAAAACGCTGTTTTTTTGCAGCTGCAAATCAGCAAGCGACAACTCCAAAACGGTCGCAAATGAGCAACCCGCCAACATTAACCTGGTTCATAGGCTGGTTCATGTGCCAACGAGTGTATCGCTCCCCCTCTTTATGACGCGCAGAAATAGCGCATAGCGTTTCCATCCACGCGTCCTCGGGGGAAGCAACACCAATGTATTGGAATTCAGGACAATAATAATCGTTTCAATCCACGCGCCCACGGGGGGCGCGACTTCAATGTGAACCAAGAAATCCAACGGGACGTGTTTCAATCCACGCGCCCACGGGGGACGCGACTGCTGGAGGTGGCCAAGCCCTGCAAGTTCTGGGAGTTTCAATCCACGCGCCCACGGGGGACGCGACTGCGGCATGCCCGGAATCAAGGAGCTGCGCATCGTGTTTCAACCCACGCGCCCACGGGGGACGCGACGGAAAGGTGTACATCATACCGTCAGCACCTTGAACCTGTTTCAATCCACGCGCCCACGGGGGACGCGACATTCTTTTTCCGTAGGAACATTGTCCGTATGCAATGTTTCAATCCACGCGCCCACGGGGGACGCGACTTGACATGCTCCCGCCAGTTGCACTGCTGCTTCAGTTTCAATCCACGCGCCCACGGGGGACGCGACCGCGGAAGTCGCCGTGGCTTTCCAGCAGTTGCTGGTTTCAATCCACGCGCCCACGGGGGACGCGACTTTCGATAGCAGCGGCAAGTCAAGGCAGAGCGGATGTTTCAATCCACGCGCCCTCGGGGGGCGCGACGGGACAACGCTGAAAAATGCAGGGAAAAGAAAGATGTTTCAATCCACGCGCCCTCGGGGGGCGCGACTTTGGATCAAAGGTATATAAGTTCTTCTTCGGTGTTTCAATCCACGCGCCCTCGGGGGGCGCGACGAATCATGGAATTATAGTAATTAATACGAGCAGTTTCAATCCACGCGCCCTCGGGGGGCGCGACTCCGCTTCGCTACGCTCGGAATCTCTCGCTCCGGTTTCAATCCACGCGCCCTCGGGGGGCGCGACTTGGAACACGCGAGAACCGTACGCGCGGCGCGTGTTTCAATCCACGCGCCCTCGGGGGGCGCGACGGCATCATGACTTCGACGCGATGAAACCATACATGTTTCAATCCACGCGCCCTCGGGGGGCGCGACGCCGACGACGTAGTAACGCGCCGAGCCGTCCTGGTTTCAATCCACGCGCCCTCGGGGGGCGCGACTTCAACTGCCGCGAGACAAACCAAGGCAGGCTGCAGTTTCAATCCACGCGCCCTCGGGGGGCGCGACTGACCGTTCGCGCCAGCAGACTATTGATGTCGGTGTTTCAATCCACGCGCCCTCGGGGGGCGCGACGCGACACTTTCAAACGCATAATCGACGGGATATGTTTCAATCCACGCGCCCTCGGGGGGCGCGACGAAGGCACGGAGATCAGCATCCGGATGGCATTCGTTTCAATCCACGCGCCCTCGGGGGGCGCGACTCAAATTAAGTATTGTATTTGTTTTGATGGAACTGTTTCAATCCACGCGCCCTCGGGGGGCGCGACATCATCCATTGGTTTCGATGCCAAGAAATTCGAGTTTCAATCCACGCGCCCTCGGGGGGCGCGACACATATTGTCGGAAATGACACCCAGGCACGGGGTGTTTCAATCCACGCGCCCTCGGGGGGCGCGACTTCGCCGTTGAGTTTCTTAATTTCCATTTGTTTGTTTCAATCCACGCGCCCTCGGGGGGCGCGACTGTTGTCGTGCCTCTTGACCGAATGCCCGTCGTGTTTCAATCCACGCGCCCTCGGGGGGCGCGACTTGTTAATTTAACCCTTAAAAACCCAAATAAATGTTTCAATCCACGCGCCCTCGGGGGGCGCGACCTCAGAGGCGCGAACATCAGCGGCGCGATCCTCAGTTTCAATCCACGCGCCCTCGGGGGGCGCGACGAAACTAACCTCAGCGGCGCGTTACTCTACGACACGTTTCAATCCACGCGCCCTCGGGGGGCGCGACATTTTGGCACCGTATAGGACTTGGTTCCGCCGATGTTTCAATCCACGCGCCCTCGGGGGGCGCGACCTGACATTGTGCTATATGGCATTGACCGCCGCGTGTTTCAATCCACGCGCCCTCGGGGGGCGCGACGGCAAGTCCCGAACGCGCGGCGGAATGGCTAAAGTTTCAATCCACGCGCCCTCGGGGGGCGCGACGCGACTACCTACGCACTTACGGAGTCTATATGGAGTTTCAATCCACGCGCCCTCGGGGGGCGCGACTCATACAATGAGAAAAGTGCAATATAACAGAGCGTTTCAATCCACGCGCCCTCGGGGGGCGCGACGTTTCCGAAATCGAGGCAATAACAAAGACGATGTCGTTTCAATCCACGCGCCCTCGGGGGGCGCGACGGCGTCTCATTAACAAGATGCCCAATATCCCAGAGTTTCAATCCACGCGCCCTCGGGGGGCGCGACATAATAATCTAATAATTTGCACCTCAACGCGCTGTTTCAATCCACGCGCCCTCGGGGGGCGCGACATAGTGCACCACTGTTCTGTTACTCATCTTTACGTTTCAATCCACGCGCCCTCGGGGGGCGCGACCACGTAATTGTGATAGACCCGACAACCGACTACGGTTTCAATCCACGCGCCCTCGGGGGGCGCGACCGTTTTCGAAAGTAACTCCTTTGTTGATGATGTGGTTTCAATCCACGCGCCCTCGGGGGGCGCGACTGTCGGAACGCTTGAACATCACCACTGGAATAGATGTTTCAATCCACGCGCCCTCGGGGGGCGCGACTGCATTCTTCTTTTTTGTTTGTGTGTCAGTATCTTAGGGCTCTTAATCCGCGAACCAAAAAGATTGCCATAAAAACGAACATCATCAACGATGAAACAAGAGATAACACATTCATTATCAGACACCGCGAAAATACAATATATTTTGCAATGCTTGGCGTACGCATCGTCATATTATCAATTCCGAAGTGACATCGTAGGAAGTCTTCTTTCCGATATACTCCACGCGGTTATTCCAGTTGTTCCCGAGAAAGTAGAAGCGGACACTGTCTTTCTCCTCATCAACAAGCATTGTTATCTTATTCCTCAATAATGTGAACTGCGCTTCTGTCAACACGCACTCGAACACCGAATTCTGCACGCGCTGTCCGTAATTCTGACATTCCTTGGCCACACGCCGCAAGCGCCTTGCCCCGGCAAGAGTGGCTGTTTCTACATCGTATGTGATTAGCACCATCATAGTCTCAACGAATTAAAAACACTGGATAATCATCAATATCTCCCCGGATGGTTCTTGCCAGCAGCAAAGCTTGGGCGTAAGGGAGCAGACCGATTGGAATTTTCTCTTCCAAATAAGGATGTACAAAAGTCTCTTTTTTCCGGTTCTGCCACGCGGTCAGGACCGTCTTGCGACAGTTTTCTGTCATCACCACACCACTTTCTCCCTGCCGCACAAAATCATTGGGTGCCACTTGCTTGCGATTGATGAGGGAAAGCACCAGCCGGTCACCTAAATAAGCCCTCATCTCTTCCATCAAATCCAAAGCCAACGAGGTTCGTCCAGGCCTTAATGAATGCAAAAAACCTACGTATGGATCAAGTCCAACCGTTTCCAAGGCGGCAGCCGTTTCGTTGGCCAACAGGGTGTAAACAAACGAAAGCATGGCATTAACCGCATCTTTGGGAGGGCGTTTGTTTCTCCCTTGGAAAGGGAATCCCTCTTTCTGATGGAGAATCAGATTCGGGAACACGCCAAAATAGGTGTTTGCCGCATCGCCTTCAACCCCAATCAGACTTGAAACACTATTGGTGTTCAATGCCCGATGTTTGCTCGTATCCAACAATGGTATCGCCGCTTCAACTTCGCTATTGGAACCATTGTCACGAACGAATCTTTGAAGTATGGCTTTGTAATTTTGGATTTTGCCCGCGACGAAAAGACGTGCAAAATGCAAGGCACAATCGTCGTTGTCTGCGGTTTGATACTGGGCTTTTCTGAGCAAAACATTTCCGTGGACCGGCCCTTGAAAACGACCGATGAAACGACCATTAGGTGACAAAAACGACAAGGAGACCCCATTGTCGGCGCACAATTTCATCAGTCCCGGACTTGCGCCCATGTAACCGAAGGTCACAATCCCTTCAATGTTGACGATGGGAATCCTGAATCGTTCTTCCTTATCAACAGAAACCACCACATTCATCCCGTCTTTGCTCAAATAGGAGTCGGGGGTGGTGACATATAACACATTAAGAAGTTTCCTCATAGAGATTCTTTTTCAAGTAGTTTTTGGCCAACGGTTTGACTTTGGTGTCGGGAAGACAAATGTCGAACAAAGAGCAATTGTAGCATTTGCGACTTTTCTCCGCTTTGGGAACGACACACGTTTTGAATATCCGGTGCATTTCATCAGCGTAGTGTTTGGTCAACTGCCGGAGATTCTCGTTTATGGCGATTTCCTCTCTACGGCGGACCTCCCAATAAAAAAGGTATGCATGGTCAATCTTGATATCATGCATTTCTTCAAGACAGATGACTTGCGCAGCTAATTGAACCTCATCCCGTTCATCCTGTTTAGAATGCCCACGCTTGTATTCTACGGGAAATGGTTTCCAATAGCCCGGATATGAGGGATGTTGAATGCAATCCGCAGCGCAATCCGAAGGCCGCAGTTCCACGACATCAGAAAAGCCGTACAATCCCAATTCCTTGGAGGCGATGGACACAGAACGCAAAGAGACACAGTCACCGTTTTTCTGCCGATAGAATGGGTCATCGGCATGTTGGTGAAGCAATTGTCCTTCAACAGTCAGCCGGTTGTCCGACCAAACCCGTTCGATGTGAATCAACGCCCACTGACGGGGACAGTACACAAAATGCTGGATCCCCGACAGCATGAGCATATCGTCTTCGGAATACATCGTTTAAATCAGATATTCAATGTGAACGCCGGAAGGAATGGCATCCTCGTTCACTGCAACAGTGTAATCCTTAAAAGAACGAGGAGAGGTCAAACAATTCTTTTCCACTTTTACGAGATCAAACAGCTTGTTTGCCGGTGCGTTGCCCAGGACAGAGTCGTGTTTGAATACAATCAACTTTTGGGCACTCATCAAGCCGCGAGCTGCCGAACGGTCAATATCGAACATGTTTTTCAACGCGTCCCAGAACAGTTCCAAATCTTCTTCGGTAAAACCAGTTTGTTTGGCGAGATTGGCTGAGACGAAACCATGGCAGACATAGAGTCCGTAAGGAACTGTAGCTTTGCGACCCATCGTACGATTGTCCCCACCTTGTTTCTCGGCCTCTTTTTCTGTTGCCACAGCCATGCGCGTGATGGAATGTTCAGCGGTTGCAATAGCATCCACGGACCGGGCAAAAGTAAATTGAATAGGACCGCGGACTTGACCACAGTTAGGAGCTGATTTTAACGATAATACAGCACCGAAACTCCTGATGTCATAAAAGTTAGAACACATCCATTGACGACCTCCTTCGGTCTCTTCAGAAGTTTGCTTCCTTGCTTTAGCATCTTTCAGTGCTGTTTTAACAAAAGCGATAGCATCTTTGCTTAATCCAGATTCTTTTAACCATTCTTGGATTGCCTTTTTATCAGCATCTCCTTCAACTACCAAATATTCAGCTTCATCTTCTTCGGTTATTGAGAGTCCTTCAAACAAGGAGGATTCTTCAAGTTCGCCTTTTAATTCGTTAGGTATTTGTTTTTTTGAGTCTTCACCTAATTTATACCCCAGTGCCTTGAATGCCGCAACATGACTTCTTCCAAGTACAGCTTTTTCTTTCACATAAATATCAAATCCCTGCGAACAATCTTTCACAATCTGCACGTAATTACGTACTTTGCGCTTCAGGCACACATCGGTCACGAGTCCCATACCTGTTTCCGCGTCCACACGAGGCAGATTGCCTGCGTCGGGATCGCCATTGGGGTTACCATCCTGTACATCAAAAATGTACACAAAATCAATTCTGTTTTTTAATTCTGACATAATGCTATATATTTTAATTGTTATTCTTCAGTTGTTTGTTCTTCCTTCTTGGTGTAAAACCATTGTGTTTGCTGATAATAGCCCACAAAGAACCTTCCTTGATCTTGCAGGTCTAGGTGAGCCGGGAAACCGTCGGGACTTATCTTGTCAACGATTTCCTGTTTGATTTTCTCAAACCAAACTTTCCGTCCCTCATTCAGTTTCTCCGAATGATGGTAAGACAGGTTGAGAATGGTAGCGAATACGGCGGCAGGTGTGGCGCTTGCAGAGTTCATATACCGTTCGCGGATGGAATGCTGGTTGTTGGCCTCGTCCTGAATCTTGTCAAGCACGGCAAACAATCGGCCACAGAGGTAGCCTTGGTTGGTGTTTTGGATGTCTAACATTTTTCCTATTTTTTTTTGATTATCATTTGTTTTTCTGTTCAAATAAGCCTTGATGATGGCGGATCGGGTAATATTGAGACTTTGTTCGGCTCGAATACGACGGATGCATCCTGCAAACAGCGTATAAGGGTATGAAATACCCTGGAAAATGCTTTTCACGACAGCTTCGGGCAAGTTTGGCGTAGCATCCGACGATTTTCCGCCTAATGTGACTGCAGCCAAGATAGAACGCAGTCCCATATAGGGCTTTTTCTCTTTTCGCGTGTCAACAATGTCCATATCTTCAAAGTGACGCAATATCAACGACGCAAACTCTTTTAGTGGCAATTCAGACCAATATGTGACCGCGATACGTGCTGAGTTTGGCGCAAGACCAAGGATATAGAACTTGTCATCCAAATTCGTTCTCAAAGATCCTGAATATATGGAGTTGAACGTTTTTCTTACCTGTTCAATATTTCGGTTGGGGTCATCTTCTTGTTCGTTGTTGCCAAACATACTAAAGATGCTTTCTTCTGCCTGGTTACCTGCTTCGTCATCTTTGGATGCCCAAAACAAAAAAGTGCGATTGCCAATAAGGAATTTGTTTCTCGAATCGGAACGGAGCATGTAATTTAGAGCTGTTGTATATGCAAATTCCGCTTCCTCGCTAATTGGCGCATTGCCTCCTTTTTCTTTCCCGTATGAATCATATCCTGAATTCAGTTGAAATGAGACAAGCTTAGCTGTTGCTTGACTGCCAGGAATCATGGTTGCCGTAGTTGTCTCGACAGAATGTCCTCTCTCTCCTGACACCAAACATATCTGATCGCAATCGTTAACGTCGTTTTCAAGTAAATCTAATAGTTCCTTCTTTGCAGCTACGATTTCCGTATCTCCTTCAATAAGAAAAGAGAATGTAGAGAACTTCTTATTTAAATTCTTCAAAATTTCCGGCCAAAGTGAGTCTTTTTGCATTAATTCGAGAACCGCACTTTGCTCTTCTTGATAGAACTTGTGAACAGCTGTTATATCAGGATTATCCGGATGTAATTCAAAAATGGCATTCACTTTATCTTTGAAAGTTTGGTATTGAGCCTGGGCATCTCCCTTTTCAGAATATCCCAATACATAACCACTATTATCATACAGATGGTTTGCCGCAAGAGCACTCGTACGCCCCACATGCTTCTTAACAAGAAATTGCTGAGCTTGCTTCTTGTCAATTCTTCTGTCTTCAAATTTCAGAAAATGACCTTCTTTATCTATGACAATTAAGAAGCCAATCTCTTTGAGTTCCATTCCTTTTCGTGGCAAATTGTCACATCTTTTATAATACTCATATAACGCTTGCAGTATCATCTCAAAACCTCCTTACTGTCAATTGGTGGAACAATAATAACGCCGTGCTCCATACGAGCACGATAAAACATTGCTTCGGGTTTATCGGGATTGCCTTCAAAATCCATATCGTAAAGCATAATGCCAAGGTCGCGACTCTCGTCAATAGGGTCTTTCAAATCTTCTTGTTCTGGCTTTACTAAACGGAAAGAGGCTGAAAACTCTCGTGTGCCCAAATAAGGTTGCTTGAAGCACTGGCCTTTGCTCGCCCTGCGTTCAAACATGGCGTTATACTTGCCAGGATTCTCATCTCTCTTAAGCAGATCGGCTTCTTCTATGTCAATTTGGGCGTTCTTGGTCTCTTTTCTCTTCCATTGGGGGATGAAAACTAGCTTGGCCCAAATCCGATAATGGACATCTTGAAGCAACAACGAGTTCTTTTGCTGTCTCTCTTCCTCTATGAAAATTTGCTTTTTCTTGTTCGATGCGACGGCACCTACTTCATTACGTCTGATAGTTGTCCATTTAATAGGATTTAACACTTCAATTTTTGTTATCTGCCAATGGATGGCAGGTTTCCAAAAGATAGCTTCAAACACAGCTCGCGCGGCCGATGGGGTGATGACATCATAGCTCACTCTTTCCACTTTTAGCTCTGGTCGGGTGAAGCAGGCCATCGGCCCCCACACCTCCAAACAAAATTCTTTGTCGTAATATTCCATATTTATACTATTAATGATTCTTCTAACCAATGATTATCTGTAACAAGACCAACTTCATTGCTGTAAAAGGACTGGTCTCGAATTACATAGATTCCTTCAAGCACCTCTTCGATTGCACCAGCCTCTACCAGCTTCTTCATATCTCCATTCCGCACATTGACGCTGAATTGGGACAACGCTTTCATTAACGAATAGGATGGCCCCTCCTCGAGCAATCTTTCCACCAAGTCCATACTGTCCTTCCAATTCACAATGATAGAGACAGTATTATCATCAATCAAATGGAATGCTGATGCAGCCGTTTCGAATTGCAATTCATCGGGTTTATACAACAACTTCTTGATTTCGTTCTTGTCAAAACTATTAACACGCGAGTAAAGCTGCTTGAAGTAGGCCGCCATCGCTTCTGGCGAGAACCAATCATATTCACGATCCGTCATGGCAAGTCGGGCGTTATTAGTTTGTGTCATAAATCCGGGAGGCAATGGCTTCTGCAAACCAAAAACAAAGGTGCTTCCCATTTCCAATTTTCCTTCTCTATTGCATCTGCCTGCCGCTTGAAGTACAGAGTCAAGTCCGGCTTCTTGTCGAAACACTACGGGGAAGTCAATATCTACGCCCGCTTCAATAAGTTGGGTCGCCACCACCCTGATTGTTGTATTTGACGTTTCTTTAAGCGCCAATTTCACTTTGTCAATGGTTTCCGTCACATGGTCAGGGCACATCATTCTTGACAGATGCAGACAAATTCCTTCTTTGTGTAGCCGTGAGTAAATCTCTTGGGCATCATTTCTTGTGTTCACAATGCAAAGCACACGTGAATGATGGGACAATTCTTCTGCAATTTCGTCGTAGTTTTTCGGATTCTTCTCAAATTTCAATTCTACGCGGCGCAAACGATTATGAAGATTGGCGCCTTCAGGAATGATTTCACGAATGTTCGATAATCCTTCAAAAGAGACAAACGGATTGGTGCCTTGTATCAAACCGGAAAGCACAGGTTGACTGGCAGTTGTGAACAAGACGGATACGCCAAACACTCTTTTAAGCGTGTCAAAAGTATCAACAATAGGCTGAAGGAAATCCGTTGGCAATGTTTGCACTTCGTCCAATATCAAAACACTTTTGGCAATATTGTGCAATTTGCGACCATCTGATGGCTTGTTACTAAACAGTGATTCGAATAATTGAACATTGGTCGTCACAATAATAGGATAATCCCAGTTTTCTGTCGCCAATTTCAGTTTTTGTGCCAGTTCCCTGTCGTCGAATGCTGACCTGTCAACATTCGAGTGGTGCTCGAGCACATTCTCCTCGCCGAATATATTTCTCAACACACTTGCTGTTTGCGTGATGATGCTCGTATATGGAATCGCTATAATGATCCTCTTCAGGTCATTCTTGATGGCATGTTTGATGGCCCACAAAACCGAGGCCAAGGTCTTACCACCTCCAGTAGGGACTGTCAAACTGTAAAAGTCAGGCGGATTAACACTCTCTTTGACGCACCAATTTTGAACCTCGTTCCTAATCCTATTGACTTCCGTATCAGGAGCATGTTTTTTCAATCCCGCCAAAAATGCTTCTAATCTTTTTTCCAAAGTTGCCAAAGAATCATGATTTCCTCTCAAACGACTTTGTTCGGGTTGCATAAAAGCTTCCGTGTCCAAATAATCCGCATCCACCAAACAGCTATAAAGCATACGTTCCAAATGATGAACATCCTTTTTGGGATTCTCAAGTCTCGGCACTTTTAAATCGGCTTGGATCCCATCAACACGCACATCCTTTGGAATTTGACTTTTCATAATTTCTTTCCAATCCCCATCATCATAAAGCCCCCTATGATGTCCCATCAAGGCGTTATCCATCAACAAATGTGAATTGGGAAATAATTCCTTAGCTATCAAGGCCCCTACGTATGCGTGTCGGTAATCGCCATCAACCCTTGTTTCGGGGTTCAATCCGCTCTCTTTAATGATATGTTGTTGGAAGGATTTTTTCTCTTTTCCTTTATCATGCAACAATCCCATGACACGTCCCCATTCGGCCATGCCAAATTCTCTGGCAAATTTCGAGGCCAGTTCTGCCACACCTTGCTGATGATCTTCGTTGGATTGTGTTTCCAAGCCAGGTTGTCTAACGTGAGATATTGTTTCCGAACACTGTTGTTCCGTCATAAGCCTTCTTTCACACATTTTGCTCATTTACCAATCATTTTTCAGAATTCTATATAACATATTATTTTGCCGATTCATAGGAGATTCGCCATTCCTGACGACCTTTTTGCGGCAGAAATGCCGTAGCTCCTAAGACGCTGCAAAAATACAACATCGGTGATTCAAAAACCGGACCAGTCGGAATAAATTCTTGAAAATTTTATTAACAGAGGAGTGCTAGTATACATTTGATAAGTTGCTGCCGTTCGGTGAGTTCCCTTCAGCTTTGCATCCCCTCCGGAGCTTTTGAACCCGCGCGGCATCCGTTCCCTACTGTCATCGCCGTCCTGCTTAGCTCACCGCATATCGGAGAGAATGGCACTCAACACCCCCAGCACCCGCATTCGCAAGCATATAGCAAGCATATCGCAAGTATTTCGCAAGCCCAAGCAAGCATTTTTGCTTGCCTACCCCTTGCCAACCCCTTGCGAAAGCCTTGCCAACCCCTTGCGAAACCCTTAAGCGCGTGCTGCGACTGTTTTAGGTTGTCGCTTGTTCGGCAGGTCGGCAGGGATGCTGAGACTTCTGTACGGTCGGCAGGAATGCCGGGACTCCTGTACGGTCGGCAGGAATGCCGACCCTCCTATGGCAGGAATGCCGACCCTCCTATGGCAGGAATGCCGACCCTCCTATGGCAGGAATGTCGACCCTCCTAAAAAGCATGCGCCGTGTTCTATTGACACGGCGCATGCTTTATCCCTATATCTTGTACACCTTCCCTTTCGGTTTCGACGAAGAGCTGTCGTCGTCGTCCTTCGGGGCGGTGGCGCGGCCGGGCTTGGCCTCGAAGCGGAAATCCTGCGTGGTGATGCCCTTGATGCCCTGCATCTCGTCGTCATAGTACATGAACATGGCGTTCGGGATGAAATACTCGCCCTCGGAACGCGGGATCAGCGTGAACTGGAACGTCTTGGTGCCGCTCACGAGGTTGCCCTTCGCGCTGATGTGCTGACTGACACGCGGATACGTGACATCACAGTCGGCGGGGAAGTCGATGTCCAGGTCGTCGGCCGTGATGTGGTGGAGGTTGCCGTTGCCGGAAACCGTCACCGTGAGCGTAACCGGCTGGTTGACGGTCACTTCCGTTTTGTTAAGGGAGGCGGAAACGTCGAAATGGCCGACAATTTCCGTTTTGCCGTTGTTATCGGTGTTGGGGAGCGGTTTCACCTTGAGGGTCAGCTCGTTGGCGGTGAGCCGGAAGTCCTTGGCACGGGTGGTGGTCATCGTGCCCCAGAACGGGCTGTGCACCGTCGCGGGCACGCCGATGCGCACAATCAGGTCGAGCTTCGGGATTGTAACCTTGCCCGTTTTCCTCGGGTAAGCCGCCGTCTGCATAATCGTGTAGACATGATAGCTCACGCCCTTGATGGTCTCAGTGGATTCCTCGCTGTAGCTGTTGTCGAGGCGGTCGAGCCAGAGCGCGTCGGTGGCGGCATAATTGGCACGGGCAATGTCATAGCCCCGGATATCCTGCTTGATGTAGAGCTTGTGCGTCACCACCACGGCCTCGCCCTGCCAGGCCTCCGCCTGCGAGATCTCCGCCTTCACGAACATGTCCTCTTTCTTGATATTGTCTTTGTACTCAACACTTTCCGACCTCGACTTGGGCTGTTGCCGCCTGTCGTTGCCGAAAAAGTCACCGAAATCGGGAAACTCAAAACGGAAGAATCCCGACTGGTCGTCGGGCTGCTGGTTCTGCTGCTGTTTGCCGGCCTTCACCACCTTGACCTCCACGGCATTGCTCTTCAGCACCCTGCCGTCCACGGATATGGAGACCCCCGGGATGGTGAACGTACCTTCGCGCGGGCACGAAAGCACATACGTGTAGGTGTATTGCGTGCTCTGCTCGGTGCGCCCGCCGGAGATGGAAATGGAGGTGTTCGACCCCATGCTCGGACCGCCCACGAACTCGAACTTTCCGAAATCCGTGTCCAAAACAGTCCCCTTCTCCGAGGTGGTCACCGTATATTGAAACTGCTGGTTCACACCGACTTCCGACGGTGCCTTGGCAGTACAGAAGGTCTCTTCCTGCGCGTTGGCGATATGGGATGCGCTCATCAGAAACAGCGCGACGAAAAATACAATGCTACGTTTCATAATCACAAATTTTCGGAGGCATTAACGCAAAAACCGTGCCTTTATTGTGTTCCATTGTTTTTCCTTGTTGCGGCCCTCGGCTTCACCCCAGACTACCGAGCACTTGTCCCCTGTCGGGCCTACTCAAAGCTCTTGACCAATTTGAAATAAAGATCTGTGAAGATGAGCGATGAATTGCCGTTGCGGGTGATGTGGTACAACGCCTCGTTGCAAAGGTCCGTCATGAGGGAGATCTGCTTCAGGTGGATGAATCCGCGATATTTATCCAAGACGGATTGCTCCTGATGGGTCACTTTCAGCAATCCCGAATTGTTGGAATTCATCATCAGGATGTTCCGCAACATACGCAGCATCAGCTGAAGATACTGTTTCTGGTATTCACGGCCGGACGCGACCACCTCGGCCAAAGCCGTCTGTGCCTGCTCATACTGCACCGAAACCAGCGGTTTCCGCTGCGCCAAAGCGGTTACACTGTCGAAAACGACTTCAAACTGCTGCAAAAGCACGCGCTGGTCCTCATTGTCGGTGACAATGTGCATGGCCTTGTTGTAGTTGCCGTCTGCCAATATGGCGATGTCGGATGCCTCGTCAGGGGATATATCCGGATACATCTGTTGCAGCTTTTCGGAGAGAACCGCGTCAGTCAGACGGGGAATTTTCACGAGTTGCGTGCGCGACAGAATCGTGTTCAGAATCTTGTCGGGCTCCTCCGATATGAGGATGAACACCGAATTGGACTCGGGTTCCTCAAGGGTTTTCAGCAACTTGGGCGCGGCCGAATGGTAAAGACGGTCCACGCACCAGAGGATATAGACCTTGCAGCCGTCCTGATGCGACTGTGTGTTGTTGTGGTGGAGGATGTCGGAACAATCGCGGGAATTGATGGACGCCTGCTTGTTCTCCCCTTCCAAAATATTCAGCCAGCCGTTTATGTCCACATGGAAGTCGTTTTGCAGGACATAATCCCGGAACTCCTTGATAAAGAGACTCGATTCAGGGTCTTTCTTCACCGATTTCGTCGTGCAGTTGGGGAAATAGAGGTGCAGATCGGGGTGTGACAATTTGGCAAACTGCTTGCAGGACGGGCATTCGCCGCAGGAGTCGTGCTCGCCGGGATTCTCGCAGCAGAGGTACTGTCCGAGGGCGACAGCCAACGCCAAGGCATGACTGCCGGGCTGCGCAAGGAAGAACTGCGCATGCGCTGAACGGCCCTCGCGAGCCAAATCCACGAGTTTCTGCTTGAAGGCAGCATCCACCAATACGTCTTTAAATTGCATATTTCCAGGGTTTTAATGTTTGATTTTGTCCAACCACGTATGGTCGTTGGTATTCTCGTAAGTATTCAACTTATAGAACAACTCGTCGAGATTCTCCGCATGAATCAGCAAGCTACGATGGAACGGGCGCAGAAACCCTTCCTCCATGAACTTGTCTATCTGCTGAATCAGCAAGTCATAGAATCCCATGTAGTTATAGATGGCTATAGGCTTGAAATGAAGGCCCAGCTGCGCGTCCGTGACCATCTCGAAGAGTTCGTCCATGGTGCCGTAGCCGCCGGGGAAGACCACAAAAGCATCGGCCCGTTCCTCCAAGAGCTGCTTGCGCTCGCTCATAGTCTTCACCATGATCATTTCGGTGAGGTTGTTGGCCAGCACCTCGCCCCGGGCGAAGAAGTCCGGCGCCACCCCGATGACTTTTCCCCCGTGGCTGAGGGAAGCCTCGGCCGCCGCCCCCATCAATCCGATGGAGCCGCCCCCGTAATAGAGCGTCAGCTGCTTCAGGGCGCACATTTTGCCGAAACGAGCCGCTTCCTGCGCGTATGCGGGATTGTTTCCTGCGGAAGAACCGCAATATAATGCCAATGATGTATATTTCATAACACGTCCAAATTCGTTAAGGTGTGATAAAATATGGAGATGAGCAGGTAGCCGAAGATAATCAGCGGGAACGCGCCCAACTTGAAAATCAGGAACAAGACGATGCCGACCAGCAACAGGAGATAACGGGCGATGTTCATCCCGGTAAACTTGAAATCCTTGAATTTCAAGGAGATCATATTGATCGGGCTGACCAAGAGGATGGCGAAGAAGACAGCAAAGACGAGCACCACCCAGAAGCTGTCGAGGATGGAGATATGTTCGGCGGCGGCGGGGATAAAGCCGAGGAACAGCGCGTTGGCCGGTGTGGGCATGCCGATGAAGTTCTCCGTCTGCTTGGTGTCGAGGTTGAACTTCGCCAAGCGCACCGCCGACAGCGCAGGGACGAGGAACACCAGGTAGGTCATGTACGAGGTGAAGGGAATCTGCGCGGCGGGCGGCATCTGCGAATAACAGATTGTCAGCCACTTGTAGGCGATCATCGTCGGCGCGACCCCGAACGAGACCACGTCGGAGAGCGAGTCGAGTTCCTTGCCGATGGCGGAGGCGACGTGCAGCAGCCGCGCGCTGAGGCCGTCGCAGAAGTCGAAGATGGCGGCCGTCACGATCCAGATGCCCGCGAAGGTCAGGTTGCCGTTCAGCGACGACATGATGGAGAAGCATCCACACACCAGGTTCAGGCAGGTGATGGTGTTCGGGATATGCTGTTTGATGTTTATTTTGACCATTGATTTTGACTTTTGGCCCAGGGCTCGCTTTCGATCACCCTGGGTTGCCCAGGGCTCGCTATCGCTCACCCTGGGTTGACATACTTCAGGCCTTCGGCCCTTATGGAATAACTACTAACTACTAACTACTAACTACTAACTACTAACTGCTAACTACTAACTGCTAACTACTAACTGCTAACTACTAACTGCTAACTACTAACTGCTAACTGCTAACTGCTAACTGCTAACTGCTAACTACTTCAGCACCCAATATTTGGGATTGATACCCTTGGCGAACTGCTCCGCCTCCTCTTCCGTGTCGAAGATGCCGATGCAGACACGCAGGTTCTTCACGCCGTCCTGAAGGACGATCTTCGGGGAGTACTGGTCAAGCTTTTTCTGACGGATATGCCGTTCCGCGTCAGTCTCGTTCGGGAGGCTGCCCGCTATCGCATAGAAGTGGCCGGGCTCGAAGCGGATGTAGTCGTACTTGCCGTCGGCGGTCTGTTTGAGCACCTCGGGCGTGTAAACCTCCACGACCGGCTCTTCAACGGGTTCGGACTCCTCCGCAGCTGGCCCCGTCTCGTCCACCGTCACAGGTTCCGATGTCTCATCCGATTGTCCATCTGTCGTAACAACCTGCTCCACAGGCTGTTTACCCTCTCGCCACTGATGGTAGTAGTTGGTCAGCTTATCCTTGAAGACATAACCAAGCCCCCCCAGCACCGCGAGCAGCAACAGCAGTATCCACAGCCATGCCAGATGATGGCGTTTTTTGTCGTCATCATCATCTTCTTCATCCTCGTCCTTCTCGTCCTCTTCGTTATCCGCCTCTTCTTCGTCCTCGGTCTCTTCTTCCTCTTCTGCCTTGACACCCTCGTCAACAATCGAGGGTGAATCATTACTCTCATCCATTGGTTCCACAATAGGTTCGGGTTCCACAATAGGCTCGGGTTCCGCGACGGGTTCGGGTTCTACGACGGGTTCGGGCTCCGCAACAGGCTCGGGTTCTACGACAGGCTCGGGTTCTACGACGGGTTCGGGCTCTACGACGGGTTCGGGCTCTACAACGGGTTCGGGCTCTACGACGGGTTCGGGCTCTACGACGGGTTCGGACTCCGCGACAGGCTCGGGTTCTACGACAGGCTCGGGTTCCGCAACGGGTTCGGGTTCCGCGACAGGCTCGGGTTCCACAGCCGCGACGGGCACCTTCAAGTCTATCGGCTCCATGCCTTCGAAGAGGCCGTTGAGCTGCGGGATGGAGGCACTCTCGAAAGTGAGGTTCCCCTTCTTGTCGAGCATGAATGTGCCGAAGTCCTCGTAGGTGACGGACTTGTTGTGCTGCAGGGCGGCGAGCAGCTCATCGACCCAGGCCGTAATCTGCTCGTTGGCCTCGGTGAAGAGACACTGTTTCTCGCGGCTCACCTGGTCGGCGAGCGCGTAGTTGTTTTCCGTGTCGTCGCCCTGGGAGAACACCACCTCGTTGTGCGGCGGCCGGATGACCCCGTCGGCGATCTCCGCGTGCCGCATCCGGACACGGAACACGCCCAGGCGGTCGATGTAGACGTAATCGTTCTGTTGGAGGGTTTTGAGGATATTGTCTATCATATCTTTACGTTTATGTCCCACACTGCGCTTCGCTTGTATGGGGTTAATTGCGCTATCGCGCGTTTTGCCTCTCCGAGGCTGGCCCCACACTGCGGCTTCGCCTTCTGTGGGGTTAATTGCGCTATCGCGCGTTTTGCCTCTCCGAGGCTGGCCCCACACTGCGGCTTCGCCTTCTGTGGGGTTAATTGCGCTATCGCACGTTTTGCCTCTCCGAGGCTGGCCCCACACTGCGGCTTCGCCTTCTGTGGGGTTAATTGCGCTATCGCGCGTTTTGCCTCTCCGAGGCTGCTCAAGGAAAGGTCTTTCTTATATAGGGTGCGGCATCTTCCACTGCTAACTGCTAACTACTAACTGCTAACTACTAACTGCTAACTTCGCAAGGTCTTCCGGCGTGTCCACCCCGATTCCCTGATAGTCGCAAGCGAGGGCGCGGATGGTGTAGCCGTTTTCGAGCCAGCGGAGCTGTTCGAGCTTTTCGCTATTCTCCAAGCCGGAGGTCGGGAGCTGCACAATCTGCTTCAGCACGCCGTAGCGGTAGGCGTAAATGCCGATGTGACGGTAGTATTGCGTCGGCGGGGTGCCGCCCTCTCGCAGGTAGGGAATCGGCAGACGACTGAAATAGAGGACGTTGCCGTTCTTCGCCATCACCACCTTCACGACATTCGGGTTCTGGAGGACGGCCGCGTCGGTGAAGGGGTTCACCAACGTGGCAATCTGCACGGAACGGTCCTCGAAAGCGCTGGCGAGCAGGTGGATTTCCTTCGGGGAGATCAACGGCTCGTCGCCTTGGATGTTGATAACCACATCGTTATCATCAGGTTCCAGCGACAAAGCCGCCTCGCCGCAGCGGTCTGTGCCGGAGGCGTGGTCAGGCGAGGTCATCACCACCCTACCCCCGAAATCCCGCACGCACTGCGCAATGCGCTCGTCATCGGTGGCCACCACCAGGTCGCGCACCTCCGACGACTGCACCCGCTCATACACCCACTGCACCATCGGCTTGCCATGGATCAGGGCCAGCGGTTTGCCGGGGAATCGCGACGAGGCATACCGGGCGGGGATAATGCCGAAAACGTTGAAATCTCGCATAATAACTGATTTTCATCCGTTGTAGAGACGCGCCTTGGCACGTCTCTACAGAACGAAATTATTTGAAAAGACCGTACAATTCGGTGTCAATCTTCTCGATAATGACCCCGAAATCCTCTGGCCGTTCGGCGAACTTCAGCTTGTTGACATCCACCACGAGGAGTTTCCCGTCGGTGTAGCTGTCTATCCAATCGTTATACAACTTATTGAGATTCTCCAGATAAGACAGGCTGATGTCACCCTCGTAGGCGCGCCCGCGCTTGAGAATCTGCGAAATCAGCGTCTCCACGTCGGCCTTGAGGTAGATGAGCAGATCCGGCGGTTGCAGGAACTTCTTCATCAGCTCGAACAGCGAGGCGTAGTTCTCGAAGTCGCGCGAGGCCATCAGCTCCATCCGGTGCAGGTTGGGCGCGAAGATGTAGGCATCCTCGTAGATGGTCCTGTCTTGGATGACGTCTTTCTTGCGCTGGCGGATGTCCAACACCTGGCGGAAGCGGCTGTTCAGAAAATAAATCTGGATATTGAACGACCAGCGTTGCATATCCTGGTAGAAGCTGGCGAGGTAGGGGTTGTCTTCCACGCTCTCGTAGAGCGGGTCCCAACCGTAATGCTTGGCCAGCATCCCTGTTAATGTGGTTTTTCCGGATCCTATATTTCCGGCGACGGCAATATGCATTTCTTAATGGTTATGGGTTAGGGGTTATTGGTTAGACCCCACACTGCGGCTTCGCCTTGTGTGGGGTTAATTGCACTTCGTTGTTTCCTCGTTTACCGCCCCACACTGCGGCTTCGCCTTGTGTGGGGTTAATTGCACTTCGTGCGTTTTGTCCCTTCGGGACTGCTTAAGGAAAAAATTTTCTTTTATACTGGTGTTTCTCTAACTACTGAATACTAACTGCTAATTACTTTTCTCCGTGTGCATCGCGTGCAAGACGAGGTAGACACAAAGACCGGCGAACATCACAACGGCGAGGATATTGTACATGGGCGAGCCAATGTAGTCGGCCATGAAGGTGGGTTCGACGCCGGCGTATTTGAGGATGGCGCTGAGGACGCCCATGATGGCACCGCCGGCGAGCAGACCGGAGGCCAAGAGGGTGCCCTTCTCGCTGCGGGCCTTGTTGACGGCCTCGTCTTGGCTGCGGGTCTTCACCAGCCAGGCGAGGAAACCGCCGACCAGCAACGGGATGTTGAGCTGCAGCGGGATGAACATGCCGAGGGAGAATGCTAACGCGGGAACGCCGACCACATCCAACAGGATGGCCAGGATGGCGCCCACAATGTAGAGAATCCACGGGGTCGAGCCTCCGTACATCATCGGCTCGATGATGGCTGCCATGGCGTTGGCCTGCGGGGCGACAAGGGCGTTCTCACCCGTATAACCGTAAGTCTTTGACAACAACATGATGACCGCACCGACGGTCAGCGCGGAGACGAACGTGCCCACGAATTTGAAGGCCTGCTGTTTGTAGGGCGAGGAGCCGATCCAGTAACCGACTTTCAGGTCGGTGATGAAGCCGCCGGCCATGGAAAGCGCGGAGCAGACGATGCCGCCCACCACCAAAGCGGTGATGATGCCTGTGCCTCCCTTCAAACCGACCGAAGCAAGGATGAAGGAGCTGAGAATCAGCGTCATCATGGTCATGCCGGAGACAGGGTTAGTGCCCACCGTGGCGATGGCCGTGGCCGCGACCGTCGTGAACAGGAAGGCAAATAGGAAGACCACTAACAGTCCGACAAGGACTTGCGTGAGGTTCATCTGCATGCCGCCGAAGAAGAAAAACAGCACCATCATCACGATGACGGCGAGGAAGCCGAAGAGGATAACCTTCATGGGAAGGTCGCGCTGCGTGCGGGGCACCTGGCCGGTGGTACCGGCGCTTTTGCCCGCCTTCATGGCCACGCCGAGTGATTTCTTGATGACACCCGCCGACTTGATCACGCCGAGGATGCCGGCCATCGCGATGCCACCGATGCCGATGTAACGCACATAACCAGAGAAGATTAAGTCAGGATCGAGGGTACTCATGGCGGTTTGTACGCCGTCCACGTCAATCATGCCGTACTGGCCGAGCAGCGGGGTCAGCACCCACCACGACAGGGCGGAGCCAGCGCAAATGATGGCAGCATATTTCAAGCCGATCAGGTAACCCGTGCCCAACAGGATGGATTCCGCGCTCATCTTGAAGACGAACTTGTGGTTCATCGCCAACTTCTCGCCCCAGCCTGTCATGCGGGTGGAGATGGTGTCAGCCCAGAAGTGGAAGGTCGTCATCAGGAAGTCGTAGAGTCCGCCCACCAAACCACTGATCAGCAGCAGTTTGGCCTGGTTTCCACCTTTCGCGCCCGAAACGATGATCTCGGTGGTGGCAGTGGCTTCGGGGAAGGGGTACTTGCCGTGCATGTCGGAAACGAAGTACTTGCGGAACGGAATCAGGAAGAGGATTCCGAGGAAGCCGCCAAGCAACGATGCCATGAAAATCTGGAAAAAGTTGACTTGGATTTCCGCGCCCGCCACCGGATTGGTCTCCTTGATGATGTAGATGGCCGGCAGCGTGAAGATGGCACCCGCCACAATCACGCCAGAGCTCGCGCCAATCGACTGGATGATCACGTTTTCCGACAGCGGACTCTTGCGTTTGGCGAGGGTGGAGATACCCACGGCGATGATGGCGATGGGGATAGCCGCCTCGAAGACCTGTCCAAAGCGCAAGCCCGCATAGGCCGTGGCCGCCGAGAAGATGACCGCCATCAGGAGGCCCCAGAAGATGGTCCATCCGTTCAGTTCGGGATACTGCTTGTCGCTCAGCAGGATGGGCTTGTACTCTTCGCCCTCCTTGAGCTCCCGATACGCATTTTCGGGAAGCTTGATTTCGTTTTCGGGTTCTTCAATCGTAGTTTTTTCTTCTTCCATATTCTTATATTTCAAACAGTTATTAATTATTCACTTTGAAAAGACAAACTCTGCAGCGACGATCATCCGTGCGCAGAAGAAATAAGTCGCAAAAATAAAAAAAATACAAACCCAATCAGAGGGCATGAAAAAAAGGACACCGCTTTCACGATGTCCTTTAATTCAACATTCTATGTCTTAGTTCTTAATCACCTTCCGAACCGCCACCACACGGTCATCGGCCACGGCCTTGACGAAATAGACGCCGGAGACATGACGAGAGAGGTCGATTTGCGCCGTCTGCGTGGGATTACCGTTCGTGTCCGTCTGTAGAGACGTGGTGCACCGCGTCTCTACAACGCCCACCAATTTCCCGTATGTGTCATACACATGAAATCCCACCGTTCCCATTTTTACATTGTTCAATGTACATTCCACATTGACGATGTCGTTCGTGGGATTGGGATACACCGTCATGGAAGCGCCGAGATCGTGGTCGTCGATGCCGACAGTAATGGTCAAGTGCATGGTGACAACGGAGTCGCAGCCGTGGACGGTCTGGAGGGTTTGGGTGTAGTCGCCGGTCTGCGTGTATGTTGTTCCGTTCCAAACATAGCTGCTCTCGTTGGTGGTAACAATAAATTCGGAAGAGGCAGGTTGCCAAACATTGACCGTGGCGGAGGCAATTGCGTTGCACCCAGCAGTGTTGTAGCCGATTACCTGATATGTGCCCGCCATGTTGACGGTGAGCGTGCTGCTCGTAGTACCGTCGCTCCAGAGGTAGGTTTCGCCTCCGTTGGCCGTAAGCGTCGTACTCTCACCTGCGCAGATATCCGTTTCGCCGGTGATGGTAATTTGCGGTGATGCCAAAGACAATACCGTGACCGTAGCAGTGTTGGAACAGCCATACGCAGAAACACCTGTGACTGTATAGAGTCCAAAAGAGCTGATTGTCACAGCAGCCGTATTCGCACCATTGCTCCAACTATAGGTATCTGCGCCTGAGGCTATTAGCGTAGTACTACTGCCTTCGCAAAACGTCGTGTTGCCACTAATGGATATTGTTGGGAGTGGGCTCATGGAAACAGTTACATTCGCCATGGAGGAACAACCCTCGGCACTGGTTGCCGTTACGGAATAAATGCCGCTCTGAAAAACAGTTGTACTCGCATTAGCGCTGCCGTTGCTCCATAAATAGGTGTTGCCTCCATTGGCTGTAAGCGTTGTGGATTGGCCTTCACAAAGTATGGTGTTACCTGTAATTGTCGGTGCAGGAAAATCTATGATGGTCAGCGTTAAGGTGATGATACTATCGCAACCGTTGACCGTGGAGAACGTTTGGGTGTAGGTTCCGGCGCTTGTCAAATACTGCCCATTGAAGTAGTAGCCACCACCCTGACAGATACTTGCCGCCAGTTGGATATGGTATGAGGGATTAACCGAGATTGTCTTGCTTGCGGAAGAGGAACACCCGTTAGCATCTGTGCCAATTACGGTGAAAACACCGGGATTGGTAACGGTTATTGCTGCTGTATTGCTTCCATCGCTCCACATATAGCTGCTCGCTCCATTTGCGATTAACGTCATGTTTCCGCCCTGACAGAAATTGTCATCCCCGATGATGCTCACGTTGGGGAGCGGACTTACCACCACAGAAACATTTGCAGTGGAATAGCATCCCTCGGTATTTGTAGCCGTTACCGTGTAAATACCACTCTGTGAAATGATTACACTCGCATTGGTACTACCGTTGCTCCATAAATAGGTATTGCCTCCATTGGCTGTGAGCGTTGTGGGTTGGCCCTCACAAAGCACGGTGTTGCCTGTTATGGAAAGAGCAGGAGATGACATGACATTCAGCGTTAAGGTGATGATACTATCGCAACCGTTGACCGTGGAGAACGTTTGGGTGTAGGTTCCGGCGCTTGTCAAATACTGCCCATTGAAGTAGTAACCTCCACCCTGACAGATACTTGCCGCCAATTGGATGTGGTATGAAGGATTAACAGAGATAGTTTTGCTTGCGGAAGAGGAACATCCGTTCGCATCTGTGCCAATTACGGTGAAAACACCGGGATTGGTAACGGTTATTGCTGCTGTATTGCTTCCATCGCTCCACATATAGCTGCTCGCTCCATTTACGATTAACGTCATGTTTCCGCCCTGACAGAAATTGTCATCCCCGATGATGCTCACGTTGGGGAGCGGACTTACCACCACAGAAACATTTGCAGTGGAATAGCATCCCTCGGTATTTGTAGCCGTTACCGTGTAAATACCGCTCTGTGAAATGATTACACTCGCATTGGTGCTGCCATTGCTCCACAAATAGGTGTTGCCTCCGTTGGCTGTGAGCGTTGTGGACTGGCCTTCACAAAGTACGGTGTTGCCTGAAATGGAAAGTGTAGGAGATGCCTTGACAGTCAGCGTTAAGGTGACGATGCTGTCGCAGCCGTTGACGGTCTGAAATGTTTGTGTGTAAACACCCGCAGCGTAGAGGTTCATCCCATGGAAGTTGTAAACCTCTCCCTGACAGATACTTTGAGCAAGCGATATGTAATAGGTGGGATTGACAGAAACATACATGGTGGCCGAATTGCTACAACCGTTGGCATCCGTGCCCAAAACAGTGTAACCGCCTGGGCTGCTGACGGCAATGCTCTCCGAGGTGGAATTGTTGCTCCACACATACGTACTCGCCCCCGTGGCTGTCAACGTGGAAGTATCGCCTTGACAGAAGCTGCTGTTGCCGCTGATGTGTACATCCGGTAGGGGTTTTACGGTGACGGTTGTTTCTGCTGTAGAAGAGCATCCTGCTGCATTGGTGGCCGTTACGGTGAAAACGCCACCTTGCGAAATGGTCACACTTGGCGTAAAATCGCCGTTGCTCCAAGCGTAAACAACACCGCCATTCGCCGTGAGGGTGGTGCTTTGGCCCTGGCAGAAACTGGTAATCCCGTTAATACTCACCGTTGGCAGCGGGTTGACTGTAACAGCAACATTTGTGGCAGCGGAACAGCCTTCTGAGTTCGTTGCCGTAACCATGTAAATACCTGTTTGCGAGACATCTATGTGGTCATTGGTGCCACCCGTACTCCACACGTATGTGTTGCCGCCTGTGGCCGTGAGCGTTGTGCTTTGGCCTTGGCATATAGACGTGGATCCGACAATGGATGGTGTGGGCAGTAGGGCCGTGGTGACGACAGTCGAGACTGCGGATGAACACCCGTTAGGCTGTGTCACCGTCACCGTGTAAGTTCCAGGGTTTGTTACGGTAACCGACTGAGAATTGGATCCGGTACTCCAAGCATAACTCCCTGTTCCATTGACCGCTGACAATGTTGTACTTTGACCAGAACAGATGTGGGTGTTGCCCGAGATGCTCAGGTTTTCCAAAGAGACAACCGTCACGGAATCCGAGTTGCTACAACCGTATGTGGTGGTGCCTGTTACCGAATAGGTGCCGCCGTGATTCACGGAAATGGATGGCGCAGTGGTGCCATTGCTCCAAAGATACGTGTTTCCGCCCGAAGCTGTGAGCAGGTTGCTCTCACCCACACACAGATAGGTGTCGCCCGAAATGCTAATTGTTGGCAAGGGGTGTGAGACAACATTCACCGTGGCGGACGAGGAGCATCCATTGGGCAAGGATAACGTTACCATGTAACTACCTGATGTGTTCACCGTAATGGACGAGGTGTTGGCACCGTTGCTCCAAGCATAGCTACCCGAACCGACGGCCGTTAGCGTTGTGCTTTGTCCAACACAAATATGGTTTGAGCCTGAAATGGTTGCCTGCTCCATCAACGATACACTTCGGGTGGCAAAATAGCTGCATCCATTGCTGTTTGTTACCGTTACGGTGTAGGTGCCCGGATTGTTCACACTGATGCTTTGTGAGGTCTCCCCTGTTGACCAATAATAGCTTGCGCCTGATGAGGCCGTGAGCGAAGTGCCGATGTCACTGCAAATCACGGTGTTGCCCGAAATGATCATGTTATTGTTTTGATCTTGAACGACCGTGACCGAGGCACTGCCCGAACATCCGTTGCTGGTGCTGGCGGTGACAGAATAGTTCCCCGTCGAATAAACATCGATGGAAGTGGTGGTCGCGCCAGTTGACCACAGGTAGGTGCCGCTGCCAACAACCGTCAGGGTTGTGTGGTTGCCCGGACAGAAGACAGAATTGCCGTTGATGACGGGATCAGTGAACGCCGCTACTTCTACCGTGTCGCTGGCAGTGCAACCGTAAACGTTTTGCACGGAGGCGATGTATGTGCCGGGTTGACTTACCGTGATGGTCTTCTGCGCCGAACCGGTGTTCCAAGAATAGTAAACACCTCCGTTGGCGGTGAGCGAGGTGTTGTGGTTGCTACAGACCACAAGATGGCCCGTGATGGAAGCCACAGCCGCTGGTGAAAGGTTCATCTGTTTGCTACGCACAATCGAACAACCTAAGTTGTCCGTGACCGTAACCGTATGGTGGCATCGTCCGTGACAGGAATGGAGTTCGTCTGATCACCAGTGTTCCATACATATTGATAAGAAGTGGAGTTATTTGAGGTAGGTGTGATGGTGTAGTCCACGGTGGAACCCTCACAAAGGGTGTTGGAACTGCTGACGACACTTCCATCGAGCGTGCATTGTGCCGTATTGAATGTCACGTCCGCGCCACGATAAACAATCCCATTCTTCTGAACAAAGAAACGAAAGGTGTATTCTGTACCTTCTTGTAAACCCGTTTTGTTGTACGACACTATATAGTTGTTTAACCCCGCGTTAATTGACACTATAGTAACTGTAGTAGGATAGACAGTAGTGTAGTTGCTCTCGCTGCTCTTTTTGTATTCGAAGCCGAAGGCATCCTCCACATAGTGCAGTTGAAAAGAACCGTGCAATGTGGCTGTGGTAGCACCCACATTGTCTGCGTCTTGTGTAATCACACTGCCAAACACGGGATACCCTTGGTTAAGATGGGGCATAATGTCCATCACGAACGACACGCTGTCCACATTGAGGATTGCCGGAAACGACACGGATTTCATCATCGCTTCTGTTTTGGCCACGCCTCCTAAAGATGCGCTAGCACCGCAAGTCTCCAAATAGTAGCAATTGGTGATGGTTCCGGTTTGGCCAGAAATTCCTCCCTTTGATGTTCCTGATAAAAGAGAACCGACATTGTAACAGTTTTTGATTGTGCAAGCTGGTGATGATCCGCAGATGCCACCGGAATAATAATTGGATGAAACGTCACCAATATTATAGCAGTTAAATACGGAGCTACTAGAGCCACTGTAGCCGCAAATTCCCCCAGAGTTGGTATGGGGGGAGTCATAGGATGATATGTTTCCGGTGTTATAGCATTTAGAGATAGTGCTATTACTGGGATTAATTCCGCAAATCCCACCAGCACAGGAGGACTTTGAGTGGGCTTGCGAATTTGGATTGGATGCAGAAATGTTGCCCTTGTTGTAACAATTGGAAATGTTGGTGCCATGACCGCAGATACCGCCTGCATAGGAATTGGAATACAAGTACAAGCTAGGATTGGGAAAATAAGGAGAGGAAGAGGAAGAAGAGATTTCCCCAATGTTATAGCAGTTGGGGAATGCAAACGAAGCAGTGGAAAAACCACAGATACCGCCCGAATAAGCAAAATATTCATATCTGTTAGCGCTACTGTTGACAATTCTGTTGATAGTGTTGGAGGAAATAACGAAACCTGCATTGTGACAATTGGTAAAGGTAGAGGTTGAGTAGCCGCAAATGCCACCTGCGTAGAAAGCGGAAGAGACACTGCCTGTATTATGGCAATTGAGGAATGAGGCGGTTGAGTAGCCACAGAGTCCCCCTGCGTAGGGAGTGGCAGATGATGCTGAAGATGATGACGAGACATTGGCGGAGTTGTGGCAATTGTTGAAAGAAGAAGCGGAGTAGCCACAGATCCCTCCCGCGTATGCACCACCGGTTCCTGCTCGTTTCACTAATCCTGCGCTGGTCAGGTTAGAGATGCTGCCGTTTTTTGCATATCCGAAGAGACCTGAATATTGTAAATTAGGAGTGATGAGGTAGAGTGTCACAGTGTGGTTGTTACCGTCAAAGTGGCCGCCAAAATAGAATGTGCTGCTTATGCCTATGGGTTGCCACGCAATAGTGCTGTCAATATAGACGTCGGTGGTAAGTTTGAAGTAAGTGTTGTTGTAAGGTGTCCCGGAATTCACAAATTCGGCAAGGCACGCCAATTGCCGGGCGTTCTGTATGAGATAGGGATTGCTTTCCGTTCCGTTTCCCTGTGTCCAAAACTCAGAAGTGCCATCCCAAATGGAGACGTTGTTCTGGGCATAAGTCCGTTGCGGAACAAGCCACATCAAACCGAGTATGGTAATACTCAAAAGGTAAAGTCTTTTCATAATCTTGTTCTTTTATGTTTGTAATTTCGATTGTCTTGTTCTTCCCACAGAGACGCAAAATTTTGCGTCTCTACAACGTTTCCGCCTTTCAATCACAAACACAAAAAATCCGTGATACTTTTTGTTTATCGTTGAGGTTCTCGACTACCTGTAGTACAAACAAGAAAGCTCACGGATACAACCGCGAGCGTCTTAGCTTTCTTGCGTACTACATGATGAAATTGTCGAGATTTCAACGATACTAAGAAAAGCGAAAACGCTTTATGTCAATATGTTATAATTTCAGTTTCTCTTTTTGGTGTTCTTTGGGGGTTGGTGAAAAATGGGGTTATAATTTATGTTATTCCTGCTCCATTTCGGAGAGATATTGTTCAATGGTGGGCTTCAATTGCGGTATGTCAACGGCAATGGTTTCCCACAATTGTTCAGGTCGTATCTTATAGTATCCATGCACCAGAACATGACGCATACGCTCAATATCGTCCCAATTCACTTTCGTGTGATTGGCACGGTATTGAAAAGTCAATTTATAGACAGTCTCGCCAATTATTTCAACATGTTTTACCAAGCCGAAATATACAACTGGATCAGCTAATGCCTCCTCCATTGTGTGCTGCGACTGGTAATTCACAAGCACATTCATGGCTTCAAGGATGTGTTGAAGTCGTTCGATGTCTCTAACTTCTTCTCTCATAAATTAGTTGTTTATCTCTGTTTGCGGATTGTACAGCAAAAGGTAGCAGGCAACCATCTTCAATCAAGTCAACAGGGTGGCCTATACTTCTCTCTAATTCTCCCATCATGCGTGAGATGGTCAACAAGGATACTCGAGCTTTATCATCATATACTACCAAGATATCCACATCGCTTTCGGGAGTTTCCTCCCCACGCGCATACGAGCCGAAGATCCAAGCCTTCAACACCGGCTGGGTCTTGAAATACTCGCGGATGGTCTCTATCATTTCTGTGCTCATAATCGTCATTTTTTGCAAAGGCAAAAATACATTTTTTCTTTATACAACACGTAGGAACGCAAATTTCTGGAGTCGTGAATTTTTGGAGACGCATAATTATGCGTTTCTACACCTTGGGGAATCCGTTGCGTTTCCCTTAAATGGCAAATGTGTTGCGCCCTGTTTAAAACAGCCAAGGGGAACCCTTTCGAGTTCCCCTCAGCATAACAACTGTTTTTCTGTCGTTTGTAGGAGCGTCGCCATTCCTGGCGACCTTTTCTGCGACAGGAATACGGCAGTTCCTGATGGCTTTCTGCGGCAGGAATGCCGCAGCTCCTGATGGCTTTCTGCGGCAGGAATGCCGCAGCTCCTACGGATCAGTCTTTCTTGTAGAAGACGAACTTCCCGTCCTCCATCGAGTCCACCATGATGGTGTCGCCGGGGGCCATGTCCTCGGAGAGGATCAGCTTCGACAACTCGTTCATAATCTGCTTCTGGATGACCCTCTTCAGCGGACGGGCGCCGTACATCGGATCGTAGCCCAGGTCGGCCAGGAGCTTCAACGCATAGTCGCTGAACTCGATTTTCAGGTTCTTCTGCTCCAACATCTTGCTCAAGTTGTTGAGCTGCAGGTTGATGATGTCCTTGATCTCGCGCTTCGACAGCGGCTGGAACATCACAATCTCATCGATACGGTTCAGGAACTCGGGCTTCAACGTCTTCTTCAACATCTCGTTGAGCTCGGCCTTCGTCTTCCGGAAGATTTCCTCCTCGGACTGTCCGTTCGGGTTGGAGTAGTTCTCCTGAATGATGTTGGAGCCAAGGTTGGACGTCATGATAATGATGGTGTTCTTGAAGTCGGCCACCCTACCCTTGTTGTCCGTAAGACGCCCGTCGTCAAGCACTTGCAGCAACACGTTGAAGACATCCGGGTGCGCTTTCTCGATTTCGTCGAAGAGGATGACGGAGTAGGGTTTGCGGCGCACCTTCTCGGTGAGCTGTCCGCCCTCGTCGTAGCCCACGTAGCCGGGAGGCGAACCGATGAGACGGGAGACCGAGTAGGATTCCTGGAACTCGCTCATGTCGAACCGCGTCATGGCCTCCTCCGTGTTGAAGAGGTATTCGGCCAGTGCCTTCGCAAGCTCGGTTTTGCCGACGCCGGTGGTGCCCATGAAGATGAACGAGCCCAACGGACGGCGCGGATCCTGGAGACCTGCACGGCTGCGACGGATGGCGTCGGAGACGGCCGTGATGGCTTCGTCCTGACCGATGACCCGTTTGTGCAGTTCCTCCTCCAAGTGCAACAGCTTCGACTTCTCGCTCTGCATCATCTTGGTGACAGGGATACCGGTCCAGCGCGCCACCACTTCGGCAATGTCGTCGGCGGTGACCTTCTCGTCAATCATGGCATGACCGTCCTGGAGTTTTTCAAGTTCCTCCTGGAGTTTCACAATCTGGTCTTCATCATTCTTGATGAGCCCGTAGCGCAACTCCGCGACACGGCCGTAGTTGCCCTGGCGTTCCTGGTCCGCAGCCTCCAGCTTGTAGGCCTCGATTTCGTCCTTGCAGTGCTGGATTTTGTCCATAATCTCCTTCTCGCTGCGCCATTTCGAGGAGAGGGCGTTGCGCTGTTCCTGCAATTCGGCGAGCGTCTTGCTCAGCTGCTCCACCTTTTTCTCATCCTTCTCGATTTTCAACGCCTCGCGCTCGATTTCGAGCTGTGAGATACGGTGTTGCACGTCGTCAAGCTCCTCAGGCACAGAGTTGATTTCGAGTTTCAGCTTGGCAGCGGCCTCGTCGATGAGGTCGATAGCCTTGTCGGGGAGGAAACGGTCGCCGATGTAACGCTGCGAAAGCTCCACGGCGGCGATGATGGCCTCGTCCATGATTTTCACCTGATGGTGGTTCTCGTAACGTTCCTTCAGGCCACGGAGGATGGAAATCGCGCTGTATTTGTCTGGTTCTTCGATTTTCACGGGTTGGAAACGCCGCTCAAGGGCCTTGTCCTTCTCGAAATACTTCTGGTACTCGTCCAGGGTGGTCGCGCCGATGGAGCGCAGCTCACCACGGGCCAACGCGGGTTTGAGGATGTTGGCGGCGTCCATCGCGCCCTCGCCCGACGCACCCGCGCCCACAAGGGTGTGGATTTCGTCGATGAAGAGGATGATTTCGCCGTTGGACTCGATGACCTCGTTCACGACGCTCTTGAGCCGTTCCTCGAACTCACCCTTGTACTTGGCGCCGGCGATAAGGGCACCCATGTCAAGGGAGAACAACTTCTTGGTTTTCAAGTTCTCGGGAATATCGCCGCTGACCAAACGCTGGGCCAATCCCTCGGCGATGGCGGTCTTGCCGACACCGGCCTCACCGATGAGGATAGGGTTGTTCTTGGTGCGGCGCGAGAGAATCTGCAGCACACGGCGGATTTCCTCGTCACGGCCGATGACCGGGTCAAGCTTGCCCTTGCGAGCCATCTCGTTGAGGTTCTTGGCATACTTGTTCAACGCGTTGAAGGTCTCTTCGGAGTTTTCCCCGCTCACCTTCTTGCCGTTGTGCAGTTCCGCGATGGCCGTCTTGAGGCCCTTCTCGGTGATACCCGCGTCCTTGAGCATCTGCGCCGCCTGTCCGCCGGCCATGAAGACACCGTAGAACAGGTGCTCGAGTGCCATGTACTCGTCGCCGGAGCTGTCGCAGAACATCGCGGCCTTCTGCATGGCGGTCTGGGTGGTGCCGCCGAGATAGATTTCGTTGCCGCTGCTTTTGGGCAGACGGTTGATTTCGCGCTCCACCGCCGCCTTGAGGGTCTGCGGATTGCACGACAGTTTCTTCAGCAGGAAGGGGATCACGTTGTCGTCGGTGTCGAGCATCGACTTGAGGATGTGCAAGGTATCCACCTGCTGGTTCTGGTTCCGGGCCGCCAGCATCTGGGCGTTCCCGATCACTTCTTGGGTTTTGATTGTTAAATTATTCGGATTCATATTATTAACGGTTTAAGGGTTATGGGTTATTGAAGCGTTAAGTCTAAAATTAGCGCCACAACCTAAAGCAAACATATTGCCAAATGTCAAACACTGACAAAATGGCAGACGATTTTCTAATCACCATTCACATATCGCCAATCACAGTTCACCAAAAAAATGTATCTTTGCCACCGTCTGCAATGCAGCAATAATTATTACATTTTATTGATTTACAGAAAGATAAAAGAGGTGTAAAGTATGAAGAAGAGAATCAAATTCTGTTTGGTGTATCGTGACATGTGGCAGTCGTCGGGCAAGTACCAGCCCCGCGTCGACCAGTTGACGGAGATTGCCCCCGTGATTGTGAAAATGGGTTGTTTCGACCGTGTGGAGACCAACGGCGGTGCCTTCGAGCAGGTGAACCTGCTGTACGGCGAGAACCCCAACCACGCCGTGCGCGAATGGACGAAACCGCTTCGTGAGGCCGGCATCCAGTGCCAGATGCTGGAACGCGCCCTCAACGGCCTGCGCATGTACCCTGTGCCCGCCGACGTGCGCCGACTCATGTTCAAGGTGAAGAAAGCCCAGGGCGTCGATGTGGTGCGCTCCTTCTGCGGCCTCAACGACCACCGCAACCTGGAGCTCTCCATCAAATACGCCAACGAGTTCGGCCTCATCTCGCAGGCCGCCCTCAGTATCTCGCACTCACCCGTGCACACGCTGGAGCACTATCTCGCCGTGGTGGACAAATACGTGGAATACGGCGCGAAGGAGATCGGTCTCAAGGACATGGCCGGCATCGGACGCCCCGCGACGCTCGGCAAGCTGGTGAAGGCCATCAAGGAGAAATACCCGCACCTCGTCATCCAGTACCACGGCCACACCGGCCCCGGCCTCTCGATGGCCTCCGTGCTCGAAGTGTGCCGCAACGGCGCCGACATCATCGACGTGGCCATGGAACCCCTCTCCTGGGGTATGGTCCACCCCGACGTCATCGCTGTGCAGGCCATGCTCCGCGACGACGGCTTCGAGGTCGCCGACATCGACATGAACGCCTACATGGAGGCCCGTTCGCTCACCCAGAAGTTCATCGACGACTTCCTCGGCTACTTCATCGAGCCTAAGAACAAGATTTCCACGTCGCTGCTGCTCGGCTGCGGACTGCCCGGCGGCATGATGGGCTCCATGATGGCCGACATGAAGGGCATCCACAGCTATCTCAACCGCATTTTGGAGAAAGACGGAAAGCCGACACTCACTGAGGACGAGCTACTGGTCAAGCTGTTCAAGGAAGTGGAGACTGTCTGGCCGATGGTCGGCACCCCCGGTTTGGTGACCCCGTTCAGCCAGTACGTCAAGAACATCGCGCTGATGAACGTCCGCGCCGAAGTGGAGGGCAAGCCGCGCTTCACCTACATGGAGCAGAAGCAGTGGGACATGATCCTCGGCAAGTGCGGACAGCTGCCCGGACCGCTTGCGCCCGAAATCGTTGAGATGGCCAAAGAGAAAGGGTTCACCTTCTTCGACGGCGTTCCGCAAGACAACTACCCCGACGAACTGCCGAAATACCGCAAGATGATGGAGGAGAAAGGCTGGGATGTCGGTCCCGACGAGGAGGAGCTCTTCGAGCTGGCCATGCACGAGCAGCAGTATGTGGAATACAAAGAGGGCCGCGCGAAGCAGAACTTCAACCGCGAGCTCGCCGCCGCAAAGGACAAGGCCGAGAACGGCGGAAAAGTCACCGCCCCCATCAAGCCCGCCTACGACCCGCAGCAGGACGCTGCCATCCGCATGAAAAACGACCCGACGCTCCGTCCGGTCACAGCCCCCGCCAGCGGCCAGCTGATCTGGGAGGTGGCCGTCGACGGCGAGACCTCCAAGTCCAAGCCCATCGGCACCCCGTTCAAGAAAGACGAGGTGATGTGCCACATCAGCACCTACTACGGTATGGAGCCGGTGCCCAGCTTCTTCGACGGACAGCTGGTGGAAGTGGTCGTCAGCCACGGCCAGAAAGTCAACCGCGGCGACATCATCGCCTTCCTACGGTAGAGACGTACCCCGGCGCGTATTAACCGACCGATTTTTACGATCTATCCCCCTGTAGAGACGTGCCCTGGCGCGTATTAACCGACCGATTTTTACAATCTATCCCCCTGTAGAGACGTGCCCTGGCGCGTCTCTACAATTTTTCACGCCGCAAAATACATTTTTTGTCGCTCTTCACCCTCTGACCTGAAACACGAGGACACGCTACTCGAAAACATGGGTGAATACTATTTATTCATGTATCTCAAATATGCAAAGATTTGGATCACCCCGTTGCGGGAAACAGCAAAAGCCGCACATAAACGACACTTTGGCGAACAAAAAAAAGGGAGACCCATCCGGATCCCCCTTCCCTTCAGCATTCAACATTCAACATTCATCATTTCTTCACGAACGTCTTCGTAACCATGCCCGCCTCCGTGCATACGCGCACAAAATACATGCCGTTGGCAAGATTAGAGACATTGACAAGTGTGATTTCAGATGTAATCGGCACGATTTGCAGTAATTTACCATACACATCGAACACGTGCAATTCGCTAATCATTTGTACATTGTCCATTGTCCATTGTTCATTGTACATTGTACATTGCACATTGACAACCTCTTTCGCCGGGTTCGGATACAGGGTCACACTGGCGGCAAGACGGTCCGCGATACCCGTGGTGTCGCTGGATTCCGTCGCGAAGGTTAACGTATTGCCGTAAACGGTGTTGCCGTCAAAAGTGATATAGGCACGGAAGGAGTATTCCGTTTCTGCTGTGAGGTTGGTGATACCGGTACTGAACGTGTTGCCGCTGCCAGGTGCCGTAAACGTGGATGACACTCCGGTGGCGACCTCCGTCAGTTCGAACCCCCGCTCGGTAATGGTCACGTTGTCGGGGTTCGTGATTTGGGCATTCAGCGTGGCCGTGGTCTGCGCTATGTCGGAGGCGGCAAGGGTGGTCACCGTCGGGTCTGTGACAACCGGCGCTCCAGCCGTGCCGTTAACGGTGATGTCATCCAGCACGATGCCGTAACCATAGTTGGTCTGTCCCTGGAAAGCGAGCTGATAGGTGGCCGACGGATTCGGCAACGCGAGGGAGTCCTTCATCCACGCGCCCAAAGAGGTTGTATGCTGGGTCAGCGGAAGCCACGGATCGTTAGGCGAGATGCGGTAATAAACCGACAGGACATCCTGGCCTTGGCCCCACGCTTTTTGGGCGTGCCAGTAGGTGACATACGGGTCCGTCATGCCGGCAAGGTTGAAAATCGGCGTCACCAAAAGGGTGGTACTGCCTACAGAGGCCGCCTGGAACAGGTAGGCGTTGTAGGAACCGCCATGGGCATTAAGAATACCGCTGCTGCTGTGGGCACCGCCCTGGAAAGTCCAATCCAACATTCCCATGACCTGCTCCTGCGTCCAGCAATCGGGCATCTGGCCGTCATTTTCGAAGCCCTCGGTGTAAGGGAAGGCGGTCACTGCGTCACAGGGTGCGGTAAAGGAGGTCGACACCCACAGGGAGTGGTCGTCGGCGCCGCAGACGGTCTGAACACGCACATCGTAGGTTGTACCAGGCATCAGCCCGACAAGACTGGTGGCCGGAGTGCCACTGATCTGGACGGCGGTCCAGACCGTATCGTCGGTTCCCTTGTATTCCAAAGTCCAATCAGCCTCCGAACCAGAGGCGCTCCACGTGATGTCAGCGCCGGTGGTGGTGACATTCGACACGGCCAGGTTCATGGGAGCCGGACAAGTGACCGCCGCTATGGAGACGTGGCTGATGACAGCACCGGGCTGGTCGCCGCTACTGGAATCGTTCTTCCACAAGAAGACCAGCTTCGCCGTGGAGTTGGCGTTCGGATTGGGGTTCGGGTTAGGCATCACCACACTCACATGCACCGTGTTGCCATTGGTCAGGTTGAACTTGTACGGTTCGGACGTGGAGGAGGAATAGGACATATAGTCGGTGAAATTCACCGCATTGACGCTGTAAGACACATTATTGTAGAGGGTATTCGTGTTGGAGGCGGGATATTCCGCGTCGGCCGGGGCGAAGAAGACCTTCAGGTAGTCGAATTCACCCTCACCGCCTGCGCGCACGTCAAACTCGAGCTCCAGCTCACCGGCATTGCCCACAACGAACAGCTTTTCGGCGGAAACCGACGAGAAATTGCCGGCGGCATATCCCGGCGTGGTGCCGTTGTTGGTGACAAACAGGGCATTGCCCGTGGCACCGGTCTGTGCAATGGTCCAATAGCTGACACAAGTGCCATTGTTCATCACCCAGCCCGACGCATCGCTAAAGTCCGTGCTGAACGGGATGGACACGGCAGTCATCATGGTGACGAAGGTAACCGTGGTGGCAGGCGAATAGGTGTCGCCACAGTCGCCGTAGACTTTCACCGTGTAAGACGTGGACTCTGTCAAACCGACGAGCATTATCACATTGTCGGCGACGACCTCGGTGGTCCAAGCCGTGTCCTGATCGGCCTTGTACTCCACCATGTAGGAAGAAGAGGCACCCGTCCAAGACAGGTAGGCGGAATTGGGACCGACGCTGTCAACAGTCAAGTTGCCGGGAGGCGGGCAGGTGGCGCAAGAGACATTCAGCGCGAAACCGTCATATTGCAAGCCGTAGTCGGACTTGAAGTGGAGGGTCAGCGGGCCCGTGGAGGAGGCCAGCAAGGGGATAGTGCCGGTGCCTTTGTACACGCCCAACAGCGTGCCGGAGGTGCCCGCGCCGTCAAAGATGCGCAGAGAGTCGCAACAGCTTTCCGTATGGTAGCTGCCAGACAAGGTGATGAAACCGCTCGCGCTCTCGGGCATGATCACTAACGTATTGTCACAGCTGGCCGCGTAGTTGTCGTTCGCACCGCCGTTGTCATACAAAACCATGGAGCAGGTGGTCACCGTATCGGTGCCGGAGATGGCCATGTTGTAGCCGCCCGCAGTGGCCGAGACGGGACCGACCCACAAACTCTGCTCGTCACCGCAGTCAGCCTGCACATAGAAGTCGTAAGCGCCCACCGGCAAGTTGCCGACGGTGAAAGGATCGGTGGTGGCAGTCACGACCGTGGCAGCGGCGGAACCCTGCTGATAGCCCGCAGGACCGTACTCAATATTCCAGACCGCGGCGGTGCCGCTTTCCGTCCAGTCCAGCGTGACCGAGTTGGCCGTGACCGCTGAGACGGCCAGACCGATCGGTTTCGGACAGAGGGAAGCGTCGCCCACCATCACATTGTCGATGTGCAGGTCATTGTCGCCGTTCCCATCCACGGTGGACTCGCCATAGAAAGCAATCCGCACGGTCTCGTTGGCGTAGTCTGCCAGCGAAATGGTGATTTCCTCCCCTGCAGCGGGAATCTGGTTGTAGACGAAGTCGCCGTTGCCGTCGTTGCTCCAGACCGTCGCATTGGCCGCGCTCCAAGTGGCACCCTCGTCAGTGGAGACGAGCACCATAAACTTGTCATCGGGCTGCCCATTGGGATTGGAAACGGGAGAGGCACTGCCGAAGTCTGTCAGCGCCATATCGAAAGTCAACGCGGGATTGGCGAGTGTGCTCAAGTCAATATCCGGGGTCACCAACCAGTAGCTGGTGTTCCCGTATATGTTCAGTCTTGGATGATAGGCACCGAAAACATTGGTGTTATAGAAATTCCAACCGGTAGAGGTAGGCGTAAGGGCTCCACCGGAGAAAACCGCACTGGCGAGACCTGTATAGCGTTCCCAGCACTGCGGCAGGCTCGAGACATCGAAGTTCTGCGTGTAGGGAGCCATTATGGCGCCGCATGAAGTGGTGAACGTACCCGTCGCAACGCTGCTGACAACAGAGCCGTCGTCACACACGGCGACCACATACCAGTCGTAGGCGGTGGACGGCGTCAGGTTGCCGAGGAGGTATCCGGCAGGGTCCGCAGGCACATTCTCAACGGAATCCCATTCGGTGGCGGTAGCGACCTTATAATATATATTGTAACTGTTGGCATTGCCCGTCCAGTTGAGCACCGCCGACGTGCTGGTCATTGTCGTGACGGAGAGCCCGGTTGGAATGTCGCAGGATATGGCACTGCCGTAAAGAAGCACTTCCGCGAGAGCACCGCCGCCGACAAGCGAAATCACTGCGCTGTCCACCCCTGCAATAGTCGGGGAATAACGGACATACAGGTTGTGGTCATTATTGGTCAGCATAACGCCATTCGAGTAGGTAAAGCTGTCGATGGAAATCTCAAACGGGGCATTCACCGTGGCGGCGATATCACTTGTTATGTTCTGCGTGCTCACCGTCACCAACTGCGGGACAGAGGTGGTGTTCGCCAGAACATTGGGGAACTGCAACGAGCCAGGCGTCGCCATAATGGTGGGGGATGACAATGTGCTGGTCACTGTGACTTCATCCAAGATAATAGCATACTGGTTAGCACAGTTGTAGTGGCGAAACGCGATATAGACCGTAGTGTTGGAGTATGCGCTCAAGTCCACGGTCTTCTGCTCCCACGCAATGCCAGCCGGGGGTGTCTCATCTAACAACAGCGTGAATGAAGAGAGGTCGGTCGCCGAGGTGGTGGAAACATACACGCCATAGTGATCGTTGACATTCATATAACCTCCTTTCAGCCGCCAGAAGGTTAGCGTACTGGAAGACCCCAGCGTGATTGCCGGAGTCACCAACCAATCGTCGGGAGTCGTGTTCTGGGCAAAGGAGGCCATGGAATAGCCATCGTATTCGGTAGCATGACTTTGGTAGAAGATTTCCCAATTCTGGCCATCGCCGTCGGAATCGATCAGCGTCCATCCGGCGGGTATCACCCCCGCCTCAAAGTCCTCGCTGAAAACGGTGATCTGCGCATTGGCGCTGAACGCTAACATCGCGACCGCCAACAAGATAATTTGTAAAGTCTTTCTCATTGTAATAATATTTGGATGGGTAATGTTATTTGCTTTTTTGATGCGGAAATGCCTGCGGATGGCGACTCCGCAAGAATCTCATCTGCCGCATGGAGAACAAGGTCTGCCTGCAGGGGCGAATCGTATTCGTCCCTACTGCTCGACATTGTTCTTGCTGTAATAGTTAAGGTCGGTGCGTTCGGTCCAGCCCTGCATGCGCCAGAAAGTGTTGCCGATTTCGTTATCGCGCAGCACCAACAGCCCGTTCTTCTTGATGCCCTCGGCCTCGATAGCGTGGTAGACCATGCCGAGCAGTGCCTTGCCGATGCCGCGCTGACGCAAATCCTTGCGCACGACGGTGTGGTAGATGTAGGCGCGGCGGCCGTCCATGCCGCACATAATCACACCCACAATCTCGCCGTCCATCACCGCCACAAAATTGGAGTTCGGGTTCTTCTTCAAGAACTTGGCGATGCCCTCTGCGGAGTCGTCGTACCCGCGAAGCGCCATGCCCTCCGTAATCGACCACAGCGCGTACACCTGATCGTAATCGTCAATCGTCATTAATCTGATTTGATATTCTTGCATGTTTATATGTTTATTGATTTCGGCCGCAAAGATAGCATTTTTCGGTGAACAGTGATCAGTGATTAGAGTAGCCCATAACCCATAACCTTAATCAAATAAAATTGTATCTTTGCACTTTCTTTCACTAAAATCTTAAAACAATGATTACCAACCCCATTGACGGAAAATTCGAGCTGATTCCCCTACCCTACGCGGAGGATGCGCTCGCGCCGGTGATTTCGGCACAGACCATCCAGTTCCACCACGTCAAGCACCTGCAGGCCTACGTCAACAACCTCAACGCCGCACTGCCCGGTAGCCCGTTGGAGAACATGCCCCTTGAAGAGGTCGTCGAGAAGGCCGAGGGCGGCATGCGCAACAACGCCGGCCAAACCCTCAACCACAACCTCTACTTCCTCCAGTTCGCCCCGAAGCCTGCCAAGTCTGCCCCGTCGGGACTGCTCGCCGCCGCCCTCGACCGCGACTTCGGCTCCGTCAACAACTTCATGACCGAGTTCGTGCAGAAAGGCGTTTCCCTGTTCGGTTCCGGCTGGGTGTGGCTCGCCGCCGACAATGAAGGCAAACTGCAGATCACCCAGGAGCCCAACGCCGGCAACCCGCTTCAGCACGGACTCCACCCGCTGCTCACTTTCGACGTGTGGGAGCATGCCTACTACCTCGACTACCAGAACCGCCGCGCCGACCAGCTCAAGGACCTCTTCCGCATCCTCGACTGGACCGTGATTGAGAACCGTTACGCCGAAGTGCTGAAATAGAGAATGTTATGGCTACGCGAAGGAAAAACGCCGAGAGCGTCATCTCATTAGACTCGTTCGGCAGCGCCAACAACTACTGGCTCTGCTGGGTGAAGTCGACCCTGACACACCTCGCCTTCGCCAACCAAGTGCAGAAACGGCTGAAACAGCCCTGCGCATACATCGGGGACATCACCTTAGACGAAATCCATCCAGACTTGAAATTCCCGATGTATTTCACCTCTTTCAATCAGGAATTTGAAATCGACTTGGTGATTCTGGCCAACAAAACCACCGCCCCACTCTCCCTCTCGATGGGACAACAGAACCCGCTTTTCGGAGGACTGCTGTTCGAAGACGACTACTATCTTTTCAACAACCAAGGGTTTACTAAAATCCTCTTCTCCTACCCGCAAGCCGACTACCTGTTCCTGCTCTCCGCCGACAAACAGGCCGACATCGAAGACTATATCGCGATGCTGCCCCAGGCGGCCGACCACAAAATCCTCTGTCAGAACACTCCCCAGAACATCGCACAGGAGCAGAAAAAGAGCAAACAGGTGCTGGATTTCCTACAATATCTGTATTATGAGTCCGAAGCGGCCGTGAAGGAATACCGACGGAAGAAGTTGTTCCAGAAGCTGCACCACAAAATGTCGGTGGCGGAGACCAACTACGGGAAACTCAAATTTCCGATGGAAGACAACCGTATGATTACCAGTGATTTATTAAGACGTGAAGATCTATAACCTCAAACGAAGGAACCCTTAGCACCGCCGGCATGTTGTACAATTAACAATTAACAATTAACAATGTACAATTAACAATGTTCAAAGCGCTGTTGCGGGGTTCTCATCACCAAAAACCCATAACCATTTAAAAATGTTAGAACAAACCATCAACAACGACATCAAAGCGGCCATGTTAGCCCGCGAATCACAGAAACTGAACGCGTTACGCGCAGTGAAATCCGCCATCCTGCTGGCCAAGACCCAGAAAGGCGGCGGCGGAGACCTCGACGAGGAGTCCGAAATCAAAATCCTGAAGCAGTTAGTGAAGCAGCGTCAGGAGTCGGCGGAGACCTACCGCGCCCAAAACCGCGAGGACCTCGCCGAAGAAGAGGAGGTCCAACTCGGCATCATCAAGGCCTACCTGCCGAAAATGCTTTCCCTTGAGGAGGTGGAGGCCATCGTCAAGAACATCATCGCCGAGGGCGGCTTCAGCGGGATGAAGGACATGGGCAAGGTGATGGGCCAGGCCACCAAAGCCTTCGCCGGCAAGGCCGACAACAAGACGGTCTCCGATATCGTGAAACAGCAGTTAGCGCAATAGGCGATGCGGTACTACATCGTGGCGGGCGAGGCCTCCGGCGACCTGCACGCATCCAACCTCATCAAGGCCATCCGTCAGATTGACCCGGCGGCGGCGTTCCGCGGCTGCGGCGGCGACCTCATGCGCGACGCCGGCGCGGAACTGCTTCTGCATTACAAGGACATGGCCTTCATGGGTTTTTGGGAGGTTTTTGTCAACCTCAGGACCGTGTTGGGCAATATAAAGTGCTGCAAGACTGACATTCTGGCATGGAACCCCGACGTGCTTGTGCTCGTCGACTACCCCGGCTTCAACCTCCGCATTGCCGAATTCGCCAAACAGCGCGGCCTCAAGACCGTCTATTACATATCGCCGCAAATCTGGGCCTGGAAGAAGGGGCGCATCAAGCAGATCAAACGCAATGTCGACGAGATGATGGTGATTTTGCCGTTCGAAAAGGAGTTCTACGCCAAGAACGACATGAACGTGCACTACGTAGGCCATCCGCTTTTAGATGCCGTGAGCCGCGACCTGCCCGAACGGCCCGATGTTCGCAACTTCAGGAAAGACAACGGATTAGACGACCGCGAAATTATCGCGCTCCTGCCCGGAAGCCGTCGGCAGGAGGTCAACGCACTCCTGCCACAGATGCTGACAATGGCGGAGATTTTCCCACAGTACCAGTTCGTGGTCTCCACAGTCTCTTGGTTGCCGAAAGAATTGTACGACAGATATTTACAAGGCCATAACGTGCGCACGGTATGCGGAAACACCTACGCGCTGGTCGCCAACGCGAAGGCCGCCATCGTGGCTTCTGGCACCGCCACCTTGGAGACCGCCATGATCGGCACCCCACAGGTGGTCTGCTATGCCGGAAGCGAGATTTCCTACCTGATAGCCAAGCACTTGATATCGGGAATCAACTACATATCGCTGCCCAACCTCATCATGGACGCACCGGTGGTGACCGAGCTTATCCAGCACGACTACAACACGGAGCGTTTGGAAAAAGAACTGCGCCTCATCACGGAGGACGCGGAGAACGTCGCCGCCATGAAGGCGCAGTATAAGGAGCTATACACGAAACTCGGCAGCGGCTCGGCCTCGATGAACGCCGCCGAGGTGGTGGTGGCAGCCGCCAAGAGGTAAACCTACCAAATCAGCTTGAAGCCTGTGCTGTGGACGTTGACAATCTGCACGTTGGGCTCGCTCTTCAGCAGTTTGCGCAGCCGCGTGATATAGACATCCATGTTGCGGCTGTTGTAGAAACTGTCCTCACCCCAGATTTTCTTGAGCGCGTAGCTGCGGTAGAGCACGTCGTTACGCTGTTCGTAGAGCATGTCGAGGAGGGCGCCCTCGCGGGAGGTCATCTTCTGTTCCTCGCCGTTGATGATGAGGACGTGGCGTTTGCGGTCGAAGCGGATGTTGCCTATATTGACGATCCGGTCGCCCTCGTCCTCTTGCGCTTCTGTGCGCCGCAACAGAGCCTGCATCCGCGCCAACAAGATTTCCATCGTGAACGGCTTGGTGATGTAATCGTCGCCGCCGATAGAAAGCCCCTTGATCATATCCTCCTGCATCGTCTTGGCTGTCAAGAAGATAATCGGGATTCGCTTGTCCATCTTGCGGATTTCCTGCGCCAACGTGAACCCATCCTTGATGGGCATCATAACGTCAATGAGGCAGAGGTCGAACTCGTTGGTGCAGAAGAGCTCGTAGGCAGCCTCGCCGTTGTTGGCGTGCTTCACGTCAAAGCCCTTGCCGGTAAGCACGGTGGTGAGCACCTTGCCCAAATTCATGTCATCTTCGGCCAAAAGAATGCGTTTGTTCTCCATAATCGCGAATTTTCAAATGAAAGGGCAAAAATAAAAAAAATATTGAAATGGCGCAAGTTTTATTTTGTTGCCATATCGCAAAGGAATGGCGGCTAAATAGGCAGAGCAAGGGAGCGCCAGTGCGCTGAATAGGGCGAAAAGTTTTGCGGTGGGGTTCATTACGGAAGATGGTTTTCGTTGGCAAAAATACTATTATTTTGCAAAAGTGATGAAGTAATAAAAAAATTGTATCTTTGCCGCCGAATCCCCCTTAGGTGGAATATACTAAGGCTCGCCCACTCCCAATAAGTGGGCTTATTTTTTGAAAAACAATGAAAACAATGGATAAACAGAAAGTTATTGTCTATGTTGATGGGTTTAACAATTCCATCGTTCCAACAGCTTGAGTGGTATCAGCACATCAAGAGTGATCAACATAGAACATTATGAATCAAGATTCCGCCAGTGCATCTTGCCAGATGTTGTGCATCTCAAGTCTGCTGATTATGATTTGGCAATTCCTGACAAGTGGAAAGCCTACCAGAACAGGCAAAACATTTGATTATCTTTTACCTCGCATTCTCCTCAATCCACCTCCCGATCTCCGATTCCGAGAGACCACCGCCCTCAAAGCGGTTGACCTCCACGCCGTCCTTCAGCAAAACGACGGTCGGCACTACTTTCACGCCAAAGCGGTTTGCGGTCACGGGAGACTCGTCAATGTCGATTTTGAAGAAGGAAACCGTCTTGCGGTGCTGGCGTGCGAGGTTCTCCAAACGCGGTTCTAAAAGTCGGCACGGACCGCACCATCTCGCCCCGAAATCCAACAGCACGTATCCCTTCATCACCTTCTTGTCGAAAACCTCATCGGAAATCTTCTCCACATACTTTCCCTCTTTCTGGGTGAGCATCTCGTTGATTTTCAAGCTGTCGCATTCACGATAGACAATGTTGCCCTCCTCGTCCAGAGTGATGACAATGGCCTTCTCCTCGTCGGGAAGGGCGAACAGCGCCATATCCACATCTCCGTAGCGCAAGTCCTGTAACTCCTTGGAGGTGCGCATCCTCATCCCTTTCATCGTCAGCTCGGATTCCGATTTCACCACGAGCCCATATTGAAGGTCTGCGAAAACCCCATAATTGAATGGTATCTTGAAAGAGGTGTCGATCCAAACGGTGCTTTTCCCTTGCATCATTTCCGTTTCAATCTCGTATTCCACCCGGAGACAGGAGTATCCGTTGACGGGAACAAGGGTGTCAGAAAACAGCAGTGGCGTGTCGTCGGAGCTTTTTTCCATCGTCTTTCTGGTGACAATCGGAGTTCCCATCATGGATTGGATACTCACAAGCTCTTGTGAATCACCTCTGTAGATGATTTTTGATTTTATATAGGGCATGTCAGACACGACATTATCCCCTTTATAATATTCCACAAACTTCGATTCAGAGGCCATCCCTCCCGACGTTTTTTGCACGTAGGTCAGCCGGCCCTCAAACGTCGGCTGGGCGGAGATGCTGTTGAGGGCGATGACGGTTAATAGGAGGAACGAAACGGTGAGGTGTTTCATAAGACCTTTGGTTTTAGAGTGGCAAAGATACACTTTTTATTCGTTCTGTAACTTACATTCTTGATGACACCAGCCTGTGCCTCGTGCCAAAGGCACGAAATCTCAATAACCCCATACAAGCGCGTTTCGTGTGGGGTTACTGAGATGGCGTGTATCCTGCACGCGGCGGGATTTGGTCCATACTTCCTTGTTCACAACAACCTCACTTTTAATTGCGTTTTTACTCCTTCAGCAACTCGTCAATTTCTTCGCGGAGGTCGTCGTATTGTCTCTTTGTCCGCTTGGCAAACCATGGTCCAGCAAGAGAAGCGGCAATACATCCGATAAGCGTAGAGGCAAAAAAATCGCGCTCATATAGGTAAAGGTAGATAAACATAACCACCAGTAAAATCAAAGCTATAATTCGTATAATGATTTGCTTGCGCTTTGAGTAAGAGCTGCTTTTACGCATACTTTCCCGTAATGAGAGAAGCCCCTCGCGACTTTGGACATCGGCTTTTCGGAGACCGTTGGTTGAAATAAGGCTGTCCAACACAATCCAAGCCAGGAAGATGTCAACGGGGAGCAAAAGCCACCAAGGCCACTGGAGGATAAGGTTAGAAGCGGTTATCACAATCACCAGAAAAATAGCGGCAAACAAATTCTTCCGATAGAGTTGTTTACTGTATCGTTTCACCGCACGCTGCCATACCTCCTTGTTGAAGGTGCTGTGCTGCTCCACATTCTGCTGCAGGTCTTGCAGTTCCTGCTGCAGTTCGCTTTTGATGTCTTCGTACTGTTCCATATCTGTTTTGAGGTTTAGTCGGTGAATGATTTGAGTTTCTCGCGTATGCGCACCAAGCGCACGCTGACGTTATCGACGGTGATGCCGAGGATGGCGGCAATCTCGTCGTAGGGCAGGTCTTCGAGCCAAAGCAGAATCAGTGCGCGGTCGAAGGGATGCAGCCGTGAGATGCGCTTGTGCAGTCGGCTTGCCGCCGGACAGGCCTCCTCGGCGGCGAAAAGGTCGATGTCCATTTCCAAGGGCATGCAGTCGGGACGGCGGCGGTTGCGTTTGTCGAGAGTCACGCAGGTGTTCAGGGCCACGCGATAGACCCACGTTTTGGCTGAGCTGCGCCCTTCGAAGCTGTCGATGCCCTGCCAGAGGCGTATCAGCACCTCTTGGGCGAGGTCGTCCGCTTCTTGCCGGTCGTTAGCGAAGAGGTAGCACACAGAGTAGATGGTCTGCCGCTGCTCCTGCATTAACCGCTCGAAGTCGCGTTCTTTCTGTTCTTTGTCTTTTTTCTGCTTCATCTTTCAGACATTGTTTTCCTTTTGACTACGAAGGTGGCGATACACCTCAAACTCAAAAAATGGCAATACCAAACTTCTGGGATTTCTCATTCAGGCTGGATTTATAAAGCCAAAGCCTATTGCTGCATCGTCGTCGGCTGCATATCGACACGAGTGTAGATTTCGGGGTGGAAGTACTTTTTCATGAATTCGACCATCTCTTTCTTGGTAACCGAATTGACGATGTTGTCGTATTCGGAAGGCGCGATAATCGGCTCATCTTGGATAACCTTGCCGCTGATATAGCCTAACCAGAAGCTGTTGGATTGGATGTTCTTGGCATGGGTGCTGGTCATCTGCTTCTTGATGAGGGCCATGGTCTTATTGTCCGGACCCTTGGCCTTGAAGTCGTTAAGAATCTTGAGGCTGGCAGTAGCCAATTTGTCGGTCTTCACCGGGTCGCAACCTAAGAGAATCATCAGGGTTATTTCAGGACGAGGCAGTTTGCCGGCGCTCATACTTACCGTCGGGGAATAGACATCGCCCATCTTTTCACGCACAATCTTGACGAACAGGATGTCTAATGCCTCACCGATCATATCGGTGATGATGGCGTTGCGGTAGCTCCAGTCGATGGGGTTGGTGATGAACATGCCCATCCAGCCCTGTTCCTCGGTACCGGCATAAACGGTTTGCGTAGAGGCCTTGTCGGGACGCGGTTTCAGTACGTTGAGGTTGTAGTTCTCTTTCTTACCGGATTCGGTCTTCAGGGAACCGAGATAGAGTTCCACAAATTGTTTCATCTCCGTCTCATCGTAGTTGCCCACGAAAAAGAAGGTAAAGTCAGCGGGATTGGCGAAACGCTCCTTGTAGATCTGCACGGCGCGATCGAAGTCAGTCTGTTTCAGATATTCCTCATCGTAAGAGAAGAACTGTTTCATATAGGGGTCGTTATTGTTAGCGGCTTCAATCAACTGGCCCAAGAACTGGTACATCGGTTGTGCTTGGAGCATCTTGATGCCCTCGCGGCTCTCGTCCATCACCAGTTCGAAAGCGTTGGGGTCGATGCGCGGATTGGAGAAGAAAGCGTTAAGATATTGGAAGAAGAGCTCCAGGTCTTTCGGGGAAGAAGAACCGTTGAAACCTTCTGACAACAGTTTGATTTCTGGATAAAGGCTTACGTTTTTGCCCTTCATCTTCTTCATCAGGGAGTTGTAGTCCAGTTCGGCGATACCGCTGCGGTCGATGATGTCGCAAGCGAAATCAGCGGAAGCCAGATCTTTCACGGGATAGAGTGTTTTGCCGCCCTTGCTGATGGCGGTAAACAGAATCTCATCGTTCTTATAGTCGGTTTTCTTCAGATAGACAGTGATGCCGTTAGAGAGCGTCCATTTCTCGGCACCTACGGTCTCGATTGTCTCCACATTTGTGATTTTGCCGGGCTTCAGTGTCTCCTTTTCGAGGATTTCCTGATCCTTATAGGTATCCACATAAGGTTGTACATTAGTTAAAGACTTGTCTTTCAATATAGAAAGGATCTCGTCCTTGCCGGGAACGGTGACGCCTTCTTTGTCTGGGGCGGTGACAACGGCCACCATATTATCTTCCGTCACCCAATTCTTGGCCAATGCATTGATTTCCTCCAAGGTAATATCTCCCATCAGCTTCTTGGCGTAATTGTTCTCACGTTTTGCACCCGGGATGGGGTCTTGATGCAGGAAGTTGTTGACGTATTCGGAGGCGAAACTGGCAGATTCGGTCTTGTCAGCCTCCTTGGCCGCCTTGTCGTAGAGCTCCAGGAGTTCCTCTTTGGCACGATCGAGTTCGGTCTGCAGGAAACCGTATTTCAGCACGCGGTAGTCCTCTTGCAGGAGCGCGCGCAGCGCATCGGGAATGCGGTTTTCCTTAGCTATGGCTTCCAAAGCGTAAGCATCGGTGTTACCGTAAAAGTTGCCATATCCGCCGTTGGCACCCATGAACGGGCACTTCGGGTCCAGCGCCATTTCCGTAAAGCGGGTGTCCAACATGGTGTTATAGAGGTCGATGCAAAGTTGTTCACGGAAATCACCGATGGTCTTCATCGGAGTGTGTTCGTGCTTGCGGATGACCATCACCATGTTGCCGGTGGCTTCCTTGTCAGTGCAGACGGCCACGAGCGGTTCCTTGTTGGGGGCGATTCCGTAGGTCTCTTTCTTGCGGGGGTTTTGTTTGGCGGGGATGTTGCCGAACATAGCTTTGATTTTGCCTTCCACTTCCGCCACGTTGATATCACCTACCACAATCACCGCCTGTAGGTCTGGACGATACCAATCGTTGTAAAAGTCCTTGATGACTTGGTAGTCAAAGGTTTGCAGAATGTCAAGCTTACCAATGGGCATACGGTCGGCATAGCGGGAACCTTGCATCAGGATCGGCCAATACTCCTTGCGCATACGGTCCACGGCACCGAGACCGAGACGGTGTTCCTCGATAATGACACCGCGCTCCTCGTCAATTTCTTTGTTGTCGAAGAGCAGACCGGCAGCCCAGCCTCTCATGATTTTGAGGCCGAGGTCAATGTTGGTAGGATCGTCCGTCGGCATGGGAATCATATAGACCGTCTCGTCGAAGTAGGTGTTGGCGTTGAGGTCGGCACCGAACACCACGCCCTTGCTGCGCAAGTGATCCACCACGCTATTGCCCGGGAAACCCTCGATGCCGTTGAAGGCCATGTGCTCGGTGAAGTGCGCCAGACCCTGCTGGTTATCGTTCTCCTGGTTGGAGCCGACATTCACCGCGAGACGGAACTCCACACGATTCTTCGGGTAGGTGTTCTTGCGGATATAATAGGTCAGACCGTTGTCCAGCTTGCCGATGGTCACGTTGGGGTCGGCTTTGATGGGATCATTCAGGTTCAGGTCACCCTTCTGCGCGAAAACGGTCAACGCACAGATCATCGCCATCAGCAACAAAAAGATTTTCTTCATAAACGTTTGTTTTATAATAATTTAGACTTAAGACTTAAGAAGGTCGGGATTCGTTCAGTAACTCGTCGATTTCTTCGTTGAGTTCGTCGAAGCGTTTCTTTACCCGCTTGGAGGTTTTGATTACGACAGGAATGGACAAAAGACCGGAGACTAGTAGAGTAAAGAACATTGATCTGTCGTAGAAAAAGAGGTAAACATATATCAACAATGATATTATTATGCCAACAACCTGTATGACAATGCGTTTACGCTTCGAATAGGTCGTGCTCTTTTGAATACTATCCCGCAGCGAAAGGAGACCTTCGCGACTCTGCGCGTCGGCTTTTCGGAGACCGTTGGTGGCGATAAGACTGTCCAACGTAATCCAGCCAAGAAAGAGGTCACTGGGGAGTAAAAGCCACCACGGCCAATATTCACAGAGGATAAAGTTACTGGCGGTTATGATGACTACCAAAAATATGACGGAAAGCAAGTTCTGCATATAGAGGTGCTTGCTGTGACGTTTCACCGCGCGCTGCCATACCTCCCTGTTGAAGGTGCTGTGCTGCTCCACATTCTGCTGCAGGTCTTGTAACTCCTGCTGCAGCTCATATTTCATATCTTCAAATTGTTCCATAATTGTTTTGAGGTTTAATCGGTGAATGATTTGAGTTTTTCGCGTATGCGCACCAGACGTACGCTGACATTATCGACGGTGATGCCGAGGATGGCGGCAATCTCGTCGTAGGGCAGGTCTTCGAGCCAAAGCAGGATCAGTGCCCGGTCAAAGGGATGTAATTTCGCGATACGTTTGTGCAGGCGGCTGGCGGCGGGACAGGCCTCTTCATCAGCGAAAAGATCGATGTCCATTTCCAACGGCATGCAGTCGGGACGGCGGCGGTTGCGCTTGTCGAGGGTCACGCAGGTGTTCAGGGCCACGCGATAGACCCACGTTTTGGCCGAGCTGCGCCCTTCGAAGCTGTCGATGCCCTGCCAGAGGCGTATCAGCACCTCTTGGGCGAGGTCGTCCGCTTCCTGGCGGTCGTTAGCGAAGAGGTAGCACACCGAGTATATCGTCTGCCGCTGCTCCTGCATTAACCGCTCGAAGTCGCGTTCTTTCTGTTCTTTGTCTTTTTTCTGCTTCATCTTTCAGACATTGTTTTCCTTTTGACTACGAAGGGTGATGAAAAACTACACCCTAAAACTAAAAATTTTCAGGAATACAAGACATTTATGATTGTATATATGCTATCTATTTATGCATCAATCAGTTCCGAGTCTGTCAGAAACTCGTAAATGCCCATCAGGACGATACTGTTGTTTCCCCAGTCTTTTTATCTTCTTTATTTACATGTAGTTGTGTTCGTTTTAGGACGTTTTGATTCCCAAATTGTGGCAATCTTTCCACTTTTTGGGAAAGCAAAAATACAAAATATTTCGACCTGTACGGTTGGGAAAAGCCATATCTGGTGACAGCTCCGACAAGGTCCGTCCGATAAAGCCCGTTAGGACTTACATATCTGTAGCAACGGGAGGACCAACGATCCAACACAACCCTGTGAGGGGTTGCATATCGGACAGACACGGCAATGTTTTGGTAACATGTTGTATATGAATCCTCTACGAGGATTTGGCAACCGCACGGGCATCCGTCCTTCTACAGATATGTATCCCCTACCGGGGATGGTGGTGTTCGGAGGTGTCGACGTAAACCTGCGAAACATAACGTGCCAACGCCTGTGCAGGAATTCGCCAACGCCTGTGCAGGAATTCGCCAACGCCCGTACAGGAATGGGTCAACGCGTATATAGGGATACAGCGATGCTTATGATTCGGGTTGTTGCTTGTTTATCAACCGTACAGAACGAAAATATTTAGGAACTCAAGACGTTGTTTATTCTAAAAGATATTTCAACTGCGAAAATACAAAAATTCCAGAACGAAGAATCCTTAGCGACAAAATTTCATCGCCGCGTATTGCTCGTATCTTCACGTAGTATTTCCTTGTTTTTCACCATTCTTAATTCTGCATTCTTAATTGCCTTCCTCAGCGCGCTCACCCCTCGTTCGAAGTTGATCTTCACGAGATACATGCCGACGGGACAGGGCGAGATGACAATCACTGTAAATAGAGCCCGAGGAACGCGTGAAATAAAAACGTCTGAGGGGGCATCCGTATCAAAAAAAATCATACATTTGCGACCGTTTTTGCCGAGAAAAATTTTGGATATAAATAATTGAAATACAAACTACTATGGAAATCATAACCACTGTTGAGAGATTGCAGGACGTGGCCGTTCGCGAACGTGCCGCTGGAAAGACCATCGGCATGGTGCCCACGATGGGTGCCCTGCACGAAGGCCACCTGTCGCTCATCCGCCGCGCACACGAGGAAAACGACATCGTGTTCTGCTCGATCTTTGTAAACCCCGTGCAGTTCAACAACGCCGAGGACCTGCAGAAATACCCCCGCACATTGGAGGCCGACGTGCAGCTCATCGGCGGCCTCACCGACTATGTTTTCGCTCCGTCTGTGGAGGAAATCTTCCCCGTGGCGCCTTCCGAGGTATATGACTTCGGTCCCGTGGCCAACGTGATGGAAGGTGCCGCCCGTCCGGGCCATTTCAACGGTGTGGGCGTCATCGTGCGCCGCCTGCTCGAATGGGTGCGCCCGCACAAGGCCTACTTCGGGGAGAAGGACTACCAGCAGATCGCCGTCGTGAAGGAGATGTGCCGCCAGTGCCGCATCCTCTCCGAGATTGTCCCCTGCCCCATCGTGCGCGAGCCCAACGGACTGGCTATGAGCTCCCGCAACCGCCGTCTCTCGGTCCACGAGTTCGAGACCGCCGCCAACATCCACCGCATCCTCGAAGCGTCCAAGGCATGCGCCACAGTGCAGGAAATCAAGCAGTTCGTGGAGAGCGAGATTGACAAGGTCCCGGAATTCCAGCTCGACTACTTCGAGCTTGCCGACGCCGCGACCCTCCAGACCGCCGACACCCTCGACAACCCGCACGGTGTGATGGGATTCATCACGGTCAATGTAGGCCCCGTGCGTCTCATCGACAACGTAAAATATTAAAAAAATATAATTCCTCAAACAGCCTCGAAGAGGCAAAACGCACGAAGTGCAATTAACCCCTCACAAGGCAGAGCCGCAGTGTGGGGCGAACAAAGACAAACGAAAATGAACATCGAAATCCTGAAATCGAAAATCCACCGTGCCACCGTCACGGAGGCCAACCTCCACTACGTGGGCAGCATCACCGTCGACGAGGCGCTGATGGAGGCCGCCAACCTGATTGAGAACGAGAAGGTGCAGGTGCTGAACGTCAACAACGGCGAGCGTTTGGAGACCTACGTCATCAAGGGCGCGAAGGGCTCCGGTGTGATCTGCCTCAACGGCGCCGCCGCCCGCAAGGCCGCCGTCGGCGACACCGTCATCATCCTCTCCTACGCCTCCATGGACTTCGAAGAGGCCAAAACCTTCAAACCCGCCATCGTCTTCCCCAATGCGGAGAATAGAATTTGACCTTGAACCTCTATAACCTTTAACCCTTAACCTTTAACCCTTCCAAGAATGTACAAACTCATCCTCATACGACACGGACAAAGCGAATGGAACCTGTCGAACCAGTTCACAGGCTGGACAGACGTGGATCTCACACCGCAGGGGGTCGAAGAAGCCAAGCAGGCGGGCCGCGTGCTGCGCGACGAGCCCGGCATCGACATCCGCTACACCTACACCTCTTTCCTGAAACGCGCCATCAAGACACTGAACTACGTTCTGGAGGAGATGGATCGGCTGTGGCTGCCGGTATATAAGACCTGGCGGCTGAACGAGAAGCACTACGGAGCCCTGCAGGGGCAGAACAAGAAGCATGCTGTGGAGATCTACGGCGAGGAACAGGTCACCAAGTGGCGGCGCAGCTACGATGTGCAGCCCCAGCCGCTGGCCGACGACGACCCGCGCCACCCGAAATTCGACATCCGCTACCAGGACATCAAGTTCAAGGCCGCCCGCCCCGCCACCGAATCGCTGATGGATGCCACAAAGCGCATCATCCCGCTGTGGAACGTCAACATTGTGGAGTCGCTGCGCGAACACAAGCAGGTGCTCGTCGTAGCCCACGGCAACAGCATCCGCGGCATCATCAAGTTCATGAAGAACATGTCGAACGAGGAGATCGTAAAGCTCAACATCCCCACCGGCGTGCCGTACCTGCTGGAGCTCGACAGCGAGATGCAGGTCATCAGCGACCACTACCTCGGTGTCTCCGAAGAGGAGCTGAAGGCCAAGCAGGAAGGTGTCGCGAACCAGACGAAAGCGTAGATTTTATTGCGGAAATCTGCGGAAATCGCGGAAACAATGCGGAAACCTTATACAAAAGCCCCGGAGTGATCTTCGGGGCTTTGTTTTTTTAGTAATTCACAAGGTTTCAGCCGATTTACCGTCTTCCGCGCGCCTTCATCGCCCGCATCATTCCACGGGTCTTGCCGGAGCCATTGTTCACGGCCTTCATCACCTTGCGGATCTCGTCGAACTGCTTGATGAGCCGGTTCACGTCCTGGATGTCGCGGCCGGAGCCCCGTGCAATGCGCTTGCGGCGCGAACCGTTGATAATGTCGGGATTAGCACGCTCTTCTGGCGTCATGGATTGAATCATCACCTCCACGCTCTTGAAAACATCGTCGTCGATGTCCATATTGCGGATAAGCTTGCCCATGCCGGGAATCATACCCATCAGATCCTTGACGTTGCCCATCTTCTTGATCTGCTGGATCTGCTGGTTGAAATCGTTGAAATCGAACTGGTTTTTGGCTAACTTTTTGGAAAGCTTCGCGGCCTCCTCGTCGTCGAACTGCTCCTGGGCGCGCTCCACGAAAGAACGGATGTCGCCCATGCCGAGGATGCGCTCGGCCATACGCTCGGGATGGAAGACGTCCAACGCCTCCATCTTCTCGCCGGTGCCGATGAACTTGATGGGCTTGCCGGTGACTTTCCGGACGGTCAACGCGGCACCGCCGCGCGTGTCACCGTCGAGCTTGGTGAGGATCACGCCGTCGAAGTTGAGCTTCTCGTTGAAAGCCTTGGCAGTGTTCACCGCGTCCTGACCGGTCATGGCATCCACCACGAAGAGGATCTCCTGCGGGTTGACGGCCTCCTTGATGTTGCCAATCTCGTCCATCATCTCCTCGTCGACCGCGAGACGGCCGGCCGTATCGATGATCACCACGTCGTAGCCGTAGTCCTTGGCGTACTTCACAGCGTTCTTGGCAATTTCCACGGGTTTCTTGTTGTCGGGTTCGGTATAGACCTCCACGCCAATCTGCTTGCCAAGGACCTGCAGCTGGTCGATGGCGGCCGGACGGTAGACGTCACAGGCGACCAACAACGGTTTCTTGCCGCGTTTGGTTTTCAACAGGTTGGCGAGCTTCGCGCTATGGGTGGTCTTACCGGAACCCTGCAGACCGGCCATCAGGATAATGGCGGGTGAGCCCTTGAGGTTGATGTCCACGGCCTCGCTGCCCATCAGAGCAATGAGCTCGTCGTAAGTAATCTTGACCATCAACTGGTTGGGCGACACGGCGTTGATGACGTTCATACCGATGGCCTTCTCCTTCACGCTGTTGGTGAATTCCTTGGCGATGGCATAGCTCACGTCGGCATCGATGAGTGCCTTGCGGATTTCCTTGGTGGTCTCGGCCACATTAATCTCGGTGATTCTTCCCTGCCCGCGCAGCACCTTGAACGAGCGTTCCAGTCTTTCTGACAAACTTTCAAACATTATCTTGCGTCTTTATTGTTCAACATTTTTTGTTCTTTTCCAGTTTTCGGAAAACGGCGGCAAAGATACGATTTTTTAACATTAACTTTCACCCTCCGAAATCGTCGTAGTGAATCATCTCTTTGGTGACGCCGAGATTGTCCAGCATCTTCAGCACCGCCCGCAGCATCACCGGGGGACCGCAGATGTAGTACTCGATGTCCTCGGGTGCGAGGTGTGATTTGAGGTATTCCTCGTATATCACGTTGTGTATGAAGCCGGTGGGGCCGGTCCAATTGTCTTCGGGCTGCGCGTCGGAAAGGGCGACATGGAACTCGAAGTTGTCGTGTTCGGCCGCGAGCCGCTCGAACTCGTCCATGTAGAAGAGTTCCTTGCGGGAACGGCCGCCGTACCAGAAGGTGGTCTTCCGGTTGGTATGTTTCACCTTGAACTGGTCGAAGATGTGCGAGCGCATGGGGGCCATGCCCGCGCCGCCGCCGATGAACATCATCTCGCTGTCAGTTTCCTCCACGAAAAAGTCGCCGTAAGGTCCTGACACAAAGACTTTATCGCCGGGTTTGAGGCTGTAGATATACGACGAGGCCACACCGGGATTCACCTTTTCCATCCTCCCTTTCTTACGGTTGAACGGCGGGGTGGCGATGCGCACGTTGAGCATCACGATGCCGTTTTCCGCCGGGTAGTTGGCCATGGAATAGGCGCGAACGGTGGGCGAGCTGTTCTTCATCCGCAGGTCGAAAAGGCCCATCTTCTGCCAGTCGGCGCGGTAAGGCTCGTCAATGGCCATGTCGGCGAAATTCACCGTACAGGCGGGAATGTCGATTTGAATGTAGCCGCCGGAGCGGAAGTCCATCGTCTGTCCGTCAGGCAGTTGAAGCACCAGTTCCTTGATGAAAGTGGCCACATTGCGGTTGGAGACGACCGTGCATTCCCATTTCTTAATCCCGAAAAAGCTTTCTGGAATCTCTATCTCCATATCCTCGCGCACCTTGACTTGGCAGAAGAGGCGGTAATGCTCGCCGGCCTCCTTGCGGGTGATGTGCGCCAGTTCGGTAGGCAGGATCTCGCCCCCGCCGGAGAGCACCTTGCCCCGGCAGGTGCCGCAGGAGCCGCCCCCGCCGCATGCCGACGGCACGAAAACCTGGGCATCGGCCAGCGCCTGCAACAACGTACACCCACGCTCATGCTCGATCTCCTTCTTTCCGTTAATGTTGATTTTCACCGATCCCTCGGGGATCATCTTCTTCCGCGCAAACAACAAGATACCGACCAGCAACCAGATGATTACCAAGAAGATTACGATTGCTGCTATTATCGTTATTACACTCATTAATTCAAGTTTCTTGTTTCTTGTTTCAGGCCCCACACTGCGCTCCCTCGTCGCTTGTGTGGGGTTATTTGCACTCCGTGCGTTTTGCCTCTCCGAGGCTGCTTAAAGAAGCTTTTTATTATTATTTCACATTCCGAGGAACGCCATAAACCCCATTCCCAACAGTCCCGTGATGATGTAGGCGATGCCGTTGTCCTGCAGTTTGGGCGGGATCTTCGAGTATTTGAGGCGTTCGCGGATGGCTGCGAAGGCGGTGATGGCCAGCAGCCAGCCGATGCCCGAGCCCAGCGCGTAAGACAGACTGTGCGCCACAGTGGGAAAGTTGCGCTCCTGCATGAAGAGCGAGCCGCCGAGGATGGCGCAGTTCACGGCTATCAACGGCAGGAAGATGCCCAACGTCATGTACAGCGCCGGGAGATACCGCTCGAAGACCATCTCCAACAACTGCACGATGCCCGCGATCACCGCGATGAAGATGATCAGCGACAGGAACGAGAGATCCGTGCCCGCAAACCGAGCACTCATCCATGTAAGCGCCCCTTCGCGAAGCAGATATTTGTCTATCAAGTAATTGACGGGCACAGTGACGGTCAGCACGAAGCAGACGGCCAGACCCAACCCGAAGGCGGTCTTCACATTCTTGGAGACGGCCAGATAGGAGCACATCCCTAAAAAATAGGCGAAGACCATGTTGTCGATGAAGATGGAGCGGAGGAAGATTTCTATCATAATGGTTATGGGTTATTGGTTATAGATGCCCCACACTGCGCTTCGCTTGTGTGGGGTTATTAGCGCTTCGCGCGTCTTGCCCCTCCGGGGCTGCTCAAGGAATGAATTCGTTGTCATTTGCTGCCTCTTTCTCTCATGCTTTTCGAAGCCGCAAAGGTACAATTTTTTTTAGATGTTCTCCTTGATTCTGTTTTTGTTGATGTTGCGGAAATGGCTGGGGGTGATGCCCATTTCTTTCTTGAAGGCCGCGTGGAAGACTTGGCGGTTGTTGTAGCCGCACATCTCGCCCACGGCTTCCATCTTGTCGTCGAAATGCTGCGGGTCGCTCAATAGAGTGACCGCTTCTTTAATCCGATAGCTATTTAACAGAGATGCGAAATTCTGGTTCAGATGCGTGTTGATGATGTGCGACAGACTGGTTCGGTTGGTGCCGAGACGTTTGGCCAAATCCTGAACACTGATGGTCGGATCAAGAAAAACCTTTCCTTGTTCCATCGCTTTCTGCAGGTCTCTCAATATCCGCCGCTCCTGTTCGTCGGGAACAACCTCGATATTGTACGAAGCGGTTTCCACGAGTGCGTTTTTCTTCTCCTCGGTTTCAAGACTCTTCTGCATCAGTTTTCGGTAAGACCAGCGGCTGTGGATGAACAGGATCAGGAACAAGATGTTCGACATCGCCAGAACAATTAAAATAATGTAAATCGGTTTCATGACGGCAAAAATACCAAAAATATCATTTCCCGACAGGAATTGCGGTATTCTGACACTGATTTTGCTGTTTTCTGACACGTTTTTTTGCAAATTATGACATTTATTCGCTGATAAGGGGTTATTTTTGCCGCCGTTTTTCAGTGTGATAAATGTGCATGATGAGAAAATTTTTACCGCTTTTTATAACCTTGTCATTCCTCTTTTTATGTGGATTTGCCAATGGACAGGATACTGCCAACTTGAGCAAGGCACAGAATGTGCTGGAACAGATTCAGAAATACCTGAAGGTTGGCGGCTGGATTGACGCGCAGTACGCATACGAGTACTATAGTGCTGATAATCAAAGTAGTGTATTCCAAATCCGCCGTGCCCGCCTCGACTTCAAAGGCAGTCCCTCAAAATGGGTGGACTATCGGCTACAAGTCGATTTCGCCCCTAATCCGAGGTTGATAGACGCTTTTGTGAAGGTGAATTTCTGCAAACAGGTGCAGCTACAGATCGGACAGTTCAAGATTCCGTTCTCATTGGAGAACAAATTATCGCCATTGGACTTGGAACTGATGGAAAACGCCCAAGTTGTCAGCGCGTTATCGGGCTATAAGGATGTAACGGGAATCAGTTCGTACTCCAACGGCCGCGAAATCGGCGCAATGCTCACGGGCACGTTGGCCTCTGCGGAGGTTTGTGGCGAGCGCATCCCCATCCTGCAATACGGGGTCGGCATCTTCGGCGGCAACGGCATCAACGTCAAGACCGACAACTTAGCCAAAGACGTGTCTGCAAGAGTGGAGTTCTCTCCTTTTGTGAAAGGGCTTACGCTCTCTGCTTCAGGATATTGGGGGAAATATGACATGTTGCATGATGGGGTTACGACTCATACCGACGGGGCGCGCACTCGTTATGCCGGAGGTCTGCAATACACTGACAGACAATGGGTTCTCCGTGGCGAGTATCTTTGGGGAAAAACTGATTTTGCAGCGGTGGATCCCCTCACGGATGATTACGTTCCTGTGCCTACCCGCACACAAGGGTTCTATGTGACTGCCGGTTACTGGTTCCGTTTCGGCTGGGGCGATAACAGCAAAATCGAACAGAAGTTGCGACCCTTACTCCGTTTTGACTATTATGAAAAGGACATGGCTGCCGATGCTCCCTCTATCTATTACTCAACCGGTGTGGAGTGGTGGCCCGAAAAGCACCTCCGCACGCAGTTGGCCTATACTCTCAAGCAACACCCTAAAGACCAATCTTTTGGACATAATGTAACGATGATGGTAAGCGCGGTCTTTTAAAACATTAATCCTTAAGCAGCCCCGGAGGGGCAAGACGCACGAAGTGCTAATAACCCCACATAAGGCGAAGCCGCAGTGTGGGGCGTGTGGACAGCCAGCAGCCTTGAAGCGACAAGGCATACGAAGTACTAATAACCCCACATAAGGCGAAGCCGCAGTGTGGGAATCAAAACGATAGAATATGAAAAAGACAATTACCTTTTTATCCGCAATTTGCATCTTGATGATGTGTGTGTCCTGCGGGAAGAAGCAGCATCCGCAGGCTAAAGACGGGCTTTCAGGCAGTATTACCATTTCCGGGGCCTTTGCCCTTTATCCCTTGGCGGTGAAGTGGGCCGAGGAGTTCCAGGCAATGCATCCCGGCGTGCGCATTGACCTTTCCGCAGGCGGTGCCGGCAAAGGCATGACCGACGTGCTGGCCGATGTGGTCGATCTCGGGATGGTCTCCCGCGAGGTTTATCCTCCTGAATTGGAAAAGGGCGCCGTGCCGTTCGCCTCGGCCAAGGACGCGGTGGTTATCACCATCAATGCCGACAACCCTTTGGCTGACAAGCTGATGAAGCATGGCATCTCCCAGGAGGCCGCCACCAAAATCTGGATCACGGGCGAATACACCACCTGGGGACAGGTGCTGGGCACTAACGATAATACCCCGATTCACGTCTATACCCGCTCCGATGCTTGCGGTGCGGCCGAGACGTTCGCCCTCTGGATGGGCAAGAAGCAGGAGGATTTGCTGGGCACCGCCGTCTTCGGCGACCCAGGGTTAGCTTCCGCCATCCAAGCCGACAAACTCGGCATCGGGCTGAACAACATCGGCTATGCGTACGACGAGAAGTCGCGGAAGCCCAATCAAGGGTTGCTTGTTTGCCCGATCGACCGCGACAACGACGGTGTCATCACCTCCGACGAGTACTTCTACGATACCAAGGACGACTTCATCGCGGCGGTGGCCGAGGACAAATACCCGTCGCCGCCCGCCCGCGACCTCTACTTGGTCAGTCACGGTACCCCGAAGAACCCCGCTGTCATCGCCTTCCTCGAATATGTCCTCACCGACGGTCAGAAACAGAACGTGCCCGTGGGCTACATCAGCTTGAACGAGGAGAAATTGCAGAAGGGCCTCTCCAAACTGAAATCCTCCCATTAATTTAACATGTATTCCTTGAGCAGCCTCGAAGAGGCAAGACGCACGAAGTGCTAATAACCCTACACAAGCGCAGCGCAGTGTGGGGCGCACACACAAACGACGAACAGTGTAAAACCGAACAGAGAAAAAATGCAGAAATCGAGAATCATCAAAGACAAAACCGCGCAGGCCGTCATGTTCGGTCTCACCATCGTCTCCATCCTCATGGTGGTGGTGATGTTCGTGGGGCTGTATCTGAAGTCGGAACCGGTGCTGGAGGACCGTTCGTTGTGGGGGGTGCTGACCTCCTCGGAATGGAAGCCCATGAAGGGCGAGTTCGGTTTCCTGCCTTTCGTGGCGGGCACGTTGTGGGTGACGTTCGTCGCCATCCTCCTTGCGTTGCCCATCTCGCTGCTCACGGCGGTTTTCCTCACCGAATACGCGAAATCCTACGTCAAGAAGTTCGTGTTTCCGGCGTTGGACATTTTGGCGGCGTTACCGTCTGTCATCTACGGTGTGTGGGGCGTGTTGGTCATTGTGCCTTGGATTTCGAAACACGTCGCGCCGCATTTCATGGACTTCTCCACGGGATATACGGTGTTGGCAGCCGGTATCGTGCTGGGTGTCATGGTGATACCGTTGTTGGCGAGTCTGTTCATTGAGGTATTCTCTTCCGTTCCTTTGGAGTTGCGCGAGAGCTCGTTGGCGCTGGGTGCGAGCCGTTGGCAGACCACCAAGAAGGTGCTGTTCCGGCGCACCTATCCTGGCATTATCGCAGCCACGGTGCTGGCCATTTCCCGAGCCATGGGCGAGACCATCGCGGTGTTGATGGTGTGCGGCTGCGTCATCGGCATCCCCAACGGCTTCCTTGACCCTTGCTACCCGATTCCAGCCCTCATCGCCAACAACTACGGCGAGATGCTCTCCATGCCCATGTACGAGGCCGCCCTCATGTTCGCCGCCCTTATCCTCTTCCTCGTTGTACTCGTCTTCAACCTCATCTCCCGAATCGTGCTCTATCGGCTCGAAAAGCGACTCGGTAACAGTTAGATAGCCACCCCCCTTGTTCACTATTCACTAATCACTATTCACAAATCACCAAAATGAAAATATCCTCCAAAAAGAAAGTTCGTGAGATTGTCGCCAAGACCTTCATGTGGATGGCGATGTTTGTGGTGTTCGGACTCGTCATCAGTGTCATCTGGACCATTTTCTCCAAAGGGGTGAAGGCCATGAGCTGGGACATGGTGAGCAAGCTGCCGGGCGGTGGTTTCTACATCGGCAAGGAAGGCGGCTTTTTGAATGCCATCGTCGGATCGCTCTACATCGTGGGCGCCTCCACGGTGTTGGGCTTGATCGTCTCCATCCCGGTGGTCTTTTTCCTCAACGTCTATTTGCAGCGGGATTCCAAGTTAGCGTACGCCGCACGAATGGCCTTCGATGTGCTCTTTGGGGTGCCCTCCATCGTTTATGGCGCATTCGGATTCACCATCATGATCTATTTCGGGCTGCGGACCTCGCTATTGGGCGGTATCATCGTCATCACGCTGCTCATCATCCCCATCTTCATCCGCACGATGGACGAGGCCACCCGTAACTTTCCCCGCGACATTTTGGACGCCAGTTTCGCGTTAGGAGCCACGCGCTGGGAGACCCTGAAGGTGGTGCTGCGGCAGATTGCCCCGGGCATCGCCACAGCCACCCTGCTTTCGGTCGGCCGCGCCATCGGCGACGCCGCCAGCGTAATGTTCACCGCCGGCTACACTGACAGCATCCCAACATCTCTATCACAACCTGCCGCCACCCTGCCTCTCGCCGTCTTCTTCCAACTCCAAAGTCCTATTCCCGAGGTGGTTGACCGCGCCTACGCTGCCGCTCTCGTTCTCACCGTCATTGTTCTCGTCCTCAGCATCGCCAGCCGTTTCATCACCAATAGATTCTCGAAGAATAAAGTGTGAATTAGTGATTAGTGATCAGTGATTAGGTAAAAGTTATAGTCAATAGTTATAGTCAACGAAATGATAGAAGTCAAAAATCTAAACGTCCATATCAAGGGCAATCACATTTTGAAGAACGTGAATGTGGAGTTGCCCGAAAAGCGGATTACCTGCATTATCGGACCATCGGGCTGCGGGAAATCCACCCTGCTGCGGACGCTCAACCGTCTGATAGACACCACGGAAGGAGTCAAGTTGGACGGACAAGTGCTGGTTGATGGGCAGGACATCCTCGCCAGTGAGGCCGATGTCACCGAATTGCGTCGCAAGATCGGGTTGGTGAGCCAGCGGCCGTGCCCGTTGCCCATGTCCATTTTCGACAATGTGGCTTACGGATGCCGAATCAACAAGATGTTCCCCAAGCGACGTATGCTGATTTATCAGGTACAGAAGAACCTCAAGGCGGTGGGACTTTGGAACGAAATCAAGGAACGTGTCCGCACTCCGGCGAGCCGTCTTTCCATCGGGCAGCAGCAGCGTCTCTGTCTCGCCCGCTCCCTCGCCGTGGAGCCCGACTATATCCTCGCCGACGAGGCCACCAGCGCCCTCGACCCTATTTCCGCCAAGACCGTGGAGGATCTTTTCGTGTCGCTCAAAGAGCAATACTCCATCATCATGGTCACCCACACTCTGCGGCAGGCCCTCCGCATCGCCGACCACGTCGTCTTCATGTACCTCGGCGAAATCATCGAACAAGGTCCCGCCGACCAGGTCTTCCACCATCCCCAGCACGAACTCACCCAAAAATATCTCAACGGAGCCTTCAGTTAGTTATAATAAACATAAATCCTTGAGCAGCCTCGGAGAGGCAAAACGCGCGAAGCGCTAATAACCCCACATAAGCGAAGCGCAATGTGGGGCCACAAAAATAAAGTCACAATGTATAAGTTAACCCATCTGAAAGAATTGGAATCCGAGTCCATCTACGTGTTGCGGGAGGTGGCGGCGCAGTTCGAGCGGCCGGCCATCCTCTTTTCTGGCGGCAAGGACTCCATCGTGGTCACCTATTTGGCCTACAAGGCGTTCTATCCCGCCAAGATCCCGTTCCCGTTGCTGCACATCGACACGGGGCACAACTTCCAGGAAACCCTCGACTACCGCGACGCGCTCGTGGAGCAGTTAGGTGCACAGTTAGTTGTCGGCTCCGTGCAGGAGAGCATCGACAAGGGACGTGTGAAGGAGGAAAAAGGCTACAACGCCAGCCGTAACCGTCTGCAGACCACAACGTTGTTAGACACCATCGAAGAATACAAGTTCGACGCGTGCATCGGAGGCGCTCGGCGTGATGAGGAGAAAGCCCGCGCCAAAGAGCGTTTTTTCTCGCATCGCGACGAATTCGGGCAGTGGAACCCCAAGAACCAGCGGCCCGAACTGTGGAACATCTTCAACGGGCGCAAGAATATGGGCGAGCATTTCCGCGTGTTTCCCATCAGCAACTGGACTGAGATGGACGTCTGGCAGTACATCTATGCGGAGAAAATCCCGTTGCCGTCGCTCTACTTCACGCACGAGCGTCGCTGTTTCCTCCGCGACGGCCAGTGGTTGGCCGCCGAGCCCTGCATGATGCTGAAACCCACTGAGGAGGTGGTCACCCGCCGCGTGCGCTGTCGCACCATCGGCGATATCACCTGTACCGGACTCACCATCTCCGAAGCCAACTCCTTGGAGGACATCATCGCCGAGATCGCCGCCACCCGCATCACCGAACGCGGCGGCCGCGCCGATGACAAGCGCAGCGAAACCGCCATGGAGGACCGGAAGAAGGAAGGGTACTTTTAGTTAGTAGTTAGTAGTTAGCAGTATGAATAACGGATACTTAGACATGGAGCTGTTGCGGTTCACGACTGCGGGCAGCGTGGATGACGGCAAAAGCACGCTCATCGGAAGATTATTATACGACAGCAAGTCGATTTTCGAGGATCAGTTGGAGGCGGTTGAGCAGGCCTCGCGGAGTCGCGGCAACGAGGAGGTGAACCTCGCGCTGCTCACCGACGGACTGCGGGCCGAACGCGAGCAGGGCATCACCATCGATGTGGCCTACCGCTACTTCGCCACGCCCAAGCGCAAGTTCATCATCGCCGACACCCCCGGACACATCCAATACACCCGCAACATGGTGACGGGTGCCTCCACCGCCGACCTCGCCATCATCCTCATCGATGCCCGCAATGGTGTGGTGGAGCAGACAGTGCGCCATTCCTACATCGCCTCGCTGCTCGGCATCCCCTTTATCACTGTGTGTATCAATAAGATGGACTTGGTCGATTTCTCCGAGCAGGTCTTCACGGACATCCGGCAGCGCTACGAGGAGATGGTCGCCAAGATCGGCATTCGCGCCTCGCTGCTCTTCATCCCGATCTCAGCCAAATACGGCGACAACGTGGTGGAAGCATCCCAAAACATGCCGTGGTACACCGGCGGTCCGCTGATGCATTTGCTGGAGACGGTCTCCATCGAACACAAAATGGGCGACGAGGCACAACCGCTGCGATTCCCCGTGCAATACGTCATCCGGCCTATATCCGACAAGTTCCCCGACTACCGTGCCTATGCGGGACGGCTCTCTGGTGGCGTGCTACGCAAGGGCGACACCATGCGCGTGCTTCCTTCCGGGCTGACGAGCACTGTGAAGGCCATCATGCAGGCCGACAAGGAGTTGGATATGGCACACACACCCGAATCCGTCTCTGTCCTGCTAGACGATGACATCGACATCAGTCGCGGCGACATGCTCGTGGGCGCGGAAGGATCGCAACCCGTGGTGACCCAGCAAGTCAAGATGCACTGCTGCTGGTTCAACGAGACGGAGATGCAGCTGCGCAAACGTTACATCCTCCGCACCGCCGTGTCGGAAACCGTCGCAATGGTGCAAGGGGTGGATTACAAGGTGGATGTCAGCACCTTGGAGCACGTCGAAGGGGTGACCTCACTGAAGATGAACGACATCGCCTGCATCACGGTGAAAACCGCCAATCCGATAGTGGTTGACAACTACGGCGAGAACCGTGTCACCGGCTCCGTCATCTTCATCGATCCCGACAGTTTCGAGACTGTGGGGGCGGGAATGGTGGCGATGTATAATTCATAATTCATAATTCACAATTCACAATTCACAATATAAAGGTGATGAGATATTACAAAGATGATATTGAAGATTTGAATGTGCGGTTTGCGGAGGCTACTCCGGAGGAACTGCTGCAACATTTTTGGGAAATCTATGGAGACAGGATTGCTTTGTCGTCCAGTTTGAGCATTGAGGACCAGACCCTTACGGACATGCTGATGAAAGTCAACCCGGAGGCGAGGGTTTTCACGCTCGACACGGGCCGGCTTTTCCCAGAGACCTACCAGCTTATCGACAAGACGAACCTGCACTACGGCATCCGTATGGAAGTGTTCTGTCCGCAGACGGAGGCGCTGCAACGGTTCGTGCAGGAGCAGGGCATCAACCCGTTTTACGAAAGCATCGAGAAGCGGCACGCCTGCTGCCACGTGCGCAAGCTTGAACCCCTCGGCCGTGCGTTCCAAACCCTCGACGCATGGATCTGCGGACTCCGTCGCGAGCAGTCTGTTACTCGCACCAATATGCGGAAAATCGAATGGGATGAAAGCCACAACGTGTTGAAAATCAACCCGCTCATCGACTGGACCGAAGCGCAGGTGTGGGAGTATGTGGAAGCTCACCATGTGCCATACAACAATCTTCACGACAAGGGTTACCCGAGCATCGGGTGCGAGCCGTGTACACGGGCGGTGAAGCCAGGTGAAGACATCCGCGCCGGACGCTGGTGGTGGGAATCGCCCGAACACCGCGAGTGTGGGTTGCACCAGCGGTAATGGTTATAGCTTATAGGTTATTGAAGCCCTCACACAAAGAATAATAGAATGTCAGCAATATTTACAAGAGCACAGTAAATGCGGTGCGGCATTCTACTTTGATACTCTTCTTCGTTACATTAACTCCAATAGGGAATGTAGCCTACTCATGTTGAACAATGGCTTGGAATTCTGCAAAGCCCAGATGAAGCAGAACGCCCACACCGCCTCCAACCGCCACGTTTCCGACACCCGCACCGGGCTGATGGACAGCACGGTGCAGGGGAGGCGATGGTGGGCGGGGTTATTCATCCCCGTTAGGGGATGCCTATCTGTAGTGGATGTCCACGTGCGGGTTCAAATCCCCGTAGTGGATTCATATTCAGCGGGTTGCAAGGTGAAAATTGTCGTGAAATTATGTTCGTGCAATAAATGTACCCCGTCTTCGTTAATCTCTGAAATAAAACGGAATATTAAACAAACAGTAAAAGAAAAACAGAATGAAAATAGGGAATTTCGGATACTACTGGTTGGACACCTGGGTGATGTCCAACGTGATACAACTCGCCACGCAGGATTTCTGCAGGCGCTATCTAAACCGTTCCAACGATCCGTGTGGCCGCCAATACGACCAGATGACGCAAGCGGCACGGTCGGTGCCGGCCAACATCGCGGAGGGAAACTCGCGACACGACACATCTAAGGAGACCGAGATGCGGCTCACAGATGTGGCCCGCGCGAGCCTCGCAGAACTGGCCAACGACTACCTGAACTGGCTCCTCCAGCACGAAGAGCTCCCGTGGTCGGTGAAATCGGACATCTACTGCAAGGTGTCAAACGCCCACCTCGACAAGCCCTTATACAAGGACGATGTGCAATATCTAAGCAGCCAACATATTCTGGTCCAAAAGCACAAATTCGATGAGTGGCTGGAGGCAAAGAACTCGATTGTGGCGGCCAACTGCCTGTTAGTCCTCTGCAATCGTTTGATCATGATGTTGAGGAAACAACTGGCTAACCAACTGGAAACTTTCCGGGCCGAAGGCGGTTTCACAGAAGCCCTGACCGCCGATAGACTCGCTTACCGAGCCGAACAAAGCGCGAAAGACAACGCCCCCGTCTGCCCGAAATGCGGCAAACCGATGCTGAAACGCATGGCGAGAAAAGGGTTCAATTCGGGAAAGGAGTTCTGGAGCTGTTCCGGATACCCGGCGTGCAGAGGGACTATAAACGTAGAGTAAGGGGTAATGTCGATGTGTCATGTTATCATGTGATAACGTTTTTTTTACGTAATAGCGTGAAATCCATATAGACCTCTCCATCACATCTCCCTTGTCCTACACCGCCTTCGGTCCTTTCGCCCAAATAATCACCCCAATCAAGATCAGCGCCATCGGTGGCAGAATCATCAGCCCGTTGTTGAGGTAGCCGGCGGCGTACCAGCTGTCGGGGACGACCTGGTGGTTCCACAATGTGCCGGAGCCGAGGAGCTCGCGGAAGAAGGCCACCACAACAAGTACTAATCCGTAGCCGAGACCGTTCATCACACCATCCATCAATGAAGGCAACGGCCTGTGCGACAACGCGAAGGCCTCTAACCGCCCCATGATGATGCAGTTGGTGATGATCAAGCCCACGAACACCGACAGCATCTTGCTCACGTCGTAGAGATACGACTGCAGCAACATATCCACGAGGATAACGAAGAAGGAGACCACCAGCAGTTGCACGATGATGCGGATGCGCGGCGGTATCGTGTTGCGCATCAGGGAGATGATGAAGTTTGAGCAGGCACAGACCACGGTCACGGAGAGGGCCATGACCACGGCGGGCTTGAGCTGCGCGGTCACCGCCAACGCCGAACAGACACCGAGGGTCTGCACCAATATCGGGTTGTCTTTGCTGAGAGGTCCGAGGTATTTCTTCATGGCATTAATGGTGATTTGTGAGGTGTGAAGAGTGATTTGTGATTTGTGAGGAGCGAATGGAAGACTGCATCATCTCATCCACTCCTTTGGAGGTCAGTGTGGCGCCGCTGATGGCATCCACGCGGTTCTCGTCGACGATTTCAGGGGAAGTACCCGGTTTCAGCACTCTGACAGATACGAAATCACCGTCTTTATCGTAGAGTTTCTTGCCATCGAAGGCTTTCAAGAACGCCTCATCGGTGATTTTCGCGCCCAAGCCGGGGGTCTCCGACTTGTGGTCGAAGCTGACCCCTTTGAGTGTCTGTCCGTCCTCCGAGATTACCGCATAACCCCAAATCGGTCCCCAAAGACCTTTGCCGTCGAGACGGATTGCCGTGCCCTTCGAGCCGTCGGAGCAGACAACCCTATACTGCTGTCCGTCTTCGGTCAGCGGCTCGGCAAGGTTGGAGAACGCTTCCACGGCTTTCGAGCGGTCGATGTCGTGGCCCGCCGCCCGCAGGATCTGCTGGCACTTTTCGGCCTGCTTGTTGCGGTCACGACGAGGCTTCAACCCCGTGGAGACGAGGGTCAACACCACGGCGATGAAGATAACTAACGCGGTGATGTATAAGAAGATGTAGGTGTTGCTGAAGTTCTTCATTCTTCTGGGTTATTGTCCAAAGGCTCGCTAACGCTCTCCCTGGGTTAGCTTACGTCAGGCTTCTGTTCCCAGGGCTCGCTAACGCTCTCCCTGGGTTAGCTTACGTCAGGCTTACAGCCCTTTTTGGAAAAAGTTCAAATACAACCATTGTTATCTATTATCTGTTATCAATTAACTATTATCTATTATCTATCGCCTATTGCCCATTGCCTTTTGTCTCCGTTTGATGTGGTTTTGCACGACGCACCAGTCGATGAGGGGGGCGAAGATGTTCATGAGCAGGATGGCGAGCATCATGCCTTCGGGGTAGCCTTTGTTGAGGGTGCGGATGAGGATGGCGAGGATGCCGATGAGGAGTCCATAGATGTATTTGCCGTCGCGGGTGTGCGAGGCGGTGACGGGGTCGGTGGCCATGAAGACCGCGCCGAACATAAAGCCGCCCATCAGCAGCTGGTCGTGGGCTTCGACGGGACAAAGTCCTGTGACATGGAAGATAGCCGCTGTCAGATAGCCGCCAGTGAAGACGGAGAGCATAATGCGCCAGTCGGCCACCTGCGTGAAAAGGAGGATGGCCGCTCCCAGCAGGATGGCCAGTTTGCAGGTCTCCCCGATGCAGCCGGGGATAGTGCCAAAGAACAGTACCGCCGTGGAAGGCACCGCCTCGGGGTGTCCGTTCATGACGAAGGATAACGGGGTCGCGCACGTAACGGCATCAACACCGGAAACCCACACTTGGTCGCCGGAAATCACCGACGGGTAGGCGAAGAAGACGAACGCGCGGGCTAAAAGCGCAGGGTTCAAGAAGTTGTAGCCAGTGCCGCCGAAGACCTCCTTGCCGAAAATCACGGCGAAGATGGTGGCCACGGCAACAATCCACAATGGCACATCGGGCGGCATAATCATGGGGATGAGAAAGCCCGTGACGAAGAAGCCCTCCGCCACCTCCTCCTTGCGAATCTGCGCGAAAAGCACCTCCACCCCAAGCCCGCTCACGTAGGTCACAATGACCAACGGCAGCCACTTCAGGAAGCCGTACCAGAGGCATTGCCAACGAGTTGCAATGCTACCACAATTATGAATCATATCGAAGTGCTGAAAACCAACGTTCCACCAGCCGAACACCAACGCGGGAAGCAGCGCAATCATCACCGTAATCATGATGCGCTTCATATCGACCGCATCGCGCACGTGGCAACGACCGTCCGTGACCGTCGCGGGCGTGCGCAGGAACGTGTCCATGGCGTCGAGCAGGGCGTTGAACTTTTTCATTTTTTTCTGTTTATTTGCGCTGCTGAAAGCGTGAATTCAACCTCAAAAACATTTCCTTAATTCCAAATGGCAAAAATAATAAAAATTATCGTTCAAAAACGTGCGCCTTAATTTTTAACAGTTAATTGTAAAGAAAAATATTTTGAATAAATTATCATTATTTTGTTCCTCATAATAAAAATATTGTATATTTGCGGCGTTAACTTAATTCATTCAAATTAAAACTATTGACTATGAAAAGCACAGAAAATCAAGCAGATGTGAATTTGTTAGAAATCCATCGGATGGCGGTGGACAATGCTATTCGTCAACAAGAAAACAGACAAGCTATTGCTCGGTTGAGAATAGACCATGAGAAGGATATCCAAGATTTGCGCAAAGATGTCGCGGAAAGCAAACTAAATCTCGACACCTTTTTAAGCAAAGCGGAAAAACATTTGGACCGTGCCGCTGAATTGCAGGAAGAAATCAGACAGATACAAAGGGAAACACGAGAGCTGCAAAAGGAGACAGCCCAACAAATAAAGGATACGGACCGGCAAATAAAGGAGACGGCTCGGCAAATTGAGGATACGGACCGGCAAATAAAGGAGACGGCTCGGCAAATTGAGGATACGGACCGGCAAATGAAGGAGACGGACCGGCAAATGAAGGAGACGGACCGGAAGATTAAGGAGTTGTCCACGCGGTTCTCTTCTACGACAGGGCACATCATCGAAGGACTGATGAGCTCTTCCGCTATTAAGATGTATGAGGATAAGGGCTTTAAAATCAACTCGTTGTGCAAGAACTACAAGCGGAAGAACAAACAGCTGAATTTGGAGATGGAGCAGGATGTGGTTCTGTTCACAGAAACGCAGGTTATAGTAGAGGAGGTGAAGGCCAGTTGCGACAAGAAGGATGTGGAGAAGTTTTTCCACAACATGGAGAAGTTCAAGCTTCTGTATGACGAATACGCGGACAAGGAGGTCTTCGGTGCCGTCGCCGCCGTCAACTACGAGGATGGCGCCGACACGTATGCCCGTGATTTGGGATTGTTCGTCGTCCGCGTCTCCAGCGACGAGGTTTTCTCGCTCGATCCGTTTAATATGGAAGAGCTGAAACGGTTCTGAGGAAATGTCTGGAACTATTGATAGTCGCGGATTCGAATCACCCACGCATTCTCGAGCCCGTCCAACTTTCCGGGGTCTATGCTGGAGAAGTCGATGGTGACGTTCCCTTCCTTGTCCTGCTTCCACTTTAACATATTGTATTTCAACCCCTTGAACCCTTGGAAGTCCACCTCCTCTTCCGTTCCCGAGAGGATCATGTCCGCCTTGGAGTTCAGTTTGGGAATGTTCTGAATGACCAACGATGCGAGTTGGCTCGGTCGCTCGAACTCGATGATGTAGAGGTTCTCGTCCTTGGTGGTGAAGCAGCGTACGGTTTTATCCCAATATACCCCACCATTCCAATCTGCGGGAATGGGTGTCGGTTCTCCGCCGTCTTTGCTCCACTTCAATGAGATGGAGGCCTCCAAATCCTTTTCTATGAATTCAACAAGAAGGGGTAAAGTCTCACCTTTGTGAAGTGTCAATACGGTTTGTGATTGAGGATTTTCCGAGGCGCTTTTGTCGTAACGAAGCAAAGTGTCCCATCCCTTGTTGGCTTTCTCCCGGTAAACAGAAGCTCTGTCGTCAGCAGTCAGGGTTAATGTGTATTGCCCGTCTTCGGGAATCACGACTTCGCCGGACCAATGAATCGTGAAATGATCCGTACTCACGCTGCGCAACGGCGCATTCCGAACCCAGTCGAAGTCAATGGTTTCAGACGGAGGCATCTGGGTTACAGTTCTTTCCCGTTGGCATGGAATTTCATACGGCCTTGTCCCATATATCGCCTCGCCGTTGATTTTCAGCCATTTGCCGAGTGCTCTCAGCCGTTCCTGCTGGATGAGCGGGATGGTGCCGTCGGCGTAGGGACCTACATTGAGGGTCATGCCGCCGCCGTGCGCCACCAACTCCACAAAATGCTGTATCAACTCCTTGTCGGTCATGTAGTTGTCCAAATCCTCGTTGCGGTTCAACCCGAAGCTACGCCCGAAACCTCTGCACTCTGCCCAAGGCTCCTCGGTGTTGGCGATGCCCGCGCTGTACTCGGGTGTCAGGAAGCCGTGCTTCGTGCCGTTGCCCCAGCGGTTGTTCACGATGGCGTCCATGCCCACGGTGTTGTAGTACCAGCTGATCAGTTCCTGCGAACGAAGCTGCTCCGCCGTGTTGTTCCAGTCGCCGTCGGAGAAGAGAAGGTCCGGCTTGTAACGGCTCACCAACTCCTTGAACTGCGGCACCATGTAGTTATCGACGTAGTCGCCGATTTCGTTGTCTGGATCGACCATCCAGATGTGGCGCGGATTGGTCCACTCGGGCAGCGAGTAGTAGAAGCCCATCCGCAGTCCCTTGTCGCGAACCGCCTTGGTCAACTCCTCCACGATGTTGCGTCCCGGACCGCTCACCACACTGTTCCATTCGGGCTGGAACTGGCTGTCCCACAGACAGTAGCCGTCGTGATGTTTCGTGACCAGCACCACGTATTTCGCGCCGGCATCCTTGAACATTTGCGCCCAATCGTCGGGATTCCAAAGCTCTGCGTGCCAGTATTTGGTGAGTTCCTTGTACTGCTCGAAGACGGGCTTGGCGGTGTCAGCGTAGTAGCTCATGATGCGCGTCCGCTCGGGCACTTTCTGCATCAGCCCGCGGTAGAACCATTCGCCATAGCCCTCTTTGGAAGCGTAGGCGGGCACGGAGTAGAGCCCCCAGTGGATGAAGATGCCGAGTTTCGCGTCTTGGAACCACTTCGGGTAGCCGCGCTGGTTGAGGGATTCCCAGGTGGGCTGCACTTGGGCCTGCGCCGAAAAACCGGCCAAAACGAACATGATGATGGCCACGCCCCACATTGCGGCTGCCACCTTATGCGCCACGCCCCACATTGCGCTTCGCTTATGTGGGGTTAATTGCGCTTCGCGCGTGTTGCCTCTTCGAGGCTGCTTAAGGAACGTATCCATTCTTAATTCTTAATTCTTAACTCAAGAAGCGCCTCCTCCACAATCCGCTGCCACTCCTTCTTGGAGGGGCAGACCAGCTCGCAAAGGGCGAAGTCCTCGCTGTCGACCTCGTAGATGCCAAGGGCCTCCATCCGCACCAAATCCTTGATTTCGCAGGCCTTGAGCAGTTGGAGCGGCAGCAAGTCGAAAGGAAAGACCTTGTCATAGATGTCAGTCATCATGACGGCGCGACGGCCGCCGTGCAGGGAAGTGTTGACCTCGTAGGTGCGCTTGGGGGTGAGCCACGACAGGAAGGTACGCGAGAGGCTCCATTTCTTCAGCCCTGGCAGTAACCATCCGAGGATTTCGCGTTGGCCGCCCTCCGCGATGACGGTAATCTGACGGTCATAAAAGCCCAACGTCGGAGAGTCGCCCAACTTGCTACCACTCAGCACGCTGCCGCTGATAACGCGGACGTTCTCCTGTGCGAGATTGTCGGTAAACAGCGGGGTAATATCAGCACCGTAGACCATATTGGAATATCCGGGTAATTTGACAACCGGACCTGTGAACGCAGCGTTTTTTTCAAACTGAAGAACATGCTCCGCAAAGAATTGTCCGATGCGTGCGACATCCTGCGGGTCAACATACCAAATGACGTCGCCTTTGTTGATTGGGTCAACATAATGGATGTGTGTGCCCACATTCCCTGCCGGGTGCGGACCGCTGAAGTAATGTTTATTGACATTCTCCGCCTTTTCAAAAAGCTGGTTGTCAGCACCTTTGCACATGCACAGGTGTACGGGAGCATCTTTTGCGGCCATACGCAACATCGATAGTCCATGCCGAAAATAATCCTCCTTACCCCGCATCAACACGTTGAAGTCGGGGGCGAGCGGGTTGCTGTCGAAGCAGGGGATGAAGATCGATTTCGGCTTGCTGTCGGGACTGGGGATGGTGGCGAACGGACGTTGCCGCAGACAAGGCCATAAACCGTACTGTAACAGCAACTTCCGTGCAGTGTCAACGTCTGTAGGCGTGTCGAAACCGACAATAGTCTCGACGGAGGATTCCGTATCACGGGCAATCGCAATCGCTTCAATGACGCGCTTCTCGCCGCGCACAACCTCCCCCACCCTGCCTGCCACGGGCGACACGACAATGACGCGCTCGTCCCGCTTGTCGCAGAACAGCGGGGCGCCAACTTGCACAGTATCACCCGTTTGCACGAGCAGTTTCGGCTTCAGCCAGCGGAAGTCCGACGGCTTAATGTGGAACGTTTCCGGCAAGGTGATATCCAGCATCCGGTCGGGCGCGGCACCAACCAGTTTCAGGTCCAATCCTTTGGTGATTTTGATGTTCATTGTTATGGTATTTGTTGTTTTAGGAGCGCTGCCATCCTTGGCGGCTTTGTTTTAGGAGCACCGCCATTCCTGGCGGCTTTGTAGGAGCTCCGCCATTCCTGGCGGCTATTTGTGCGGCACGAATGCCGCAGCTCCTACTTGGTTTGCGGCACGAATGCCGCAGCTCCTATTTGGTCGCTTCCAACACCATCGTTTCCAAGCTGTTAAATTCAGCGGGCAACGACTTGAAATGACCTTCCACGCCGTTCAGCGCAGGATGGTTGCTCTGGCTCACTTCGCACTCGCAAACATCCTTGAATCCGTTCTGCTCCAGCAGATTGGAGAGAGTCTCCTTGTCGTAGATGATTTGATGTCCCCATGCAGTGTGGAAGCGGTTGATGACGAAAACAGCCGTCGGAGGAAGTTCCCCATTTTTGGCGGTATATTCAATATAACGTTTGTGGAGGGGTATTTCCGGTCCCTGGTATAAACCCAGCAGGAAACGGAGATTCGGGGTGGCCACCCGCATGACACCGCCCGGCTTCAGCACCCGGTAACTCTCCTTCAGCATGTTCATGGCCTGCGGATACGTCAAGTGTTCGAAAAGATGTTCCGAAAAGATATAGTTGAATGTTGCATCCGGGAAAGGGAAACGCCTCCCCGCATTCAAGTAGACCCCGTCGCGGCATTCTTGATAGGAAATGCCTGTGTTCAACCAGCCTTCCAGGAGGTTCCCGCCGCATCCGATCTGCAACTTGGGTTCCTGGGTGCTCCGCATGTACTTCCGGATTCTCCGTTTCTGCCTCAACGACCTTTTCAGAAACAACTTCAGAAAGAAATGAAGAATCTTTTTAAAACTGACCGTATGGCCTGCTATTTCCATATAACAACTCGAATTTGGTTAAAAACTGCGGCAAAAATACACAATTATTCCATTCAAGTTTCACAAGAGAAGTAACCAAAAAAAATGTACTTTTGCCACCTCAAATTTAACATCCTAAATTAAACATAAAAATGGAAAAATTCGATCCCGCAACCAATCTTGAGAGATTGGACAAGAAAGATGCCTACCGTGGCGTCAACCCGGCTATCTGCGATAGCGCAACGTTCATGTTCGAGCATGCCAAAACCATGACCGACACCTTCCATGGTGAGACCGAGGGCTACTTCCTCTATTCTCGTCACTGGAATCCCAGCACCCTCTCTTTGGCACAGTCTTTGGCCGCCATCGAAGGCACTGAGCTGGCTTGGACGACCGGTTCCGGCATGGCCGCCATCACCGTTGCCTTGTTGCACGAAGTGAAGAGCGGCGACCATATCGTCTCCAGCATGACCACCTACGGCGGCACCTTCGCCTTCCTGAACAACTACCTCAAGAAGTTCAACGTCGATGTCACTTTCGTGAACATGCAGGACCTCGACGCCGTGAAGAAGGCCATCCGCCCGAACACGAAAGTCCTCTACACCGAGACGATGAACAACCCGCTGCTGCGTATCGCAAACCTTCCCGAGCTGTCGAAGATTGCGCACGCCGCTGGTGCCAAATTGTTGGTTGACAACACCTTCACCCCGATGATTTTCTCTCCGTACCGTTTGGGCGCGGATGTCGTCATCTACAGTATGACCAAATATGTGAACGGCATGAACGACTGCGTGGCCGGCGCCATCTGCGGTTCCGCCGAGTACATCAACTCCCTGATTGACGTGAACACCGGCACCGCCATGTTGCTGGGTCCCGTGCTCGACACCTTCCGCTCCACGAGCATCCAGAAGAACCTGCACACCCTGCATATCCGCATGAAGAAACACAGCGAGAACGCCATGTATCTCGCCAAGCGTTTCAAAGAGACCGGCATCAAGTACAACTATCCGGGTCTTCCCGAGCATCCCGACCACGAGCTGTTCAAATCGATGATGAACGACGGCTACGGCTTCGGCGGCATGATCTCCATCGACATGGGCACGGCCGAAAGAGCCAGCGCCATCATGGAGAAGATGCAGGAGCTCGGCGTGGGCTACCTCGCCGTCAGCCTCGGCTACTTCAAGACCCTGTTCAGCAACTCCGGCAAATCGACCTCTTCCGAGGTTCCCGAGGAAATCCAGCACGAGATGGGCATGAGCGAAGGCCTCATCCGCTTCTCCATGGGCCTCGACAACGATCCGGAAGCCACCTTCCAACTGATCAAACAAGCCATCGACGCCACGAAATAGGACGAAGAATGGGCGAAAACAAAAACGGGAGTCGCAACTGCGGCCCCCGTTTTTATTTTCTCACATCCCGATTATCTCACCGTCACGGAGATGTCCTTCTTGCTGGCTCCCACCTCCCCGTCGTTCATGAAGTCAGGGTGGTACTTGCCGCGCGGGATGTCGCTGAAAATGTAGCGGTTACACTTGCGGGCCGCCTCGATGGGCTTTGTTACCGCCGTGTTCACCGCCGAGGCGGTCAAGTCGACAAGCGCGCCAAACAATCCCCCACTACTGTTGCTGCTTCTACTGGAGAGATCCAGATAGAGGTCGCAGGTGCGCTCGAACAAGACCGAGTTGTCCTTGGTCGACTTGATGATGTAGTGCAACTTTGTCTGGATGCCGAAGCCTTTCTTTGCCCACTCGTCGATGACGGAGAAGACTACTGCGTCGGCACCGAAAACCTGCGCGAAGATGGCCGCATCACGTTCAATCAGCATCTCGGCATCGTATCCGCTCTCGGCTTTGAGCATCTCCATCGTCAGATGCGGGGAGATGACGTAGTAGCCGGCCTCGACCAGCGGGTAGCTGATGGAGGTGTAGAGCAATTCTTTAGCGTCTACATTAGACGTGTTGTTGATGGGCGGCATCACCACGAGAGTGACAGGCTTGGCCTCGTACATCCCCGGATACTGCTCCAGCCGCGTGAATTGAGGCGAACAGGAGGAGAGGAACAGGGCAACGGCCGCAAGAATAGTGTATATTGCTTTTTTCATTTTGACTGATTTTAGGTTCCAGAACTCGCTACGCTACGCCCTGGGTTGACAAACTTCGGGCTCACAGCCCTTTTGGAACAACTTCAACAAACTATAAACCATAACCCATAACCCATAACCATTCATCGTTTAAGCCTTTCGACCAAAGGACCGATGAACTTTCTGGATTCGGGGTAGAGTTCGATCTCCTTCTGCATCATGGCAAGACCGAGCTCATAGAAAGAGGTGCTGTAGGTAGTAAAGCCGAACACGCGTTTTTGCTTGTCGGTGGCGTGTTTCTCAAAGGCCTCGGCGGTCTCGGGCTGGATCAGCAAGTATCCGTACTCGGCATAGATACCCGGCGGCACCACATTGCGCACACCGCCAGGGTTGGCGACCATATCCGCATACTGGCACACCAACGCGCACACGCTCTCCGGCGACTGCCGATCGTAAAACGCATAGAGACGCTGCTCGTAGCTGGTCGTGCCGTTGTAGGTTCCGCCCCAATTGTAGAGCTGGGTGGTGCTGCAGGAACAGAGCAGACATCCGGCGACTATGATAAACAACAACTTTCTCATAACTTGATGATTTTGGTTTCCTGAGCCGAGATGAACACCTTCTGGGAGAGTTTTTCCTGACCACCGGCGGAGACCTTGAGGTTGTGCGTACCCGGCTTCACCGTGATGGTATTCTGAGCGGTCTTCTTGATGTCGCGACGCGTTTTGTGCGGTATCTCCTTGACAGTCTTGCACTTGTAGGTCTGTCCATCTATATCGACGGTGATGTCGTAGGCGGAGGATGCGACGAAGGTCACATAGCCCTCGTCTGCCTGGCCGCTGCTCACGGAATAGGATCCCACGCCGCAGCCTGCAAACAGAAGGGCGGCAAAACATACTGCTATGACGATGATCTTTTTCATAATGCCTTATTTTTCCATGATGTAATAATTGCCGAGGTCGTTTGCATCGATGCCCTCACCGTCGTATGTGCAGAACGAGATTTCGGTCTCGGGCGTGTCACCCAGACAGAGGGTCACAGTGAGTTTGCCGAGGCTGGTGCCGGGCAGCTCGATCTGGACACCGTTCTGCGGGTTGGTGACCATCTTGCCTCTCTTGTAGAGCGTGAAAGTGGCACCGGGCTCAATGCCTTGGGTCTTGCCGCCGGAGATGATGTATGAGCCGTCCTCAATCGCCAAGACATAGCCGCGCCACGGTTTGTCCATGCACTTGTTGATAATGTTCTCCACAAGCTGCGACAGCGCCGCGGAGATGGCCTTGTCGCTCAGCGTGGCGTCGTAGCCCGCTGTACCGCCGATGCCGAGGGTTTGCTTGGAGGTGGTCTCCGCGAAACCCGAAGCCTCGTCGGAGTAGATAATCAGCCCTGTGGAGACCTCCACCAGACGGATGCTCACACCAGCCTCCACGGTCTGGGTCTTGGACTGGGAGAAGACCTTCTGGTCTCCCTCCACCTTGCGCCCGAACTTGGTGACAGATCCCAGGATGATGTAGTCGGCGCCGATCTTTTTCATGTCAGTGCCCGCTTCCGCGACCAATTCTTCCAGACCGTCACGTTCCAGAAGGATGAATTTGTCGCTCGCCGCCAGCTTGGCCGACAAGATGTCGAGAGCCTGCTTGCGGATGGGATCGTTGTCGCGATCGTAGAAAAGGCCCTTCGCGTACTGCGTCTCATTGGTGAAACGGCCGATGGCCACCTTGCGTTTCAACGTCTTGTCCGTCTGGCCGAAGACCGCGGAAGTAGCCGCGATGCAGAACGCCAGCAGACAGATAATCACTTTTTTCATAATACCTTTATATTTAATGTTCTTCTGCGATTGAAATCCGGCGGCAAAAATAACATAATTTTCCATTTTCAGCGACTGAAAAGTCACAGTTTCAGCATTTTGGCGAAATGCATTTCCACCGCCCACCCTAACGATATTTTTTGTATCTTTGCAGGTTTTTAGAAAAATCGCAAAACCATTAAGAATGAGTGAGTTAGAAAATAAGATTGAGCAGGAAGAAACCTATAGTGCGGGTAATATCCAGATTCTGGAAGGACTTGAGGCCGTGCGGAAGCGTCCCGCCATGTACATCGGCGACGTGAGCGACCGCGGTCTGCACCATCTGGTGAACGAGGTGGTGGACAACTCCATCGACGAGGCCCTTGCCGGATTCTGCAACAATATTGAAGTCAAGATACTGGAAGGCAACGCCATCAGCGTGCTCGACAACGGGCGCGGCATCCCCACCGACATGCACCCGAAGGAGAAACGCTCCGCCTTGGAGGTCGTCATGACCGTGCTGCACGCGGGCGGCAAGTTCAACAAGGACTCCTACAAGGTCTCCGGCGGTCTGCACGGTGTCGGCGTCTCCTGCGTGAACGCCCTCTCCAAGCACCTCACCGCCGAGGTCTTCCGCGAAGGCAAGCACTTCATCCAGGAGTACGAATACGGCAAACCCCTTTACCCTGTGAAAGTGGTCGGTGAAAGCGACTATCGCGGCACCAAAATCACCTTCCTCCCCGACGACACCATCTTCCACACCACCGTTTATGAGTTCAACCGCCTTGCGCACCGCCTCAAGGAACTGGCCTACCTTAACAAAGGTATCCACATCACCATCGAGGACCTGCGCACCACCGACGAGGAAGGCAACCACCCCAAGGAGGTCTACTATTCCGAGAACGGTCTGCGCGACTTCATCGTGCACCTCGACAGCGGCCGCACCAAGATCACCTCGCAACCCATCTACATCGAGGGCGAGCGTCAGGGCGTACCCGTGGAGGTTGCCATGCAATATAACGATTCGTTCACCGAGAACATCCACTCTTACGTCAACAACATCAACACGATAGAGGGCGGCACGCACCTCACGGGCTTCCGTCAGGCACTCACCCGCACCCTCAAGAAATACGCCGACGACAACAAGCTGCTCGACAAGTTGGAAAAGAACAAGATCGAGATTTCCGGCGACGACTTCCGCGAAGGCCTCACCGCCATCATCTCCGTGAAAGTGGCCGAGCCGCAGTTCGAAGGCCAGACCAAGACCAAGCTCGGCAACAGCGAAATTGCCGGCGTGGTGAACCAGATGGTGGGCGAGATGCTCACCAACTATCTGGAAGAGAACCCGAGAGACGCGAAGGCCATCGTCGACAAGGTGGTGCTGGCCGCCCAGGCACGCCACGCCGCCCGCAAGGCACGCGAGCTCGTGCAGCGCAAGACCGCCTTCAGCGGCTCCGGACTGCCCGGCAAACTCGCCGACTGTTCTTCCAAAGACGCCACCAAGTGCGAGCTCTTCCTCGTGGAGGGTGACTCCGCAGGCGGCACCGCAAAACAGGGCCGCGACAGCCACTACCAGGCCATCCTGCCCCTGCGAGGCAAAATCCTCAACGTGGAGAAGGCCATGCAACACCGCGTCTTCGAAAGCGAGGAAATCAAGAACATCTACACCGCACTCGGCGTCACCATCGGCACCGAGGACGACAGCAAGGCTCTGAACATGTCCAAGCTGCGCTACCACAAGGTCATCATCATGACCGATGCCGATGTTGACGGCAGCCACATCGCCGCGCTGATTCTCACCTTCTTCTTCCGTTACATGCGCGAACTCATCGAGCAGGGTCACGTCTACCTCGCAACCCCGCCGCTCTATGGTGTCAAGAAGGGCGACAAAATCCAGTACGCCTGGACCGACGAGCAGCGCGACCAGCTCTCTGCGGAAGCCTCCGCCGGCGGCCGCAAGGTCCACGTGCAACGCTACAAAGGTCTCGGCGAGATGAAGGACGACCAACTGTGGGACACCACCATGGACCCCGCCCAGCGTCTGCTCCGCCAGGTCACCATCGAGAACGCCGCCGAAGCCGACCGCATCTTCTCCATGCTCATGGGCGACGAGGTGCCACCGCGCCGCGAGTTCATCGAACAGAACGCCACATACGCGAACATCGACGCGTAGTCCAATTAATAGTTAGTAGTCAGCAGTTAGTAGTTATGGAAGAACCCGAAGCCATCATCAGCAACGAGCCCGCACAGCTCGTACAGGAGCAACCCACTGTCCCAGCAGACGTCATCTCTTTCAAGCACGTCAACATCTCGCACCGGAAACTGCGGGTGCTGACCGACATCAGCTTCTCCATCCGGCAGGGCGAGTACGTCTACCTCATCGGCAAGACCGGCTCCGGCAAGTCCTCCATCCTCAAGACCCTCATCGGCGAGATAAAGCCTGAGGGCGAAGAGGCTATGATGATCGGTTACGACCTGCTGCAAATCAAGACCAAGCAGATTCCCGAACTCCGCAAGAAAATCGGGGTTGTATTCCAGGACTACCAGCTGCTCAAGGACCGAACCGTCATCGACAACCTGATGTTCGTGCTGAGGGCCACCCAATGGAAAGACAAGAACGCCATGCTCAACCGCTGCGAGGAGGTTCTCACGCTGGTCGGCTTGGAGACCAAGGATTTCAAACTCCCGTCGCAACTCTCCGGCGGAGAACAGCAGCGCGTCTGCATCGCCCGCGCCCTGCTCAACAATCCCGACCTCATCCTCGCCGACGAGCCCACCGGCAACCTCGACCCCATCACCGCCGAAGAAATCTTCCAAGTCTTCCACCATATCAACCAGAGCGGCACCACCGTCTTCATGGCCACTCACAACTTCCAGATGATCGACAAATTCCCGTCACGCGCAATTTGCATCGAAGATGGGAAGTTGATTGACTCGCTGGTGTAAAATGGTTATTGGTTATTAGTTATTGGTTATTGAAGCCTCTAATAGTTAGTAAGTTGATGACCAACGGTCAAAGCCAAAGGTCAAGGGTCAAAGGTCAATGTTATCAATCCTAATCCCCATATACAATATTAATGTACACCCGCTGGTTTCGGAGTTGCAGACGCAACTCGCGAAGGTCGGCGTGGACTACGAAATTATTTTGGCCGACGATGCCTCGTCAGACAGTTCCATACGCGAGCACAACGGTTTGTTGGCGGAATTGGGAAACGTCACCTACATCCAACATGAGCGCAATTTCGGGCGTTCAGCCTCTCGCAATGAGCTGGCCGACGAAGCCCTCTACCCCTTCCTGTTGTTCATAGACTGCGATGCAAGGGTAAAGAAGGATTGCTATATTTCCCATTATCTGCATTTTATCTCATTAAAGAAAGACCATATCCCCGAATTTGCCGTGTCTGGCGGATTAAGCTACCGCGACAATCTGCCCGAAAGCTCCAAGCTTTTGCGTTATAAATACGGTCTGAAGCGCGAAGTTCGTTCGGCCAAAGAGCGAAACGAGCATCCCTATAGCCACTTCACGCCCTTCAACCTGCTGATTTCCAAATCCGCGTTCGGGAAATGCCGTTTTGATGAATTCCTGACGGATTACGGCTATGAGGACACATTCTTTGGATTGGCGCTGGAAGAAGCCGAAATACCCATGTATCATATTGACAATGAGCTCTATCATGACGGTTTAGATGACAACCGCGACTTTCTCCGAAAAATCGAGGCCAGCGTCGGGAACCTCGCCCGCTTCTACCGTGACGGTCACGTGGACAGCCGCTTCCGGGAACAAAGCCGCCTGCTCCAAACATGGGAAAACCTCCGCGCCAAACGGAACGGGAAAGCTATCTTCAAAGCCCTGCATTGGATGAAAAGCCCCCTCACCAACCTCATCCTCTATCACAACAGCCTTAAAGCCTTGGACTTATACAAATTAATGTTGTTTGATGATTTTGTTGTTCATTGACTTTAACCTTTGACTACTTGAAACTTGAAACTTGAATCTTGAATCCTGAAACAAAAATTATTACTGTGTAACCACGTAACCACGTAAACAAATATTTTTTACTTTTGCGCTTTCGTTAAACATTAAAATTTAAAGCTATGGGATTTTTTAAAGAATTCAAGGAATTTGCAATGAAAGGCAACGTGATGGACATGGCCATCGGTGTGGTCATTGGCGGTGCCTTCGGAAAAATCGTCACCTCTTTGGTGAACGATATCATCATGCCGCTCATCGGCGCGTTGATTGGCAACGTCAACTTCACGACGCTGTCACTGACACTCCGTGCCCCGAAGCTCAACGAAGCCGGCGAAGTCATCAGTGAGGCTGTCACCCTGAACTACGGCAACTTCATTCAGGTGACCGTAGACTTCCTGATTATCGCGTTCTGTATCTTCCTCGTGATGAAGGGAATCAACAAGGCCACCGCTTTGATGAAGAAAGAGGAAGAAGCCGCTCCGGCCCCCGCTCCCGAGCCGAGTGCAGAGGAGAAGCTTCTCACTGAAATCCGTGACCTGCTGAAAGAAAAATAAGATACCGCGATACGGCATCTTGTAGAGACTCACGGCCGTGAGCCTCTATGCTGAACAAAAACCCGAACCAATCGTTGGTCCGGGTTTTTCTGTATCCGTAATTTATTTAATTTTGCACAGTCATCTAATGGCAGAAATTTCTAACAAAATAAATCCGAATATGAACCGTAAATTATTCATTATGAGTTTAATCGTAGCATCCGCCATCCTTGGCGGCGCATGCAAGAAAAAAACGGCCACGGACGACGGTCTGGCCAACAACCCCTTCATGAAGGAGTGGAACACCCCTTACGGCGTGCCGCCCTTCGACCAGATCAAGACGACCGATTATCTGCCTGCCATTAAGGAAGGTATACGCCAGCAGGCCGAAAACATCCAGGCTATCTGCGACAACAGCGAGGCCCCAACCTTCGCCAACACCATCATTCCCTACGAATACAGCGGCGAACTTCTGACCAAGGTCTCCGCCGTATTCATGAACCTTGCCGAGTGCATGAACAGCCCGGAGATGGAAGAGCTCGCCGACACCATCTATCCGTTGCTCACCCGCCATGGTGATGACATCATGCTGAATGCCATACTGTTCGAACGAATCAAAACAGTTTACAACAACCGCGACAAGGAAAATCTCAACGACGAACAGAAACGGCTGCTGGAAGTCACTTACAAAAGCTTCGAGCGCGGCGGCGCGAACGTGCCCGCCGACAAGCAGGACCGCTTCCGTGAAATCAACGAGCAACTCGCCAAACTCACCCAGAAATTCGGCAACAACGTGCTCGCCGCCACCAATGGCTACGCCCTCTTCGTAGACAACGAGGCAGACCTCAAAGGCCTGACCGAAAGCCAGTTGGCTGCCGCGAAAGAGGCCGCCGCCGGCATGGAGAATGCCAAGGGTAAATACGCCTTCACCGTGCATGTGCCCTCTATGGAGCCATTCCTCCAGAACTGCGCCAACCGCGATCTGCGCAAGGAGCTCTGGACCGCCTACTCCACCCGCTGCTTGAACGGCGAGTACTCCAACGCAAAGATTATCAACGAGATTGTCAATCTCCGTTTGGAAAAGGCGCAGATTCTGGGCTTCGACAACTACGCCAACTACGTGTTGGACGACTGCATGGCCAAGAATGCCGACAACGTTTATGAACTACTGATGAAAGTGTGGGAGCCCGCCCTCGCCAAGGCCAAGGAGGAGGCCGCCATCTATCAGAAAATGATGAAAAAAGACGGTGTTGCCGGCGACCTGCGACCCTACGACTGGCGCTACTATTCCGAAAAACTCCGCAAGGAGAAATACGACCTCGACGACGAGGCCATCCGTCCCTACCTCGCCCTTGACTCCGCCCGCAAAGGCCTCTTCTACGTCTGCGAGCGCCTCTATGGCCTCACCTTCAAAGAAAATCCAGAACTTCCTGTGTATCACAAAGATGTGAAGGCATTCGAGGTAATTGACCATAACGAAGTCATTGCCGTGGTCTACATGGACTTCTTCCCGCGCGAGAGCAAGCGCAGTGGTGCGTGGATGACCAACTTCCGCGAGCAGTACTACGATCGCGACGGCGAGAACCACATCCCCGTGGTGTCGCTGGTTTTCAACTTCACCAAACCCGTGGGCGACAAGCCCTCCATGCTGAACATCGACGAGACACAGACGCTCTTCCATGAGTTCGGACATGCGCTGCACAGCATCCTGTCGCGCTGCCACTACCCCACACTATCCGGCACAAATGTCCCGCGCGACTTCGTGGAGATGCCCTCGCAGTTCATGGAACATTTCGCCTTCGAGCCGGAGGTGCTGAAGGTCTATGCCCACCACTACCAGACTGGCGAACTTATCCCCGACGAGTTAGTGGAGAAGATCGACCGTGCCGCCACCTACGGGCAGGGTTTTATCAACACGGAACTGCTTGCCGCTTCTCTCCTCGACATGGACTATCACACCGTGACCGCCCCCGGGACATTCCCGCAGCCTGATTACGAAAACCAGCAGATGGCGAAAATCGGGCTGATTTCGTCCATCATCTCCCGTTACAGAAGTCCCTACTTCCAGCACATTTTCGCCGGCGGCTACGGCGCGGGCTACTACAGCTACACCTGGGCGGCCGTCTTGGACAACGACGCCTACGAATGCTTCCGCGAGCACGGCATCTTCGATCCGGCCACAGCGACCTCGTTCCGCACCAACATCCTGGAGCGCGGCAACACCGCCCCCGCCCATGACCTCTACCTCGCCTTCCGCGGGCAGGAGCCGTCCATCGAGCCTCTGCTGAAGAACAGAGGGCTGAAATAGAAGCTGCGAACTACATACATAAAAGATTCCGTTCCGAAAACCGCGCATTGTCACGCTTTTTCGGAACGGAATCTTTTTTCTGTCGTAGTCGGAAATTATACGGCCGCCACTCCGGCGACGTACGTTCAGGATAAGAACGGCCGAGTGCCTCTACTGTCCTGAAATCTTGTTCACGCGACGGGTGGCCGCTCGCCACATGAAGAAGAAGAACACGAGGAAGGCGACGTAAAGGGCACCTGACAAGGCATCCACTTCCTGCGGAGTGTCCGTGGCATTGAGGTTGTTCATGTACATCAAAACCCCGTCGTAGGTGCCGTGCAACATGACGGGCACGAAATAGGCCAACGCAAGGTATTTCTGGCGTTGTGCGTAACGGAACCGCGCCATGGCGAAGAAATAGCCCATGAAAATGGCGAAGAAGCAGTGCGCGGGCACGGCGAAGAGACCGCGGCCTATCGCGAGTCCCAACCCGCCCTGCAAGATGTAGAGCAGGTTCTCAAAGCCCGCAAAGCCGAGGCCGACAAAAGCCGCATACTCCACCCCATCGTAATACTCGTCGAAATACGGGTTCTTCCAAATGCAAAGGTAAAGCATCAGCAACTTGCAAAACTCCTCGGGGAGGGCGGCGCTCACGAACGCCTCATAGAGCGCATTGCCTAAGGGGGTGTCCGGCGGCCGGGGCACAATGTAGTTCAAACCGCTGGCCACAAACATGTCCAAGAGCGCGGACAAAATACCAAAGCCGAAAGCTTTCATCAGCAATGACCACGGCTCCTTCTGGAAGGTATCGCGTTTGTAAATATAGGCCATCAACAAGACTACGGGGAGCAGGGAGGCGATTAGGATAATGTACATTTAGTTTAGGGTTTAAAGGGTGAAGATTATTTGTTTCAAGTTTCAGGTTTCAAGTTTCAGGTTTCAAGTTTCAAGTTTCAGGTTTCAAGTTTCAGGTTTCAAGTTTCAGGTTTCAAGTTTCAGGTTTCAGGTTTCAGGTTTCAAGTTTCAGGTTTCAAGTTTCAGGTTTCAGGTTTCAGGTTTCAGGTTTCAGGTTTCAGGTTTCAGGTTTCAAGTTTCAGGTTTCAGGTTTCAAGTTTCAGGTTTCAAGTTTCAAGTTTCAAGTCTCCTCGTCGAAATAGTTCTCTTTGATGAAATCCAGTTGGCGGCGTTCGCGTTTGGTGGGGCGGCCGAGTCCGTGGGGACGGAACTCCTGCGTTTTGAGAGTCTTCATGCGGTCGTACTCGCTCTGCGGGGTGAGGTCTGTGCAATACTGCGGCACCAAGGGGGCTCCCACACGGCTTTTCGGCGCATCAACGACCTCTACGGTTTTGTGCAAGGAGCCGATGTGCACCTCATAGACCTCGCCCTTGCGCACGTCACGCGACGGTTTCACATTGTCGCCGTTGAGTTTCACCTTGCCGGCGTTGCAGGCCTCCGTGGCGATGGAGCGTGTCTTGAACAACCGCACCATCCAGAGCCATTTGTCGATTCTCACATTCAAATTTTCCATATATTACGATAGTTTCTTCCAAGTCATCGTCCGACCCAACGCTGGTATGCCAATATAACCGCGTACGCGCAGGGTTTTATCGTTCTCGAACCACATTTTGCACTTGTAGGTCTTGCCGTGCACGGGATCGTAAATCTCGCCATCGACCCACTGGTCTTTTTTCGCATCGTAGCGGAAGTGGAAGATGAGCGGTATCTGGTCGCCCGGTGTGTTGCGTTTGGCCGGATCCGGGTTCATGATATCGCGTTTCGGCGTTCCGTCCTTGAAATTGGGGTTCTTCACCCAGAAAATGCGACCGCTGTAGGTACCCGATTTGTCCTTCGTGATGCGCACCTTGCAGTCCTCGTCGGAAGTGTCGTCCGAGATGTAGTACGTGCCCAAAATTTTGTCTGCGGCCTCCGTTTGGGCGACCGCAGACAAAGCAGACACGATTAGTGTACAAATTATAATGAATGTCTTTGTCATTGACTTTTGACTTTGACCTTTGCGACCTCGACAAGAATCAAGGGGCAATGTCCATGGGCAACTTTACGCTTCAGCAGGAGCCTCCGTCTCGGCAGCCGGTTCAGCGTCGGCGGCGGGAGCCTCCGTCGGCTCGGCAGCCTTGGGGTTGTTCATCATCTTGATTTTGTACTCCAGCTCGGCAACCTCCTTCTTGGCGGCCTCGATTTTCTTGCGGAACTCGGCGGTCAGGATTTCGGCGTTCTTGGAGTTGGAGAAGAAGCCCAAGTTATTCTCCCACAGCACAATGTCTTCTTTCAGACGAGCGAGGCGGGTGGAAAGGTTGGTTTTCTCACGATCAATGAGCTTGTCAGCGTTCGGGTTGCGCATGATGTCGTTAATGCGCGACTGAAAGCGGCTCTGTCGCATCTCTTCGGCGTTGACCTTCAGCTCGGCGAAACGCTTGTTGATGGCCTCGCGGTAGGCGGTGTAGATGCGGTCCTTGTCGGCGCGCGGCACGAAACCGATTTCCAGCCACTCTTTCTGGAAAGCCTTCATCGCATCGAGGTTGGCGTTGCGGTCCTCACCGAACTCGTAACCAAGAATCTGTTGGATGAGATCCTCTTTCTTGCGGAGGTTCTCGCTCTCCTCGCCTTCCACATTGTTGAAGAACTTGGCCTTGGCTTCGAAAAACTTGTCACAAGCGGCGCGGAAACGTTTCCAAACCTGATCGGAATATTTGCGCGGGGTCGCGCCAATGCTCTTCCACTCGGTCTGCAACGCGAGAATCTCCGAAGTGGCCTGCTTCCAGTCGGTACGGTCGGCGATGCCCTCGGCCTGGATGGCGAGGTTCAGCTTCTGGTTGTAGTTCTGCATCTGCACGTCTTTGATCTGCTGGAAGTATTCCTTCTTCTGCTGGAAGAACTTGTCAAGCGTGGATTTGAAACGGTTCCAAATCTCGTCGTTGAGTTTCGCGGGGGCGGGTCCGAGGGTCTTCCACAGGGTGAAGAGCTCGGTCAATTTGTCGCTGATGGCGTTGTATCCGCTCACACCCTCCACAGGCTGGGCCACGATTTCCTCGGCCTGCTCGCACAACACGACCTTGGCGTTATAGTTGTTCTGCTCCTCGGCGAAAAGCTTGTCGTAATGCTCGCGACGACGCTGGTTGATTTGGTCAGAAGCGGTTTTGAAGCGCTCCCAAATCTCCTCTTTCTTGTCGTCCGGCACGGGTCCGATCTCTTTCCACTGACGATGCAGTTCCTGCAACTCGTTGAATGATTGGTTGATGGACTCCTCAAGGAGAAGCGATTCGGCCTTCTCGCAAAGGAGGAGCTTGCTTTCGAGATTCTTCTTGTAGTCAAGCATGCGCATCTCGCGGTTCATGCGGACGATGTCGAAGAACTTCTCAATATAGAAATGATAGTTCTGCCAGAGGTTAGTGGACTCGCTTTGCGGCACGGGGCCGATGGCTTTCCACTGCTCCTGGAAGGCTTTGACGTGGTCGTTGAGGACCTTGAGGTTTGTCTCGGTTTCGAGAAGGCGTTTCAGTCCTTCTATAATATTGCTTTTGGCATCTAAATTCTTCTGTTTCTGCTGTTCGAGCTCCTCGATGAAAGCAGCCTTGTTGTCCTTGAAGGTTTGGAAGGCAGCGTTGAAACGGGTTTCGAGCTCGTCGGGTTCGAGGGTGATTTCCGGAACGGCGGGAGCCTCCTGGCCTTCCTCGAGATTCTCGGCGGCGGCAGCAGCGGCTTCAGCGGCGGCAACCTTGGCGGCCTCGAACTCAGCCTGGCGCGCACGTCTGCGCTCACGCAGGAAGTCCAACGCTTTGGCGCGAATCACGCCGACACGCTGTTTGATAAGGTTGAAGTTGGGCTCCACAACCAGTTTCTCAAGCTCGGCCACTAAGCGGGCGAGATCAAAGTCGGCGTATTCGGCCTCGATCTGCTCAACCGTCTCCTCGGGTTTCTCTGGTTCCTGCTCCTTAGCTTCCTCAGCGGGTTGTACTTCTGCAACCGGCTCAACAGCAGGCTCTTCCGCGACGGTCTGTTCCTCAGCGACCGGCTCGGCAGCGGGTTCTTCCGCAACGGGTTCTGCGACAGGCTCCTCCTGCGGCTCCTCGGCGGAAGCTTCGGGTTGCGGCTCCGTGACGGTCTCCTCGACGGGTTCGGTCACAGATTCCGCGGTTTCGGGTTCCACGGCGGATGCGGGAGTTGCGGTTTCATTAACGGTCTGGGTCTCTTGGGAGACCTCGGGGTTCACCTCATTGTTCTGAATCTCAGAATTTTCCGGGTGAAGAAGTTCTTGTGATTCCATCATTTGGATTTTTTTGGTGATTAAAAGAAAACGGCCGCGAAGATACACTTTTTTTGCGAACGGAGAGCTCACCACTTCACAAGTCGCGTAACCGTATATTCTGTCTTTAGAAAATAGATTCCTGGAGAGAGATTGGCGATGTTTATCTCCATTGTATTTCCCTGTACTCTTTTGATATTCTGAACATTTCGGCCATGGATATCATAAATGGCAACACTTTGAAACAGATCAGGCCCTTCCACCCGCACCACCTCCCGCGCAGGGTTCGGCCACACGCGCGCCTGCGCGGGCGCTGGCGTGTACACGGGCATGCTCGTATGCACAGGCGGTTCCGCACCCGTGAAGAAGGCCACGCCTCCGGCCCAGTTGCCCAACACGAGCTCGGGACGACCGTCACTGGCGAGATCCGCCACCGCAGGAGCCACTCGCCTACCCTCCTTGAACGGCAGAGCCACCCCGTTAACCGTTTCCGGCATCCGCACTTCAGCCTTCGTGAACGAGCCGTCCAAATTTCCGTCAATATCTTTGTAGTAAGAGACTTCGCCCAACTCACCACCGCAGAAGAGAACGGTTCCTTGCTGCGCATCCCGATAAAAACAGGGCACACTGTAACCGAAATACGACTGCGTGAAATCCCGCATGTCCACACCGCCCAACGTATCCGTAATCTTCTGAAAATCAGCAACACTTGTTCCCGTATTTCGAAAAAAGGACAACAAACCGCGCCGATTTCCGACAATCAGGTCTCCCTTGCCATCCCCGTCCAAGTCGAAAAACTGCGGCGCACTGTAGTCGCCCGCATCAACGCCTGCATATTGTTCTGTGAGCAGTCCCGATCCCGTGAGCAACCGCTGATGCGGCACAAGCACGAGCGTCCCGTCTTCCCTGCCGCAAAGCATGTCTGGTAAACCGTCGCCGTCAAAATCCCCGAAAGTCGGATGCAAGGCCCTGAACCCAAACGACTTGAGATTACCAAAATCACAATTCTGCAACGTAAAGACAGGCACGGAAGCCGTACCTGTGTTCCGATAATAACGCACCGACGACGAAAAGTGCGACTCCAACCAGCCGTTGACCACCTCCGCACTGTCGAACTGGCCATAATTTCCAAGGAAAAGGTCCGTCAGCCCATCGCCGTCGAAATCGTACAGCACCGGATGGCAACCGCTTCCCGCATCTATCATCTCCCTCTGCAGAAAATCGGTCTGCGAAAGCGTAAACTGCTGCAAATCCGTATCATAATCGTATACCCAGACACTGTTCAAGTCCTGGGATTTGGTCAGCGAGGGATCCGACGGCGAGACTACCAAGGACGGTGAGTTCCGTCCCGGCAACGTCACGAACGAGGCGGCGGGCATCGAGTAAAGGTTAATCGGCATTTGCAAGGGCCACGCCGTGTCCTGAACCGTCATCCGCGCATCGGAAAGGGAACCGTGGTTGTACAATAGTATATTGTAAGGTGAATCCACATCTCCAAGGAGCAGGTCAGGCAAACCGTTGCCATCGAAGTCGTGGAGCAGCATCGAGGAACCCGTATGGCGCGTGTGGTCATCACCGGACTTGTTGTCGCAATCCGAAAAAAGCGTCACGGCGTTATTGTCGGCAGCCTCCTCGAAATGGCCCCAGCACTCGTTCTCCAAGCGAAAGTCGAACGGATTGCCCGCGTCCGCGTAATTGCGCAGATGGTGCACAAAACGTCCCATCACCCAAAAATTCAGGATGTCGAGGTGACCGTCACTGTCAATATCCTCCACCACGAGGTAGTCATCTGGCGAGGTGTAGATATTGGTGTAGCCGTTGTAGTAGAAAGCCGTCAGCGGGTCCGCGACAAGCTCAAACCGCAATGAATCGGCGGAAATGTTCCGGAAAACGCGGATGGAGGCCAGCCCGTAGGTGAAGATGTCGGCACGGCCGTCATGGTCATAGTCGTGGAGGATGGCCCAGTCGTGGAGGTCAGGAAATCGGCGGGCGTACTGCGGAGCATACTGGTAGCCACCGCCGACGCGCAGGAACGGCAGGATGCGGTTGCCGTGTTTCTCGAAACCGAGCAGGTCTGGCTCGCCGTCAAGATTGAGGTCGACTTCGGAGAAGCGCACGGAATTGAGGCCGCCGACCCAAGGAAGTGCAAGCGTCTGCCCATTCTCAACGACCGGAACATCCGCATTCCGCTCAAAGCCATAGTCGAAATGGGCGACTTGCGCCGAAAGCGTGGAGAGCGACAGCGAAAGGGAGAGAATCAGTGAAAAAAGGCGGGAAGACATGGCTACCGCACGCGCAGACGTTGCCCCTCACGAATAAAGTCACCACGCAAGTGATTGAGTCTCTTGATTTTGGAAACCGACGTGCGGTATTTGATGGCAATGCCGCCGAGCGTCTCACCTTTGCGAACCCTGTGGTACTGTGGATTACCGGAAGGTTTCGGTTTCGCAGGCTGCTGATCCACTGAGGGAGGCGCCGGTGTGGATACCGTATAACCGGAAACGTACATCGTGTCGAATTTCAGCTTGAAGTTCTCGAAGTCGATAAGGCGGTTCGGGTTGATGTCGTTGCCTAAATAGCGAACCTCAAAATGAAGGTGGGCACCGTAGGAACGGCCCGTGTTGCCGCCGAGCCCGATGATGTCGCCGGCCTTGACTGTCTGTCCAGGGTTGACCAAACGGCGGGAGAGGTGGGCGTAGTAAGTCTCCAACCCGTTGTCATGCCGGATGACCACCAGGTTGCCGTATCCGCCGGTGTTAGCCGTACCTTTGGAGATGCGCACCATGCCGTCCCACGCGGCCGCGACAGGCGTGCCCTCGGGATAGCCGAGATCGACGCCGCGGTGCATCCTGCGATGGCGGAATCCATAATTCGAAGTGATGCGGTGGTTGGCCGGATGGTGATAGCCCGTAAGAACGATGGTATCGCGAGCAGCGGAACCCTGGTGACGGTAGTGGATGGTCACAATGTCGAAGTTCTGATACAGGTTATAGCCAGGCATCCAGTTGAAGTAGGTGAACAGCATCCCGTTGCCGTGGTCGACATTGTCCAGATTGGAATCATACATCGAGTTGATGAGGTTGCCCAAAGAGTCATCCTCAATGACCGCCTCTATGCGCGCAGTGTCGTTCACCACATTGAACTGTATGTGGTTCTCCTGCGCCGCAAGCCGTCCGGCAAACGACACGAAAAGCAACATCAGAGTTATATATCTCTTGAAATTCGTCTTTCTCATGGTTTACCGTTTTATTTTCTTGCTGTCGTGACCTTTGCGCGATGAATTTTTCTTGATGTAATACGTTGTGCTCTGCGAGGTGGTGGCGTTCCAGTGGGGCTGGTGACGGGTGCGAACCTTCTGGTACTTCGCAGGTTTGTAGGCCGTATGCTTCGAGGACTGGCACGAGCCGAAAGCCAACGCTATCACGGCAACGAACAGCAATACAATAAATCTGTAATATCTTTTTTTGGTAATCATTATGCTCAAAAATTTAAGCCGCAAAGATACACTTTTTAAGGATTGCCTCGGTCATTTTGGATATTTTTATCCACAAACAGCTGTTATCCAACATATTGTAGAAATATAACGCATTGTGTCTCTACGGCACCAACACCCAACAACCATTAACCTATAACCATTAACCTATAACCATTAACCTATAACCATTAACCCATAACCATTAACCATTAACCTATAAAAAATGTACCTTTGCAGCCCGAAAAAAAAGACGACAATATGGCACCCCCGGAGACCGAGAAATTGTGGAACAAGGAGTATATCAAGGTGATGACGGCGAACTTCACACTGTTCTTCGCTTTCTACATCCTCACGCCGTTACTGCCCATTTATCTGAGCGAGCATTTCGGTGCCACGAAGGATGTCATCGGGCTGACGCTGTCGGGTTACACGGTGGCCGCTCTGCTTTTCCGTCCGTTCAGCGGCTACATCGTCGACTCCTTCGACCGCAAGAAAGTGCTGGTCTTCTTCATGGTGGTGAGCTTTCTCTTTTACGGACTTTACCTTGTGGCGGGCACGTTGCTGCTGTTCACGGTCGTGCGCACGCTGCACGGCGGCCCGTTCGGGGCGAGCACGGTGGCCAACTCCACAGTGGCCATCGACGTGCTGCCCTCCTCGCGCCGCAACGAGGGCATCGGCTACTACGGGCTGAGCAACAACGTCGCCACGGCCATCGCCCCGTCGGTGGGCATCGCCCTCTACAAGTGGACAGGCAATTTCAACGTGCTGTTCCTTGTCGCGCTCATTTTCGCCTTGACGAGCGCGGTGGTCGCAGCCTCCGTGAAGCTGCCCAAACGCGCGCCCGTGGCCGACAAGCGCAAGATTTCCCTCGACCGTTTCTTCCTCACCCGAGGTTGGTTCCTCGGCGTGAACATGGTCCTTTTCGCCCTCTGCTATGGTGTTCTGAGCAACTACCTCGCCATCTACGCCAAGGAGGTGCTGGGTATCACCGCAGGTTCGGGCACTTTCTTCCTCATCCTGTCGTCCGGCCTCATCCTGTCGCGGCTACAGGGCGGCAAGTCGCTGCGGGAGGGCAATTTGGCGCGTCATTCGGGCGTCGGGATTCTCATCTCCACAGTGGGCTACACGCTGTTCGTGGCATCCCCGCACCCGGTCTGCTTCTACGGCGCCGCGCTGTTAGTGGGATTGGGCAACGGGCACATGTGGCCCGGTTTCCAGAACATGATCATCTCGGTGGCCCGCCACAACGAGCGCGGCACCGCCAACTCCACCCTGCTCACCAGCTGGGACCTCGGCATGGGCCTCGGCATCGTGCTCGGCGGCGTGATGGCGGAACATGTCGGCTATACCGCCGCCTTCTGGGGCGTTGTGGCCGTCCACGTCGCCGGCGTCGCCATGTTCTTCGCCGTCACCAGGAAACTGTTCGAAACTAAGATGAACGAACTCTCATGAGGGCCGCAAGCCCTGAGCTTCCATGAGGGCCGCAAGCCCGACACGAGCCAGCCCAGAGTGAACGAAGTGAGCCTTGAACCCTTAATTCATATAGTAACGTAATAATGAATACGCCAACAAACATCATCCGCATCGCAATATGTCTCGCACTGAGTGTCGCCACCCTCGCGGTGAACGGTCAGAACAGCGAGCTCGTCAACCGCAGCTATGACCCGCAGTCCGACTCAGTCTTCTTCGTGAAGACGCACCAGTATTTCGACAAAATCCGGCAGACCGAGCACCGTCCCACCGTGGCCGTGGTGCTGGCAGGCGGCGGAGCGCGCGGCACTGCCCATATCGGCGTGCTGAGATACCTCGAAGAGAAAGGCATCCCCATTGACTTCGTGGCCGGCACCAGCATGGGCGGTCTCATGGGCGGCCTCTACGCCATGGGGTACTCCGTGAATGAAATCGACCAACTCGTCCGCAACATCGACTGGGATGTGATGATGAGCGACAACATCCCGATGAAGCACTATACCTACGACCAGAAACGCTACAAATCCACCTATATCTTCGATTTCCCCTTCGACAGGGAGAAGTTCACCAAGAGCCTGCCTTCCGGAATCAAACACGGACTGAACATCTACAACCTGATGAGTTCCATGACCGTGGGCTACCAGGGAGACCTCGATTTCATGTACCTGCCCACGCCGTTCTGCTGCGTGGCGTCTGAAATCGTGACCCAGACAGAGAAGCACTGGACAAACGGTTCGCTGATCACGGCGTTGCGCTCCACCATGTCGATTCCAGGCTATTTCCGCACGGTACGCGCCGACTCCATGATTCTGGCGGACGGCGGCACCAAGAACAACTTCCCCGTCGACGTGGCCAAAGCTGCCGGCGCAGACATTATCATCGGCGTGGAGCTCTACATGCCCCGCGACTACTCCGAGGTGAACACCATCGCCGACGTGCTGATGCAGACCACGCAGTACTCGGGCAGTCTGGAGGCGCACAACCGCAACGTGAAGAACTCCACCGTATACATCACACCCAACCTTTCCGGATACACCTCACTGAGTTTCAGCACGGAAGACATCAACAAAATGATTCAGATCGGCTATGACGCGGCCATCGTGCATGAGCGGGAAATCGACAGTCTGACCCGCATCGTGGGCAGCGGCGGGCGCAAGATGCAGAATGCCAAGGCCATGGACATCAGCAAGACAAAGGTCAAGATTTCCGTTGTGGAATACAACGGCATCAGCGACAAGGAGATGCGCTATTTCAAGGACAAAATCCACATCACCCCGGGGAAGTACTACGACAAAGAAGACATTGAGCTGGAACAGGCCACCATCTATGGCACCATGGCCTTCTCGCAGGTCACTTACGAACTGCTCGGCGAGCCCGACGGCACCAGCTACCGACTGGTCTTCAACTGCGAGAAACGCCCGGTCAATGCCCTCGGCATCGGAATACGGGCCGATACCGAGGAGTGGATTGCCATCCTGCTCAACGCAGGGTTCGGCCGCAACAAGATTTACGGATCGGTATTTGACGTCACGGCGAGACTCTCCATCGCACCCTACCTGAAGCTCGACTGGCATTACACCCCTATCGTCGGACCCATGTTCGGAGCTTCGCTGAAGTCGCAATACCGCAGTCTTAACGGCGCTTACAGCTTCACACTCGATATGTTCAGTGACGACATCAACGAGAACGACGACGAATCCTACCAGTACTACGAGAAAACGTGGCGGAACATCCTTGACATTTACGTGGCGGACACCCACTGGAGCCGCATCAATCTGAGAGCCGGATTCCGTTTCGAACAAACACCGTATGTCAATTCTTTCACTGCTTTGGGACATTACAAAGGCTGGCACTGGACCCCTATATACCCCTATCTCTACCTCCAATTCGCGTATGACAACCTTAGCGACCGCTATTTCCCGAACACTGGGGTTCGCGTAACCGCCAGCTACGACTACAATTTCAAAAACGCCCACTTTGCTGCGGCAAGTGTCCAAGGAGCCATCCCCGTATGCTCTTTCTTCCACATCATCCCCGCACTGAGGAACCGGTTCGTGTTCGGGCTTGACGGCAACGAATATATGGGCAACTACGTGGGCGGCGTAATGGAAGGACGATACTTCGACCAGCAGATGCCGTTCATCGGCTTCAACGGCGTGACCATCTGCAATGACTTCTTGACGGTGGTGGATGTCGACTTCCGCTTCAAAATCATCAAAAACCTCTACCTCTCCCTCGTGGCGGCGGCCATGCACGACGGCTTCCTGCAGGAGAATCACCTGACGGGCGGCAGTGCGTTGCGGATGAATAAGCATGCCATCTACGCCGCCGGGCTGAAGGTGGCCTATAAAACCAAGTTCGGCCCGCTGCAGGCGAACATGCACTGGAACAGCAAGGACAAGAAGAGTGTGGGCTTCTACGTGAGCGCAGGATACGACTTCTGAGCGAGGCACGCCAAACTCTCGCCCAGTAACACCCACACATTCGTTTTATCCGTCACGCCCCAACTTAATCCTGAATCCACAATAAACCCCGCCTTCTCCTCGTTATCCTGAACAAAAACCACCAATTATGTCCAGGACCGTCCAAACCTTCATCACCATCTTACTGTGCGCGATAGCGACCCTTCCCGCCGCCGCACAGTCCCCGCGCACCGTCAGCGGCGTGTTCGACTACGACAAGGCCCGCCAAGTGGTGACAAATCTCAACCGGATACGCCAAGGGCAGAACCTCAAGCCCATGAAAATGGAGACCGCCCTCACCGAGGCCGCCATGCTCCGCGCCGCCGAACTCGCCTTCCGCGCTGAAGAGGAGCAAGACGGCGAAGTGGCCGCCGATGCCGGGAAACGGCCCAACGGGGAGAAAAACATCCAGCTTATCGCCGAACAGTACCATCTCGCCCAAATGAACGTCGCATGCCAGTACGCCCACCTCGGCAAGAAACCCTTCACCGACATTGCAACGGTCGTGAAAACGCTCAAGTCCAGCAGTTCGGCGGCCCTCGCCTCTTCCTCCTACCAAGCCATCGGATGCGGATCTTTCCTGTCATCCAACGGTCTCTACTACTGGGTGTTATACTTCCTTGCCAGCGGTAACGGGAAAAGCGAAATCCCCAGCGGACAACAAATGGTAGAAGTACGTATCGCTCTGAATCCCGGCGAAAAGACCGGAATCGTCTCCCAAACGAAATCGGACACCGACCTCACCCCTGCGGGTTACGAAATCACCGGCTGCTTCTACTACTCCGAAGCCATCAAGGTGGTGGAGCTCACCAACAAGGAACGGGCGGCCAAAGGGCTTAAGCCCCTCATCATGGACTCAACCCTCATGGAGCTGGCCATGCTCCGTGCCATTGAGATAAAAGCGAACAAGAACATGAATCACATACGCCCCAACGGGGAAAAAGGGTACGATATCATTGAAGACACGTGGGAGTTTGTCTGGGTTTCCGGTGAGAACATCGCGCGTGGCCAGAGTAGCGCTGAGGAGGTCATGGGGCAATGGATGAACTCCCAAGGACACCGCGGGAACATCCTCTATCCCGACTTCAACCGCATGGGCGCCGGCGTTTGCGACGGCCATTGGGTGCAGCTGTTCGCGAAATCTGATCTAAAAACGCCCGTTCTGTCGAAATCCGCCGGCCACACCGACGAGGTCACAGTGTTCATCACCATCGTTCCCGGCGAGGTGAGCAAGGTGGTGAAACGGGAAAAGTTGAAGTAATCCGAACGGAAGTTTTTGTATTTTTGCGGCGGTTTAGGAGTTGCAGCATTCCTGCCGCAAAAGGCCGCCAGGAATGGCGATACTCCTACAAACTGACAAAAAACAGTTGTCATATAGAAGCGGTTTAGGAGCTGCGGCATTCCTGCCGCAAAAGGTCGCCAGGAATGGCGACACTCCTACAAACTGACAAAAAACAGTTGTCATATAGAAGCGGTTTAGGAGCTGCGGCATTCCTGCCGCAAAAGGTCGCCAGGAATGGCGACACTCCTACAAACTGACAAAAAACAGTTATTGACAAACCGAACAAAAAAAACAAGACCTATGGATTATAAAAAAGTGTTTGAAACCATGGTAGACCAGACTGCCGAATATCTCACCAAAAACGGCCTGAAGACCATGGTATTAGGCCTTTCCGGCGGACTCGACTCCACCGTGACGGCCGCCATTTGCCACGAGGTGGTAAAACGCTATCCCGAACAACAGTTCAAATTCATCGGCGTCAGTCTGCCTTGCTCGTCGAACTCCGCCGAGGAGAACGACTCGGCATACTTGGCCATGAAAGCCTTCTGCGACGAGTATTGGGTAGAGAACCTGCAGAAGGAGTATCTGCTGATGAAGGCCACCTGCGAGCAACGCTACCCCTCGACACCCATCTCGCAGGGCAACATCAAGGCCCGTCTGCGCATGATCTACCTCTACAACCTCGCCTCGGTGACCGGCGGGCTCGTCATGGACACCGACAACCTGACGGAACACTATCTCGGCTTCTGGACCATCCACGGCGACGTGGCCGACTACAACCCCATCGGCGGGCTATGGAAGCACGAGGTTTACGAGCTTTGCAAGTACCTCTTCACCGAAGTCCACACCGACGGGAATTGTCCGCGCCACCTGGCCCTGCGCGCCGCCTACGACATCACGCCCACTGACGGCAACGCAGTGGCGGCCGGCGGCGACATGGCCCAAATCGCCCCTGGACACACCTACGAGGAGGTAGACGACATTCTGAGCACCTACCTGCGGCACGGCGACAACGAGCAGGAGATGAAGCGCCTGAACGAAGCCTACGGCGCAGAGACAGTCGAGCGTGTGCTGACCCGCCACCGCAAATCCGACTTCAAGCGCAAACGTATGCCATTAGTCATCGAAAGATCCCTGTATGACACGGGAGAATGATACCGGTCTCAAGTATCAACGCCAAACCCTTAAAACCATAGACCATAAACCAACCTCACCATGTACTTCACCGACTATATCACCGGAACCGTCATCCAAGGCTTGGGAAACGGGCGCAAGTTCGGGTTCCCGACCGCCAACGTGCAACCTGATATCCCCATCAATTTAGAGAAGGGTGCATACGCCGCCTGGGTGAAATACGACGGGAAGCGTCACAAGGGGATGCTCTACGTGGGCACGCGCCCGACGCTGGGTCTGCACGAGCTCACCTACGAAATCCACATTATTGACGCCAATCCCAGACTCTACGGCAAAAAAATCGCGTTCAAGCCTGTTTATAAGATAGCGGAGGAGAAAAAATTCAGGAGCGAGAAAGAACTCATCAAGGCTCTTTTCAGTTACAAGAGAACCGCCAAAATGATGCTAAGTCCAAGCCATTCTCATCTTTTCAACCCAAGATTAGACGACATCAACAACATCATGAAAATCATCGGGCAGGCAAAACGCAGGATGAAGGAGTTGGGCCTCGACCAGTGGCAAGACGGTTACCCCGATGAAGAGACCATCCGCAACGACAAGCGGAAACATCAGGCAGTCATTGTCAAGAAATGGTTTAGACCCGCCGCCTACGCCGCCATCGTGTTCGACAAAGACCCCTATTACGAAAAAATTGACGGGAAGTGGCTCAGCGACGGCGAGCCCTACGTTGTCGTGCACCGTCTCGCCGTTGCCGACGAGTTCCTCGGTCTCGACTTGGCGCGGCACGTTCTACGTTTCGCGGAACGGAAGGCCCGCGCCAAAGGCGTTAGATGGTTCCGCATCGACACCCACCACGACAACCTCCCGATGCGCAACCTCATCCGCGACTTCGGGTTCACCCTCTGCGGCGTGGTACAGGTGAGGGACGGGATGCGGATGGCGTATGAGAAGAAGGTGGGGAGAATTAAGAGTTAAGAGTTAAGAGTTAAAAGGCGGTGTGTAAAAGAGGCTTGTTCTTCGTAGTGATCATTTTCGTTTTTCTGTCTTCCATTTTTGCGCAGAAGACGACGTTGCTTTATGCGCCTGATGATGACGGGAAGGTCTATACGTCGATTGAGGAAGCGTTGCAGTCGGAGAAGCCCGTCTATCGGCTGAAAATCACCAAGTTATCCAACAGAGACTCGCTGCCGGAGGAGCTTTTCCAGCTCACGGAGCTGCGCGAGCTCACCGTGAAGGGCTGCAAACTCTGCCGACTGAACCAGGACATCGGCAAGCTGACGAACCTGCAGTACCTTAATCTTGACCACAACAAGCTATTGCGGCTGCCCGAGACCATTGGCAAGCTCACCGACCTGCGCACGCTCGTCATCTCACGCAACATCCTTGAGGAACTGCCCGAAAGCATCGGCAACCTCCACCGACTTGCCACCATCGACGCCTGGGGCAACCCGCTGTACGTGCTCCCCCAGTCCATCGCCAACATCAGCAAGACCCTGAAAGTGCTGGACTTACGGCAGATTCCACTCACGAAATGGGAGTACGAGGCGATGGAGGTTTTGCTGCCCAACACCGACATCAAGTTTACGGATATTTGTGAGTGTGAGAACCGGAGGGATCACGATTAAAAAAAAACGCGGCCGTTTGGCCGCGTTTTTTTTTAATCGTGATCCGATGGATTAGTCACCAAGCGTGGCAACCATCACAGCCTTGATGGTATGCATACGGTTTTCAGCCTCGTCGAACACGATGGAGTTCTCGGATTCGAAAACATCCTCGGTCACTTCGATGCCGTCCAGACCGAACTGTTTGTTCACGTCGCGGCCCACCTGCGTCTCGAGGTTATGGTAAGCGGGCAGACAGTGCATGAACTTGCATTTCGGATTGCCGGTGAGGGCCATCGTCTCCTTGTTCACCTGGTAAGGTTTCAGCAGTTTGATACGCTCAGCCCAGACTTCCACGGGTTCACCCATGGAGACCCAAACATCGGTGTAAAGGAAGTCGCAGCCTTTCACGCCCTTCTTCACATCGTCGGTAACGGTCACCTTCGCGCCGGTCTGCTTGGCGATTTCCTGGCATTGTTTCACGAGGGCTTTGTCGGGTTGGAGAGCCTTGGGAGCCACGATGCGCACGTCCATGCCCATCTTCGCACCGCCGACCATCAGGGAGTTACCCATGTTGAAACGGGCATCGCCGAGGTAAGCGTAAGTGACTTGGTTCAGGGGTTTGTCAACATGTTCGCTCATGGTGAGGAAGTCGGCAAGAACCTGGGTGGGGTGGAACTCGTTGGTCAGGCCGTTCCAGACGGGGACACCGGCGTATTGGGCCAGTTTCTCCACGGTAGCCTGGGCGAAACCACGATATTCGATGCCGTCGAACATGCGTCCGAGCACGCGGGCGGTGTCTTCCATAGACTCCTTCACGCCAATCTGGGAACCGGTGGGTCCGAGGTAGGTGACGTGAGCACCTTGGTCGTAAGCGGCCACTTCGAAAGCGCAACGGGTACGGGTGGAGGTCTTCTCGAAAATCAGGGCGATGTTCTTGCCTTTCAGACGAGGTTGCTCCGTGCCGGCGTATTTCGCGCGTTTGAGGTCGCGAGCCAGATCAAGCATGAATTGGATTTCCGTCGGAGTGAAGTCCAACAGTTTCAGGAAGCTTCTGTTTCTTAAATTGAATGCCATAAATTTTATGTATTAAAATGATGATTATTTTCGGGCGGCAAAGATACATTTTTTTGAGGAACATCCTCCGAAAAATGTGTACCTTTGCCACCCGAAAAATTTGACGGAAAATGACGAAAGACATCACCCATATAGCGTTGGACATGGGCGGCGTGGTACTCCATATAGACCACGACCAAGCGGTCTCGCGCTTCGAGGAGATCGGGGCCGCGGAAGCCCGCGAATATCTCAACCCCTACCACCAGCAGGGCCTTTTCGGACAATTGGAAGGCGGTCAAATCTCGGCGGAGACGTTCGTGGCCGAGCTCAGCCGACTCATCGGCAAGCCGCTCACCCACGAGCAGTGCCTATACGCCTGGCTCGGCTACCTCAAAGAGCTCCCGCAACGCAACCTCGACACCATCCAGCGGCTGCGCAACGAAGGCTACCGTGTCTGTCTGCTCTCCAACACCAACCCCTTCTTCTTCGAATGGGCCGAGAGCGGGGCCTTCGACAGCCACGGGCACCCTATCCGCGACTACTTCGACGCACTGTATGTCAGCTTCCGGTGTAAGCTGTTGAAGCCCACGCTGGAAATCTACGAGCACGTGCTCCGCAGCGAAGGTATCCGCCCCGAACAGCTGCTCTTCATCGACGACAGCGAGCGCAACACCGAAGCCGCCGCCGCGCTGGGCATCCGAACGATACACGTGGAAACAAACGCGGACTGGCCAAAATCCCTCGCCGATTTTATGTCAACACATATCTGAAAATTGTGTACCTTTGCCGCTTTAAAAAATATTGTATTACAGTGGGTAGAAGCGGCATAAAAAAAGCTCTCAAAATCACGGCGTGGGTCGTCGGGGCATTCCTCGCCTTGGATCTGCTGCTTGTGTGCCTGCTGTTTGTACCCGCCATCCAAACCTTTGTAGTCCACAAAGTTACAGAGTCGCTGAGCAAGGCTTGGGGCACGGAAATATCCATTGGCGACGTACGCATCACCCCCACCCTCAAACTCGTGGCTCACGAGGTGGCCATCAAGGACCATCACGACGAGAACATGATCTATTCCGGCACGGTGAAAGGCCGACTGCGCGGGATCAAGACCCAACCCGTCAGACTGCGTCTCGGTGATGTGATGTTCAAGGACCTGGATGTCGTCCTGCGCACCTACAAAGGCGAGGACTCTCTCAACATCGCCAAATGGGTCGCCGCCCTGAAATCCGACGAACCGAAAGAAGGGGATTTTGCGTTGTCCTCCAACTCGTTGATTATCAAGAATGGACGGTTCGTACTCATCAATGACAACACCCGCGTGGTATACGACACGGCCGGTCGCCCCGACATCGACTACGCCTTTCTTGAATTTGCCGACCTGAACATCAAGGCCAAAGACTTCCATCTCGTCGGAGCCGACATCGCCATGAAGTTCAAAAAGTTAGCATTCAACCAGTACGGCGGCTTCCAACTCCGCCAAGGCAGCGGTGACTTCCGCATCTGCGACACCGCGCTGGTCTTCCACAATCTGAAACTCATCACCCCACAGAGCCACCTCGACCTCGACCTCGACTTCCGCTACCCCAACTGGACGGGCTATGGCGAGTTCCTTGACTCCGTGCGCATCACGGCGGCCATCCGTCCCTCCTTGTTAGCCATGGACGACATCGCGGGCTTCGCACCGGCCATCCGAGGCATGGGCGAGGTCTTCCAACTACAGGCCGACACGCTTGACGGCACCGTCTCCGACTTCAGGCTGCGCAATGCCAACGTGAAGTGGCTGGACCACAACCTCGTACAAGGCGACATCGCCATACGAGATGTCACACACTTCAAAGACGCGGAATTCGACGTGACGTTGGATTCCACCGTCTTCCATCTCCCAGATCTGGCGCAGTTCACCCTTCCCGGCGGCAAAACCCTCAAATCCAGCAAGCTGTTGAACAGAGTCGGCACCGCCACCGTATCGGGAACGTTTGACGGAAAGCTCGACGACTTCGCGGCCGATCTGACCGCCTCCACCGGATTGGGCTCCCTGACGGCTGACATCGTCACGGACACCCGCGACGGGAAACTCCACCTTGACGGCAAGATCGCCTCCCCAAATTTCAACCTTGCGAAGCTGACGGGCAACTACAAAGCTTTCGGCTCCTGCCACGTAAACGCAAAAGTGGACGCCCTCACGGAATCCACCGGCCTCACCGCCGACAATCTGAAAACCATCCGGGCGCATCTTGAAGGCAACGTCAGCCGTTTCCCGCTCATGGGCTACCCGCTGCACAACATCCGCATAGAGGGCGACTACCAGGAGGGTCTCTACAACGCCAAATTGCTCGCCGACGACCCCAACATCCAATGCGATGCCATCGCGCAGTTAGACATCACCCAACAGGTGCCGTTCCTTCAGGGCAGCATCAACCTGCTGAACCTCGAAGCCGGCAAAATCGGCGACATTCTGCCCCGCGTGGACTCCTCTTCCGCCAAAGGCGTGGACAAAGTCATCCTGGCACTGCAGCAGAATCCCGAGTTGCAGGTTCGCTTCGACCATTTCCAGATTGCCATACACGGCACCGGCGTTGACGATTGCAACGGTTTCCTCGGCTGCGACAACATCAAAATCAACATCAAGGACGACAGCCTTTCCAACGATCGGCTGCGACTGACAGCCATCAACAGCGAAGGCATACACAAATACCTGCTCCTGTCCAACATCGCCAACATCACCTACGAATCCACCTACCCCATCGCCAGCGTCAAAGACTCGCTGCAGAGCATCGTCCACAACTTCCTTCCGTCACTCATTTCGGCCGTTGACGACAACAAGAAACTTGCCTTTGAAGAAAACCGTTCCTCCTCGGACTTCATCAAGCTCAACGCGCGCACCTATAACACGCGCACCGTCACCAAGCTCTTCTTCCCCAACATGTTCATCGCGCCCGGCTCCACCGTTGACATTGACATTCGCGCCAACCATGTGGACGACCGCGTCACCATAGACCTGCCTTTCTTCGGCATACGCGGGAAAGTCAGGCTGCACCACTTCCATCTCGACGGGCAGACCACCGATCCGACGACTCTCGCCATGGCCCTCAAGGGCGACTCCGTGATTGTATACGCCGGCAAGAGCACCATCCTTTTCGACCGCGTGAGCCTTGATGCGGACGTGGCCAACGACATTGTCCATTACGACTTGGCTTGGCACAACCCCTTCAACGCCGCGAACAACATTTCCGACTTGTCCGGCAGTGCCGACATCGGACATCTGAACGACATTGTCATCCACCTCGACACCTCGCGCATCTACCTGAAAGACTACGTGTGTCACTTCAACGACCAGAACACGATTCGCATAAAGCCCCACCACTTCGATGTTGACAATCTGGTATTCTCCACCTCGGGCAGTGCGGTGACGGTAAACGGAGACTATGACGCCCGGGATTCAAGTCGGCTGCGCATGGCAGCTCAGAACGTAGACCTTTCGCTCATCAACCCGTTGCTGAACGGTCTGTCGTTCGGCGGCTCGCTGTCGGCCGACCTCAACCTGATGAACCGCAACAACCGTCGTCTCATCTTCGGCAAGCTCATCACCGACGAGCTGAACATGAACGAGACACGTTTAGGCGACCTGTTCCTTGTAGCGGGCCTCAACGACGAGAACAACGTCCGTTTCTCCGGCGGTCTGTTCAACAGTCCAGGCAAACGTCTCGACTACGAATACCTCAGCAGCTTTTCCGTCCGCGATTTCAAGAATGAGCATAACATCATCGCCGATGTGTCGGGATCTTACGTGAACAAGACTTTTCTCGCGACGGCGGAGTTCGACACCCTGCAGGCCGATTTCTTGGAGCCGTTCCTGTCGGGGTTCAGCGACGAGCTCACCGGCACGGCCTCCGGGAAGCTGAGTTTCCACGCCTCACCGGAGGAGACCTACCTTGACGGGAGAGTGCGCGTACTCGACGCAAAAATGGGCATCACAGCCCTCGGCACACGGTATCGCGTGGTCAACCAGGACATTCTCTTCGACAAAAACGGCATCACCTTCGACAACCTGCAGTTGTCAGACAAGGACGGCAACACGGCCGTGCTTAACGGCGAAATCCGGCATGAGATGTTCAAAGACATGCAGATGGACCTCAACATCCACACCGACCGCATCCTCGCCATCAACACCCCACGCACCACCAACGCCGTCTTCTACGGCACTGGCTACGTGAAAGGCGACGTGGCGATTTCCGGTCGCGGTAACGCTCTATATTTCACCGGGCCTGACATCCAAACGCTCAGCGACTCGAAAATCTACCTGCACGTGAGCTCCTCCAACTCCGCGTCGGAGGCCGACTACATCCACTTCGTGTCAACGAACGACAGCACTATCAAGATTGAGATGACGGAGCCGAAATCCTCCACCGACCTGAACTTCGATTTCACCTTCAACGTCAGCAAGGACGCCGACGTGGTGATTCTTCTGGATGCCATCGGCGGCACCATCACCGCCCGTGCCGACGGCCGTTTCCAACTGGTATACAAAAGCAGCAGCGAGCTCAACCTTTACGGCAACCTGCTGATGCACTCCGGCAATATCAGAATCTCGCTGTTCGATGTCGTCAACAGCAACTTCCAGCTGGTCAACGGCGGCACCATCAACTTCGACGGGCCGTTGGAGAACATGACGGTCAACCTGAGCGCCTACAAGTCTTCGAAGACCTCGCTGTCGAACATTCTTCCGTCCGAGTATGCCATATCCGGCAGCACGGATGTGAACTCCTACATCTACTTGCGGGGACCTCTGATGCGCCGCATCGAGCCGACCTTCGGGTTTGAGCTTCCCAACAGCAGCGAAGCCGTGCGCAACATCTTCTATGCGGCCATCGACACGCAGAACACGGAGAACATGACCAAGCAGTTCGCCTATTTCATGGTCACAAACAGTTTTATGCCGGAGAACATGTTCGCGCAAACCACGACCGTCATTCCGGGCATGAACATGCTCAGCAACATGGTCAACAACATCCTGAGCGACGTCATCGACAGCAAACACGGCGGCTTCGGTATCACCTACAACCAAGGTACGGACAACTCTGCGGCGGAGTATGGCGTGACGGCCAACGCCAACCTGTTCAACGAACGGGTGCAGATGACCACCAGTATCGGCTATTACGACGACAAGCTGGTGTCAAACGCCTACCGCAACATTTACGGCAACATCACGGTGGAGTACCTCATCAACCCGGCAGGCACGTGGCGCGTGAAAGCCTACACCCGCATTGGCGACCGCGACGAGAACTTCTACTACCTCGACGAAGGATACAACAACTACATCGCCGGCGCCGCCCTCATGTACAAGCAAGACTTCGACTTTCGGAACCGCAACCGGAACAAGACAAAAAAATCCCGTAAAACATCCAAAACCAAAGACCAATGAGCAACAACAGCCGCAGCGCCTTCGCCATACTGATTGGATTGGGAATCATATTCTTCTTTTTATGGTTCTTCTCCGACATTGTCATCTACATTTTCATCGCGTTCCTGCTCTCTTTGTTAGGTTCCCCTTTAGTGAAGCTGCTCACCCGCATCCATATCGGCAAATGGCGGTTCCCGTCGTCGTTGGCGGCGGCCATCACCCTGATGGTCATCATCGGGGTCATCGGGCTGCTCTTCTACCTGCTGATTCCCGCCCTGGTAAACGAGGTCAAGTTCCTGACCACCCTGGATTTCTCATCCGTCGGCGAAAGCATCCAGGACTGGCTCAACCAGTTTGACAAGCCGCTACGCAAATACGGCATCCTGAAGCGGCGGCAGCATGTCACCGACCTGCTGAACGCCGAAGTCACCGAGTTCGTGCAGCGCATCAGCATGTCGAGCGTGTTGAGCGGCACAGCCAGCGTGGTCGGGTCGCTGTTCGTCGCCCTCTTCTCCATCCTGTTCATGACGTTTTTCTCCCTCAAAGACCACAAGATTTTCTTCAAGATGGTGCGCAGCTGGCTTCCCAACAATGTCCAGGACAATTACGACAACATCCTCGAAGCCACGGGCAAGCAGTTTTCCTCCTATTTCCGGGGCGTGATGGTGGAGATGGTCATCGTGGGGTTCTTGGAGTTCCTGATATGTTTCATCCTCGGGGTGCCCAACGCGCCGATCATCGGAGCCATCGGCGGCCTGCTGAACATCATCCCCTACGTGGGCACGCTCATCGCCATCGCCGTCAGCCTCATCGTGGGCGTCACCTCGCTGCTTCCCGCCTCGCCGGAGATGTCGCTTGTTTGGGCCACCGTCATCAAGATTCTCGCGGCCTTCCTCGTGGCGAAGATGGCCGACGATTTCATCCTGCAACCCTTCATCTACGGACGGCAGACCCATTCCCACCCATTGGAAATCTTCATTGTAATCCTCGCGGCCGGCTACCTCGGCGGTGTCTTCGCCATGATCTTCGCCGTTCCCGCCTACACTCTCCTGCGCATCATCGTAGGCGAATTCTTCGGTACCCAATTCGCCACCGCCGACGAACGGGAGAAAATGCTGTCAGACGATTTGTGACTTGTGATTTGTGACTTGTGATTTGTGATTTGTGACTTGTGATTTGTGACTATAACAACAGAGAGATTCATTATTCATTGATAATTGTAAATTGTAAATTATACATTGTACATTATACATTGTAAAAGCTATGTCAAATTTCGGATTCACCATAAAGAAGACGCGCTCGTTCAACCTGAGTCAGGCGGACTTGCGCAAAGCGAACAAGCTGTTGGAGGAGGTTCCCTCCTATCGGAAATGCATCGGCTG
>Ga0247609_10000046_pt1 | contig 161641 bp, 135 predicted proteins | sample 172DNAGHGlowgp2_FD_193487 | JGI IMG/M metagenome (GOLD analysis project Ga0247609, IMG submission 193487) | Sheep rumen microbial communities from Palmerston North, Manawatu-Wanganui, New Zealand - 1728 DNA GHGlow gp2 | ecosystem: Host-associated > Mammals > Digestive system > Stomach > Rumen...
TTCTTTTCAGCGATAATCACCCGTAGTCTATTCAAATTCTTTTGTTCCATACTTTAATATTTTGGTGCAAATATACCAATAAAAATCGAAATAATTTTCTAAATTAGAAAAATTCTTCCAATTAAAGATACGACAATTTAGCGAAACAAACAAATAAAACAATAAAAAACTACCAATATGACAAAACTTAAACAGTGAGATTATGGTAGACAAGACGGTTCCGCCAATTATACGAAAGGAGGGAAAATAAATCGGAATGAACAAATTTCACTCTCTTTGATGAAAATATTCTTAATTATGATGGCAGAATGAAATAAAATGCTTATATTTGCAGCGTAAAAAAGTAATAAATCGAAGAATTATGGCACAAGTATCTATGACTGTCCGCATGGACGCTGGCATCAAGGCGCAGTTTGAGGAGCTGTGCTCGCAATTTGGCATGAGTGTAAACACGGCAATGAACATCTTTGCCAATGCCGTGGTGAGGAAAAGGAAGATTCCGTTTGAAATTGGAGTTAAGCCATCAGAAGATAACGTACTGAACGATTTCTATGCGTTTCGGAGGGAAGTGGCAGCTAGCAACAGACCCGAACTGACGATGGAAGAAATCAATGAAGAAATCAGGTTGGCGCGTGAAGAAATGGCGCGAAAGAAAAAGTTATAGGCATGATTTACGCAGTCATTGACACAAATGTGATTGTGTCGGCTTACATCACAAAAAACCTGCTGGCCGCTACGTCAAAGGTCTGGGCTGCTGTTTTGCAGGGGAAAATCATCCCTGTCTATAGTGATGAAATTATCGACGAATACATAGATGTGCTGCATCGAAAGAAGTTCGATATCCCAGAGCACCTGATAAAATGGGCAATAGACAGGATACTGATGAATGGTATTCGTGGTGAAAGAGTGCCTTCTGCTGAGCATTTCCCAGATCCCAAAGACATTGTGTTCTACGAAGTGGCCTTGTCGAAAGAAGATGCCTACCTGGTGACTGGCAACAAGAAGCATTTCCCCGACAGGCCGATAGTAGTGACACCAGCGGAAATGGTAGAGATCTTGAGAGAACACGGGCTACTGTAATGGAATCAACGAAGGCCGGTTCCGTTGCAGTGCTTGCAATCGCCACTGCCTTTACAATAATGGCATTTGCCATTGCCGGGATAGTTGTCCCCGCCAGGAATGGCACAATACAAACAACCCTCGCCCTTCTTGCGGTTTTTCCATCCGGTACCGTCACAGTAATCACATTCACCGTCGCCCCAGCAAGCGTTATCTGTCACTAACACCTCTCTGCAATCACCTGTTCCCATACACCAGCGACACTCTTTCGCTCTGTCTCCGCTACTGCTACTGCCACCGCTGCTACCACTGCTGCCACTGCTGCCACTGCTGCTGCCACTGCTGGCTGAATATCTCAGGGTCATGTTAAACGTCCATACATTTCCCTTGTTGGTATTCGTCTGCAGATCCATTGACGAGCCTGTGAAGTTTGAGACGATGTAGTGATAGGCTTTGTCGCCGGTAGAACCAACGACAAGGGTATTCGCACTATTGTCGTAAGCCCATTTTCCGCCGCGCTGGTCAGTCACGGTCTCACCGTTCTGGAGTCGCATCACTTGAGATGTGCCATCAGAGAAAAGCACTAAGATGAGGAAGTTGCGCGAGTCTGACGTTTCAGAACCTGCCCACGTACCCATCATTGAGGGAGGCAAAGAGTATTTGCTGTCGCCGTCCTCTTTACTACACGACAACAAACTGATACTCAACATTGTAACAAACATGGCGACCAAAAAGGTCATTAGATTTTTAGTTTTCATATATGTTGGTTTTTAGTTAAATCAGGACTGACAGGAGTCGCCAAGCTACGCTTTTCCCGCAAGCACGATGACGATCTCGCCCTTGGGCTCTTTCTCTTGGAAATGGGCGATGACCTCGGCGAGGGTGCCGCGCACGCTTTCCTCGTGAATCTTGGAAATCTCACGACAGACAGAGACCTGGCGGTCGGGACCGAAATGCTCGACAAACTGCTGCAGGGTCTTCACCACCCGATAGGGCGACTCGTAGAAGATCATCGTGCGCTCCTCGTCATGCAATGATTCAAGCTTCGTCTGGCGCCCTTTCTTCTGAGGCAGGAATCCCTCGAAAGCAAAGCGGTCACAAGGCAAACCACTCGACACCAAGGCTGGCACAAAGGCTGTTGCACCTGGGAGCGTCTGCACTTCGATGCCGGCTCTGACGGCCTCACGCACGAGGAAGAAGCCAGGATCGCTGATGCCCGGCGTGCCAGCATCGCTGATAAGAGCCACGTTTTGTCCGCCCAACAGTCGCTGCACGATGCCGGCGCTGGTGCCGTGCTCATTGAACTTATGGTGCGACATCAGCTGGTTCTTGATCTCGAAATGCTTCAGTAGGATGCCACTGGTGCGTGTATCCTCTGCCAGTATCAAGTCCACTTCCTTGAGGATGCGAATGGCGCGCAGCGTCATGTCCTCCATGTTTCCCACTGGTGTGGGTACGATATAAAGTATTCCCATTTCGGCACAAAATTACGAAAAACATCGCTCATTATCAAAAAAAATGGAAAAAACTTTGCTAATTTTAATTGGTATTTGTAATTTTGCAAACAAATGACAACAAATCTGACAGGTGAGACACATCGCTCCGGCAGAATAGAGGTGGTGTGTGGCTCGATGTTTTCGGGCAAGACAGAAGAACTGATACGACGCATGCGCCGTGCTCAGTTTGCTAAGCAGCGGGTGGAAATCTTCAAGCCCGCTATCGATGTGAGGTATTCTGAGGAGGATGTCGTCAGCCATGACCAGAAACATATCCAGTCGACACCCGTCGACTCGTCGGCATCTATTCTGCTTTTGTCGAGTGATATCGACGTGGTGGGCATTGATGAGGCACAATTCTTCGACATGGGACTTATTGACGTCTGCAACGAGTTGGCTTACCGTGGTGTGAGAGTCATTATTGCGGGACTCGACATGGACTTCAAAGGCGTACCTTTTGGTCCCATCCCTGCCCTCTGCGCCATTGCCGATGATGTAACGAAGGTGCATGCCATCTGTGTACGTTGTGGTGCCTTGGCCTACGTCAGCCATCGTAAGGTAGAGAACGACAAGCGCGTCTTGCTGGGTGAGACGCAGGAATATGAGCCTCTCTGCCGCGAGTGTTATAAGCAATTAACTCAACCCAGTACTACATGATTACCTACAATAAGATTATCACTTTCGATACGTTTGTCCGCTGGTTGGGCTATGGCCTACTGGTGGTAGGAATCTTCTTGCTCATCCATTACCTGAGCAACGTGCTGTTGCCATTTGCCATCGGCTGGCTCCTTGCCTATCTGCTCTACCCCATCGTGAAGTTTGTGCAGTATAAGATGCATGTCAAGAACCGATTGCTGAGCATCTTCATCACCTTTATTGTAGTGCTACTGGTCATCGGCACGGTAATCAATCTCATCTTTCCGCCCATGATACAACAGTTTGAGAAACTGGGCGTACTGATTTCTAGTTATATCGAACAACAGGCACATACAAACAGCATACCAGAAGCCATACGCAACTGGACGAATGAGCATCGTGACATGCTCAACCGCATCATCCATAGTCCCGACTTCAGTGAGAGTCTGAAGTCGGTGATTCCACAGATGTTCACGGTACTGGGCAAAACAGCTAATATCATCATGAGCATCGTCGCCTCACTCATTGCCTTGTTGTATATGTTCTTCATCCTGCTAGACTACGAGTACCTGACGGATGCGTGGATTAAGATCTTCCCCAAGAAGAGTCGTCCCTTCTGGCGCGAACTGGCCAGCGATGCTTCCAGAGAGCTTAACAACTACCTGCGCGGTCAAGGACTGGTGGCACTCACGATGGGTATCCTCTTCTGTATCGGCTTTACGATTATCGACTTCCCCATGGCCATCGGCCTAGGTATCCTTATAGGCATTATGGACATGGTGCCCTACCTCCATACACTGGCATTGATACCAACGGTGTTCCTGTCATTGTTGAAGGCTGCCGATACAGGACAGAGCTTCTGGATTATCCTCATTTCAGCATTGGCGGTCTTCGCCATCGTACAAGTGATTATCGACATGTTTGTCACACCGAAGATCATGGGCAAAGCCATGAACCTCAACCCTGCTATACTGCTGCTATCGCTTTCAGTATGGGGTGCACTGCTTGGCTTCATCGGACTGATCATCGCGCTGCCGTTGACCACACTGCTCATGGCTTACTATCAGCGTTTCATTACAAAAGAGGATGAACCGGAGTAAGCCTCAGCCCCTGTGCCTATCCGATTGGAGAGGAGAGTAAAGAACATTATATTATAAATGAATATGAAACAGAACAGACTCTATCTGATGTTCACTATGCTCATAGCAGCATTGGTGTTGGCATCGTGTAGCAAGAGCGTGCCCGACTACGCAAAAATTATCCCAAAGGATGCTTCTGCTGTGGCAAGGATTGACGTTCGGCAGATTAGCAAGAAAAGCGGATTTGGCGATAACGACAAGATGAAAGGTAAGCTTGAAAAACTCATCAAGGAGAACCTTAGCGGCACCCTAAAGAAAAAGGTACAAGAGATTATCGAAGACCCTGCAGAAGCTGGTCTCGACCTGCGTGACCCGATTCTCATCTATGCCAAGCCCGATAATACCGATTACGGCATACTTGGCACCATCTACAAGGCGGAAAAATTTGAGGAACTGCTCAATGCCGTGGCCAAGGAGATGGATGTCGAGAAAGTGAAGAAGGCATCCGATGACCTGCGCTATTTCAGCTATCGTAACATACTGGTCACCTTCAACGACGACTGGTTTGCCATCACCCATTTGAAAGACGATGATGCGAAGAAAGAAGCCAAAGAGATAGCCAATCGCTGCGAGTCGGACAAGAAATCTATCGTTGACAACGAGGCCTTCTGCCGTATGTGCGAGAAGGACGGGCTGGCACAGCTCTACGTCAATGGTAAGTACTTCTATGACATTGCGCCTGAACTCTTCGACACATATATCTACTACTCCAATTCTTGGGATGAAGAGGAAGCACCGCCTGCTGACGATCCCAACAACCCCTTCGATAAGGTCAAAGAGATGTTGGGCATTGACATTCAGAATGTGAACGGACTCCTTGATTTCACCATGAACGACGGAGAGATGGCCCTCACGGCTGAGTTGATATCGACCAAGGACAATGACGACAAACTGATTGAGGACGTCGATCGTATATTCGGTGGCAAGGATGAAGGCACTTATCTGCGTCTTAACTTCGGTTTCATCGACCAGATAGCGAAGAAGATGTCGGGATATGAGGCTAAACAGGCTGAAATGGTATCCAAGTTGCTGAAATATATAGAAGTAAAATATGAGGGTAATGCCAAAGTAACGGCACGTCTTGTTACCAACGACAGCGACCATACACCGATACAAACCATCCTCGACATCATTAAAAAAGAATACGGTTTTTAATTATAATTTTTACACACAATGAAACATTTCTATTATGCATGTCTCACCCTGCTGGCTGCCGTGATGGTGCTGGCATCGTGTAGCAAGGAGAAAGACGGCACAGCCTGTCTAAAACTCATTCCTGAGGATGCTGCTATCGTAGTGCGCATCGATATGAAACAGTCTCTTGATGCTATTGGCTATGACAAAGCTGATGATTTTAAAGACAAGCTGAAAGATGCTATCAATGAGCATGTCGACGACGATGAACTTCAGGAAATGCTCACAGAGATTGTCGACAATCCCTCAGCAACGGGCATCGACACCTCTAATCCCGTCTATCTCTATGTAACAGCCAACCTCAGCAATATCGTAGGTTTCGTTGGAACTACAAGCGATCAGGAGAAGTTGGAGGCTTTCATCAACAAATTATCGGAAATGGCCGATGGTGACGAGGTGGAAGAGACTGATGGTGTGAAATACTTTGAGATACAGAAGGCTGGCATCGCCTTTACCGATGAGTGGTTCTTCATCGGTATGGCTGCCGATGGTGCCAAGAGCCTTGCTAAGGATCTTAAGAAACTGGCTGAAGCCGATGAAGCACCTATCATGAAGAACAAGGACTTCAAGGCGATGATGGAGAAGGAAGGTATGTTCCAGATGCTCGTCTCGGGTAAGGGTGCAGCCGAAGGACTCAACAAGTTGGCTACCCTTGACAGACAAGCCAAGGAGGTTGTCAAAGTCGCTGAGAAGGCACTCCCCGGCAAAATAGAGGACATCTCACTGCTTCTCGACGGCACGATGAAAGAAGGCATCAGTACCGGCACTGCTGAGTTGCTCACCTACTCTGACGAGTGGAAAGAGGCTGTCAAGGACTTCGACAACATGCTAGGCGACATCGACGAGAATACAGCAGAATGGGCTTCAAGCAAGGGCATCGCAGTGTTGGCTAACATCGATGGCGAGAAACTGTTCGACATGGTATTAAGTGCTGCCAGCAAATTCGGCATCGACAACGATGAGGAGACCGTTGCTACCATCAGAAACTATATCGCATCTGTGAAGGGCAACATCACCTTCTCAATGGACGGCATTTCCGACAATGAGACACCAGAGCTTCAGGCCTATATCAGCACCAAGGATGAGACCATCATCAAGATGCTTTTGATTGAGGGTGACGATGATATCGAAATGATAGACTCACTCAACTTCAAAATCAACAACTACGACTGGGACTACAACTACGAAAGTGGAGAATACGAGAAGACCAACCTCGTCAACAGCATCTTCGCTGGTTTCGACCGCGGCTACACCTATTTTGTGATGGGCAAGGATCCGCAGCCGTTTAAGAAGCCTTCCGAGACTATTCCTTCAGACATCATCCAGGGTAAGGGCTTCTATTTCTACTTCAACTATGACTTCCTCGAAGAGGCTGCTAAGATCTCTGGCAACAGTCGTGAGACAAGAATGATGAAAGAGATGGGCAAAATCGTCGACTATGCTGACGGTTACTACGAAGGCAATGGCAAGTGTACCTTCCGTGGTGAGTTAAACGACAAGAAAACGCCACTCATCAACCAGTACGTAGAGATTTTTGAGAAATTACTCTAAGCCATGAATCACCTGGTCAATAAACTATTAGGCCGACATATCAATGCATGGCAGTTGGCGGGCTTCGTGCTCGCCAACTTGCTGGGCATGGCTATCGTGCTCATCGCTGTGCAGTTCTTCAGCGACATCAAACCACTGATGACCGGCAGCGACAGTTTTATGCGACCGGGACAACTCGTCGTCACCAAGCGCATCAGCGGTGTGGCGGCCAGCGGCTCTTCATTCAGTCAGGAAGAGATTAACGATTTGCAGGCACAGCCATTCACCAAGAGCATCGGTCTGTTCACGCCGGCACAGTTTGAGGTCTATGCCACCGTGGGTGGCGGTAGCATCCCCATGCGCTTCTCCACGGATATGTTCTTCGAAGCTGTACCCGACGAGTTCCTTGACGTCAATACCGACCAGTGGGAATACGACCCCGACAGTTATGAGGTACCCATCATCCTGCCACGTACCTATCTCAACCTCTATAACTTCGGTTTTGCCAGCAGTCAGGGACTACCCACCGTCTCAGAGGGAATTATCGGACACATTCAGATCGACCTTCGACTGACAGGCACCCACGACGTTAAGTTAAAGACAGGACGCGTAGTAGCATTCTCACGTAAGCTCAACACTATCCTCGTGCCGCAGGAGTTTATAGACGACATGAACCAACGACTGTCGCCAGATCGCACACCTGAAGTGGCTCGCCTTATCATCCGCACAGACAACCCTGCCGATGAACGTATCGTCGCCTATCTAAACGCCCACGACTACGACACCGAGGCCGATGATGCCGATGCATCACGCGCTGCCAGTCTCATGCGACTCATCACCAGTGCGGTGATGGTCATCGGACTCATCATCTCATCTCTCGCCTTCTACGTCCTCTTGCTCAGCATCTTCCTACTCTTGCAGAAGCATACAGAGAAAATTGACAACCTATTGCTCATCGGCTACAGCCCTGCGATGGTGGCACGACCTTTCCACCTGCTCACCATCATCCTCAACCTACTTGTGCTTATCGGTGCCATCGTTATCGTCACCTTTACACGACAATGGTACCTCCCACTCTTTGGCGAGCTCTACACGCAGTTTGAACCATCGGCCTTCATACCCACTCTCATCGTGGGCATCGCCATCTTCCTATTGGTCTCATTACTCAACTTCATCGCCATCCGCCGCAAAGTAAAGGCCATCTGGCACATACACGAGTGAACATTGAACATTGAACGTTGAACATTGAACGTTGACCATTGAACATTGAACATTGACCATTGAACATTGAACATTGATTATTGACCATTGAACATTGCATTGGTTAATAAATGCTAACGAATTAACAATTTTCAAGTTTCAATTATCAATTTTCAATTTTTATTCGTACCTTTGCACCCGCTTTTTGAAGCAAACAATGGGAGATCCGCTAGCTCAGTCGGTAGAGCACAACACTTTTAATGTTGGGGTCTTGGGTTCGAACCCCAAGCGGATCACGAAAAAAGAGGCTTTCAGGCCTCTTTTTTTGTTTGCTTGGGATTCTCACCCAAGGGTTCTTTCAGTCGCTTCGCTTGGTGAAAGCGTCTCCAAGGAGCCGAGCGCGAACCCCAAGCGGATCACGAAAAAAGAGGCTTTCAGGCCTCTTTTTTTATGCGAGCAACATCACTATGATGCTGATGATGGTGACCAGAAACCCATTACAACCTATCACAGATCTCAAACGGAGCACAGGGAGTGGCAGTTTCCAACCGGCAAAGTGGCAGTCCTCTACTTGCAAAGTGCCAGTTCTCTGCCAACGAAGTGCCAGATCGTTGACCGTTAGACCCGGGTCTAACGATACAATACACCCCGGTCTAACGAGGTGTTAGACCGGGGTGTAACCAGTATCGCAGAAAAAGGCGCTAACAGCCCTATTTCCACCCTGCAAAGATACAAAATCTGCAAGGCGATTGCAAGCAATTTTAGAACTTTAACATTATATCATGACCAGGTGACTGCTCAGCCTCCTTATTATAAAAAAATCCCGTTTTGGGGTCGCTTTGCTCAAAATCATTCAAAAATCTTATATAAAAAGTTGTAAGATTTGATAACTTTATGTATCTTTGCACCATGATACGGAAGATACGTACCTACGGTGGCTACTTTGAAGCGTTTATGTCAACGCTAAAAGAGAAGGAACAAGAGAAGATTCAATATGGTCTACTCCTGTTGAAGACTCAGCATAGACTGTCGAAGAAGTTTGTTAAACTAATACGTGACGATATCTATGAACTACGAACCGAATACGGTGGTAATATATTTCGTGTGTTCTTTATCTTTGACGAAGGACAAATAGTTGTGCTATTTAATGGGTTCCAGAAGAAAACCCAGAAAACCCCTGCTAATGAAATAGAAAAAGCAATAAAAATAAAGGAGGCATATTATGAAGACAAACAATCACAAAATCGTTGATTACGACCTTGTTCTCGACGCCAAGTTTGGCAAAGTAGGAACTCCTGAGCGTGCCAAAGCAGAAGAGGCAGCCTTTTCATTCTACTCTGGCCAGATCCTCCAGGATGCGCGGAAGGAAGCAAAGGTCACTCAAGAAGAATTGGCACGTAGAACCAATACGACTAAGTCTTATATTTCCAAAGTCGAAAACGGTGTTATTATTCCAAGTGTGGGAGTCTTTTATCGTTTCATCAATGCTTTGGGATTAAGAGTTGAAGTAGTGAAGCCACTCTATTAATAGAAGAGTGTTGCTCCATATTGCATACGTTAATTTTTCATAAATTTTTCAGAACTCCGTTACAACCTATTATATATTATTATTAACTTTGCAGTCGCATCTCATTGAGACGCGACTTATTTTATTGCTCAATTTTCCTGCCGAACCGCGAACTCGAAAAGGATTTTTATGAGCGAGACTAATACAACGTTGAAGCTGTGCTTTATGTGCAGACTTCATCCATAGTTGTATTAGGGGCTTTCGCGGGCCTGGCAGGAAATATGGTGGGTCTGCGCATTTTTGTGTATATACACTTCATGTTCAGTTTCCGCCCACGATGAAGAGGATATACATAACTAACTATCAATTATTTAACACTAACAACAAAAACAATGAAAAAGAAATTACTCAATTCAATGAGAATGCTCCTCGTGGCAGCAGGGCTGCTCGTGGGGGGAAATGCGTGGGCAACAGACGTGCCTTACACCGTTGGCGCAACTGACTATTCCACAGGGTATTTAGGAGCAAAATCAGACGCTTATGACTTGAACAGCGATGGTACATGGACTTTTGAATTCACCAACTACAATAATGTATCTACTGCGGGTAATTGGGATGGAACTACCAATCCAACTGGAACAACAGGTTGGAATGGCTATGTATTAAATGGTACCTCTGGCACAGCAGAATTGTTTAATTTGCGTTGCGATAACTGGGAAAATATTTCGGCAAGTAATACTAATTGTACTGACACTTGGTCAAACAAAGGAAATACATTTGCTGAAGACCTGAATGGTGCCACAGTGAATATGACCGTTACTCGCAGTAAAGGAACTGTGAGCGTCAATGCCACAATCACACCGACAACTGCTGGTCACGAATTCACAAAAACATATTCTTACAACATTGGAACACGCCCGCTGAAGGTATCTCTCTCAGTTGACAACTCTTACCTTACCATTAACAGTGCCAACTTTGTAAAAGACACTTCAACTGGAGCTGTTTCTATCAACGCAGCCATAGATTTCAGCACAGCGGTATCTAGTAGCACAGCCTCAGGTGCTGTCAGCTCGTTTAAAATAGGAAATACTGGTAGAACTTTCATTAATGACGGTCATTTGTCTTTTGGAAATACTGGTGGTACTGTCGCATTGGTTGGCTCAGAGGCAGGCACTCGTGATGTTGTTACAGTATCATTTAGCATCGCATGGGGTAAACTCTCTGGAAAAGAAGCTGGTTTTAAACTGAGTGGAAAGAATGCCGAAGATGAAGTGGTTGATGTGGCTGTATTTTCTGCCAATGCATATAGTGGAACTATTTCAACTAACGATTTTGGCATCGTGTGGAATGACATGAACAGAGACGATAATACAGCACAATGGTCAAAGAAAACGGATATTACTATCACAGTGAACTTTGCTGCAAAGACTATTACAACAACTACTGCTTGCACTGCTGCAACAAATAAAACTAATTCCTATGTAACATCCATTCCTGCAGGTATAAAATCAATCACACAGTTTGCCTTGACTTCAAACTACGCCAACAACGATCGTAACTGCCTGTTTGACGACCTACTGATTTACACTACAATCGGTGATTATAGTGTTGCGACTGCAAAATACACTGTAAAATACAAGTGTGGCGGAGTGGAAGTCAAGACAGCTGATGTTCGTGAGGGCGATGTGGATGCTACCATCTCTCTTCTTGCAGAAGACCGTGCAAACTTCTTCAATGGCGATGAAAGCAAACGTTATATATATGTATCAGATGATTCTGAAGGTATGACTGTTGAATCTGATAATTCAACTATTGTTACTGTCACATTCCGTGAGGCTGTTAAATACGATTACACCGTTACAACCTCTTACACGGTTGACGAGACAAAACACCTCCTTGAATGGAACACTGCTGGTTCTGTTTGGGAGGATCTAAATAGCGTATATGTGCAGATACCCCGTTTCCAGGCTTATAATACCAATACTCTGGTAGAGGCACCGTACGGATCAAATGGCACATTGGACAAGAACTTTAATGTCACCTCAGATGATTTTGTACAAGACTACGCATATTCATCAAAAGACATTGACAACCTCTATCTGTTAAGTGAAGCCGAAGAATTGTCAGAAGCTACTGGTCTTACAACAAGTAACAGCACTGGTTTTAATAACCGTTGCTCAAATGCAGCTATCGCCTATGGTTCTTCTGGTAAGCTCTTTACTCTGCCTGCAGGAAAATATAAGGTAACATTGGGCGTAATTGGACGTGCAAACTCTGGTGATGCAGCGACTGTTACATATGTCATTAAAAAAGGAGATGATGATTTAAAGACGTTTACTTGCAATAGTAATTTACTAACATTAGGCACTACTGACGAATTTGTACTTGCTGAATCTACCGATATTAATTTCACTTGTGACTATCCTGCTACAGGACGTGGTATTGATCTCGTTTACGTACAGCGTACAGGAGATGCTACAGTTCCTGTTGAAGTCACTGACGCTGGTTGGGCTACTCTCTACACCGTTTATCCTCTTAACTTCTCTGGCACAGGACTTACCGCTTATACAGCTACACTCGATGGTTCGACTGTGACTCTGACAGAAGTGGAGAACGTTCCTGCAAATACTGGTGTAGTGCTGAAAGGTAGTGCAAATACCTATAACATTCCTGTGATAGCCAGCTCTACAACCGCTCAGGGCGACCTCACCGGTAACGCTACTGCAGCAACTGCTTTCAACGCTTTCGGTGGCTACGACCTCTACATGCTCGCCAAGAATGGTGAAGGCAAAGCACAGTTCACCAAGGTTACAAGCGGTTCAATTGCAGCTGGAAAGGCATTCCTGAAGGTTAGCAGTTCTTCTGCTCGCGTGCTTAACGTTGTATTCGACAATGAGACCACAGGAATTAGCGCTACGCTAATGAATGGTGAAGAGAGTACAATGAACAATGTATTTGACCTGCAGGGTCGCCGCGTGGCTGCTCCTCAGAAGGGTCTGTACATCGTGAATGGTAAGAAGGTAGTTATTAAGTAAAAAGGAAGGAGGACACAATTATGAAAAAAGTATATATTGAGCCAACAATGAATATCGTCAAGGTGCAGGTAACACAGATGATTGCCGCATCACCTGACGGCTACGACAAAAATATCAACACAACAGGTGGAGACGGAGAATCTGCTTTAGGTCGTAGCAACAATTTCGACATCTGGGAAGACGAGGAGGAATAATTCCTCTCTAAGAAGAAAATAGTTAATCACTCATACGCAGGGTCTTGCTCCGCAAGAACGGTGGCGAGCCCTGCTTTTTTTATTAGTTTGAGTGTTCGCCTTACTCCGTGAGGACAAAAGGGTGAACGCAGAATAATAGTTGTTTTGTTTAATGTCGCCGTGCCACTTCGTCACGAAGCGATGGGCGGCATAAACAATTTTGTTAGTTGGGCCACGCACTTAGTCCGTGAGGATGATAGCGAGGCTAATATGTAGTTAAACAAAGGCGACCAGTCCGTGAGGACAAGTCGCCTTCTTATATTTGTTGTTTCAGAAAATGCGGTCCATGAGTTGCCACTTCTCGTCACTGCGGGCGGTGGCGGGGGCACCTTGGAACTGGGCTACGTAGGCCTCCCACTCAGCCTGACGGGGCAGTTGGGCGAGACGGGCCATGTCGCGTGAGAATTCGAAATCATCAGTGGTGTCCATAATCATAAACAGCTGACGACCATGACGCCATATCTCCATAGAAAGGATGCCCACCTCACGCTGACCCGCAATAATTTCGGGCCATACGTGGGCATGGGCATCAACATATTTCTCTATAAGCCTGGCATCAACTGCCAGCTCCAAAGATTGACAATAGCGTTTCATTTAGATAACGTGAAGGGTTCCCATGAGGTAGACGAGGCCAAAGCCCAGCAGCATGGAGACGATGCCCATGATGACACCCATCTTCGCCATATCCTTCTGCTGCACATAGCCGGTGGCGAAGGCCAGGGCGTTTGGCGGGGTGGAGATAGGCAGAATCATTGCACTCGAAGCGGCAATGGCAACGCCGATAAGAACGGTGGACGTGCCACCGATGGGGTCGAGCTTATCGCCCATAGCACCACAGACAATGGAGAGGATAGGCATGAGCAGCGCAGCCGTGGCCGAGTTGGAAATGAAGTTGCTGAGCAGATAGCAGATGGCACCGCCGAGCAACAGGATGAGCAGGGGCGAGAACTCGCCGAAGGGGATGCTCTCCACCGCATTGGCAGCCAGTCCTGAGGCATTGAGTCCGTAGCCAAGAGCAAAACCGCCTGCCACCATCCAGATGACCGACCAGTTAATCTGTTCGAGATCGCGCTTGTTGATGACGCCTGTCAGTGCAAACACACAGAAGGGAATCATGGCTACGGTGTAGGAGTTGATGCCTGTGACGCGATCGAGCAACCAGAGTGCCACGGTGGCAAAGAAGGTTACGATGACGATATAGCTGTGAGCGTCCTTCTTCATCTCGCCCTCGATATTCAATTCTATCTTCTTCTGTGTGAAGGGGAACATTTTCAACAAAAGTCGCCAGCTGATGAACAGCAGGACGATGACCAGCGGGAACATGAACATCATCCACTGACCGAAGCCCAGTCCAAGGTTCAGTCCCTCAGGGTCGTTGAGATACTTCAGCGCGATGGTGTTTGGCGGGGTACCGATAGGCGTACCCATACCACCAAGGTTGGCTGCCACAGGGATAGACATCGCCAGAGCTATACGCCCCTTGCCTTCAGGAGGCAGTTGTCGGAAGACAGGTGTCAGGAAGGTAAGCATCATGGCAGCTGTAGCTGTATTGCTGACAAACATCGAGAAGAGTCCGGTGATAAGCAGAAAGCCCAGGAGCACCATCTCGCTACGGGTACCGAAGGGTTTGAGAAGTACACGTGCCAACTGTGCATCGAGACCGGTTTTCGTAGCAGCGATAGCCAGCACGAAACCACCAATGAAAAGCATGATGACAGGGTCGGCGAAGGTAGCCATCACTCCTTTATACGAGAGCAGTGGTCCCACCTCTTCCTCGTTGACCAATGGCAGTATACCGCTATCAGTGGTAAACAAGAGCATCAACACGATGATAGCCACCGATGTAGCCCACGAGGAGACCACCTCAAGTACCCACATCAGCGTGGCGAAGGCGAAGATAGCGATGATGCGCTGTTGGATAACGGTAAGGTTATCAATGCCGAACCAAGTGGACGGCATGAACCACAGTAGCAGAGTGACGATAGCCACGATGCTGATTTTCAGGAACTTCTTAGCTTTGTTCCCCGGATGGTACTTACGCTCGTGACGGAAGCTGCGAGCTGCGTCTACGAGGTTCATACCCAGATGATTGTAAGCCATGATGATTTACTAATTACTTATTTTTTATACGAATTATCTCCTTTTACCTTAATGAGCGTGCAAAGGTACAAAATAAATATGATAATGGCTTACGAATTTCTTATTTTTTCTTACTAAAGTATTACTGCAGTCGTTTAAGCTGCACGGTGAAGTGTCGCATCAGTGGAGCCTCCCACTCGATGGCCACACCACGGGTAATCTCGTGGCGACGGTCGTAGACGTTCTTCAAGGCAGCCGCAATGACATTCATGTGGTTGTCGGTATAGACACGACGGGCGATACAAAGTCGCAACAGGTCGAGTCCACCGAAGCGGTTCTCACGTGTCACGGGGTCGCGGTCGGCCAGGATATAACCTATCTCACACCCTCTGATGCCCGCCTCCAGATAGAGTTCACAGGTCAGTGTCTGTGCCGGAAACTCCTCCTTTGGCACGTTGCACAGCACTTTGTCGGCATCGACGAAGATAGCGTGTCCACCTACGGGTCGCTGATAAGGAATGCCGTATTCATCGAGTTTTTTCGCCAGATACTCCACCTGATGGATGCGGGTTTCCAACATATCGTACTCCGTGTTCTCGTCGAGTCCCTGTGCCAAGGCATTGAGGTCGCGACCGTTCATGCCACCATAGGTGATGAATCCCTCGAAGGGGATGCAATAGAGTTTGGCACCCTCGTACCAATCCTTATTGTTTGTAGCGATGAAACCGCCCATATTCACCACACCGTCCTTCTTGGCCGACATCGTCATACAGTCTACGTAAGAATACATCTCACGGGCAATCTCCTTGATGGTCTTGTCGGCATAGCCAGGCTCGCGTTTCTTGATAAAGTAGCTGTTTTCGGCAAAACGCGCCGAGTCCATCACCACGGGTACGCCGTAACGATGACATAGTTCACAGGTCTCACGGATATTCTGCATGGATACAGGCTGTCCGCCTACGGTATTGTTGGTCACGGTGAGCACCATAAATGGCACATTGCCCTTGTTCTCGACCAGCACCTTCTCCAGTTTCTCCAACGACACGTTACCTTTGAAAGGCACTTCCAATTGTGTATCCTTAGCCTCATCGCAGGTAACATCGATAGCCCGTGCGTGACGACTCTCGATATGTCCCTTCGTAGTGTCAAAATGGGCATTGCCGGGTACAACGTTGCCTTCCTTTACCAGATAGGAGAACAACACATTCTCGGCAGCACGCCCCTGATGAGTTGGTATGACGTAACGGAAACCAAAGATTTTCTGTACCATCGCTTCAAACTTATAGAAAGAGGTGGCTCCAGCATAACTCTCGTCGCCCAACATCATCTCTGCCCACTGGCGATCACTCATCGCCCCGGTGCCAGAGTCCGTCAGACAATCGATATATACCTGTTCGGCTTTCAGCATGAAGACATTGTAATGGGCCTCTTTCAGCCACTGTTCTCTCTCATCACGTGTACTCTTTCTCAAGGGTTCTATCATCTTGATTTTCCACGCTTCTGCGAATGGTAGTTCCATAATATTGATGTGCGTTTAGATTTAAGAATTGTTTTCGCTTACAAAAATAGCATTTTTTCCAGACATCGCCCTCTTAAAATGTATTTTTAACGTATTTTTACAGCAAAGAAGCGGTTGCTCTTTCTATTATTCTTAACGAAAATAACAGAAAAGAAAAGGAGGAAGTCTGATTTTGCACACAATCTCTTGCATGATAAAAAAATAATTGGTAACTTTGCAGCAAATTACAAACAGTCATAAAAACATATATTACATAACATAACTATGAAACTTAAACTATTCTCCTGCACCGTAGCGCTGGCAGCAACACTGTCGGTACAAGCCCAACACGTGATGGACGTCAACACGAAGAAAGTAGGTGTACCTGTTCAATCGACCATGTACGGTCTTTTCTTTGAAGATATCAACTTCGCCGCTGACGGTGGTCTGTATGGCGAACTGGTAAAGAACCGTTCATTCGAATTTCCGCAGTCGTTCATGGGCTGGCGTGTCTTCGGCAACGTACAACTAAAAGATGATGGTCCCTTTGAGCGCTGTCCCCACTACGTGTTGCTGAGCGACCCGGGCCACAGGGAGCGTCGTACCGGTCTGCAGAACGAGGGTTTCTTCGGCATCGGTGTGGAGAAAGGCAAAGAATACCGTTTCACCGTATGGGCAAGGGCTCCTAAGGGAAACTCACAGATTCGCGTACAGCTCATCAACGAGAACACGATGGAGGAACATCAGGAGTTCGTGCAACAGAAATTGGACATCACCTCTTCCGACTGGCAGAAGTACGAGGTAGCTTTAAAGCCCAACCGTACCGACCCAAAGGCACAGTTGCGCATTTTCCTTTCGAGCAAGAACCCTGTGGCTCTGGAGCATATCTCTCTTTTCCCGAAGGACACCTACAAAGGGCGTGAGAATGGTCTGCGCCGCGACTTGGCACAGGCACTCGAGGACATTCATCCGGGTGTCTTCCGTTTCCCGGGCGGTTGCATCGTAGAGGGTACCACACTCGACACACGCTATGCCTGGAAGAACACCATCGGTCCGGTGGAGAACCGTCCGCTGAACAGAAACCGTTGGGAAGACACCTTCGACTACCGTTATTTCGCTGACTACTACCAGAGCTATGGTCTGGGGTTCTATGAGTTCTTCCAACTCTCAGAGGATATCGGTGCAGAGCCTTTGCCCGTACTGAGCGTCGGCCTGGCTTGTCAGTTCCAGAACGATCCATCGGCTCACGTGCCCATGGATCAGCTCGACCCCTATATCCAGGACTGCCTCGACCTCATTGAGTTTGCCAATGGCGATCCTGCCACCTCAAAATGGGCTAAGATTCGTGCCGAGATGGGGCATCCCGCACCCTTTAACCTGAAGTACATCGGTGTAGGCAACGAACAGTGGGACGATCTGTACTACGACCGTCTGGAGGTCTTTATGAAGGCTATCCGTGCCAAGTACCCCGAAATAAAGATTGTAGGCACCAGCGGTCCCGACTCTGAGGGCAAGATGTTTGATAAGGGCTGGGCAGCCATGAAACGTCTGAAGGCCGACCTCGTAGACGAGCACTTCTATCGCAACGAGGACTGGTTCTTGGCTACTCCCGAGGGTAAGCAGAAGTGGCCCAACTGTGGTGCACTGCGCTACGACAGCTATGACCGCAAAGGACCAAAAGTATTTGCCGGTGAGTATGCCTGCCACGGCAAAAACAAGCATAAGTGGAACCACTATGAGGCCTCTATCCTGGAGGCTGCATTCATGACGGGCATGGAGCGTAATGCCGATGTAGTGCAGATGACCGCCTATGCACCGCTCTTCGCTCATGTGGAGGGTTGGCAGTGGCGTCCCGACCTCATCTGGTTCGACAATACCCGTATGTTCCGTTCGGTAAGTTACTATGTACAACAGATGTATGCCACAAACAAAGGCACCAACGTACTACAGTTGACCACCAAGGACCCAGCAGATGCCAAAGGCAAGAGACAAGTGCCCGTAGCCGGACAGGAAGGCATGGACGGACTGCATGCCTCATCGGTCTACGACAGCACAACGGGCGAGGTCATCATCAAGGTGGTGAACGCCTCGAAAAAGGCGCAGACCGTGACCATCAACCTCAACGGCATGAAGGGCGAGCGCCAGGCAGAGACTCTGACCCTGTACCACAACGGCAGCATGGATGATGAAAACACGCTGGACAACCCCATGAAGATAACTCCGAAGAAAGGCACAGTGAACTGTGAAGCTGGTCAGAAAGCCACCGTGCTCAACGACGAGCTGCCTGCTATGTCGTTCCGCCTGTACAAGATAAAGAAATAAAGCATTCGAAATAATTTGTCAGTTAACAAAAAATACACTACCTTTGCATCGTAATATGCAAAGACTCCACTCATGGGAAATAGAATAAAGAAACTTAAAAAGATCAGAATACACCGCGAGGGCACCGACGAACTGTTATACAGCCTCTTTGCTATCATAGCTATCGGTGTTATACTATGGCGTTGTTTTGACTCACCTATACCTTTCGGCATCTTCATTGTCATCTTCGGTGTGGCATGGCTGTTGATGCTCAACTTCTACCGCTGTCCTATCCGTTACTTCAGTGGCGATACCGATGGTGTAGTGGTGGCACCTGCCGACGGCAAAGTAGTGGTCATTGAAGAGGTTGAAGAAAACGACTACTTTCACGACCGCCGACTGATGATCAGCATCTTCATGAGTCCGCTCAACGTACATGCCAACTGGTTTCCCGTAGACGGATTTGTGAAATTTGTGAAGCACTTCGATGGTAACTACCACAAAGCATGGTTGCCTAAAGCGAGTGAGGAGAACGAGCATGCCGACACGATGATTGAGACACCCGACGGGCAGGAAGTGCTGGTACGTCAGATAGCTGGAGCAATGGCGCGTCGCATCATCACCTATGCAAAGGAAAATGAGGACTGCTATATTGATGAGCATCTAGGCTTCATCAAACTTGGTTCACGTGTCGATGTCTACCTGCCATTGGACTACATGCCTATGGTTAAGATGGGACAGGCCACCACTGGCGACCTCACTGTGATTGCGAAACTAAAACGTTGAATTATTCAATGCTCAATGATTAAAAAGCACATCCCAAATACGATTACCTGTTGCAACCTGATATCGGGCTGCATTGCCACATATTTTGCCTTTCAGACAGACTACCAGATGTCACTTGTCTTCATCATCATCGGTGCCGTGTTCGACTTCTTCGATGGTATGACAGCCCGACTATTGCACGTCTCGTCACCCATCGGCAAGGAACTCGACTCTCTGGCAGATGACATCACTTTCGGCTTCGCACCGTCGGCTATGGTCTTCAGTCTCCTGAACTCTTTCCATATCCACCTGACAGTAGTGCCGTTCTTGGCTTTCATCATGGCAGCCTTCTCCGGCCTTCGACTGGCGAAGTTCAATCTCGATGAACGTCAGTCAATGGGCTTCATCGGACTGCCTACACCTGCCAATGCCCTCTTTTGGGGAGCACTCATCGTAGGACTGAAAGATCAAATGCCTGAGATGATGCACCACACAGAGTACGCCTACGTCGTGTTACTAATGGTATTCGTCAGCAGTTACCTGCTCGTCAGCGAGATTCCCATGTTTGCCCTGAAGTTCAAGCATTGGGGATGGAAAGGCAACGAGGTGAAGTACATCTTCGTCTTGTTGTGTATTCCCTTATTGCTGTTTCTTGGTGTCATCGGCATCGCCGCCATCATTCTCTGGTACGTTTTGCTTTCGGCATTGACGCATAAGAAACAATAGAGGTACACACATATATGGGATTACTGGCTTTCCTCCTGAAGTTCATACTTATCATCTTTCTCATAGGACTGGTAGCTGTGCTTGTCACAGCTTATAAGGGCATTCGTCTCTTCAGGAAGATGACCGGTCAAGGAGGCTTCGGACCGAGACAACAACAGAAGAGCAATACTTACCGTTCTACCCAAACCCATGAGGGTGTCACCATCGAAGATCGTCGTTCTCCCGACGAGGTCAACAAGAAGATTTTCGCTCCTGGTGAAGGCGAGTATGTGGACTACACGGAGAGCTGAGTCTCTCCTGAGAAAATCAATAACATCATCATTTATGAAAAAACTGAGATTCTTTACACTGGCTGCCATCCTCTGCTGTTGCACATTGATGACAGCATGTAACAACAACGATCAGACAACAGCAAGCGACACAGAGGTGCTTGAGAAGTGGCAAGCCGGTGAGACCGTGAGCCAGGAGGTGATAGCAGCCTTTGGTGGCTTGGACAAATGTTTTGCTGCCGAACCTATACCCGATGGCGTATGGCAGCGTATGCAGGGCAAGACCTATAAAGAGAACCCATATATCAAGCGCGATGACCTGCGCCATATCCGTGCCCTCCACTGGGATTACGATGAGAAGATTCACGTAGGAGAGATGATCTGCAACAAACAGATTGCCGACTGTGTAGTACGCATCCTGCGCCAACTATATGATGCGAAGTACCCCATCCAGCGAATGCTGCTGCCAGATGTCTATGATGCTGATGACGAGACACAGATGCGCCACAACAACACATCGTGCTTCTGCTATCGTGCCATCGCCGGTTCTACAAAGCTCTCCAAGCATGCCCGCGGACTGGCCGTTGACATCAACACCCTCTACAACCCCTACTACAAGGACCGTACCGATGGCACACGCTTCATACAGCCCGCCACGGCAGCCGAGTATTGCGACCGCACAAAGTCATTCCCCTATAAGATAGACCACAACGACCTGTGTTTCCGACTCTTCAGCCTGGCCGGCTTCGAATGGGGCGGCGACTGGACCACGTGCAAGGACTTCCAACACTTTGAATATATCGAGTAAGCGGAAGCATATTTCAGAGCAAGACAGAAAGAAAAGACATAAAAAAATGAAAAGGACAAAGTTATGGATTTTGGCCACTATCCTTATTGTAGTGTGCGGTGCATGTGTCGTCACCTGCTGCAATAGCGATGAAGCAGAAAACGTCGTGGTCAACCCTACCGACGACACCAGCCAGTTTGCAAACCTCACCGACATAGTGCCCGATGCCATCATGGAAATACGATACTATGGTACCTATAACTTCGTAGGCACACGCATCGATGGCTATGAAGAACCTACCGCATTGCTCACAAAACAGGCAGCCCAGGCGCTGAAGGCCGTGAGCGACGATGTCATGGCACAGGGCTATCGCCTGAAAATCTACGACGCCTACCGTCCACAGAAAGGTGTCGATCACTTCGTACGATGGGCTGAAGACCTCAGCGATACAAAGATGAAGCCCTACTTCTATCCCGACCTCGACAAGAGCGTGCTCTTCGAACAGGAATATATCTACGAGAAGAGTGGACATACACGCGGCAGCACCGTCGACCTTACCCTCTTCGACATGAACACTGAGAAGGAACTCGACATGGGCGGCACTTTCGACTGGTTCGGTCCGGAGAGCCACCCCGACTTCTGCGGCAACCCTGAGACAGGCGAGTACACGGGCGACAACAGCAAGTCACCTACCGGGCGTAGCATCACCCCCGAGCAGTTTGAGCATCGCATGATTCTGCGCCGTGCCATGCTGGCCCACGGTTTCAAAGCACTCGACTCGGAGTGGTGGCACTTCACATTGAAGGACGAGCCCTTCCCAGACACTTATTTCACCTTCCCTGTGAAACAGATTCAACGATAACAGAAAAAACAAATAAAAACTCTTTAAATGAAAACAAGCATTTATCGACTCATTATTGGAGCCATGGTACTGGTGGGGCTAAGCGCTTGTTCAGACAATAGACAAAGCACCAAGGAGGTCCACTCGGAAGCCGATTTGAGCGGACTCACCATTTCCACTTCCAATGGCAGCTATTACCAGAAGAAATACGAGAAAAGAAAAGACCTTCAACTGTTTACCACCAATACCGATGCTGATGCTATACAGGCAGTACGTCAAGGAACTGCCGATGTCTATGTGGGCGACGAGGTGATTATGACCGCTGAAGACCAGAGACGACTGGGCATGAAAAAGGCATTCATCGGAGAAGAGTGCTTCGACGTGGCATTCGCCGTCAGAAAAGGTAATCAGGAATTGTTAAACCAACTCAATGAGTTCATTGCCACGGCACCTACCCAGGACATTATCAACCACTGGATTAAAGGTACTGAGGCACCGAAAGAGCCAGCCTTTACCATTAACCCTAATGCACAGCCACTACGATGCATCTGTAGCACCAACATGTCGCCCATCAGCTATGTCGGCGACGGTGGAGAATGGATGGGTATGGATCCCGACATCCTGCGACGCTTTGCCCACTCTGTAGGCAGACCATTCGAGATGACATATCAGGATCTGGGATCTGCTATCATCGCCCTTCAGACTGGGCAGGCTGATGTCATCTCTGCTTGTCTCTTTATCACGGAGGAGCGTAAGAAGGCCGTAGACTTTACTGATCCTTACTATCTGTGTCACCCTGGCTACTTCGTGGTCAACAATGACAGCGACGGTGGCATGGGATTCGTAGAGCGACTGAAGTTGAATATCATTACCGAAAACCGATGGAAACTCATTACCGACGGTCTGTTGGAAACCATAAAGATCACCTTCTTCGCCATTCTACTCGGCACTATTCTGGGCATCGGCATCTGTGCCTGCAAGCGCAGTAAACGCAAATGGCTGCGCGCAATGGCCAGCCTCTATGGCGACTTCATCAACGGTATACCGACACTGGTACTGCTGCTGATCATGTTCTACGTGGTCTTCGCAAGCCTCAACCCGAACCCCTCCCTCGTGGCCATCATTACCTTTGCCTGCTGTTTCGCATCCTCAGCCGGAAGTATCTTCGACACTGCCATCTCATCAGTGCCCATCGGACAGACGGAGGCTGGTCTCAGCTTGGGTTTCACACCTTTTAAAACCTTCACAGGCATCGTCTTTCCTCAGGCATTACAAAAGGGATTACCACTGTACATCGGAAATTGTGTGTCGCTATTGAAAGATACCTCTATCGTGGGTTATATCGCCATTCAAGACCTGACGCGTGCCAGCGACCTGATACGCACGCGCACCTTCGATGCCTTGATACCACTACTCATCGTTACTATTTTCTATTTCTTACTGGCTTGGATTATCCGACGCCTTCTTAATTTACTCCTCTTGAAGAAAAAATTATGATTGAGATAAAACACCTTACCAAGACCTTTCAGAATCCTGACGGCACATCGCTCACCGTTCTGAAAGACGTGAACTGCAAGATAGAAAAGGGCGAGATTATTAGTATTATCGGTCCTTCGGGAACCGGTAAGAGCACGCTTCTCAGAGCACTCAACATGTTAGAGCCGCCTACAAGTGGTGAGATATGGGTGGATGGAGAGAATATCATGGAGAAGGGCTATCCGCTGGATAAGCTCCGCCAGAAGATGGGCATGGTGTTCCAGAGTTTCAACCTCTTTGAACATAAGACGGTGCTTGAGAATATTATCTATGCCCCCATGAAGCTACGCCACACACCGTTGGAACAGGCTAAGGAGGAAGCTATGGAACTGCTAAAGAAAGTGGGCATGGCTCAAAAGGCGGATGTATACCCATCATCGCTGTCGGGCGGACAGAAACAGCGCATAGCCATTGCCCGTTCGCTGGCCATGCATCCAGAAGTAATACTCTTCGACGAGCCAACATCGGCACTCGACCCCACGATGGTGGGCGAGGTGCTGAGCGTCATCCGCCAACTGGCAAAAGAAGGGCTCACCATGCTCATCGTCACCCATGAGATGCGCTTTGCACACGACGTGAGCACCCGCATCTTCTTTATGAACGAAGGTCTTATCTACGAGGACGGCACACCGGAACAGATCTACGAGCATCCTGTGCGCAGCGCTACCAAGGCATTCGTAAACCGAATACAGAAACTAGTCTACGAGATTGACTCCGACAACTTCGATTTCCTGCAGATTCATACGGGCATCAACCGCTTCTGCATCAAATACAATATCTCCGACAAGGCTGATACGGCCTATGACTTGGTGAAAGCCATGCTCTTTGAACATATGCGCAACATACGTCCGCTGACGCTCCGACTGACGCATACGGAACTATCGGGCATCACAGCACTCGACTTCATGGAGGAGAGACGCAGCGAGTCGCCACTGACGGAAACCGCACGCAACCAGATCCGCCCCATGGTAAAAGAGATTATTGAGGAGACCACCAGCAGGGGATTCCGCGTAAAACTAATTATATAAAACAACAATAACAATGAAAAAGTTTTTCACTTGGGTGATTGCCGCCACCCTCACCATCAGCGGCATGGGTATATTCGCTTCTTGCGACAGCAAAGACAACAACGACACTGAGAAGGTGAATACACCGGAAGCAGTACCTACGAAAGTAGAGTCTACCGAACTGGTACGCACCAGCCAGAGCTGGGACGGTGTGGAACTGCCCGACTACCTTGAGGGTCGTCCGGAACTGGTGGCTGTGAAATATGTGTTTCCTGCCGGTCAGAAACTGGGATGGCATCACCATCCCGTGATGAACTACGGCATCCTGGTACAGGGCGAACTGACCATCATCGGACAGGACGGACAAGAGAAAGTGGTCCATGAAGGAGAGACTGTAGTAGAAATGGTGAACACCATCCATCACGGCGAGAACCGCGGCAAGAAGCCCGTCATCCTCTATATGTTCTATCTCTCTCAGAAGGATATGCCGCTAGCTGTGCAGCATCCAGAGATTCCGCTGGAATAAGGGGAAAGGGGAAAAAGGTAAAAAGATTATATGAACGAAGAAGTAGAGAGAATCAATCTGGATGATTATTTCCAGACAGGTGAGGGTGGAACAGCGCTCACCTATAACCATAAGAACGGCAAGACACTGGCGAAGCTCTTCCTGCCCAGTCTGGCAGCCGACACAGCAGCACGCGAGTTTCGCATCAACCGTGTGGTTTACGATCTCGGACTGCCTACGCCAGAACCTATCCGTCTGATTACCGACGGCACCCGCTTCGGAGCGGAATATGAGCTGATTAGTCCTAAACGCTCCTTCTGCCGCATCATCTCACAAGAGCCGGAACAGTTGGAGCCACTCTCAAAGCGCTTCGCCAAACTGGCTCATCAGATTCACCAGACGGCTGCTGACATGAAACGACTGCCCGACATGAAAGACCTGGTGAGAACGTGGATAGACCGCTATGAGAATCTGCCCGACACTTACAAGAAGCGTATGTACCAATTCATGGAAACCGTGCCTTCGCAGCCTACTTGTCTGCATGGCGACCTGCACATCGGCAACATCATCACCGACGGACAGCGCGACCTGTGGATCGACGTGGGCGACTTCGCCTACGGCGTGCCGGAATGGGATCTTGGCATGATGTACTTCTCAGCCAACTTCATGTCGGCTGAACGATGCGACAACATCTTCCACCTGACGCCTGACACCATGAAGGAGCACTGGAAAGTCTTTGCGCAGGCATATTATGGCACCGACAACCAGCAGGTAATAACGGCTGAAGTGCGCAAGCTCTATCCCTACATCGCCACCAAGACGGCGTTTCTTATCAGTAAACTGGGCGACGGGAAGGGACCGTTCTCCGAGAAGTTCGAACAGACGCTGAATATCTTCCTACCAGAATAATGCGAAAAAACTTATCGCTAACAGCAAATAATTATTATAATAGGTATATGAACAAGAACGAGATATTTGTAATTACCATCAACCGTGAACTGGGCAGTGGCGGTCGCACCGTAGGTCGCAAACTGTCAGAGAAGCTGGGAGTGAAGTACTACGACAAAGCCCTCATCAACGGTCTGACCAAAGAGTTTGGTCTCACGGTGGACGAGATAGAGAAGGTGAAGGCTCAGAAGAAGTCGTGGTGGAATGAGTTCAACAACTACTACAAGAAGCTCAACACCACTACCCTACCCATGGAGGCCGAGACCGTGCTGACCACCGAGTCGATGATGCAGACAGAGAAGCATATCCTAGAGGATCTGGCTGCTGAGGAGTCGTGCGTAGTGGCTGGCAGAAGCGGATTTCTTGTGTTTCGTGAGCATCCCAACCACTTGAGCATCTTCATACAAGCCTCCATGGAGAAACGCATAGAGCGCGTCATGAGAAAGCAACAGCTGAGCCGTGAGGAGGCTATCGCTGCCATTGAGAAGGTGGACAAGGGGCGCGATACATACATCAAGAAATACGCCAAGGTGTTCCCCGGCGATGTGCCTGCCGGCGAACCCTCACGTTATGATACGCGCAACTACGACCTCGTCATCTCGATGGATACGCTCACCGAGGATGATGCCGTGAATATCATCATGAGATACATCGGATATGAAGAATAAGAATGTCGCAAGCGCAATACTGTTTGCCGCGATGTTTTTCTCAGCCGAGGTAGCCCATTCACAGCGTGCCATTGCCTTTGAGGGTATTGAGAATGCACGCGACATGGGAACGCTCGTCATGCAAGATGGGCGCACGGTACGCTCGGGCGTGCTTCTTCGCAGCGGTTGTCTGGTTAAGGCCACCGATGCCGACGTGACTTTGCTGAAAGAGCGCTATGGCTTGACCGATGTCTTCGACTTCCGCTATGAAGGTGAGGCCGAGGCTGCTCCCGACCGCGTGATCGATGGTGTGAGCTATAGTCATCTCTCTACCCTTCCGAAGCGCATCATTGCCGGTCTCTCTGCCGGTGAGCAGAACGACACGGCCAAGGTAGACACGAAGGATACGATGGCACTGCTGCTGAAGTATGCCGGGAATCCCAAGGCGCAGGAGATGGCGCGTGAGATGTATCCGGCCATCATCACCAATATGTTGTCGCAGCACTACTACGGCGACTTCCTGCGGGGCGTTCTGAACGCCAAGGGCGGCGTGCTCTGGCATTGTTCACAAGGCAAAGACCGTGCCGGATGGGGCTCGGCCTTCGTATTAGCTGCCCTGGGTGCCAGTCGCGAGGTCATCGTGGCCGATTTCGACCTATCTAATCAGAGTTATGCCCGTCACGTGGAGGCGCTGTCGGCAAAGGTGCGTCAGAATGGTGGCGACGACGAGGCGGTGGCTTTCATCCAGGCCATTGTAGGCGTGAGCAAGGAGAATTTCGAGTCGACACTCGACCTCATCGACCGGGAGTATGGCTCATTGTCAGAATACATAGAAAACCAACTCGGTTTCTCGAAGGAGGAACAACAGCAGTTAAGGGCAAAATATCTAAACAGATAACTATGGACTACAAAGAGATTAACATCACAGAATGGAACCAGGTGGGGGAAGGGGGCATCGGAAAGACGTATGAACTGCGGAGCAACCCCGACATCCTGCTGAAGGTGAACAAAGGCGACATGAACAATGAGGCCACGGTAAACAGGGAGTTTGAACTCTCGCAGCATGTGCTGCAGTTGGGGCTCTCCACACCTCGCATGTTCGATTTGGTACGCATAGGCGAGGACTTCGGCTACACGTTCGAGTGTATCAAAGGCAAGAAATCGCTTTCGCGCATCTGTGCCGACAATCCCGAGCGCATTCCCGAGGCTGCTGCGATATTGGCTAAGGAAGGCAGAACATTGCACGCCACGCAGTGCGATACAGCGTTCTTCCCCAGCCACCGCGAGATTGTTATGAAGGCTATTGGCGCAGCTGGTTACATCAGCGAGGACGACAAGGCGAAGTTGCGTGCCTTCACGCAAAACATACCTGAGGAGACCACCTGTGTGCATGGCGATTTCCATTCGGGCAACCTGATAGTATCGGGCGAAGGAAAACCCTACTGGATTGACTTGGGATGGTTCAGCTACGGTTCGCCGTGGTTTGATCTAGGGCATCTGTTCCTGCTCTGCATGGTGTACTCACAGTTCGCCGGAACGCAAGAGATCTTCCACATGAGCCAAGAACAAATGCAGGCTTTCTGGGAGGCGTTTGCCACAGCCTATACAGGCCAAGCTGATCATGCCGACTTCGACACGAAGGCAGAGAAGTTTGCGGCACTCGATGTGATCTGTATTTCCTATCTACACCCGCGCCCCACGGCTGAAAAGATGTTCGCCTACGTGGTGCACGATATCGTAGAGAGACGATATTAAAAATAAAAGCCAGGTCGGAAATTTCCGATCTGGCTTTTTTTTTTGCAGCGGTCGCTGATTAGTTGTGCACCAAGGTGCCAATCTCCTCACCGTCCATCACCTTCTTCAGGTTGCCCACCACGTCCATATTGAACACATAGATGGGCAGGTTGTTGTCTTGGCACATGCAGATAGCAGTGAGGTCCATTACCTTCAGACCGCGTGCCAGCACCTCTTTATAGGTGATATCCTGGAACTTCGTAGCCGAAGGATCCTTCTCGGGGTCTGCGGTGTAGATGCCGTCCACACGAGTTCCCTTAAGCATCACGTCGGCCTCAATCTCGATACCACGCAGCGATGAGCCGGTATCTGTGGTGAAGTAAGGCGAACCGGTACCTGCGGAGAAGATGCAAACGTAGCCTTGTTCCATAGCCTCGATAGCCTTCCACTTCGTATAGAACTCACCGATAGGTTCCATGCGGATGGCCGTCAGCACCTTATTCTTCACACCGATAGCACCCAGAGCCGACGACAGCGCCAGCGAGTTGATGACCGTGGCGCACATACCCATCTGGTCGCCCTTCACACGGTCAAAACCCTTCTGCGAGCCGCTGAGTCCGCGGAAGATATTACCACCACCGATGACGATGCCAATCTGCACACCCATCTCAGCCACTTCCTTAATCTGGCGAGCATAGTCGCTCAAACGCTCGGGGTCGATGCCGTAACCCTGCTGTCCCATCAGGCTCTCACCTGAAAGCTTTAAAAGAATTCTTTTGAATCGCATAGTTTTTTATTTTATTGTTTCGATGATTCGTTATTTCGATGATGCCTGCAAAGTTACGAAAAGTCGAACGAAAAGCCAAATTTATCATGGAAAACATTTGGTTACCTAAGAAATAATGCTTACTTTTGCGCAACCGAAAAAGAAACACATGGCAAAGGCAGAATGGAAAATCATACATATAGATGAAACGGATTCTACCAACAGATGGTTGAAAGACAGATTGGCAACAGCGTCAGTAATGACGGATGAGGATCACCTTGTCATAATGACTGAATACCAGACTGCTGGACGTGGCTGTGGCACCAATACCTGGGAGTCAGAACGTGGTAAAAACCTCACCTTTTCCGTGCTGATTCGCCCTCAGGACATGCCTGCTTCACATCAGTTCCATATATCAATGGCAATGTCGCTGGCCATTTGTGAAGCTTTAGGAACAATAGTGGGCGACCTGAGCATCAAGTGGCCAAATGATATTTACTGGCGTGACAGCAAGATTGCGGGCATGCTGATAGAACATACGTTAGTGGGAACTTGTGTCAAAAACAGCATCATCGGGGTGGGACTAAACGTGAATCAACGTATTTTTCATAGCGATGCGCCCAATCCCGCGTCGCTATGGCAGATAAGGGGGCACGAGACCAACCGAAGCCAACTGCTGCATAGCATTCTTGATGCTTTTGAGCGATATCTGTTGCAAGACAACATTAGAGAGAAATATCTGATACAGCTTTATCGCCGACGGGGGTTCTATCCCTACTGCGATAAGAATGGTGCTTTCATGGCACGGATAATAACCGTAAAGCCTGACGGACAACTTTTGCTGTGCGACGAGGAAAACCACGAACGCTGTTATTTCTTCAAGGAAGTCCGCTTCATTTAGAAGAAAAAGGCCTCAAAATATCGAAGTCTCGAAAATTCGAAATATCGAAATATCGAAATATCGAAAAAAATAATAAAAAAGAAAAATGGAAATCTCAATCTTCAAATACTACTGGCTCGACACATGGGTGCTTGCAAATGTGATTCAACTGACCACCCAGGACTTTTGTTCACGCTTCTTGAACCAAAACAATGACCCCTGCGGAAGGCTTTTCGACCAGATGACGATGGCGGCACGATCCGTTCCGGCAAATATTGCCGAGGGCAGCTCCCGTCATTCCACCTCAAGGGAAACGGAGATGAAACTAATTGACGTGGCGCGAGCCAGCCTCTCAGAATTGTCAAACGATTACCTCAACTGGATACTGCACTACGAAAGAGTACCTTGGTCAATCAAAGAATCGGCATACCAGGCAGTGAATAGCATCCAACTGGACCACCCCACTTATAAAGATGACGTGCTACACCTCAGCAGCAAGCATATCTTAGCCCAGAAGCATAAGTTTGACCAATGGCTCAACGCCGGCGACTCGCTGATAGCTGCCAACTGCCTCATCATCCTTTGCAACCGACTCATCATGATGCTGCGCCGACAAATAGAGCACTTGCTGGAAAGCTTCAAGGAAGAAGGTGGATTCACCGAAGGCCTCACCGCCAAGCGTCTGGCCTACCGGCAGCAGCAGAGCATCAAAGCCGATGCCCCCACCTGTCCACTTTGCGGGAAACCCATGATAAAACGCGTGGCCAAGAAAGGCATCAACTCAGGCAAAGAATTCTGGAGCTGCAGTGGCTATCCAGAATGCAACGGAACACTGAACATAAAATAAATTCGAAACATCGAAGCCTCGAAACATCGAAATATCGAAAAAAGAAGCCATGACCAAAGACGAGCAATACATGCAGCGGGCACTTGAGGAGGCACGCCAAGCCCTCAAGGAAGGTGAGATACCCATTGGAGCCGTAGTGGTGTGCAAGGACCGCATCATAGCCCGCGCCCACAACCTGACGGAGACCCTGACCGATGTGACGGCTCATGCCGAGATGCAAGCCATCACGATAGCAGCCAATGAACTGGGGGGAAAATACCTCACCGACTGCACACTCTACGTCACTGTGGAGCCCTGCACGATGTGTGCCGGCGCCCTCGGATGGGCACAGGTGCCTCGCATCGTCTATGGTGCACCCGACCCTAAGCGTGGTTTCCTGCTCTACGCTCCCCGCGCCCTTCACCCCAAGGCAGAATGCATAGGCGGCATCCTGGAAGAAGAATGCCGCACCCTGATGCAAGATTTCTTTCGAGAGAAGCGATAGATAAATAATAATGTGTATCGTTCTTTAGACCGGGACTAAGTCCCCATGAGCTGCCATATCCTTATCTTTCGTTAGCTTTTTTATCATTGTATATCCCTAAGTTCCCAAACAGATAAACAATAAAAAAAGATGCCCGCAAGCACTGGTGGCCTACGAGCATCTCGGATTAAAATACAAGTTTTTTATTCAGCCTCAGGATCAGCTGTGCTCTTGAAAGCATCGTTGTAGTCGGTCTCATACTGCGGGATGACCCATGTCCAGTTAGGATTGTTAGCAGCAATCGATACCGCAATTGGAGCTGCGGCATTACCACCAGCGTTCAAGCCCTTACGTACAATAGGTAAGTTCCAACGCTTGTAATCGTTAAATGCAGTACCCTCACCCCAAAGTTCCAACTCACGATAGTTGATGATTTCCTGGAACAGCTCGTTGCCAGTCTTTGAGCAAGTGTAACCGGGTGTACGGTTGGTGGTAGTATTCAACTCAACGAGTGATGCCTGTGCAGCAGTAGCATTGCCAAGGAAGTAGTTAGCCTCAGCCTCGATAAGTACCATCTCTGACGAGCGGATGAAAGGCAGATAACCGATACCCGGAGTGTCGAAGACATAGAACTTGGTATGTCCACCCAAGTAGTAATAACCGGGCTCATAGGGACGGGTCATGCTGCTTGCACCAATGGCATGACGTGCTACGATATAATCATCAACCTGCTGCCACAAGTCATCGTTAGAGAAGCCTAAGAGACCATAGGTCATATAATAAGGGTCAACGACAGTAGGATCACTCAGGTTAAAGAGCGAGAACTTATCAGGAGTAAGGAACAGTCCCTTACGGATATCATTATCAGGTATCTGATTCGTCAGTTCAATATTGATAGCACCAGCGCCATTAGCTGTATTTCCTGCATAATAGCCATTGCAAGCATACTGTGTGCCATAGCTCCAGTACCACATATTCTCCTGTGCATCGCCATAGCTACCGAAAATCCACTCGCTGGTGGGGTTGCAGAAGCCTGAATAGTAAGCAGTATTGTCCATCAAAGGATAACCGTCGCGAGCCAGTTTAGCCTGAGCCAAGGCAGTAGCATAGTCCTGACGATTAAGAGCAGCGCGCGCATAGACAGCATGAGCCACGTTCTCGTTGGCTATCCATACTTCACTCTGATCACGATCGATGCCACTCTCCTGGAACAAGGCAATAGCATCTTCACAATCTTTGTAGATCTGAGCATAGCAATCGCTCATAGACGAGAGTGCCTGACCGCCTGTAGACTCATCGATACGCAGCACAATACCATCGGCAGCGCCATTGTTACTATCCTGCCAACGTGGTGCGTAGTAGTGGAGCAACTTCTCGAAGGCGTAAGCGCGGAAGGTAAGAGCAGATGCCTTGTCAAACTTTACAAGTGCCTCGTCACCAGAAGCGCCATCGATATGAGCAATGATAGTATTTGCCTGACCAATGATGGTGTAATAATAGAACCAAGGATAAGCATCATACGATGTATTGTTACGCAGTGAATACTGCATGTTCATGATGGGTGCCCATCCCTGTGCATAGTAGTTATAGAAATAATCCTGTGACGGATAGTTCTCGTAAATAGTATATATGCGTCCTTCTCCGGCACATCCCTGTGACCAAGCGTACTGCTGGGTAGACATGGTCTTGGCAATACCGTTGAGTGCCATATAGCCATTCTCAGCTGTAGAAGTGGCAAGGTCGGCCGATACAGAATCGGAAGGACTTGTCTCGAGATAATCAGAATCGCAAGATACCATTGCAGGAGCTGCCATGAGTACTATGCCTGCAAACAGTTTATTGATATATCTTTTCATAATTCTTGTCTCCTATTTATTGATTAGAAATTAACTGAAAGTCCGAAGTTGAACACACGTGCAGTTACGTAGGTCTCATCATAACCTCCCAAGAAGCTATACTGCGGGTTCAATCCCTGACGGGCTGTGATAGTGAAGAGGTTTTCTACACCGGCATTAACTGTGACTCCGCTGATGACGCCACCCAAAGGCTGCAGCCAAGTCTTTGGCAGATTATAGCTCAGTGAGATGTTCTTGAACACCAGATAAGAAGCGCTGGTCAACCAACGGTCGCTGGTTGCATTGTTGTATGAACTGCGATCATAGTTCATCATTGGTGTGCCATTAGCATCGATGCGATTAGCAGATTCTGCAGTCATGCCTGCGGGTGCGCTCTGCCATGATTTGAGAGCATCCTTATGAATAGCCGAACCACTTGACATAGCGTTAGTCGACATGAGCGACTGGTAGATACCATCGTAGGTCTTACCGCCTAAGCTATAGGTCAGCAACATGTTAAGTGAAAGGTCTTTCCAAGTAAGGCTGGTATTGAAAGCACCATATACCGTAGGCAGTGCAGTGCTGTGGAAATCACGAAGGCCATAAGCAGTATCCTTAGTATAGTTAGTACCGCCATCATAGTATCCAGTAGCCACCTGGTTGCCGTTGGCATCGGTCTCATAGAGAGGAGTACCGCCAATGTTCACCAGTTCACCTGCTGCAACAGCATTATCCAGTTTTTCAGGATCCAGCGTATAGAGCGACTGACCTGTGAGCTGGTCTACACCTTCGAAGTGATAGGTATAGAAGTCGTAGAGCGAACGACCCTCAGTGTAGTTGTGCAAACCAGAAAGGATGTTGTCGCCATTAGGCAATTTGCGAATCTTGTTCTTCAGGAATGTAGCATCGATACCTGCTGTCCAACGCCAGTCTTTTGTCTTGAGAATCTCGCCATCGAGAGAGATTTCCCAACCATAGTTAGAAATCGTACCGATATTCTTGTCGATGGTCATGTTGTAATTATCCTCGTTATAAGAGAACGAACCAGCAGAGAGTGGCAGACGTACTGCAAAGAGCAGGTCTTTGTTGCGTTTGTCGAAATAGCCAATAGAGAAGTTCAGACGGTCAAACAAACGGCCTTCCAGTGCGACATCGAAGGTTTGTGATGTTTCCCACTTGATATCGGAAGCGGCCAACTGCGACTTCATCAGGGCACTGTTGCCACCATTCTTGTCAATGTAATAGAGTGCCTTGTATGCATAGTAGCTTACGCCAGCATCGTTACCAGTCTCACCGAATGATGCGCGCAGACGTAACTGGTCTACCCAGTTAACATCCTTCATGAACTGTTCCTTCTTGATGTTCCAGCTTGCACCTACAGAGTAGAAATTACCCCAACGGTTGTCCTTGGCGAAACGAGAGCTACCATCGCGACGGATAGAAGCATCGAAGAAATACTTCTGATCGTAGTTATAGCGCACACGTGCCAGATAAGACTCAGTGGTGTACTCATCATCCTGACCATACATATATGAATTGGTAAGGAAGTTGTTCTGTACGAACAGACCTGGGAAAGCCATACCAGTATTCATGCCATAGAAGCTCTTTGACTTATACGAATAGTTCTCGTGACCAGCCAACAGGTCTACATGGTGCAGATCGAAGTCGCGACCCCAGTTCAGCAGTTCCTGAGCAGTATAGGTAGAGTATTCATAAGCATAACTAGACAGACGACCATTATTGGTTGCGCCATCACCAATCTCGGGGTTGTTGTAGCGCGTACGGTTGTTTGTGCGATGAGCCATGTTACCCTTAACCGAAAGAACGATGTCGTAAGGCAGGTTTACATTCACATAGGCAGTAGCATCGATGACGTTACGGCGCTGTTCGTCCTTGTCATGACGCAATTCATAAGCTATGTTACGGTTGTCCAGATAATCCGAAGTGGTATCGAAGATGGGATTGCCTTCCAAGTCATATTGCAGCGAACCGTCAGCATTGTGCATGTAGACAGGATAAATCGGTGCCATGTAGCGAGCTACATAGAAAGGATTAGCATATGCATTAGAAGAAGCATTGGTATTAAAGTGCTGTTCAGAAACAGTACCCTGCAAGTTCAGTCCGGTAGTAATCCACTTATTGGGTGAATACTGCGAATTGATACGTGCGGTGTAGCGCTCATAGTCACTTCCAATCACATAACCCTTTTCCTTCAGGTAACCCAGAGAAGAGTAAACATTCACCTTGTCTGTTGTATAATTACCTGTGAGGACATATTCCTGACGCTGACCGGTACGCTCAATGTTGTCTTCCCAGTCAAGGTCATTATAGCCGGGCAATACATTGGCAATAAAATTACCTTCTGCATCGAAAACCTGGTCAGAGGCAGCATCGAAGATATTCTGCTTCATCACGTCAGTCACCAAGTGAGCGCCAGCATAAGCCTTAGCATCAGCCTCGCTCAAGCCCATACCCTCACTAGTAATGGCCCAGTTCTTCATTGCCTTCCAAGAGGTCTCCATGTAATCCTTCACACCCAGGCGGTCATACTCCTTGATACCACGATTGTAGAAACCGTGATTAATCTTCAGACCAATCTGTGATGTATTGGCTGAGCGACCATTCTTAGTTGTGATAATCACAACACCAGCAGAAGCGCGGTTACCATACAGAGCAGCAGAAGCAGCATCTTTCAGCACTGAGATACTCTGAATATCATCAGGATTCAGGTCGGCGATGTTACCACTGTAGATAATACCATCAAGCACATAGAGCGGGGTGTTAGAACCATTCAGTGAACCAATACCACGAATACGGATAGTCGGTTCAGAACCAGGCTCACCATAGGTATTGTTCACCTGCACGCCAGGAGCAGCACCTTCCAGAGCACCAGTTACCGAAGTACCAATACGCTGGTCAATGTCCTTAGCATCAATAGAGGCCACAGCACCTGTGATAGATTGCTTCTTAGCAGTACCATAGGCCACAACAACCACCTCATCGAGGGCATTGCGGTCACTGGTCAGCAGAATACGCATGTTAGGACGTGCGCTTACCTCCAGAGGTTCCATACCAACGTAGCTGATGCGCAACATGTTCTTTCCGGCGGGCATCGTCAGTGAGAACTTACCTGTAGCATCCGTTACTGTACCAACACTTGTTCCAGCAACCATTACAGTAGCACCGATAACGGGTTGTCCGTCATCCTGAGACACTACGGTACCATTGACTTTAGTCTGTGAAAATGCTGCTCCGATAAACAGGAAGAGCATTGCCACCAATGTCATGAGTCTTTTTTCCATAAATCTCTCTCGTTTTTTAATAAAATTGTTATATAATAAATAATAATGTATATCCTGCTTGTTCCACTGTACGTTAACATGTGTTCACGCATTGTTTTTTACATCACAGGTTCAGGGCTAAATACTTTTAACATAATTAGTACTGAATTGTTACAGAATGCAAAAGTAAGTGTTATTTTTTTAATTTGCAAATATTTTTATAAAAATCTTACAAAAAACCTCATAAAAATGATGGTTTTGCACAAAAAAACATATATTTCATGCATAATCATAAGTTTCGAGTGTGCCGTTTACACCGTTTTGATACTCCTACAAACAAAAAAAGGCGGTACCTCCGATAGAAGATGCCGCCTGATAGGGTTATAAAAAAATGTGAACTTATCTTACAATAATCTGTCCCACACGTCCAATCCTTACATCTCGTCTATCGAAAGGGCCTGTAAGGTAAAGTGATAATTACCAAAATCGGCCGATGGCAGATTAGATACCTTCCGCTCCAATTCTGGAAGACTGACTTTTCGGGGATTGCGTTTTATCTCAGCAACAACACCGGTATGGTTGAATTCGTTGAGGGCTACCATATCTATCTCGTTCTCACCCTTGCGATCCCACCAATTACCCACTATCGTAAAATGTCCTGATTCTATTGCCACCTGCTGGAAGTACTGTTCAAGGGTCCTGCCAGAGAATTGTTCATAGTGCTGGCCGATATTTTGTCGCAACAAAGACAACTGTCGACGTTCAACCAAGGACTGATAAGGCCATACAAACCGAAACCAGAACCGCAAGAATTGATCAGAAATCTCGTAAGCACTGGTCTTACTGTTTGGCTTTGACAGAACAGGCTTTAATCGCGAGATGACGCTGTAATTCTTCTCCAGGTTCTGCAGAAAGGTACCCATATCTTTTTGCACAGCCCCGTCAATATCAGAGCGACGGTTCAAACCAGAGGCTATCAACTGTAAAATGGAAAAATAAGTGGAGCCTTCATCACCAAACTCCTGAATCATCAAGTCGCGCCCTTCGGTGAGGAAATAAGAATCTTGACGGCAGAAGTAGTTAAGCATCTTTTCCTTCGAATAACAACCAGCATCCATCAGCAGTTCCACGTATTTTGCGACCCCTCCCGTAAGCATATAAAGGCAAAGCAAGTCCTCATTTTTATAATCAGGCTTGTGGTCACGAAGTATCTGCTTGAGCACATCTATTGTAAAAGGAAGAAGAGTGAACTTAGAAGTAGGACGCCCATAGAGGGGTTCACTCTCATCCTCGAAGATACGTTTCATCAACGAGCGGATACTGCCCATCGCTATAAGGTTGAGGTGTGAGTCGCGGTGATAGCGGTCCCAAAGATTCTGAATCTCACTAAAGATTGCCGGGTTCACTTTATTCAAATTCTGAAATTCATCAAATATAAGAGTAAAGCGACGTTGAAGGGATTCTTTCATCACCACCTCAAAGAAATCACGAAAACTGGTCAAACGGCCATAAACCCTAATACCCAATTGCTCTTCAACAGCTTGCTGGAACTTACCTGCAAGCACAGCCTCGCTGTCCCTCGAAACAAAGAGGTAAGCATACTGATGCCCTTCAAAGGCTTTTACGACCAACGATGTCTTACCAACGCGCCTACGTCCCATCAAGACCGTAAACATAGCGCTCTGCTGGGATTGCTGCTCATTTTCATGCAGAATTCTAATCTCTGCGTCTCGATCATAGAATTTCATCAATATAAACTACGATTTATATAAACAACCATTTACATTCTGATGCAAAGATAATCATTTTTCCCGAACCACCAAAACAAATCTGCGGAAATTTCCGCTTTCGCCTCCCGGAAATGAAAAGGGAGGACCTTTTGATGGGTCCTCCCGATTGAAATATCATTTACTATTAGGTTTTCTTTTCGCTCACTTACACATATTTTTTTTGCCGCCTTTCACCACGATGCCCTTGTAGTCGCGACCCACTGCCTGACCTGCCAGGTTGAAGGCAGGCGCAGAGGTAGAGCGCAGGTCGGTGACGGGTGCCTGTATGCCATCGGTACCTGTCTTATCAAAGGTCACTTTGATATCATCTACATAGGTGACTGAAGCACTTGATGTAGACAACACATTGATTTGAATCTGTGCACCAACTGGTATCAACTCGGTGGTTGACATGTTAGTCGTCTTATTCTTTGCCAAGTCTCCGCTATTGACCAGTTCCGTCCATTTCGTGCCATCAGTAGAATATTTCAAGGAAATTTTCACTTTCTGCGGACCATTCCACACATCGAATGACAATTGTCGTATAGGCTTTGCCAAAGGCATGGAGGTCAACTTTGACGAGCGCAACATCTTCACGCACTGCTTACCATTGCCCAATCCATCAGCCACCTCAGCGATAGTAGCCTTTTCCAATGTCCAGTTGCAGAATACGCCTTTCTGGTCTGTAGCATCAGCAGTAGTCAGCGTAGCAGACTCAAAGTCCTCTATGGCTGTTTCAAAGACACTCTTACCGGCAGTGAAGGTAATCATTCCTTCAGCCGTTTCCGTAATCTCATAAAGATCAACGACAGCCTCCTTGCCTGCCCATGACTTCAGCGCCGGTGTGGTCTCAGCAGTTAAGTCAACGACATTACCGGTACCTGGGAAGGGGGTATAACCTGTATCAATACTCTTAGTTGGTACTGCTTTGAGCAGCTCAAGATACACGTGATTGGGATTGCTGTTCACCTTGTTATTCTTCCACACGCTGGAATTTGTGGTTTCTGCTCGCCATGCCAGCAAACCATGACCTGGAAGAAAACTATCCCATCCCTGTTTCTGACGATTCTCAATATAGAAATCATCATTGGTGGTACCTGTCTTGATGAGATATGCCTTATTGCCTGTGCCGAAAGCAGGTAACTGGTATTCGCCTGCCACATCAAGCACCTCTGGTTCACAGAAGCCAAGCACATGACGTTCGAAAGCGCTATAGCCAGCGGGAGTCAAACCAAAATTATAATCAGCTCCAGACGCCATCACATCCCATCCACTGGGTGTTTCGGCCTCACCATTCTCCTCATAGTCGGTATCGTAGTGGTCGGCTAAGCCCAGCACATGACTGAACTCATGACACATGGTACCAATACCATCCAGGAAAGCATGTTGACTGGCCATACCCTCATAGTCCTGTATCTCTACGCTACATGCATAGCGGCCAAAATACTTATTATCATAATTCATGCCGTAAGTCTTGGCCCAATAGCCAGTGAAATCATTGGCATGCGGCCACATGTACTTATAGCTATTACCCTGCACATAACTGCCATAGCCGGCAAAGATAAAATAGACCATGTCAATAGTACCGTCGCTATTGAGATCGTATTTCGTGAAGTCTACAATCTCATTGGCCTTGTTCAGTGAGGCCTTCAGCAAATTGATTAAACGGGAATTAAAGCCCGAATCATCCTGACCAGACTCTGTTTTGGGCTTAGGGTATTCGCACGAATAGTCAATCGTTACCGGGCCTACCACATCAAATGTAGGGTCAAACATTCCCAAAGAGTTATCGTTAAAATAATCACGCACACTACCTGTCACATCAACGGGGTAATATTGGTGTGACGTGTCAACGAGATGACGTTCATTAGTCAAGCGCTGATAGAAAGCCTGCGGATTGTTCATACTGAACTGGCGGTCGTTCCACTCCACCAGCACTACCAGTCCTTTGAAGTTGCTATAGTCTATACGGCTCCAGATACTGGCGACACGGCGATTGTCACCCTTCAGCGACTCATAGTTGTCGGCATAGAGCTGACTGGCCATCGCCTTGCGTTGCAGAGTAGCCTCGGTCATATCAGCATGGACATTCTTCTGTATGAACGACAGGAAGGCCTGTTCGTCGGCATATCGCAACTCGGGATTCTTAGCAATGAAAGGTGTTGCCTTCAGCATGCCGTCCTCTTTCTCAGCATAGCGATAGAAGCCATCATCGCCTTTAACTACTGTAAACCCATCTACAGTGGTCATAAAACTGAGAAACTCATCGCCCTTCATCAGCAGCGTGACAGTGGTTCCGTCGGGCTGAATGACGTCAACAGGTTTTGAATAACCGGGGCGTGCCCATGTCGTTGCCGTTGCCAGCAACAGCATCATCAGTATCAGTTGTATTCTCTTCATATTGTCTTAATTAGCATTTTTAGTGACAAACAGGCTGCAAAGATACGAATATTTTTTGAATAATCCAAGCAGACACAAGATTATTTCACAAAAACGGCAAACAGACAAAAGCGCAAAAAAGGGAAGACCTTGCCGGTCCTCCCTTTGCATTTATTCTTGTTTATGAGAACAGGAATGAAAACTTACTTTACAATAAACTTCTTGCCATCGCGGATGAGCAGACCCTTGGTAGCAGCACGGTTCACCTGCTGACCCATGAGGTTGTAGGTCTTGGTGTTCTTGATAAGATCCTCACGTGTCATAGTGGTTTCACTGATACCAGCTGCGAAAGCACCTTCATTCAAAACAAAAGTATTTCCCCTATAGAAACTAATACCATAATAGTAACCTTGATAGTCGCCCGTACCACCATTCTCGCTATGAGTATAAATGCCAGGAATAGTGATGGTATTGCCCGACAGAGTACCCATGATATATGGATCATCAGTAGAGACGATACGGTCTTCTTCGTTTATAATCCATGCATAAGCCAGAATTTTTCCAGCATCCCAGTGATATCCATCGGCCTGTTTAATCACTATGTCAGCAACGGGAAAACCAGCAGCAATCTTAACGCTCCGGTCATCACCAATTTCCATTGTCAATTTAGTGTTCAACCAACCATAAACAGACACCTGGGTTTCAAAATCTTCAATAAACACATCTGAATTATAGTCAGTACGAACACCTTCGCTTGAAGTATACCAAGAGCCCTTACCATTGGCTTCATATACTACAGGTTCCCATACGAAAGCGCCCCAGCCAAGTCCTTTGCCGGTGGTTCTGTCGGTATAGTAAAGACCCCAACCGTCGGCTGTACTATAAAACACCCCATCGCCATCACCTTCGAAAGAAAGGAGGTCGATATTTTCAATCTTTTCACCGGTTTCATCCAGATCAATATTGTACATGTAAATGTCATAGTGATACTCAGCACCTGATGTTGAGCTTACACCATCAGCTTTCAGACTAATCTGCTCGGGGAAGATAATAGAAGCACCATTATCGTCTTCCTCGTAGATACCATAGTATGGCTCTGAAATACGGTAGCCACCAAAGTTGCGTTTCAGGCAGATATTACATTTCACGTCGGTAGTGTTGCCAAGTGTATCAATAGGTACTTTTACCGTTGCATCTGCTTTGTAAATGGTATCGGCCAAACAATTTTTATACTCAGGAACATCCTCTCCTGCATACGTATTAATGAACAATCCAAAGATATCGGAATCGTCAGTTTCAGCCCTCTTTACAATTTTAGCTTTGCCATTCACGGCAGAAATAGAAGTAGCATTCACTGGAGCAAGAGTTTCAATAGTCTTGACATTCTGTTCCACATTGAACTTACTGAGATTCAGGTTGACATTCTTCAACCGTGTACTCTGTGCGCTGGCAGACATGGCTACCAATACCACTGCAAATGAAAGTAGAATTTTCTTCATAATGCGATGTTTTTAATAATTAATAATATGTATTTGTCTAATAGTTAAATGGATAGTAAACTACCGTATCAACAAGTTTAATCACATTGGTAGGATCATCCTTGTCTGTCAACAGTAGATAAGAGGGGGAACGCTGGTTATCGGTTGAGATAACAAAGGTATGTCCACGACCTCCAGTGAAAGGACGTAATGCATCGTCGAGTCCCCAACGCTTATGATTCTTCTTGGCAGCAGTCGACTCATCCGTGCTCCATGTAAGAGTCACCTCTGTTTGGTCTTCATTTGGCACAAACTTCAGACCTTCATAGATGGCATTATTGTCTATATTCATAAACAGGGCAAAACGATTACCGTCGCTGCCTATATACGCATAACTTACTTCTATCTTATCATCACGATTCTTAAAAGTGGTGCGGAATGTATCCCAGCAAGACTGTCCATAGGTACCTAAATTAGAATAAGTGATAAACCAAGCATCTTCGGTAAGCTGTTCTACCAATGTGCGCAGGTAAGGATAGAGCCACATCTTATCGTTGTTTGAAAGATAGAAACGATCTTGCGACTCACCTTTTAATATTCCATCAATCTTTACACCCTTTACTTCATAGGTACGATAGAAATGATAGCCGTCTTTCTTGCTGACAAATGGTGCATCAACCGTCTGTAGCTGACCAATACTGTCACGCCACTGGAAGTGTAAGGTATGGTATCGCTTTTCAGCCACCACCTGATCATTATAGTCATCGCCCGACAGAGTATAGTTCTTAGAGTCGATGAACAACTGAGTTTCAGCTGCATCGATAATGAGGTCTTCCCATTCCACATCAGTGGGGATTGGTGTCATCACGATGCGATTAGCATGTTTCTTGCCTCGCATTATGATCGAGTCTGCTGAAGCAGAAATAATACGGAACTCAAAGTCACCCTCAAAACCGGTATCTTTATAACCGTAATCAGGGTTGTTAGGCATAGAGAAATAATGGAACACGTCATTATACTCGTCGGCAGAGAGTACAACGCCCATAGACTGCTCAAGCTTATAGTGTGAACGAGCCTTGATGCACTTGCCATCCGCACCGATACCGGCATTATGATAATCACCTGCCCGCTCGCTGGCTATAGTCACGCTATCCCCCTTGAACTGTAGCAGCACGTTGTATCCGCCATAGGTCAGGTCGCCATAGAAGTCCATATGCCAACCATTCTCAGCACCTTCCAACAAGGTCTTTACACGCTCAATCTCTTCCGTTGAACGTTCTGTTGCGGTCTTTCCAAAAACATCCTCCTGATCTGGTGTGCAAGAGACAACGGCCAAACTGCCACAAAGAACTGCGAAAAAACACTTTATCTGATTCATATTGTATGCAAAATATTACTAATTCAAGTTTCTCAAGTCAAGCGTCAACACTTCTGCCGAACGACGTAGGATGACCGAACGTAGCTTATCAATATCAAGATGCCAGCTATTGAGGAAATAGTTACGCAGGATCTGTAACTTCTGATTGATAATAGCAGCGCCCTCATCACCAGCATTATCGATAATCATCTGCCATGCTTCAGGCTTCATAGTAACATAGGTGGCGTAGATCTCTGCGAAATCCTCGTTGTACTCACCACTCGCATATCCTGTAACAAAGCCTTCAGATGCTGCATCCATATCTTTAACATTCACCCAATCAGTAGCATGATATGCAGCCGCACTGATGGCACGGAACTCTGTGCTATACTCTTTCTTCTGTGTCATGATATGACAAAACTCGTGGTGCATAGTGTGGAAGAACCAATGATTCATGTCGAATACTGAAGTGCTCCACTTATCAGTAGAATAAGGATTATCGACATTGATATAGGGATGATCGATATCCATACTGTTAACTCCATAGAGCATGACTTTGATACCTCCTTCGGCTGTACCCATCACGATACCACCGCTCTCTCCGCTTTCATTCTGCTGGTACTTATATGACCCCGTCAGTTGGATGATACGCGGAGCATAGGTCTTCAGGAAGTCAGGCCCCATCACTTCAGAATAGGCATCCAGCCACATTTGCTTAACAAGTATAGCCAAAGCTTTTGACTTGTCGATATCAGCCGGTATGACATTATAGTAGCGATCTGATTCGTTATCGACATAGCGATAGATCAATTTAATATTATAAGTATCGAGATAGTTGGTCTTCAACCACCTATCAAACTCCGATCCCTGCTGAGAATTCTCAAGGTCGGCTTTGAAGATGCTATCACCATTGATCTCATCATTACTGCATGAGCTAAGCGCCAATGCAGAAGCGACCATCAGGAAAAAAACTATATTCTTTAGTTTCATACTATTTCTATTATTTATCTGATAAGACTTATACTAAATACCGGTCAGTTTCGCGGATTAGGCTCCAAACCGGCAGCAATAACATCGGCAGGCAACTGGACGGCATCACGCAGATCGCCTGGGGTATGCACCGCTGGGTCCTCACCACGCAGTTTATGAATATATTCAATACCATAACGTTTCAAATCGGCAAAGCGCAGGCCTTGGAAAAGAGTTTCAATGCGGCGCATATGAAGAATAAACTGGATGAGATTCTCTTGAACGCCAGGCTCAACAACGAAGCCCTGCGGACAGATTTTCTTGCGGATACTAATATCACCGACAGTACTCCAATAGACCAATGAGGTGTCAATACCCTCAATGAATGAGTTAACGCTCTCTACTGTCATCACTGGTCTTACAGCGCTACCCTCAGTTTCCTTACAGTGGGTGGTTATCCAATAGTTGATGTCGTCGACAGCTTTTTCATAAGTAGTTTTTCCCTTCAAGGCATAAGCCTCAGCGCGGCAGAGAAGGGTCTCATCTGTAGTGAAGACGGGTTCTACACCGTGATGATAGCCGATACCTGCCACACGGTCAGTGTATTCAAAGAAGGGGTCGAATTTCGGAAATGCCACACAGAGGTTAGAACCATACATTTTCTTGGCATAATAAAGAGTGTTATCCGAGGAACCGCGACCCCAAGGCATCTCTGCCCAATAGGTCTCATAGGTAACTACGGTCTGGTTATGGCCATAACGTCCACCACCGCCACCATAAGCCAAGTAATATGGTGCCATACTATATGGTGTTGTCAGCAGCAAATTAGCAGGTTCACTTGACGAGATATATAGATTGGAGATATCACGGCGTCCTAACTCTTCATACTGCTGATAGTTGCGCAGGCAAGAGGTCGGATCGCCTGTACCAAGAACCTGATTGGCATAGTCAATAACCTTGTCATAATTCAAATAATACAGATTGAAGCGTGCTGCGAAAGCATAGGCAGCCTGACGGTTGAAATGGAACTTAGGTGTACTACCATATATTTCATCATCAATATTGGGGAGTGCCTCTTCGATGTCTTTGTCAATAGCTTCATAAAGTTCACGAAGTGTTCCTCTTTCATATTTGGCATTAAGATTCTCTTCGGGATGAAGAGGATAAGGCAGACCGAGATATTCATCGGCCTTTTCAGGATTCCACTCCATACAGAAGATCTGTGCCAGCATAAACATACCATAAGCACGGCAGAGCTTAGCCTCAGCTACTTGAGCAGGGGCTTTATCCATTGCGCCCATTTCTTGTAAGGCATTCAGCGACTCATTAGCGGTGGCAACAGCCTCATAATAACGATTCCAAATATAATAAGGTGAATCATTACCCTGGTCTGTAACATCCTTGAAACGATAAAGTTCATCGCAAAGAATTGCTGCAGAGTATTGATTGCCATAGTCCAAAACATTGTCTGACAACATTTCCAGCACCAAACTTGCAGAACCTTGTGGATAAGCAGAGGTATTCAGCTTTGTAGCTTTCTCTATTGTGTTCACATCGGCACGGTCGTCAGGCAGTTTATCCAGATATTCATTGCAAGATGAAAATGCCAGAATGCCCAGACCCATTGCAAAAAATTGATATATCTTATTCTTCATATTCATTTCGTATTAAAGCGGTAGCATTTTTTACTTTTTCACTTATCAGATTCCCATGCGCAACGTAAATGTTAACTGACGCTGCATAGGCAGAGCGGTACCACCGGCATTCACGAACTCAGGATCTTGTCCATTGAGTTTCTTGTCGCTGTAGATAAGGAACAGGTTGGTTGCCTGCAATTTCATGTTCAGATTGCTCAGACGCAGAGCACGAGCCCAGCGCTGGGGGAAATCATAGCTTACCGATATTTCCTTCATACGAATGAAGTCACCCTTAGCAATACGCTCGTGAGAGTAGTTATAAGCATTGTATGCACGACTGAGATAACTATCTGACTGAATTTGACGCAGGTCTGCAATAGCAGGAACATTGGTTTTTGTTTCGTCACCTGCCACTACCCAACGGTTGTTGAATTCCTTTGGCATAGCCGACATATCTGTATATGAGGCAGCGAAGGCAGGATCAAGTCGTACCACATTTCCAAATGAATAGGTAACAAAGAGATTCAAGTGGAGACTGTTCCAGAAGGTAAACATATTACCGAAAGAACCAGTAACCGTAGGATCAGAAGGTCCCTCGTAAATCAAATAGTCTGTAGTATATGACTGAAAGTTGATATCACTTGTTGTCAGTTCCCCCTTCTCATTGATAAAGGTAGGCAAGCCCTGACTATTCAGTCCCTTGAAATCAACACTAAACAACGAGCGATAAGGATAGCCCTCTGTAGTAAATCCGCTACCAGTGAGCAAATCAATCACGCGGTTACGGGCTTCCAACTTGGTTACCTCACAGTGAGTATGTGAGAAAATAAGGTCGGTAGTCCACTTGAAATTAGGCTTATCTATGTTACGGGTAGTGAGTGTGAATTCCTCACCATGCGACTTCATCTCAGCTACGTTAGCATAGTTGACAATCGACCCACCCACACCAGTTGTACGCTTCGGACCAATCAGGTCAAAATTCGTACGAGTGTACCAGTCGAACTGGAAGTTGATACGGTTGTTAAGGAAGCCTAAGTCAACACCGAGGTTCAACTCGTGCTTCTTCTCGTAAGTCAAGTCGGGGTTGCCAAATTGAGAAATCTGCAAAGCAGTTTCCTTATCCTGTGTGAACGGACGCCAAGGTGTGTTACTCTCAATGATTACCATTGCATTGGTAATTGCGGGCTTATCACCAGTCAGTGAATAACTAGCACGCAGGGTAGCGTGAGTCAGTTTATCCTTAAACACATCAGCAAACCATGTCTCTTCATGAGCGTTCCATGCACCTGACAAGTTCCAAGTGGGCAACCAACGTGCTTTCGTAGAACGCCCCATTCGGTTAGATCCCTCATAATGGATAGTTCCATTGAAAGAATAACGGCCCATATACGAGTAGTTGGCATTCACGAAGAACTTTGCACTACGAGTGTAGTTATTTCCTACGGAATAATAGATAGAGTTATCTTCACTGGCCTGCTTGAAATAACGGTAATCATAGTTACCAAGCATACCATTATCATACTGCATGCCAACTCCGTTGAACGAGCTGGCCACACGGTCTGTGTTATCCACCTCGACAGCACCCAACAAGTTGACAATATGCTTATCGTTGAACACATCGTTATAGTTGGCTGACAGACGCACGTCCCAATAGTTCATCTTATTCTTAGCTTCACGATAGAAGCCACCTTCAGGTAATACGCTGATAGGCAGCGAGTTCACTACGTCAGGGTCAGTGTAGAGCCAAGGGTTGGAGTCACGCATAGTAGCATCGTCCATCATACGGAAAGCCTGGGCGAGGTTTGAATTTTCTGTAATCTTTCGTGTGGTTACTGCCTGACTGAACTTATATGCGCCCAACAATCCCACCTCAACAGTTCGAATAGGCTTGTATTTCAACTCACCTTGGAACTTAGCATCGATAGCATCAACCTCAATGTAATTATGCTCCAGCTCATGGTTGATGTTAAATGGTGCGTAGTTGCGTACATAAAATTCATTGGCATCCATTGTACGCGATGTGCGCAGAGCGTATGAATAAGGGTTGATATCAAAATCACGAGTAACGGCACCACTCACTACATCTATACCCTGACTATCAGAACCGATTCCCTCCTGTTTACGATAGGCAGCATTACCCAACAAATTCAACGTGAGATTCTTTGACAGATTATAGTTGGCATTAATATTAGCTGTATATCGATTCACCGAACTACGTTTCTTAGTCTGGCCTGGATCGCTCATCACTGAGAACGATGAGTAGTACTGTGCCTTGTCAGTACCCGATGACATACCAATAGAATGGTTCATTGAAATAGCATTGGAGAACAACTCATCAAACCAGTTGGTATTTCTAAATTCTGCCGCTTGCAGATAGCCATACATGGCTTCTGGAGAATTCTGAAGACCGAAGCCTGTCTGCGGATTATATTCGTTCATCAAATGGTACATCTTACCAAAGACACCGCTGTCACTTGCACGATAACTACCTTGGAAAGAGAAAAAGCCGTTGTTCTGCATCTCGCGGTAGACAGACATCTGCTCTTGCGAGTTCATGATATTATATTGCGAGTAACTGGGTTTCAGGCGCATCGTAAACTCACCAGTGTAGTTTATCTTCGAAGTACCAGCTTTACCACGCTTCGTATTGACAACAATCACACCTGCCATCGCGCGCGCTCCGTAAATAGAGGTGGCGCTACCGTCCTTTAGGATCTGGAATGACTCAATATCATCGGTATTCAGTCCGGCAATAGCAGATGAAATCAGTGTTTCGGCATCACCACTAGAAAGCTGATCAGCTGAAACCTCGACCACATCTTCCATAATCACGCCATCAACCACCCAGAGAGGTTTTGACGAACCATAGATAGAGGTAGCGCCGCGGACACGTATCTTTGGTGCCGTACCGAACGTACCAGATACATTCTGCACCGACACACCAGCAGCACGTCCTTCCAAAGAACGCGAGATATCGGCAACACCATCCAATTTCGCTTTATCAGCATCAACTTTTGCCGTGGCACCTGCAAAGAGGCGCTTATCCATCTTCTGCATACCAGTTACCACCACCTCTTCCACCTGAGTGTTGGAGACGAGTTTGACGGTCATGCCGTTGCGTGGGGTCACCACTTGCTTCTGCATACCCACATAAGTTACCTCCAACTTCTTACCTGCTGGAACAGTTAGAGTAAACTTACCATCGGCATCGGTTATTGCGCCATTAGTCTTTGAACCCTGTACCATCACGGTAGCGCCTATCGCAGGCTCGCCCATGTCGTCATACACGGTTCCTGTGATTTTGTTCTGGGCCATTGCCATTCCTACTGACAGTAGAAGGCACGCCAAAAACATTGTCAGTCTTTTCTTCATAAAGAATTATTATGTTTATTATTTAATTCAAATTACATGCGTTTTGCATAAATATTGAGGTGCAAAGGTACGGTTATTTTTTCGAAAAAACAAATAAAATTATAAAAAACACATAATTATGTTTGATTTTTTTAGTTTTTATCATCTGTAAGTTAACAATTATAGCATTTAAGTGTATTTTATACCCGCAACAACCCACCATAAATATTTTCTCATTTATTTGGCTGTCTCATTTTTTATTGCTAACTTTGCGGTCATTCTTTATCTATTTCCAAAGAAAAAAACGATGGAAGACTTTATACACCTGCACGTCCACACCTACTATTCAATATTGGACGGACAGTCAAAGATTAAGAACCTTGTCAACAAGGCCATCGATGACGGCATGCGCGGCATGGCGATTACCGATCATGGCGACATGTTTGGCATCAAAGAGTTCCATGACATCTGCAACGATGTCAACAAGAAACGTAAGAAGGAGGGGCTGGAGCCTTTCAAGCCCATCTTCGGTTGTGAGATGTACGTGGCCAAATACGGTCCTAAAGAGCAGAAAAACGGACGTGAGGACCAAAGCGGTTATCACCTCATCGTGTTGGCAAAGAACTACAAGGGCTATAAAAACCTCATCAAGCTGGTCAGCAACTCATGGGTCGACGGTTACTACATGCGTCCCCGTACCGACCGTGCCGACTTAGAGCGCTACCACGAAGGACTGATTGTCTGTTCGGCATGCATAGCCGGCGAGGTACCCCGAAAGATTCTGAATGACGACATCGCCGGTGCTCGCGAAGCTATTGAGTGGTACCATAACCTCTTTGGCGATGACTATTACCTTGAGTTGCAGCGCCACGAGGTCAAGGATCCCACCATCCGTGCCAACCGTGAGACCTTCCCCTTACAGCAGAAAGCCAATAAAGTGCTCATCGAACTGGCCCATGAATACGGCATCAAGCTCATCTGCTCCAACGACGTGCATTTTGTAGACCAAGAGAATGCCGAGGCACACGACCACCTACTCTGTCTCTCTACGGGCAAGGAGCTTAACGACCCCACCCGCATGCTCTATTCCAAGCAGGAATGGTTCAAGACAAAGGCAGAGATGAATGCTATCTTCGGTGATGTGCCAGAGGCTCTTTCCAACACTTTAGAGATCTTAGACAAGGTGGAGATCTACTCTCTGGATCACGACCCCATCATGCCATTTTTCCCGATTCCATCGACGTTTGGCACCGAGGATGAGTGGCGAAAGCGCATCAGCGAGGAACAACTTTACGAGGAGTTTACCCGCGACGAGAACGGCGAGAACCCCATGTCACGTGAAGAAGGTGAGAAGAAAATCAAGAAGTTGGGCGGTTACGACAAGCTCTACCGCATCAAGTTCGAGGCCGACTATCTGGCAGAGCTCGCCTATAAGGGTGCTAAGCATCGCTATTCTCCGAATGAAGAACTGAAGATTGAGAATGTGGAGGTAAAGACAGGAAGTGCTTCCTACACCATTCTCCACTCTTCACTGCCCAAAGAGATTGACGACCGCATCCGCTTCGAGCTCCACATCATGAAGACGATGGGTTTCCCAGGTTACTTCCTCATCGTGCAAGACTTCATCAACTCTGCCCGTGACGAACTCGACGTATGGGTAGGTCCCGGTCGTGGTTCGGCTGCAGGTTCCGTCGTGGCTTATTGTCTTGGCATCACTAAGATAGACCCCCTGAAATACGACCTGCTGTTTGAGCGTTTTCTCAACCCCGACCGTATCTCTCTCCCCGATATTGATACTGACTTCGACGATGACGGACGCGGTAAGGTACTGAAATGGGTGATGGACAAATATGGCCACGAGAACTGCGCCCATATCATCACCTACGCTTCGATGGCTACCAAGAACTCCATCAAGGACGTGGCACGTGTAGAGAAAGTGCCTATCCCCGTGAGCAATGCGCTCTGCAAAGCCATCCCCGACCGTCTGCCCGATGGCATGAAGATGAACCTGAGCAATGCCATCAAATGTACGCGTGAGTTGCAAGAGGCGGAGGCAAGTACCGACCCAGCATTGTCCAACACCATCAAATACGCCAAGATGCTTGAGGGCACGGTGCGTGGCACGGGTATCCATGCCTGTGGCTTCATCATCTGCCGCGACCCTATCAGCGACTGGGTACCGGTCTCTACTGCCGACGACCCCGACTTCAAGGACACGAAGACCAACTGCACGCAGTACGACGGCCATGTCATTGAGTCGACTGGTCTCATCAAGATGGACTTCCTCGGACTGAAGACCCTGTCGGAGTTGAAAGAGGCCTGTGCCAACATCAAGTTGACGCGGGGTATCGATGTTGACCTCGACACCATACCCATCGACGACCCCAAGACCTATGAACTCTACCAACAGGGACGCACCATCGGCACGTTCCAGTTTGAGTCGAGTGGTATGCAGAAGTATCTGCGTGAGCTCCACCCCACCGTTTTCGAAGATCTCATCGCTATGAACGCCCTTTACCGACCGGGACCTATGGACTATATCCCGTCGTTTATTGCCCGTAAGAACGGTCGCGAGGAGATCAAGTACGACATCGACTGCATGGAGAAGTACCTGAAGGACACCTACGGCATCACCGTCTATCAAGAGCAGGTGATGTTGCTCAGCCGACAGTTGGCCGACTTCACCCGCGGTGAGAGTGACGCCCTGCGAAAAGCCATGGGTAAGAAGAAAAAGGACATCGTAGACGCGATGAAACCGAAGTTTATTGAAGGTGGAAAGAGAAATGGGCACGACCCAGCGGTACTGGAGAAGATATGGGCCGATTGGGAGAAATTCGCCTCCTACGCTTTCAACAAGTCACATGCTGCCTGCTATTCATGGGTAGCCTACCAGACGGCCTACTTGAAAGCCAACTATCCGGCAGAGTTCATGGCTGCCATCATGTCGAGAAGACGTGATCAAATCACAGAAATCACGAAACTGATGGATGAGTGCAAGGCCATGGGAATAGCCACCTTGGGACCCGATGTCAACGAGTCGTACCAGAAGTTCGGTGTAAACCATCATGGTGAGATACGCTTCGGTTTGGCGGCCATCAAGGGCTTGGGCGATGCTGCCGCTCTTGCCATCATCAACGAGCGCGAGAAGAACGGTCCCTACAAATCCATCTTCGACTTTGCGCAACGTGTCAGCTTCAGCAACGTCAACCGCAAGGCATATGAATCGCTGGCACTTAGCGGTGGATTCGACTCTTTTGGCATCCGACGCGAGGCTTTCTTTGCCGAGAATGCCAAGGGGGAACAATTCCTTGACACGCTGGTACGCTACGGACAGAACTACCAGCAGTCAAAGGCAGAGGCTCAGAATTCTCTCTTCGGCGGTTTCGATGACATTGAGATAGCCACCCCACCAATTCCTAAGACCGATGAACGCTGGAGCGACATTGAGCGACTGAACAAGGAGCGCGATTTGGTGGGTATCTACCTCTCTGCTCACCCACTTGACGAATACAAGATTGTGCTCGACAACCTCTGCAACGCCTCCTGTGACCAATTGGCAGACATCACCAAACTGGAAGGGCGCGAGGATATCATCATCGGAGGTATTGTCACAGCCGTGCGCACCAAGTTCGACAAGCGTGGCAACCCATGTGGCTTTGTCACCATAGAAGACTTCAACGGTTCCGGCGAACTGGCTCTGTTCGGTGAGGACTGGGGACGTTGGAACGGCATGTTCACCGAAGGAGCGTCAATCTATATCACCGCCAAGCTCCGTGCCCGCTTCATGAACAGCAATGCCAAGGAACTGAAGATTGGCAACATCGAGTATCTTCAGACGGTGAAAGACAAAGCCATAGACCATATCACCATTATGATGAATACCGACAAGCTCGATTCTCAGGTGCTCGCAGAACTGAGCGAGATTGTCGGCGAGAGCCCCGGAAAGACGAAACTGTTCTTCCAGCTAAGCGACTCTACCGGCAAGCATCACGTACTCCTTCGCTCTCGTACCCGCACACTCGACGTACGCCACACGCTGATTGATTATATCGAACAGCATGAGGGGATAGAGTATAAGATCAATTAGTGGCATGGTATTTGCTATCATATAATTGTAAACAAGTAGTAATAATTATCAGTAAAGTAAATTAGTTATGGAAGTACAAATCACAAGCGAGAATTTTAAGAGTTTGAAGAATGGTGACCTGCCTTTAGTCGTTGATTTCTGGGCCACGTGGTGCGGTCCCTGCCGTATGGTTGCGCCCATCATCTCTGAACTGGCTGAGAAGTACGACGGCAAGATTGTCGTTGGCAAGTGCGATGTTGAGGAGAATGACGATTTGGCAGCCGAGTATGGCATCCGCAACATCCCCACCATCCTGTTTATCAAGAACGGTGAGGTAGTTGACAAACTGGTAGGTGCTGTTTCCAAGGCTGTGTTCGAGGAGAAATTCCAGGCATTGGTATAGTTTATTAGGAAAGGAGGATATTATGGGAAGTTTTGAAGAAGAGCTCTTGCACGACGAGAAGGAGAACCAGCGCGAGATAGCTTTCATCCGCAAGCAACTGCCTGTGGATCTGAAAGATGCCTATAGCGACGAGCAACTGCTCTGGATGCTCGACACCATCGTGGAATACTACGTAGAGAGTGGAGTGCTCGACAGTGACGACGAAGAGATTGACATCGATTTGGAAGCCGCAGCCGACTACGTCTGTCAGCAGGCGAAGAAGGAAGGTCGTGGTGCTCTGGATCCGCAGGACGTCTACTTCGTCGTAGAGGCCGACCTCGACTTTCAGGAGCAGAGCCTCTGACTATTCCGTAAGGTTTACCCATTATAGATTTCGCGGATTTCACGGATCATTTACCCTTGTGGTAACTATCCATGAAATCCGCGCTTTCAGTTAATGTCAATGATGACCCTTAGGCATCACGACTCCACGTCTTAAGGCAGATCATCGATGGGCGCATCATCGCCGCCGGTATTCTCTCCGCTACCCTCGCTCTCGCCAGCCGACTTCGACGAACCCTTGAGCAAGTCATCGATGTCGCGGAACGATGCCACCTTGCGTATCGACACCGAGTCAAGCGGATACTCCTTCTTCATGTTGGGCAAGAAGCGCAGGTGCACCTTCTTCACATTGTTGGCGGTATACTCGCCCGCACTGTCGGCGCCCTCGCTCTCAGCGCTCAGGTAGAACGTGCCTAGGTCACCCAGCTGAATCTTCTTCGACTCCTTCACCAGCTCCACCAGACAGTCGCAGGCTGCCATCAGCACACCATTGATGGTGGCGCGGTCGAAGGGGCTGCCGTGGCTGTGGATGTGGTTAGCAAACTCGTTGGTGGTCAACGTCTCCAGGTGGATGATACGAGCGTAGGTCTTACCGAATGCTGTACTCTTTGAATTGTTGTTCTGATACTTCTTTGTAATAAGCTTTGCCATAATTGTTGTGTTTTAAATGGTAAATAATGAATTGTTAATAATCTCTTTGCAACATTTAAGCGCTATCCTGTTTGCGTTTGCAAAGGTACATCATTTTCACGCCGAATGCAAATCTCTGGGGGGTAGAGATGTGGATAGATAAATATCATGTCATTGTATCACCTTGAAACACAGTACGATAGCAACACTAAAGAACACAAGGTTTTTTCTAAGATTTGCAAGAACCCATCAACCTTTTTCTCACTTTTTCCTTTTAGGGCGGCGAATTACAAATAAAATGTGTAATTTTGTAGCCGCTATCTGCCTGTTATGGCTGGGATGTACACTGAGGTGTATTGAGCTACCGAGCGGAGCACTACAATACTAGAAGGCGTTATGAACGACATACGACAAGAACTTTTAGAACTTCAAACCTTACACGGTACAGACTTTGTAAGGCAATTAAAGCTAATTGCCTCTCGTAAAGAGTTCCGACCTCTTGATACAAATCCCGATATTTTTTCTGTTGGTGGGCAAGATGATGCCGATTTTCCAAGGTTAATTGTTGCAGCGAGGAAAGCTGTTGCTCTTGGCTATCATGTATATATGTTGCCTAATCCACACGGAATCAGAACAGCAGATTTCATCTTAGAGCGCAAAGGACTCTACAGAATGTATGATTTGAAAACCGTTTTTGGTAAGAACTCTGTGGACACACAACTTTTAGACTCTATCGGACAGTCAAACCGAATACTACTGAACATGACATCAGACTACAATTCCCGCCTTTTGGCCAAAAGCATCAGGAGGTATTTTGAAAGAAACGCTAATGCGGTAGAAGTTATGATTATGAAAGGCTCACGTACCATTTCTATTATTCGAGAAGACACCATTGGACAGTCATACGTCAGAAACTTCATGATGAAGTACAAACAAAAATAAAGAGCTATCGTTATACGACGGCTCTCTATAAAATTGGGCAGTATCGATAAGGCCTTACCCCACGCGGGATTCTACCCGGATAGTCAAGACATTCATCTTGACGTTGCAAAGATAGGCATAATTCCCGTATAATCCAAATAATTTCGCAATTATTTTAAGTTTTTCCTGTTTTTGGCTTTAATTCCCAAAAAGATTTCGTAATTTTGCCATCGGTTCGGGGAGACATCCGGACTGACATATTTGAAAAGCATTCGCTATTATTTCGCGCATAGCCAAGAGCGTCGGAAACTCTAAAGGTATAAGAAGCACAGAAATAATATGTGACAGGCGAACCGTATAATGGTTCTTCTGCTCCAGTTTGGGATAGCGATGCACACGCAACAGCGTGATGCATCCTGCAAACTGGACAGAGGCACCTTTCCGACGCCGCCTCTTGCTATGCGCAACAAAGGTGCATCACGCCTTTTTTGCGTCTTGGCGTGATTGATAGTTGGGTGCACAAACTTAAAACTATCAATCGAAATATGGAAGAATCTATAAAAGAAAAACTCTTTGGAAATCTGGACTTCTCAATTTTACGCGACAATTATGAGTTCAAAGAGGACAGTGTTCGTGAAGTGATTATATCTCCTTTACTTAATTATTTGGGTTATGGACAGGAAAATATTATACGAAGTTTGACTCTTAGACATCCTTTTCTAAAGCAGGGGTCAAACAAAAAATTTCCAATACATTTGATACCAGATTATGTATTCCGAATAGAAAGTCATTATGCATGGGTGCTTGATGCAAAGGGACCAAGGGAGAATATTCATGATGATGAATATATTGGTCAGGCATACAGTTATGCTGTTCATCCAGAAATCCGTAGTAACTATTTCGCTCTTTGTAATGGTATAGAGTTTGCTCTTTATCGTACAGGAGGATACGATGAGCCTGTATTATACTTTCAACTTGACGAAATAGATTATTATATTAGGAAACTGAGAACATTGTTGTCGCCAGAGAGTTTCCAACAAGGTAAAAAAGTGGTCTATGAATCACCAAGAGAAAAAGAGTTTGATTATCTTACTCAAAATTTGCCTGCTGAAGTTCATGCCCACAAGCAAACTGCTAAACGACATTTTGGCGTGCATGGTTATTTCACTAAGCAATCATGGGACATTGTTCAGACGTACATCAAGAATTTTACCCGTCCTGGTGATTTGGTGCTTGATCCTTTTGGAGGAAGTGGGGTGACAGCTATAGAGGCTATGATGACTAATCGTTGTGCAATCAATGTGGACATCAATCCTATGGCGATTTTTATTGTCGAAGCACTTTCAACCTTGTTCGATGCGCAGGAATTAATATCTGCCTTTAACGACATAAAGACCAAATATGTTAAGCATGAACCCAAAACAGAAGAGGAAATAAAGGAAGCAATAAAGAAATATCCTCAGCCAAAACCTATCAAGTTAGCAAAAGGTTCTGATGTAACGACAGCAGACATGTTGTTTAGTGATAGACAGAAAGCACAACTTGGATATTTGAAACATTTAATTCAGAGGCAGAGAAAAGAAAATATCAGAAAGATACTTATGCTAATGTTCTCTGGATTATTAACCAAAATCAATTTGACTTATCATCAGTCTTCCGACAGATCTGAGGGAAGAGGAAATGCAAGTGCATTTGCCTATTATAGGTATCGCATAGCACCTCGTCCTGTAGAGTTGGAAGTGATGAAATACTTTGAGATTCGCCTCAAAAAAATCTTGGAAGCTAAGAAAGAACTCCAAATAGGCATAAACGAAAAGACTCGTGATAATCTTAAGATAGTAAAAGGTTCTGCTACGAACTTAGATTTTATACCAGACGAAAGCATTGACTACATATATACAGACCCTCCATATGGTGCTAAGATTCCATATCTTGATTTGTCTGCCATGTGGAACGCTTGGCTCGATTTAGAAGTTACGGAAAACGACTACAGAAACGAGGCTATTGAAGGAGGAGATCATTCAAAATCCAAGAAAGAATATAACACTTTGATATCAAAGAGTATTCAAGAAATGTACCGCGTCTTAAAATTTGACAGATGGATGTCATTTGTTTTTGCTCACAAAGACCCGGAGTTCTGGCACTTAATAATAGATACAGCCGAAAGGTGTGGTTTTGAATACGTAGGAGCAGTACCACAAAAGAATGGTCAGTCAAGCTTTAAGAAAAGACAGAACCCTTTTACAGTATTAAGCGGTCAGCTGATTATTAACTTTAGGAAAGTCCGTAATCCTAAAACCATGATGAAAGCTCATCTTGGAATGGAAATGGCAGATGTCGTAATTCAGACTATTGAGGGTGTCATTGCAAAGAATAATGGAGCAACGCTCGAGCAAATAAATGATGAGCTGATAGTAAAAGGGCTTGAAATGGGGTTTCTTGACTTGCTAAAGAAAGAGTATTCCGATCTTACTCCAATTTTAAGGAGTAATTTTGATTACGACGAAGAAGCAGGAATATTCTTTATAAAGAAAAATACAAAGTTTATGACCCACGTAGATGTACGTTTACGTATCAAGTATTATCTGACAAGTTTCCTTCGACGCATGGAACGAGAGAATATTCCCGTGACATTTGACGATATCATACTAAAAGTTATTCCACTACTTAAGAACGGGACAACTCCAGAAAACCAGACAATATTGAAAGTCTTGGAAGATATAGGTCAAAGGTCAGGAGACGACCACTGGACTCTAAAAAAAGAGGGAACCCAATTAGAACTATTCAGTTTCTGAGCGGTAATAATTGATACCATCCTCATTTTCAAAGAGTAGTGTCAAATGGCAGTAATGTATTGATGTCGTCATGTAAAATATTCCGCCGACCTGTGAGTCTTGGGCGGGCAGATATTCATTTGGTCAGATGCTATGCAAGACACATAATTGGGGGAAGGGGAACAGGTAACAACAAGATGTCGGACGACCGACAAGAACATGCTGCCGCTGAAGCGGATATCGTTCTTGGGGAATAACGAATAGAAAAGAAGCAGGACAACAATCAGTCCTGCTTCTTTTTCTTGATTCAGTTGAGTGCCACGATATAGGAGTGGTTGATGACATCCTCGAAATCCTTTCCGTCAATCTTTAGCCCATCCCAGACCTCAGAAATGTCATCGAAGGTGGCAATGAGTTGGTCTTCATCATGCGGGTCACAGTCACACTGCCATCCAACGAAGTCTGATCGGCGTCTATCTCGAGGGAGTGTCTTTACTTTTATAGGCCACACGTCTTTGAAGATGGCGTAGAAAGTGTCAGTTGGAGGGTAGTAGAATGCGAGGTTCAAGCCAACTATCTCCACATGATACCGAAACACTTCTCGTGCCACCAATGAACGGGCTTCATCTTTCATCTCTTTCCTGAACCCCATTTGGTCTTGATACACGTGTCTGCCTTTGCCATAATAGTCTATAATGGCAATCTTTCTTTTAATTTCGTTTGTCATTTCTTAGGGTATTTATGCTTTTGTTTGTTGAATTGTACTATTGCATCATTTAAAGATGAGAACTCATTTGGGATTGGGAGATGTGTATTTTCACCATTTGTAGATGGTTTTCTTCCCATGTTTCCGTCAGGGTGCTCTATCCAACTATGCGCGTGTGACGCGCTTTCTTTCTCGTTAAAGGGAATAAGATTGCCGTTAGAATCAAATTTCAGATTAATGTCCATCTTTATCTTGTTGCCTTTATTGACGTTGATGTCCCAAATGGTCAAAGTACTGTCAGCATCTAGTTTTGCTATCAGATATATAGAATCTGGTGAATTTGCATTAATGATGTTCTTGGTTTGATTTTCTAATCCTTTTTGAAGCAGCACCTTATGCCCCATGACAGTGTAGCCTGTCTCCAGATGGGTACGCTTTTTCTTTGGTACTCCACCTAAACTCTTGTCATAAGAACCATTACCTCCCATATCTGTAACCCTCTTTATTGTTGTTAGGATAATAAGTACTCATCTCTTTCCGCTCGCCCTCAATGTATGCACCATATCTCATGATATGTATAGGCTTCAAAATGTCGAGCATGGCATGATAACCTTCAAGCCAAATATATCGGCACCGCTTGTCAAGTCCAACACCAGTGCTATTGATAGCTATAACACTGCCTTTTGGCCATCCTTCCATAAATGTCTCGATATGAGGAAGGTCGCCCCATGATGGCGCAGGAATAAGCCGTATTCCATTCCGTTGATAGAATGCTGACAACAGCTTGTTACGAAAAGAGTTCCAAAGCATCTGCAAAAGAACCATATTCGTGTAAATCGACAAGTCCGTAGAAACAACCCACCCGAGCCTCTGAAGAAATCTAAGATATTTGAAGGGATTATTCCAAAATGGCTCAATGTTAGAATCGTCCGTGAAAAAGTGAGCACAAATCACACGTAAGAGTGAGTCTGGTTTCTTCCGAAGTCTATGAATAGAGCATAGATTCTCCGGCAATTCGCCTGTATAAGGTTCAACTACCGGGAACTGGTTTTTACTGGTAAACTCTACTTCCTTGCATAGCATAGAATGCAGAGGACCTAATGTGTTATAGTTTTCAATTAAATACTTGTTATTGTCAGTGTCGTTCTCAAACTCCAAAGGGAGTAGTTTCTGGTATGGGTATATCATACTTCTATGATTTAATGAATACTATAGCAGAGAGAATTCATAGATGCCGTATCGCTGACATGGCAGTTCGTTGTAGATGACATCCATTTTTCTATCTCCCATTTGCTAATTAAATATAAAAATACCCGATACAGAGAACCATCATGCACTACGTTTAAGAATTATTTCTTAACTTTGCAGTGGGTAACTATGAACGGTTCCCGTCTGTTCTGGGACAACTCGGACTAGTCTATCGGGAAACCTATCCTATGAGTCCTGTCACTACCGCAAATAGTGCAGGACTTTTTCGTTGCCTTACGTTGTTATATCTTGTTTGCCATACGATGGACTTTTTTTTGTTGAACACTCGGCTTCATCCGAAGATTCTGCCGTTATCTGCAAAGTTAGTCAAATAATGTGAGAGGAACAAAAATACAAAGAGAAAAGTGAATCATTTTAGATAATTTTCGTAATTTCGCAATGTATGTAGCACCCTTATGATATAATCCTGCCGTTTTTATCAGGAAAGATGTTGCAGAAAGCAAGTGGAATAAGATTCCTTTCATGATTTGACCGTAGTTTCTGAAAATGTGTAACTTCTTTTTCTCCCATCGTGCAGCCAAGCCCTTGGCAAGTCCTATCAAATGAGTGGCCACACTCAAACAGTCCGTATGAGTGTGGCCGAAGTGTGGCTACAAGCGGGAAGAGTGAGTGACACCGCCAAATTGAGCTAATGCTCTTCCTCTCTCGCGACTCGGCAAAGCCACTACAGCTGGCGGACGTCGATGTACTTGACGGCGTCCATGCCTTTGCAGAAGCGGCGGACGGGACGCATGATGACGCGCTTGGTGCGCACGAGGTCGGGGATGACATCGTCGGGATGGGTGCAGAGGGGACTGGTGCAGGTGAGGCTGATGCGTGCCAGTCCGTCGAGGCAGACGGGATGGCCGGCTTCGAGCGACATCTGCACGGCATCGAGCAGGAGGTTCCAGGCCCACTTCACTTCGGTGCGGCGGGTTCCTGCCAGTTGGAGGCGGTCGAGGAGTTGGTCGATGCCCTCGGTGTCGCGGTCGAAGGCGGTGGCATAATACATGGTTTTCGTGGTTCCGTTGGTCGGATAGTCTTGGGCCTTGACGCGATAGAGGTGGCCCGTCATCAGTTCTTTATTCATGGTATTTGTTTTTTGCCTGCAAAGGTACGACAAAAATAGGCGGTTTGCAAATATGAGGTGGGTAGAGTTGTGGGTAGATTCGGCACTTCGCTGCCAGCGAAAGGGCACTTCGTCGGGTGCGAATTGGCTATCCGCTGACAATGAACTGGCAGATCGACTCAAACGAACTGGCAGATCGATGGCGACGAACTGGCATTTCGTTGGTCGTTAGACCCGGGTCTAACATAACATTACACCCCGGTCTAACGAGGTGTTAGACCGGGGTGTAACTTATGAGGTGAAAAACACCGATGAAATGGGTATTTTTTGCGGTTGCAAAGATACTAAATCTGCACAGCGAATGCAAGCTTTTTGCCGATTTTAACATTTCTTTTGGGGGGAGGCGTTGTCATCGGCAGTCTGACTTTACAGTGGTTTCAGCATGATAGCGAAGCCGCCACCGGGAGCTTGTTGCAGTTTCAGCGTCTGCCCTGCCTTCACTTTCTTCTTTGTGATGGTATAGGCCTTGGGGTTGGTCTCGTAGTGGGCGTCCTTCGCATCGGCATAGATGGTAGCCTCGTACTGGCGTCCACGGTCGAGGAAGTCGAGTTTGAGGATAGTCAAGTGTCCCTGCTCGTCGCACTTACCGCCTACGAACCAGTTGTCAGTACCCTTTGCCCGTCGTGCCACGGTGATATAGTCGGCAGGCTCTGCCTCCAGATAGCGCGAGTCGTCCCAGTCGACGGCCACGTCCTTGATAAACTGGAAGGCATCCATGTACTTGGCGTAGTTCTCGGGCAGGTCGGCAGCCATCTGCAGGGGTGAGTAGAAGGTGACGTAGAGTGCCAACTGTCCCACGAGTGTGGTATGTACGTAGTTGGGGTTGTCGCTCCAGGTGTTAAGCTGTGTCTCCAGCACGCCTGGTGTATAGTCCATCGGTCCGCCCTGCAAGCGTGTGAAGGGCAGAATGACCGTATGGTCGGGACGTGAGCCGCCAAAGGCCTCGTACTCCGTGCCGCGTGCCGACTCGTTGCCCACCATGTTAGGATAGGTGCGGCAGAGACCCGTGGGGCGCACAGCCTCGTGAGCATTCACCATGATATGATGCTTGGCAGCCTCCTGCACGCAGTAGAGGTAGTGGTTGTTCATCGACTGTGAGAAGTGGTGGTCGCCACGTGGGATAATGTCGCCTACATATCCGCTCTTCACCGCATCATAGCCGTAGCGGTTCATCAGCGTGTAGGCATCCTTCAGATAGCGCTCGTAGTTCTGTGTCGACGATGAGGTCTCATGGTGCATCATCAACTTCACGCCGCGGCTATGGGCATAGTCGTTGAGTGCCTTGATGTCGAAGTCGGGATAGGGTGTCTGGAAGTCGAACACATCACGCTTCCACATGTTAGCCCAGTCTTCCCATCCAATGTTCCAACCCTCTACCAACACCTGGTCGAGACCATTGTCGGCAGCGAAGTCGATATATCGGCGCACCTTCTCATTGTTGGCGGCATGACGTCCATGGGGCTTCACCTTTGTCCAGTCCACCTTATCTATATATACAGAGGGGAAGTCGTCGGTATAGTGCCAGTTGCTCTTACCCACAATCATCTCCCACCACACGCCGCAATACTTCGTGGGATGAATCCACGACGTATCGTCGAGGGCGCAAGGCTCGTTGAGGTTGAGGATGAGGTTGGAGGCCAGCATCTGGCGGGCATCGTCGCTGACCATCACCGTGCGCCATGGCGACTGGCAAGGTGTCTGCATGCAACCCTTGAGTCCCGTGGCATCGGGTGTCAGATGACTGACGAAGGTGAAGGCCTTAGGCAGTGGATAAGCCGATGGTTTGGGATTGGGCGTATAGCCATTGCTGTTGCCCATGAGCTTGGTAGAGAGATGCGTGGTCTTGGCATCCACCAGTTCGAGGTGCATAGTAGCATAGTTGATACAGGCAGCCTCGTGGATATTGATATAGAGCCCGTCGCTGCTCTTCATCTGCAGCGCCGTCTGCACACCCGTTTCTGAGAACACAGCCACGGAGGAGTTGCCCCAGTTGACCGCCTTCTGGAAACGGTCGCGTATCTCTGAGAGGCGGCACTCCTGCGTCTCCTGCTCCTGGGTGTCATAGTCGCCGGGGATCCACCAGGCAGTGTGGTCGCCCGTCATCGCAAACTCCGTGCGCTCCTCCTGGATGAGGAAGTAGTTGAGCGACTGCTGCTGGGGGAACTCATAGCGGAAGCCGATGCCGTCGTCATAGACACGGAAGCGGATGGCTATCTCACGCTGTTCTGTAGGCTGCAACAATGTTGCTACATACTCGTTGTAATGATTGCGGATAGTGGCTGTCTCGCCCCATACGGGTTTCCAGGTCTCGTCGAAGGTCGAGGTCTGCTCGCTCTTGACGGTAAAGCCATCCATGAGATCGGTCTCTTTCAGTCCCTTCGAAGCGTGCTTGTCTTTTGCCAGTTCGAGACCAAGATGTGAGGGGAGCACCACGGGGCGTCCCTTATAAGCCATCTCGTAGGTTGGCCTTCCGTTATCACTCAGGTAGAACTTTACTACCACATTGCCGTCGGGCGACTTCACCTCAGTTGCAATGCACAATGCACAATGCATAATGCATAATATTGTTCCCAACAAAAATCTCATTTTATCCATTATATCATCTATTTATTTCTATTATTATGCATTATGCATTACAAATTACGCACTACGCATTAAGCATTATGCATTATGCATTACAAATTACGCATTAAACTCTATCGGCCGCCCTGCTGGATGAGCAGGCGCACCTCGTGGTTGAAGTCATCGGCCTGCATGAGTTGCTCGATAGTGAGGTGCATGCGGTAACGCCAGTAGTGGCGCGGATTAGCAGGGATATTGATGCGCTCGGCATTCTGGTCGGGCAGGCGCAGGACATCATCGACCGACAGCCAGTCTTGCAGCGACAGCAGACAAAGCATCGAGGGCGACATCAGATGGGCAGCCACTATCTCCTTAGCCAACCAAGCGGGCAGCGGATGGGGTGCCGGTCCGGGATGGTGGAGCATCTGGTTGTAGTAAGACTGTGTCTGTTCCTCGTCCTCATCCCACCATTGGCGCAACGTCGACATGTCGTGCGTAGAGATGGTACTCACCGAACGGTAGGGGTTCTTCGACAGATGACCGAAACGCACATTAGGATCCTTCGGCATCGACTGGATTTCGAGCGAGAGGATGCGCAACTGATCCATCACCCATGGCACGCAATCGGGCACCATGCCAAGGTCTTCGGCACAGACGAGCATGCGGGTAGCCTGTGTCAGACGTGGCAGTTTCTTCATCGCCTCATGGTACCAGAACTGGTTGTTGCGACGATAGAAATAGTCGTTATAGAGGCGATTGAAGGCGTTCTTCTCGTCTTCGGAGAGTTGCTTGTATGCCTCCTGATACTGTACGGCGATACGCGGATGCCAACGATCGTCGCGCTTATGGTCCACCAGGAAGAGTCCTTCGCTGAAAGGAGCGCCATAGCCCGTTATCTCTTCACGGCTCAGGCCCAGTGCGGGCGAGAACTGTCCCATCAGTCCGCTCTTATAAGGTACGGGAATCTCCCAGATACGGAAGAAGCCCAGCACGTGGTCGATACGATAGGCATCGAAGTACTCTGCCATCTTACGGAAGCGACGCACCCACCACTGGCAACCATCTTTCAACATCTCGTCCCAGTTATAGGTGGGGAAGCCCCAGTTCTGACCATCGGTAGAGAAGGCATCGGGGGGAGCACCCGCCTGTCCGTTGAGGTTGAAGTACTTAGGCTCTACCCACGCCTCTACGCTGTCGCGCGAGATGCCGATGGGAATGTCGCCTTTCAGGATGACGCGGTTCTTGCGGGCATGCTCATGGGCGGCACGCATCTGCTGGTCGAGCACATACTGCACGAAGCACCAGAAGCGTATTATCTGCTTGCCCTTGAAGCCCTCTGCAAGGGTGGCCTCAAAGGTGGCTCCTTCGGGCCATTCGCTGAAAACTGACGTGCCGTAGATATCGCGATAGTAGCAGAAGGCGGCGTAAGGCAAAAGCCACTGCTTGTTGTCCTCACAGAACTGCTTATAAGAGGCACGACTGCTCACGTTCTTCCACTCCTGCTTGAAGATAATCTGCAGATACTCCATCTTGGCTTGGTTCACACGCTCATAGTCTATCTGAGGCAGGGCATTGAGTTCCTTTCTCAGCGTCTCAAACTTCTCACGCTGTTCCTTATCCTTTATCGCAGGCAACTGACGCAGGTCGGTGTACTGCGGATGCAGGGCATAGATACTGATGGAGTTGTAGGGATAACTGTCCTGCCAGGTGTGGGTGATAGTGGTATCGTTGATGGGCAGTATCTGCAGGATGCGCTGATGAGTCTTGGCACACCAGTCGACCATCAACTGCAAGTCACCGAAGTCGCCCACGCCGAAGCTTCCCTCACTACGCAGTGAAAAGACGGGAACCACTGTTCCTGCCCCGCGCCACTGTGGGATGGAGAACCATGCCTGGGGCAGTTCGTTGACCACCACCTCGCCCATCGGCATGTCGGGCAGACGGTAGCTGCGGTTCTGGCTGTTCTCCCAGATGACGTAGCCATTGCCCAGCACGATGAACTTAAACTCGAAGGCAACCGGCAAGCGATGGGCATCGAGGTTGACAACCCATTCGTTGCAGGCTTGCTCGGTCATTGGCAGTGCCTTGGCACAGTTCCATGCTCCTAAATAGTCGGCAGACCCCACGATGGCTAGATGCTCACCACTGCGCAACTGAGGCGCACGCACCTTCAGCATCAATGTATGCTGGGCATTGGTGGCTGGCACCTTGCCATGCTTCCTGGCGGCCACACAGTCGGTGAAGGCCGAGGAGTAGAGGTAACTGTCCTCAGGAATGTCTATCCAACGGTCGTAGAGTATGTAACGACTGCCATTGGTTGCCGACAATACCAGCCGATGGGCCTCCGTCTGCCATTCTTGCCGAACGACCTCCTCACCACGTTGCACACTGTAATAATAGCGAAGCTCATCGCCAGCCTCAGCCTGACGATTGCATTCCAAGAACCAATAATGTCCGTCGGGTGTCGACATCGTAAAGCGCTCTACCGACGCATCATCATTCTGGATGTTCAGTACCAACTGTTCGCCAAAGGTGGTCTGGTACTCAATGTTAAAGATGTATTTCATAGGCAGGTTTTATTTTTTCTTGAAGTAATCATTATAGACCTTGATGCAAAAGACAATAAGACTACAAGACGTAGTGATAAGGTTGGTAATAAACAATGCCCACAGTATGTCGGGCTTATGAAGGATACCTTGCAACATGAAGCACATGCCACCAACAGCCATCATCAGGAATGTAGGCAGGGCAATACCTTCGGTGTTTCGAGTGCGTATGGTGGTGATGGCCTGTGGCAGATAACCCAGAATCATCGTGATACTGGCCAGCCACCCGCAGATTTCAAATATCATTGACTGTTCCATGATTTTTTCGTTTTTTTTAATTTCTAGTTGTACTAGTTTTACTAGTTATACTAGTTTCCTGTTTTCTCTTATAATAAACACGCAGCAGGCTCCAATAATCAGGCTGACAGCTGACACAATCATCATATTATACTGATGACTGCCTACCAGAGAGAGGACAAAACCACCGCAGAGGGCTGCAATAATCTGAGGCACGCAGATGGCACAGTTGAACAGACCGAGATAGGTTCCCATGTGACCGTAACCTTGCAAAGCGTTGGTAACCAAGGCAAAAGGCATGGCGAGCATAGCAGCCCAAGCACAGCCAATCAACAGGAATGGCAGGAAGAGAAGGTACTGATTGGTGATAAATGGTACCATACCGAAACCAATAGCACCCAGCACCAGACTGAATGAATAGGCCAACTTCATATTACGGAACTGTGGCAGCACCATTGCCCAGAGTACGGCGCCCAACGTCTGCACACCAAAGACGATGCCAGTCCAGTTGCGAGCATCCTGATAGCCTGCCGACTTCACATCGGTGGTACCCCATACGGTATCGCCAATGGTTCCGGTGGTATAGGTCCACATATACAGGAAGGCAGCCCAGCAGAAGAACTGTACCAGGGCGACCTGCCAGAAAGCAGCAGGGGCTTTCTTCAACAGTGTGAACCAACTGGTCTTTTTCTCTTCAGCAGGTGTAGGATTGTACTCGGCATACTCCTTCGGAGGCCATTCTTTCACCTTCAGCACCGTATAAATAACACAGAGAATCAGAATGGCAGCACCAATATAGAACGAGTAGACCACAGAGTCGGGCACTTGACCTTTGGGAGCCGTATTAGCGATACCGATAGCGGTGAAGACAAAGGGGAACACGAAACCCACGAGTCCACCAGCGTTACATAGGAATGACTGAATGCTATAGGCCTTGCCTTTCTGTTGCTCATTGACCATATCACCCACCATCATCTTAAACGGTTGCATAGCCATGTTGATAGAGGTGTCGAGCAACATCAGGGCACAGGCGCCAAACCATAAAGCGGCTGCTACCGACAAGCCAAAGGAACCGGCATTGGGAAGCAGACACATCACAGCCACCGCCACAGCAGCACCTACAAAGAGGTAGGGGATGCGACGGCCAAAACGTGTCCACGTCTTATCTGACAAAGAACCTACCACTGGTTGCACCAACATACCCATCAACGGGGGCAGCACCCAGAAGAAGCTCAGTTTATGAGGGTCAGCACCCAGTGTGGCAAAGATACCCGAGATATTCGCATTCTGCAAAGAATACGCTATCTGCACGCCAAAGAATCCGAAACTCAAGTTCCAGAGCTTCCAAAATGACAAATCAGGTTTCTGTTTCATATTTTCAATGCATAATTAATAATGCTTAATGCATAATTATTGTTTACTTGTTTTTATAATCGTCATTAGAAGTTTAATTAATTCGCGACAGTCTTCTAATAAGCTTTCGGCTTGATCTGGAGTAATATAGCTTGTATCTCGCAATATCTCAATCCAAAACTCAGATTCGCTCGCTTCTTTAAGTGAGATGCTCATTTTCGCAGTGAAATCTGCCTTTGAGACACCTCTGATAGCTTCTTTTACATTAGCACCTATGCTGGTTCCGCTTCGCATTAATTGTTTTCCAATAACAGTATCGTGTTTATTTAAACACAAGAATTTGTATAAATTCACGCAACGAACAGCAAACGCATAACTTTTTATCGCAATTATATTATCTTCTTTTGTCTTCATTATTTATTTCTCCATTATTCATTCTTTTTTATGCATTATGCATTCTTAAATTATGCATTATGCATTTTTAATTATGCATTAAAACTCACCTCGTGGTACCTCGCAGGATGAGCCGCGTGCGCACGATGCGCTTCTCGGCATGATCGATGGGAATGGTGCCCTCCACATGACCGATGAGGATATTACATGCCTCCTCGCCCACACGAATGCCACGCTGCTCTACAGTGGTGAGCATCGGGTCGCAAGCTATGGCGCGCTCACCATTGGTAAACCCGCAGATAGAGATATCATCGGGCACGCGCAACCCCATGCGCTTCACGGTATAGAGAATGCCGATGGCCGTGTCGTCGTTGACGGCGAAGAAAGCATCGGGATAGGGCTCCTCATCAAACATCGAGGGGGTGAGCATCTCAGCATCAGGACGATTATCGCAGACACGCGTCAGACGCTCATCATACGGCAGACCATGCTTCAACAACGCATCCTTATAACCATTGAAACGGTTCTTAGAAATCTCCAAGTTCATCTGAGAACCATAGAACGCTATGCGTCGGCAACCCGTCTCTATCAGATGGCTCACCGCATTGAAAGCACCCATATAGTCATCGACAACTACCCTACTGGCATTGACTCCCGTACAGATACGGTCGTAGAACACCAAGGGCACACCAGCATCTATCAACCGCTGGAAATGGTCGTACTTCTGCGTATCCTTCGCCTGCGAGACGATGATGCCACAGACCTTACTCTCATAGAATGAACGGCAGAGCTGCACCTCACGCTCGTACTTCTCACCACTCTGCGCCACCATGATATGATAGCCATGGGCTGAAGCCTCTTCCTCTATACCTTTTAAAATAGTAGAGAAATAATAATGCACCAACTCGGGCATGATGACTCCAATGACCTTCTGAGGCTGAATGCGACTATGACGCAACGACTCAGCCAACACGTTGGGTGTAAAGTTATGCTCACGCGCATACTGCTGAATAAGATGCCTACGCTCTAGAGAGATACGAGGGGAATCTTTCAATGCACGCGACACCGTAGCGACAGAGATTCCAAACTCTTTCGCTATGTCTTTCATTGTCAGTGGCGATGTCTCTTTCATGCGGTTTTTAGTCATCAACGATGCAAAATTAAATAATAATTAACAACATGGTTTCTAAACCCTTCATTTTCATGCCTATGGGCAAATGCAAACGTTTGCACTATTCTTATAACGTTTTTATACAAAAAAAGTACAACGAACTTGAAAAAACCCATATCTTTGCACTGAAATTGCCTTGAAAGCCAAAAAACGTAAATAAAATATACTAACAAATTAACTCAAATTAAAGTAATGATGAAGCAGTTTAACATTAAGTTTCCGTTTAGGATGCTGGCCCTCGTCATGGGCTTATTCCTATCAATGGGCGCCTTTGCACAAATCACAGTCAAAGGTCATGTGAAAGATGCTACCGGCGAAGGAATCATCGGCGCTACCGTTCGCGTACTGGGTACTCAGAACGCAACCATCACCGACTTTGATGGTAACTTCACCGTGAAAGCTAATCAAGGAGCTGACATTCAGGTAAGCTACATGGGTTACCAGACTGTCACCGTGAAAGCCGCTCCCAACGTGTCAGTGACACTTCAGGAAGACGATGCCATGCTGAATGAAGTAGTGGTCATCGGTTATGGTCGTGCAAGAAAAGACGACCTCACCGGCTCTGTAGCAGCTATCAAACCTGATGAAATGTCAAAAGGTATTACCAACAATGCCTCTGACATGCTCGTCGGTAAAGTAGCTGGTGTAGACGTAATCACTGGTGGCGGTGCTCCTGGCGCCGGTGCCCAGATACGTATCCGCGGTGGTGCCTCTTTAACCGCAAGCAACGATCCTCTTTATGTCATCGACGGTCTGATTATCGACAACAACACGGCTACAGGTATGTCGAATATCCTTGCCATGGTCAATCCATCTGATATTGAGACCTTTACCGTGCTGAAGGATGCTTCTGCTACCGCTATCTATGGTAGCCGTGCCTCTAACGGCGTCATTATTATCACCACCAAGAAAGGTCGTCAGGGACAGAAACCCAGCATCACATATAATGCTGATGTGACTTTGTCAAAGGTGCAGAAAAAGTATGAAGTACTTGATGCCAACGGCTACAGAGATTTGGTTGCAAGTATTGACGGACTGGATGCTAACCTGCTTGGTACTGCAAACACCAATTGGCAGGATGCTATCTACCGCACCGCACTGAGCAACAGTCACAACATCTCGGTCAATGGTGGCTTGAAGAACATGCCTTATCGCGTTAGCTTCGGCTACAACGACGAAGAAGGTATCATCCGCACTTCATGGATGAAACGATATAATGCTTCTGTCAACCTCGCTCCGCAACTGCTGGATAAGCACCTGAACCTGAACATCACTGCTAAGTTCCTCCATGAAAAAGACAGCTATGTCGATGCTGGTGGAACCATCGGAGGTGCCTTGTCAATGGATCCCACACAACCCATCTTTATCACAGGTGAAGACGCACGTTACACAGGCGGATACTACCAGACTCTGCAAGGTGCTCAGAATATCAGTGACCCCACATGGGCAAAGATGACAAACAGCAATGCTCCTCAGAACCCTGTGGCTCTGCTGGATCAAAAGAGCTGCTTAGCTCGTGCCATCGACTGGTCGGGTAATTTTGAGGTAGATTATGCAATCCATGGTTTTGAGGATCTGCACTTACATGCAAGTATCGGTGCTCAGTACACAGATTCGCATCAAGACGACGTCACCGAGAACACCTCATACAACAACAACTATTATGGCTGGAATGGTATTACCAATTACTGGAAATACAATATTGTGGGCAATGCTTACGCACAATATATGAAAGAGATTGGTGCTCATAAGTTTGACATCATGGCAGGTGCCGAACAGAGTCACTATCATCGTACCGGCTATAACCAAGGACAGGGTACAGACCCATACACAGGTGAAGCTCACAATCCGGCCTTGCGCTCAGAGCAGGAATGGAGAACTCACAACTCACTGGTATCGTACATCGGTCGTTTGAACTACACCCTTCTTGATCGTTACATGCTGACTGCTACTTTCCGTGCCGATGGTAGCTCACGCTTTGCGAAAGGCAACAAATGGGGATACTTCCCTGCTGTCGCTTTAGCATGGAAAATCAACAATGAGCCTTTCCTGAAAAACGTTCAGTGGCTCGATGAATTAAAACTGCGTGCAAGCTGGGGTAAAACCGGTCAGCAGAATGGTATCGACGACTTCTACTACATGCCACTCTATGTAAGAGGCAACTCATATGGTCAGTATCCTTTCGGCGATACTTACTATTACACCACCAGACCTAACAACTACAATAAGGATTTGACCTGGGAAAAGACAGCAACATGGGGTGCAGGTCTTGACTTTATGGCACTGAACGGTCGCATTGGTTTCAATGTAGACGCATACCACAGAAAGACAACCGACCTGTTGGCAAGAGTTGATATCCCTGCCGGTACGAACTTCGGTGACCAGCAGTTACGCAATATCGGTTCATTAGAGAACTACGGTGTTGAATTTGCACTGGATGTCAAGCCCATCGTCACAAAAGACTTTATGTGGCAGTTAACCTACAATATCGGTTGGAACCACAATAAAGTGACCGAACTAAATACCGGTAGCGTTGATTATGTATACGTAGACAATTCCATCTCGCGAGGAAACAACACCAAAATTCAGCGTAATGCAGTAGGACATCCTATCAATTCATTCTTTGTATACCAACAGGTGTATGATGAGAATGGCAAACCTCTGGAGGGTACCTTTGTTGACCGTAACGCTGACGGACAGATTAACTCTGATGATGGTTATTACTACAAGAGCCCTGCTGCAGATGTCATCATGGGTCTGACCACAAAGTTTGTTTATAAAGGTTGGGACTTGAGTGCTGCTTTCCATGCATCCTTAGGTAATTATGTGTATTACGACTTCCTGTCACGCAATGCCAATGTAGGTCCTGGTCTCTATGCCAACTCAGCATGGCGCAACACTACTCCAGAAGCTGTTGCCCTCGGTTGGACTGCCGCTGCCAATTCTTACTCAAACGAGAACTACATGAGCGACTACTTCGTGCGCAATGCTTCATATTTGAAGTGCTCTAATATCACTCTGGGTTACAGCTTCCAGAAATTCTGTGGTCTGCCTCTTAGCGGTCGTATCTTTGGAACGGTGCAGAACCCCTTCATCATCACCAAGTATGACGGTATTGATCCTGAGGTCGCATCTGGCATTGACAACAATCCCTATCCACGTCCTATCAGTTATCAAATGGGACTTAATCTGAACTTCTAATTTACTTTAAGATTTAAGAATGTATATGAAACAGATATTGATTAAATCAGCTATTGCGGGATTGTTGGTTGGTGGTTTCACTTCGTGTACCAACGAACTCAACATATCATCCGTTGACCCGCAGTCGTCTACTTCATACGAACCAATGGAACTGCTTGCCAAGCAGTATGCTACTCTCGCCCTTACCGGACAGTCAGGTCCTGCAGGAAAGGGAGACATCAGTGGTGACGAGGGCGAAAGCGGTTTCTATCGTACCGTATTCAACTTGGAAACGCTCTGCACTGATGAGTGTATCTGGGCATGGCAAAACGACGCAGACATTCCACAGCTTACAAACATTGCTTGGAGCAAGGATAGTCAGCGCGTACGCTGGGCTTACTTCCGTATGGCTTTCGACGTAACACTTTACAACGACTTCCTTACACAGAATGCCGATCGTACTGATGGAGAGTGGCCTCACTATTTGGCCGAAGTACGTTTCCTGCGTGCTCTGCATTTCTACTATTATCTGGATTTGTTCCGCAAGGCTCCTTTCAAACTGGTCTACGACCCTGCTATCCTTCCTGTTGAGAAAGCTGGTGCAGATCTCTATAACTGGCTTGATCAAGAACTGACGGAGATTGAAGGTCTGCTGGCGCCAATTGGAGAATACAACAATTCGGCAAACTTCGGCCGTGCTGACCAAGGCGCAGCCTATGCTCTTCATGCACGCCTGGCTTTGAACTCAGAAATCTATACTGACGGCAAAGTAAAGGACTACCAGAAGGCTATCGACTATTGTAACCTGATTATCAATAGCGGCAAGTACGAATTGTCTAAGGCCACCAATGCCAATGGCTATACCGGTTACGAACAGGTGTTTATGGGCGACAACGACGTTAACGTACAAGCGATGAAGGAGATTATCTTCCCCATCCGACAGGACGGTGTGAAGACCGAAGAATACGCTGGTTCTACCTATCTCGTCAGTTCAATGCGTAAGTCTGGTATGCCTTATAGTGGAACCAGTAACTACTGGAGCTGTAACTTTGCTCGCCAAGCACTGGTTCAGAAGTTCTTCGAAGATCTGTCAAAGGTTCCCATGGTCGTTGAGGAGAAAGAAGAAGAACTGTATAATGGTATGGAAGTGACCAATATCGAGAAATACAAATATGAAAACGGCATAGTAGACAAACACGGCAAATTGCGTGAGTTTGAAAGCGATAATGAGGTTATTGCAGCTGATAAAGTATTGCATGGTGCTACCTCAGAGATTATTGCAGCAGCCAACGATGACCGTGCTATGTTCTATGCAGGAGTAGGCGGTGGTGTTCGCACCCTTACTACGAAACAGATTACTGGTTTCAACAATGGACTTTCTATCGTAAAATGGCAGAATCGTCGTAGTGACAATAGTACCCCACATGATCCTACGTTCTCAGACACTGACATTCCTTTGTTCCGCTTGGCTGAGATTTATCTGACACGCGCAGAGGCATACTATCGTCTGGGTACTAATGACCAACAGGCACTTGACGATATCAACGAACTGCGTCAGCGTGCACATGCCACACCGTTCACATCATTGGACCTCGACATACTGATTGATGAGTGGTGTCGTGAATTCTACATGGAAGGTCGTCGTCGTACCGACCTGGTACGTTTCGGTCTGTTCACCTCAGGTAAATACATTTGGGACTTCAAGGGTGGTGTCGCCACAGGTACCTCAGTTGATAAACACTTCAATATTTATCCTATTCCTGAAGCTGATATCAGCAACAATCCCAACATGACACAGAATGAGGGTTACTAATTTTGTTGAATCTAAAAGTATAAGAAAATGAAACATATATTTAAAACATTGTTGCTGCCTTTATTAGCAGTTCCTTTTGCACTGGTATCGTGCGATGAAGACCGCGACAGCAACCCCATACTGGATACAACCCAGGCTGCTGAACAATTCACGCTCAACATGCCTGCCAATGCAACTAATAACACTTATGACCTACTCAACTCAGAGAACGTCGTACTGACATGCAACCAACCTAACTATGGCGGCATACCTTATGTGACCCGCTATTTTGTACAGGTGGCTTTAGCTGCTGAGGATTTTGAGGAAGGAACATTCAAGGAGTTGATGTCATCGTCAACCGATGCTTCAAATATCCGTGTGCAGTCAAGTGAACTGAACGACTCTGTAGTTGCGCTCTTCCAGGAAGCGAACCCTGATGCAGCCTTTAAGTCTGAGCCACGTCCCGTTTCTATACGTTTACGTGCCATTATGGATGCTACCGGCAAGGGGGAGTCATTCTCTAACATCATCACACTTCCCAGTGTCCTGGCCACATACGTAACCCCACCAGCAACCCTGCCAGAACAAATCTTTGTTGTTGGCTCGTCTATTCAGGAAGCATGGAGCAGTTGGAAGGCATTAGCTCCGGTTTATGGCCTGTCCGGTGAATTCTTCACAATGGTTTACTTCCCTGATGGTGGTGAATTCAAGTGGGGATTAGCCAACGGTGATTGGCGTGGATACGATCGTATAAAGGAGATTATTGACAATGCTGGTGCTGGTCTGAGCGAAGGTGAAGGTGGAAATATCCTTGTTGCAAATGGTGGCTGGTATGTACTGCATTTCACTTGTGAGATTGTAGACAATGCACAACAGTTCACACTGAAAGTTGAGCCTGGCAAAGCTTATGTTATAGGTAATGCTACTGATGACTGGACAGATGCTAACTCTACATGGGAAATGACTGCTCCTGCTAATAATGAAGGACAGTGGGAATCGCCTGCATTCACAAATAGCGGTGAACTCCGAGCATATATCAAGGTGCCAGGATTTGACTGGTGGCGTACTGAATTCACTCTCTATAAGGGCAGCATCTACTGGCGCCTTGTTGACATTCCCAGTAACTGGGCAGAAAATGTCGGCGCTGACTATTCTGTAAGCTGTTCAGCAGGCCAGAAGCTTTATGTTGACTTCAACAACATGACTGGTGAAGTGAAATAAAACAACTATAAACGACATAAAATCATGAAAAAGATATTTCAATACTGTGCCGCAGCTGTGGTTGGTTTAGCATTCGCAAGCTGCACAGAGGACTACACAGACTGGGCAAGTCCGCAGACTAATTTGCCAGAGGAAGCCGTTGAGAAGTACGGATTCTCTGCTGAGCCTGGTGAAGATGCTGAAATCATAATGCCCGTGCGTAATGACAACTTGAAACTCGTGGCATTGACAAGCACAAGCGATGCCGTGGCAGACTATGCAGTGACCAGCCTCACCATCAATGGAGAAGCTATTAATGCCACTGTAGAAAACAACAACATTGTTGTATCTGCTGCAGAACTGAATAGTTTGATTCAGAAAATGTATAACTCGCGCGCTGCTGTAAAGCGTGATCTCGCTGTAGAAGCAACACTTACGCTCAAACTGAAAAATGGTGATGCCGTAACTGGCGACATCACCACTACTACAGCAGCTTCTTTCACCTCTAAGCCAACACCGGCCATTGACGAAACTGGTTATTACATCCTTGGCGGATTTGAGGGTAATGGTTGGGATTTGGCAACACCTATCTGGATGCAAAAAGAGAGTGAAGGTGTTTACACTGCAGTAGTAACCCTGGCAGCTGATGGAGATAACTGGTACAAGTTCTATGAAGGCTCACACTACAGTGCTACCGACTGGGACGTTGTAAATCTTGGACAAATGGGCTGTGCTGTCAATGGTGACAACTCACTTGAGAACTTCGTCGTTTACACAGGTGATGACCAAGCTGTTCAGACTCCCGTCGTAAGTGGCGATGCTGGTAACCAATATAAGATTACGCTCGACATGAACAACCTGACTTACAAGGTTGTACGCCAGGCAGTGAATTATTATATTGTAGGTGGTCCGAATGACTGGGCTGGTTCATGTACCTCTAAGGAATTAAAGTTTGGTCAGGCCGACATCGACAATCCGGTTTACACTATTGTATTCCCTGCTGCTGCAGAAGGCGACACTTGGTTTGCTATTGGAGATGACAAGGCATGCGATGCAATTGCCAACAATGAAGACGGCGGATGGGATTTACTCTATGCTACCACTAAGGGTAATGGAAACAACGGTACAGAAGGTACGCTCTGCCGTCGCAAGGATCTTGATAATAGAGATGTACAGGGTGATGGTTCCTTCAAGGTGGAAGCAGGTTCTAAATTTATCAGCGTCACTATCAACATGAAGGAAATGACCTATGAAATCAAAGGCTCAAATTTCGCAGAGTACATCTACGAGGCAGGTGTGAATAATGGCTGGGGTGAGGTCGAACAGGCGCTCTACAGCCCCCAAAGCGATGGTAAGTACTATGGTTTCTTCTATGCTCAAGAAGACACCTGGACTGACGGCAAGGGCGCCTTCAAGTTCCGTGGTGCTGCCAACAACTGGGATAACGGTAACTATGGCACCGGTACGCTCAATGAAGATGGCTTGACTGGTACGCTGATTGATGACGGAAACTCAGGTAATATCATGCCAGATCCAGGTTACTATCGTGCCGACGTTGATCTGACTAACATGACATTCGCACTGACACCGATCACTACTATCGGCGTTATCGGCCCAGGTCAGCCTGGAGGTTGGGACACCGACACCGACATGACTTATAACAAAGAGACTGGCGCATGGGAAATTACTATCGCTCTATCTGCAGATCAAATTAAGTTCCGTGCCAACGATGGTTGGGACATCAACTGGGGTGGTACCTTCAACAACTTGACACAGGGAGGTGACAACCTCAACATCACTGAGGCTGGTACTTACTTCATTCAGCTCTTCGCATACTGCGATACTAAGGCTTATGCTGTAATTACTAAGCAGTAAATCTATGTACAGGCCACCTACTCTGGTAAAAAACGGAGTAGGTGGCTATACAAAAATAATAAAGACAATAATTATGAAGAAAAGAATTATTCTTACGGTAGTGTCTGCCGTGTTCGCTATTGGATTGTCTGCCCAAAAGGCACCTAGTTATCCACATGCCTATGTCAGTGTACAAGGCGGTGTCATGAAACCGTATAATGGTGAAGCCATCGATCGTAAGTTCAGTCCGATGGGTGCCATTTCCTTCGGCTATAATTTCAATAAGTACTTTGGACTGCGTCTTCAGGCCAATGGAAGCATGTGGACAGCAAAAGACACACCCGTTGGAGACTTCAAAAGCAAGGCAGCAAACATCGACCTCGACATGCTGTTCAATCTGTCTAACGTTCTTCGACCCAACCACGACAACAAGCTTGGAGTCATTGCCATTCTGGGGGCTCCATTTAACCTTGCCCTTCCCCATGCGTGGATAGACAACTACTGCAATAGCGCAACTGACGGTGGAGACATGTGGAACACAGCTTGGAAAGTGGGCGGTATGCTAGAATACAATATCAACAAGAGATGGGCCATCAACCTTGAGGGGGGCACCAACTACGTGCGTCAGAGAAACACAGAAATCGCTGACAACAACAAATGGTGGCCATACGCTATGGTTGGTTTGACATTCCGTCTTTGTCAGGGTAAGAAGGCCGCTCCCGTAGAGGTCGTTGAGACCTACTATGTTGACGAGCCTTACACAGAGACTGTAAAGAAGCAGCGTCCTGTGGAGACTGTAGAGCAGAAGGGTATGGAGAAGGTCGTCTACTATGAGATCAACATCAGTGACGTAGAAAAAGGTCAGGGTGTAGACGCAGCTGTCAAAGAGGCTGCCGACCTTATCAAGACTGATCCTAACGCAAAGATTACTGTCACCGGTTATGCCGACAAAGAGACTGGTACACCCGAGATCAACGAGCGCCTGTCAAAGGAGCGTGCAGAGGGTATCACCGCTAAGTTGGTCAACGATCATGGCATCAACGCTGCCAATATCACCACCGAGTGGAAGGGTGATACCGTACAGCCATTTGCTGATAACGACAAGAACCGTTGCGTCATCATCAAGGGCGAAGGTAACTTCAAAGTGACTAAGTACGAGAGCTACGAAGAAAAGGTGGAGAAGACTCGCAAGGTGGAGAAGACTCGTACCGTAACAGTGGAGAAGTAACACTTCGAATAATAGTATCATCATTTAGGAAGGGAGACAGACCATCTTGTCTCTCTTCTTTTTATATCCTCAATGCAACCGATTGCATCATCATTGATTAGTATAAGTTCACGGAGTTGAAAAAATTTTCATTTTTATTATGTAACTTCGCACACAGGAACTAAAACGATCAAATTATGAGAAGATTTTTTCTTTGTTTATTATTTATTACAAGTTTGACATTCGCCCATGCACAAGGTTGGCCTGCCAACTACGGCGGCGTGATGCTACAGGCGTTCTACTGGGATGGCTATGCCGATAGTCAGTGGAGCAAACTGGAAAGTCAGGCTGATGACCTTGCTACAACATTCGACCTGGTGTGGATTCCGCAGAGCGCCAACTGTGGTGGACAGTCAATGGGCTACGACGACCTCTATTGGTTCTCTAACTATAACAGCTCGTTTGGAACGGCGGATGAGCTGAAGTCAATGATTCGCACATTCAAGGACAAGGGCATCGGAACCATTGCCGATATCGTCATCAACCACCGCAAGAACGTGTCTAACTGGGTGGACTTCCCAAAGGAAACATATAATGGCGTGACCTACCAGTTGCAGTCGACTGATATCTGTGCCAACGACGATGGTGGTAAGACCAAGTCATGGGCCACGCAAAACGGCTACTCGCTGTCGGCCAACAACGATACTGGCGAGGGATGGGACGGCATGCGCGACCTGGACCATAAGAGCGAGAACGTGCAGGCCAACGTGAAAGCCTACCTGAAGATGCTACTTGAAGACTATGGCTATACGGGCTTCCGCTACGACATGGTGAAGGGCTACAGCGGTCAGTACACCAAGATATACAACAACGAGGCGAAACCGCAGTTCTCTGTGGGTGAGTGCTGGGACAGTTCGAATACCATCAAGAACTGGATAGACGCTACAGACAAGACCAGTGCTGCCTTCGACTTCCAGTTCCGCTACACAGTGCGCAATGCTATCAACAACAATGCCTGGAATCGTCTGGCATCGCAGAATGATGGCAACTGGCCGCTGGTGAGCAACAATTACAACAATGGCAGTTATCGCCAGTATGCTGTGACCTTCGTAGAGAACCACGATACAGAATATCGCTCGTCGACGGCACAGCAAGATCCTATTCGCAAAGACACGTTGGCAGCCAATGCCTATCTGCTCGCTATGCCTGGCACGCCCTGTGTCTTCCTAAAGCACTGGAAGGCTTACAAGCAGGAGATAGCCAACATGGTGGCTGTGCGCAAGGCCGTGGGTATCACCAACATGAGTATTCCTACGGCAGTGGTTTCACAACAGTCCCATTATGCTGTGCAGGTGAGCGGCAGTGATGGCAAGAAACTGCTTTGCGTGGTAGGTACCAATGCTGCTGGCTATACACCTAACGATGGTGCATGGAAGAAAGTCATCAGCGGTTACCACTATGCCTACTACGTACAGGGCATAGAACCGTCTGATATTAAGTTGCCGGAAGTAAAGCAGGAAGAGCCTCAGCAGCAAGAACCGGGATTCAGCGGTATACCTTCATTCTGCACTGTTGGCGACGGTGAGATATGCGCCTTCTTTGAGGCACCCGTTTCATGGGGCAGTCAGATATACACATGGGCTTGGATGAATGGCGGTGATGGCAAAGACTATGTGGGCACCAACTGGCCTGGTGTAGAGGCTACATTGCTTGGCAAGGCCGATAATGGCAACAAGGTGTTCAAATGGACTTCAACCAAGACCACAGCTCCTGAGAACATCATCTTCAGTGGTGGTGGCAATCAGACGAGCGACATGAAATTCCAGAATGGCGGCTACTACACTAAAAGCGGATTAGTTGGAGTGGTAACTGCCGGCATAAATTCCATTACATCAAATGATGACAATGAAGACAATGGCAGCATTTATTCACTCGACGGTAGAGTGATTATTTCTCCACGCCCAGGTATTTATGTTCGAAATGGCAAGAAAATAGTGATTAGATAAAAAAAGAGTGCTGCGACCCATCACGAGCCGCAGCACTTACAAGCCTATGTTTAACTAAAAATCCTTTTCTCTTAAAGAAATTTTCGGTCTAAAAAGGCCAAAAATTTGAAAGTTTTAAGGGCGTTTCACAACGACCTCCTGTTATCCTACAGTTGAAAACTTTCTTTTTTACCAATAACTAAAAACCTAAAACTATAAATATTACTACTAACCTAAAACAATCTATTAACCTTTTGACGATGCAAAGGTACGACGATTTTAAGAAACTCGCAATATTTTTGATGCTCAAAATACATAATTTGGCTTTCTTCTTGACGTAAATCAATCAATGTGTCCGCAAACAACTGCTTTTTTACATCATTTTTACATCATTTCATAATTATCAGAATCATTATTTTCATTCTTCAATCTTTAATTGTCAATAAAATGTTGTACCTTTGCACTATCTATGCGAGTATTGATAGTAAACACAAGTGAACGCACCGGTGGGGCTGCTGTAGCAGCCAACCGACTGACCGAAGCTCTTATCAACAATGGGGTGAAGGCGAAGATGCTGGTACGAGACAGCACGCCAAACAGCTCATTGTACGTTTCCAAAATGGGCGGGTGGTTCCAACGAGAGTGGAATTTTCTTTATGAGCGCCTTGTCATATGGATGCACAACCATTTAGACCGCAACAACTTGTTTAAGGTTTCAATAGCAAACACCGGACAAGACATTACGAAAACAAATGAGTTTCAAGAGGCCGATATTATCCATCTTCATTGGATCAATCAAGGTTTCCTCTCTCTAAATGGTGTTGAGAAGATTCTCAAAAGCGGTAAGCCAGTGGTTTGGACCATGCATGACATGTGGCCTTCTACCGGCATCTGTCATCATGCCTACGACTGTCAACGCTATGAAACGGAATGCGGCGAGTGCCCTTTCCTGAAAAGTAAAAGGCATAAAGACCTCTCAAATAAGATATTCAGGAAGAAATTACATCTCTTCTCTAACATAAAATATGGTAGGTTGTCACTTGTTACAGTAAGCAACTGGTTAGCTGAACGCGCTCGTAACAGCGCCCTGACAGGAAAACTGCCCATCAGCGTCATTCCTAATTCCATCTCGCTGTCACGTTTTGTCATCACTGATAGAGATGATGCGCGAACGTCACTTGATATACAAGAACGATATATCATCTCATTCGGCGCTGCCCGTATTGATGACCCCATCAAGGGTTTTCGCTATCTGGTAGAAGCGCTTAGTAAGTTAATTGCCGGCGGACGCTTCCATCGCGAGGACATGCGTCTGTTACTCTTTGGAAGCATCTTCGACGAGAACATCCTTAAGCAGTTGCCTATTCCATATACTTATATAGGATATGTTACTGACGAAGACCAACTGTCACTGATTTATTCAGCCTCAAACGCCACTGTATCATCATCGCTATATGAAACTTTCGGACAGACACTGATAGAAGCAATGGCTTGTGGCAGTACACCCGTTTCCTTCGATGGCAGTGGGCAGACCGACATCATCAGCCATCAGCAGAATGGATTTCTAGCCAAACGACTCTCATCTGACAGCCTGGCAGAAGGTATTGAATGGGCACTCCATGCAAATCTATCACCACGTGAACTGCGTCGTAGTGTCAGCCGACGCTATGCCGAGAGCATAGTAGCCAATCGCTATTACGAACTCTACCAAAGCCTGCTACATTAATAAACATTGATTATCCATGACCAAGTTTTCTATCGTCACCATAACATACAACGCCGAGAAGGTGGTGGAGCGAACGTTGCAGAGTGTACTTCATCAGACATATGAGGGCGTGGAGCACCTGATTATCGACGGTGCATCAACAGACGCTACACTTCAACTGGTAGAGGCATACAAGTCAGAATCAGACGCATCAGGCCAAGGGCACAAGGTGATTATCAAGTCAGAACCCGATCAAGGCATCTATGATGCCATGAACAAAGGGTTGACACAAGCCTCTGGCGATTATATACTATATATGAACGCTGGCGATTTCTTCCCATCAGACAACACCTTGGAGGAAATAGTACATCGCTGTCACCTTAATGAACTGCCAAGCGACTCATTGCCAGCCGTACTCTATGGTAATACCGATATCGTAGATAGCGAAGGCCACTACCTGCGACCCCGTCGCCTGCAGCCTCCCAAGAAACTAACGTGGCGCTCGTTCCGTCACGGCATGCTGGTCTGTCATCAAGCCTTCTATGCCCGTACCGACATCGCCAAGAATCTTCAGTACAATACACAATACCATTACTCAGCCGACGTAGACTGGTGTATCCGCGTGATGCACGAGGGAGAACGCATGGGACTTCCATTCTATAATATAAATATGGTGGTAGCCAATTACACTGAAGAAGGTGCCACGACACAGCATCACAAAGAATCGCTCAAGGAACGCTATCAGGTGATGTGCCACCATTACGGCAAGGTCTCCACATTCTTCATGCATTGTTGGTTTGCCGTTCGCAGCATTATCAGAAAGTAGCCTTTGTTCGGAAAATTTCAAATATATTTGGCGGTTCACCCGTTTTTTTGTAATTTTGCAACGAATTATGGCCGTAGCTCATCTGATACACGAACAACAGCGAGAACGTCAGTTCTCCTTTGAAGTGCTACCCCCCCTGAAGGGGACTGGCACAGAACGCCTGTTTTCCGATATAGAGAAACTGTGCGAACTCCATCCCGCTTTCATCAATATCACGACCCATCATAGCGAATACGTCTACAAAGAACTGAGTGACGGACGCTTTGAACGGCAACGTCTGCGCCGTCGCCCCGGCACCATTGCTGTGGCAGCCGCTATTCAGAAGAAGTTCGGTGTCACTGTACAACCACATATCATCTGTAGTGGTGCCACTATCGAAGATATCGAATACGAACTCCTCGACCTTCAGTTCCTCGGCATTACCGACCTTCTCCTGCTCCGTGGTGATAAGGCGAAGGACGACCGTGTCTTTACCCCGACACCTGGCGGACATGCTCACACCACCGACCTCATCCGACAGGTACAGCGTTTCAACGATGGTTTCTTCGCTGACGGATCACCCATTCAGTGGCGCGGTCCGAAGTTTGACATCGGCGTAGCCTGCTATCCCGAGAAGCACGAAGAAGCTCCCAATATGGAGATGGACATGCATTACCTGTTGGAAAAACAACAATTGGGAGCACAGTATGCCGTGACCCAGCTTTTCTTCGACAATCAAAAATACTTCGACTTCGTCGACAAAGCCCGTGCAATGGGCATTACCATTCCTATCATTCCAGGCATTAAACCATTGGCCAAACTCAATCAGTTGACCGTGGTACCACGAACATTCCATTGCGACATACCCGAAGCCTTAGCTAAGGACATCGTGAAGTGTAAGACCGACGATGATGCTCGCCATCTGGGTATTGAATGGACCGAAAGCCAATGTCGGGAACTCTATGAGCATGGTATCAAGAACATACACTTCTATACAGTGGGAGCAGTAGACTCCGTCGTAGAAATTGTAAAGAGGCTTAAAGGATGAGATTCAGTGAGGTGATAGGACAAGAGGAGGTGCGCGAACGCCTGATACAGATGGTCATCGAAGACCGTCTTCCTCATGCTATCATGCTGTGCGGACCTTCCGGTATTGGCAAGAAAGCCATTGCCTTTGCCTTTGCATGCTATCTGCTGAGTGGAAAAGAGGAAGATGAGAGTCCCATGCTGAAGAAACTGGAGCATCCCGACCTGCACTTCACCTACCCCACCATCAAACTGCCTTCAATGAGCACAGAGCACAAGCCCATCAGCGATGACTTTGCCAGCGAATGGCACGAACTCATCATGCAGGGACCCTATTTCACCATGGATCAATGGATGATGGCGATAGGAGCTGAAAACCAACAGGCCATCATCACCGCAGGCGAGAGTGATGAACTGGTGAGGAAACTGTCACTGAAATCGAGCCAAGGCGGATACAAAGTCAGTATCATCTGGTTGCCAGAACGCATGAATCTGGAGTGCTCCAACAAGCTGCTGAAATTGATTGAGGAACCTCCCACGCAGACCATCTTCCTGCTTGTATGCGAAGAGCCCGACAAGCTACTGGAAACCATCCGCAGTCGTGTACAGCGCATCGATGTAAAGAAACTACCGGCAGAGACCATTCGTCAAGCACTGATAGAACGCCGCGGCATCGACGAGCAGTCAGCCCTCCGCATCAGTAGGGTGGCCAACGGCTCTTGGCTGAAAGCCCTAGAAGAACTGCTGGTGGGCACTGAGAATGAGCAGTTTCTCGACCTGTTTATCATGCTGATGCGACTGGCCTATCAGCGCAAAGTGCGCGACCTGCGCAAATGGAGTGAGACCATGGCAGGATTTGGTCGTGAGAAGCAGAAACGCTTTCTGGAATACTTTCTCCACATGACACGCGAGAGTTTTATGTACAACTTCCAAAACAGTGAACTCTGCTACATGACCCAGAAGGAAGAAGACTTCGCCCGCAATTTCGCCCGATTTATCAATGAGGCAAATATCCTGCAACTCAATGACTTGGCCAACCTTGCCATCCGAGATATCGGTCAGAATGCTAATGGAAAGATTGTCTTCTTTGACTTTGCACTGAGAATCATTATACTTTTAATAGCAAAATAACTATAGGAACTATAGGCACTATAGGTACTATAAAAAAAAGAAAAAAGAATGGAAAAAGATCTCGAAATAAGAACAGGCTGTGACCGCGGACTATGCCGTGCTGCCGTAGGTCGTCAAGACCGCCAGTTGAACACCTACGACTGGTTGGCCGACGTTCCTGGCAATGCCGACTCTACCGATCTGGTTGAGGTACAGTTCAAGCACACCCGCAAAGGTTACTACCACAATGTCAACAAGTTGCCGCTGAAGAAAGGCGATATCGTTGCTGTGGAGGCCATGCCCGGCCATGATATCGGTGTTGTGACACTGACAGGACGCCTGGTGAACCTCCAACTGAAGAAGGCCAATCTGAAGTCGGCAGATGATATCAAGCGTATCTATCGCCTGGCGCGTCAGAACGATATTGAGAAGTATAACGAATCGAAAGCACGTGAGCATGAGACGATGATTGAGAGTCGTGAGATTGCCAAGGGCTTAGGTCTGAAGATGAAGATTGGCGATGTAGAGTATCAGGGCGACGGGCAAAAGGCCATCTTCTACTATATCGCTGACGAGCGTGTGGATTTCCGTCAACTCATCAAGGACTTGGCAGCCGCTTTCCACGTGCGCATTGAGATGAAGCAGATAGGTGCCCGCCAAGAAGCCGGTCGCATCGGTGGTACAGGTCCCTGTGGTCGTGAGCTCTGCTGTGCCACATGGATGAAGAATTTCATTAGTGTCTCCACATCAGCAGCCCGTTTTCAGGACATCTCGCCCAACCCGCAGAAATTAGCTGGTATGTGTGCCAAGTTGAAGTGCTGTCTGAACTATGAAGTTGATGACTATATCGAGCATAGCAAAAAGTTGCCTTCTCGTGAGATTATACTTCAGACACTCGACTCAGACTACTTCTACTTCAAGAGTGACATATTGGCAGGACTCATCACCTACTCCACCGACAAGCGTATCGCAGCCAACCTGGTTACTATCACAGCAGAGCGCGCCAAAGAAATCATTGAGATGAACCGTCGAGGCGAGAAACCTGAAGACCTCTTGGCTGATGACCAGCAAAAGAAGCCGGAAGGTCCCGTTGATCTATTGGCAGGCGACAGCATCACCCGTTTCGACAAGAGCAAAAAGAAAAAGAAGAAAAAGAAGTCTCAGCAACAGAATGCACGTGCAAAAGAAAAGCAGGAATAATCTTCTGACTTCCGTCATCATACTTACGGTTGCAATAGCCTTTGCCTGTTGCAACCGTAAGACCATTTTCAGCCATTACGAAACGATTTCACCAGATGGTTGGAACCGTCGTGACACCATCTGCTTCAGTATTAACCCTTCAGAAAAGACTGTGTCGGCAACCGGACTGCTAAGCATCCGTGTTAATGAAAACTACCCTTTTACGGCTTTGTCACTAGTAGTAAACCAGCAAATCATCCCCAATGGTGCACATTACCAAGACACCTTGTATTTCACATTAGTTGACAACAACGGTCGTTTTTTAGGACAAGGCATTAACCACCATACGTTCCATCGTCCACTACACATCTATGAGCTGGGCGAAGATCAGCACCTGTCAGTGAAGGTGCATCACTTAATGACACAACAACGACTGCCCGGCATCATCAATGTCGGCATCAGTCTTGAACACAACTAACTAAGCATTTGCTTTATGTCTTCCTCCATCTATTCTTAGGAAGATAAAAAGCAAAAACGTAAATCCCCACAACGAAGACCCACCATAAGAGAAGAATGGTAACGGAATGCCAATGACAGGCGTCAGACCTAACACCATGCCCACATTGATGAATACATGGAACAAGAATACTGACAGCACACAATAGCCATATACCCTACCGAATCGTGTTGGCTGTCGTTCAGACAAAAACACCAAGCGCAGTATCAATGCCAGGAAAAGGATCAATACTGCAGAAGCCCCCAAGAATCCCTGTTCCTCACCTACAGTACAGAAGATAAAGTCCGTGTCTTGCTCAGGCACATATTTTAATTTTGTCTGCGTGCCGTTCAAGAAGCCCTTGCCTGTCAATCCACCTGAGCCAATAGCAATCTCACTCTGATGAACATTATATCCTGCACCTTTTAAGTCCTCCTCCATCCCTAGTAGTACATTGACACGTGTGCGCTGATGGGGTTGCAACACGTTATTAAGAGCATAGTCAGCCATGTGGAAGAACGACAAAGATCCCAACGCGAAGATGGCAATCCACAAATAATTGCGAACGCGCGTCTCAAACACCCGCCAAAGGAGATAGCCTATCAGCAAAAGACAAACCGTCAGTTGCATCCATGTCATATTGAAAGGAATCACATATACTGAGAAGGCCAGACTGATTGCTGTCACTCCCACACACGCCCCCAACACACGGATGGCCTCACGCCAGTTTTCACAGTACGCCCCTATCATAAGCGATGAAGAGAACTGTATCAGCAAATAGACGAAGAAAGGACCTATCGGCGTCGGTGTGTCTAGCAGCAGAGGTTCGGCAAAGCGTACACCCACAATGAAATATGCAACTAATGACACGCCAGTAAACAATACGCTGCCCGTCATTCCCTCACGGTAAAGCATCAGAAAGAAAGCCAGATAGACCAGAGCCGAACCAGTCTCTTGTTGCATCACGATGAAGAGCATGGGCAGAAAGATGATGACCAAGGTCTTCGATAGATCTTTCCAGTTGCTCATATCGTAATTGTATTTGCTCATGAACTTCGCCAGAGCAAGTGCTGTAGCAAACTTAGCGAACTCAGCAGGTTGCAGACGAACAGGTCCCATCACGAGCCACGAGCGAGAGCCCTTGATGGAATGTGGATTGAAGATAGTAGCAAAAAGAAGGAGGAGCATGAAGCCGAACAGTACATAGGCAAATGTCTCGAAATAGCGACTGTCGAGCAATAGCAAGAAAAGGCCAAGCACCAGCGACGTGCCTATCCATAGGATCTGCATGCCTGAACGGGTAGATAGTGAGAACAGCTCCACATCCTGACCTAAGACATAGCTGGCTCCACACACGCTGAACCATCCAAAGGCTAGCAGGAGCATATATATGAGGATAGTCCACCAGTCTATCGAGCGAAACAATCCTGGTTTTTTATCTGTTGTCTGTGCCATAGCTTATCCTCTTGTTTTGTATTTCAGTAGCCCTTCGCTGTGATGCCTCCGAGAGTTCTCCTTTCAGATATTGCTCCATCATCAAGCCACCTATAGGCACGCCAAAGGTAGCGCCCCATCCGCCGTTCTCCACATAGACAGCCACAGCAATCTTCGGGTCGTCCATCGGTGCGAAACCCATAAACACAGAATGGTCGTGACCACGGTTTTGAGCTGTTCCGGTCTTGCCGCATGGTGTGAAGTCATAATGCGCCAGTCCCTTACAGGTACCGCCCAATGCCGCTGAGCGCATGCCTTTCACAATATAATCATAATAGGTTGCAGGAGCCTTGGTATAGCGACGCTTAGTATATAGTGTGTCAAGGGGTTCCCCTGTTATCTGTTTCACCACATGAGGTGTAATGAAATAGCCCCGATTAGCAATCGTTGCTCCCAGATTGGCAATCTGCAACGGTGTAGCGTTGACCTCACCCTGTCCGATGGCAATACTGATAACACTTAGTGGGGTCCATTTCTTAAAGGCATGGTCATAATACTCAGCATTCGGGATTAGACCGCGCTTCTCACCAGGCAAGTCAACTCCCAGCGCATAGCCAAATCCCATACTCACCATATAGTCACGCCAGGTATTCATCGCCTCCTGTAGTGTAGTGTATCGCTCTCGGTTACTCAACATGTGATAGAGTCCCCAACAGAAATAGCCATTGCACGAAGTAGAGATAGCTGGTACGATGGGCAATGGCGAGCCATGTCCGTGACATCCTACACGCATACCCTTGAACACAAATCCATGATAACACGGATAGGCAGTCTGTGAAGTGATGATTCCCTCACTGAGGAAAGTCAGTCCCTGGGTAGTCTTAAACGTAGAACCAGGTGGATACTGTCCCATGATGGCACGGTTGAGAAGCGGTTTCCACGGGTCACGTCCCAGTTCGGCATGGCTCTTAGAGCGTTGGCGTCCCACCATGATGCGTGGATCATAGGTTGGCGAGCTCACCATACAGAGTATCTCGCCTGTGGCAGGCTCTATCGCTACTACCGCTCCTATCTTACCCTCAAGTAAGCGTTCTCCAAGAGCTTGCAAGTCGATGTCGATACCCAACGTGAGATCTTTCCCTGGCACTGGTACCCTATCGAGTTTACCATTCTGATAACTGCCTTGTAGTCTGCCATACGCATCTCTCAGGAATACCTGCACCCCCTTTTCTCCTCGCAACTGCCGTTCATAGGCACGTTCTACGCCCAACTTACCAATATAGTCGCCCGGCAAGTAGTAGTCGTCATCCTCCAGTTCTTTCTGTGACACCTCAGCGACATCGCCTAAGATATGAGCCGCATAGGGATACTCGTACTGTCGAATGCTTCTTTGCTGTACATAGAACCCCGGGAAGCGATACAGTTTCTCCTGAAAGACACCAAAATCCTCATCGCTGACCTGACTCATCAGCAACTGTTGGGTGAAACGTGAATAGCCGGGATTCTTGCGACGATCATGCATCTTGACCAAGAGCTGTTCAAACTGAGCCTTACTGATATTCAGCGTCTGACAGAGTTCCAGCGTATCAAAACGGTCTTTTGCCTCGTTCTCAATCACCATTACATCGTAAGAAGGCTGATTGTAGACCATCAGTTTGCCATTACGGTCACTGATGATTCCTCTCGACGGATAGTCAATCTTCTTCAGGAATGCATTGGTATCGGCCTCACGTTTATAATCATCGCTTGCCAACTGAAGCACGAAGAGTCGAAGGATATAGATGACTACTATGAGCAAAGCCACCCCCGAAATAACATATTTTCTGTATTCCAGTCCGTAGTCTCTATCCACAGTCTTATCTCCTTAAACTTTCAAATGAAAGAACAAGCGCCAGTGTCAGTATCATACTGCCCAGTACACTGTTTATCCAGAATAGGACATTGCTGAAACTGAACACCTCAATAGTAAAGAACACCAAGCAATAGACGAACACCAAGATAGCAGCCAGCGACAAGAACTTGCTGAAGCTCAGCGTTCTGACCGATGAAGCGATATCGTTCTCGGCATTACGTGGCAGGAAGAGTTCTAATAATGGTGGTTGAATCATACCAAGAAGGGTCATGGAGGTCGTTGCCAATCCTGGTGTGTTGGAAAACATATCTACACATACTCCCAGCGTGAAGCCCCAAAGCAAGGCAGCCCACCGTGCCGTACCACGAGGTAAGATAATGATGAAATAGACATACGGCAATGGCACGACACAGTGAAACAGGTGTATCCTACTGAACAGCAATGCCTGTGCCAGACAGAGCACGATGAAGAGTGCTATGCGCCGAAGGGTATCTATTGTCATTGTTTCTGTTTTTCCGAAATATTCATGAGGAGCGAATCAGTGGCAGCCCTTTCCAACAGCAAGCGCTCACGATACGAGTTATCGGTAATCAGACACACATCACGTAATTGTGAGAAGTCTGTCGACAACTCCACCTTCAGTCTGTAGGAGAGTCCATCACGTGAGTTCTGCTTCTCAACGACCTTGCCCACGGTCACCCCTGGTGGGAAGATGGCCGAGTATCCATTTGTCTCCACCCATTCACCATTATCAAACTTAGCATGTCGTGGAATGCCATCTACATAACCATAGCGTGTGTCGCCGCCATCCCATTTCATAATGCCGAAATAGTTCTTGCCCCTGATAGCGCAACTGATACGGGAATGTGAGTTGATAGCAGGAATGACGACGGAATAGTGCTGTCCTACCAGATAAACCACTCCCACGATACCCATGCCACTGACGACGCCCATGTCTGTTGTCACGCCATCGTCACTGCCCTTATTGATTGTTATCAGGTTGTTGCGTTCCTGCAGGGTCATATGAACCACTTGTGCCTTAAGTAGGCGATACTGACTCAACGAGTCGTATTCTGCCCGTTCGATGGCAACAGTATCTGTGAGCTCTGCCAACTGATTACGCAGGTTATACAGTTGGGACTCTAGGTCTAAGTTCCTTCGCGTAAGTTGCATATTGACATCCTTGAGCGAGAAGAACTGTTCTATGCCCGACTGCCATTCGTAGATCTTTCCCGTCACAGCATTGGCAGATGATATCCACACACTCCCCTGATAGCTGTTATACTGGAACAACAGCACTATACCAATCAGTTCCAAAAGCAAGAACAGTAGCCAATGGAACGACTTTGCCAGAAACTCTATCAGGTTCTGCATTTATTTCCCTTGCGTGCTTATCTCATCAAGAAGGTGAAACGATCGACATTCTTCAGTGCTATGCCTGCACCCTTTGCCACTGAGTGGAGGGGATCATCGGGCACGTGGAATGTAATGTTCATCTTGTCGGCCAAGCGTTTATCAAGTCCACGCAACAAAGCGCCACCCCCTGAAAGGTAGATGCCATTCTTCACGATGTCGGCATACAGTTCGGGAGGTGTATTCTCAAGTGCCGACAACACCGCATTCTCAATTTTCGAGATGGTCTTGTCGAGACAGTGAGCTATCTCCTGATAACAAACGGGGACCTCCATAGGAAGTGCAGTGATACGGTTAGGTCCGTGCACGATATAATCGTCGGGAGCCTCATCGCCAAGATCGGTCAGCGCTGATCCTACGTGAATCTTAATACGTTCTGCCATGCGCTCACTGACTTTCACATTATGCTGGCGCGACATGTATTCCTGGATATCAGCAGTCAACTCATCGCCCGCCGTGCGGATAGAGTGGTTCGAGACGATACCTCCCAACGAGATGACTGCGATTTCTGTTGAGCCGCCACCGATATCAACCACCATATTGCCTTCCGGAGCTTCCACGTCGATACCCATGCCCAGTGCAGAGGCCATCGGTTCGAAGATGAGGTAGACATCCCTACCGTCAGAGCGCTCAGCAGAGTCGCGCACGGCACGCAGTTCTACCTCCGTAGAGCCGCTAGGCACACCAATCACCATGCGCAATGATGGTGAGAAGAAGTGTCGGCCTGTATGTACCATCTTAATGAGTCCGCGCATCATCTGCTCACAGGCTGAGAAGTCGGCAATCACGCCATCACGCAACGGACGGATGGTACGAATATTCTCGTGTGTCTTCTCGTGCATCATCTTTGCCCTCTCACCCACGGCAATCATCTTGTCCGTGCGGCGGTCGAGTGCTACGACCGAGGGCTCGTCAACCACGATTTTATCATCACTGATGATAATTGTGTTAGCTGTACCAAGGTCCATGGCCAGCTCTTGTCTGAAACTGAAAAATCCCATTATGATTTTCGATTTTACAATTTATTATTTTGCGAACCAGCTGTGTATAGCGGTATCGTAGTGGCTGCTCACGCCGAAGGCTCGTTCTGCCAGCATGCGACGGTCTTCTATATCAGTCTGTGCGCCCTTGCGGTTCAGTATATCGAGCAGCACGCCATATTCCGCCTTTGACGGCACGATGACCACATCTTTGAAATTCTTTGCAGCAGCACGTATCAGTGAGATACCACCTATATCTATCTTTTCTATGATATCCTGCTCAGAGGCACCACTTGCCACTGTCTGTTCGAAGGGATAGAGGTCTACGATGACAACGTCAATCTCAGGAATCTCATATTGTGCCATCTGCTGGCGATCTCCTTCATTCTCGCGGCGACCGAGGATACCTCCAAACACCTTAGGATGCAGTGTCTTCACACGTCCGCCCAGAATGGATGGATATGTGGTCAGGTCTTCTACCTTCTGACAGTCATATCCCAGACTCTCAATAAACTGACATGTACCTCCCGTTGACAAGAACTTCACGCCCTCATCGTTCATTTTCTTGAGCAGTTCATCGAGTCCGTCTTTGTGGAAAACCGATACCAATGCGGTCTTCATCTTTCTTACTTCAGCCATACCTATCTTTATAATACGTTAAAAATGAGTTGCAAAGTTATGAAATTATCCCGAATTTCAGATGGATGCCCTTCTTTTTTTTCTTTGCACACTCCAAATCTTATTCTTTATCAACACTTATATTTAATGATGATGATCTCAGACATCCTTCTGGCGCAGTCCCATACGGGCCTCTACGACATTGACGACATAGTCGCCCAACTTCTCACACTCGTTGATGAGGTCCAGATAGATGGTACCCACAGCGTACGTGTACTCGTGGTTGTTCACATCGACGATATTCTGCTGTTTCAGTTGGTTGCGATAGTTGTTGATCTCGTTCTCGATATTGAACGTACGGTTCACGTCGAAGGTCTCCTTACGTCCACCCATCAGGCGGTTCATCTGGGTGAGTGCCTGGTCGGTGAGCCCCATCATCTGGTGCAGATGGTCATACTGTCTGTCAATGAAGTGATCCTCCTTGCCATTGTACTTACGTGAGATGGTACGTGCCATGTTGAAGCAGGCATCACCGATAGACTCCAGTTCGCTGATTTCACGCAGCATGGCTCTGATCTTCGCCTTTGTCTCGTCAGAGAGGTGTGCATCACTCACTTGGTCGAGGTACTTGGCAATCTCGAGTTCCATATTATCTGAGATGCCCTCGTACTTCTCAATGCGTGTATAGAGACTATTGAAGTCGCCCGCCTGTGTATCTTTCTTGTCGGTCTTGCTCGATGAGAGGTTGAGCAATTCGCGCACCATGCCAAACATACGTTGCATACGTTCTGAGAACGACTGTATCTCTTTCTGGGCCTCCAGGACCGAGAGCTCTGGGGTCTTCATGAAGCCGGCAGTAATGAAGTGCAGGCGGAAGTCCTCTTCCTCGTCGACCTTCTTGGGTTTGATAACCCAGCACACGAAGCGCTCTATCTGGGGGATAAACCAGATGAGGATAAACGTGTTGGCCAAGTTGAAAGCAGTATGGAAGGCAGCGAGCACGAAGCTCAGTTTAGCGGCATTAGCCAGGAACACGCTGGTCTCAACGTTTTCTTTCGTCATTGTCACATCGTAGCCTACCCATCCACATACCATATCAATGAAGGGTCGGAAGATAAACAACATCCAGAAGACACCGAAGACATTGAAGAACATGTGTGCTAAAGCGGCCCTTCGAGCTTGTGTATTAGCTGACAGTGCTGCCAAATTCGAGGTAATGGTCGTACCGATATTCTCACCCATCACCAAAGCGATACCTTGGTAGATAGGCAGTGCGCCACTCGAACAGAGAATCATGGTGATGGCCATCACAGCAGCCGATGACTGTACGCAGAACGTGAGCACGCCACCCAGCAACAGGAAGACAAGTGTCGTAAAGAACGAGTCTTTGTCGAACGATGCGAAGAAGTCGAGTACAGCCTGGTTCTCACCCAGATGCATCTCGGCACCGGTCATTCGCAAAGTACCCAGGCCCAACAACAGAAATGCCAAGCCAAAGAGGAAATCACCTATAAAGCGGTATTTCTTCTGGTATATCAGCACAATACCCAAAAGGAAGGCGGGATAGACTATCGACGTGATGTCGAACGACATACCGGCCGACATAATCCAAGCCGTGAGCGTGGTACCGATATTGGCGCCCATGATAACCGAGATGGCCTGCGCCAGGGTCAACAGTCCGGCGTTGACAAACGAAACGGTCATCACCGTGGTGGCTGTCGAAGACTGTACAGCAGCGGTTACAAACATACCGGTCAGCAATCCGGTGAAGCGGTTGGTGGTCATCGCACCCAGCACATGGCGCAGCTGTGGACCTGCCATTTTCTGCAAGGCATCACTCATAGACTTCATACCGAACATCAACAGAGCGAGTGAGCCTAATAATTTGAAGAAAATCAACATATAATGTTTGCTTGAAAATTTTCGGTGCAAAAATACTAAAAATAATTAAAATAATCGCACTCTTTATAAAAAAAAAGTATCTTTGCATCATAGAATGATACTTCTCAAGTCTAAAACAATTATGATAAGAAAACATGGAACATCAAATCCGGATATATTGTAAAAACAATGGAGAGGCTGTCTATGCGCCTATGGGCAGTAAACTGCAAGAGGTCTATGAGTTGCTGAAACTCAAGATGGATTACGGTCCCGTCACGGTGAAAGTAAACAACAAAGTGGAAGGTATGCACTACAGGGTGTACAACCAGAAGACGGTGGAGTTTCTCGACTTAAAGTCGTCAAGCGGCATCAGGGCCTACACCCGCACCCTGTTCTTCATCCTTGCCAAAGCCGCCCACGACCTCTATCCTGAGTGCAAGGTAGCCATTGATATTCCTGTGAGCAATGGCTACTACGTGAATCTGCTGATAGGACGGGCAGTGACTCCCGACGACGTGAACGACCTGCGCCGCAGAATGCAGGAGATTATCGATGCAGCCCTGCCCATACACCGCTATGAGACCACCACCGAGGAAGCCATCAAGATGTTTGGTGAAATGGGGTCTACATCGAAGGTGAAACTGCTGAAGAGCACCGGAAAGCTCTACACCACGTATTACGACATCGACGGCTATAAGGACTATTTCTATGGAGCTCTGCTGACAAATACGGCTCAGATACACCTCTTCGGATTGGAATACTACTTTGACGGACTGCTGTTGCGCATCCCCTCTACCGACGACCCCAGCAAACTGGGTGCCTTTATCCGACAGGACAAGATGTTCGAGATCTTCAAGGAGCAGCACCGCTGGCAGAGCATTCTGCAACTGCGCACCATAGGCGAACTGAACGAGTCGATCAAGAACGGATTCTCCAGCCAACTCATACAAATCAGTGAGGCCCTGCAGGAGAAGAAGATTGCCTCGATAGCCGACGAGATAGCCAGCAGGAAGAGCGTGAAGGTGGTACTCATCGCAGGACCGTCGTCAAGCGGAAAGACCACCACCTGCAAACGTCTGTCGGTGCAGTTGGCAGTGAATGGCATCAAGCCCATCGGCATCTCGCTCGACGACTATTTCCTGGATCGTGAGGCTACGCCCCGTGACGAGAATGGCGACTATGACTTCGAACACCTGCACGCACTGAACCTGCAACTGTTCAACGACCAGTTGAATGCGCTCTTCCGTGGTGAGGAGGTTGAACTGCCACGTTATGACTTCCAGAGTGGCAAGAGCGTGATGAGTGGCAAGCGTCTCAAACTGAATGGCAACGAAGTGCTGGTCATAGAGGGTATCCACGCACTGAATCCGGAGCTCACTGCAGACGTGCCGCAGGAGCAGATCTTCCGCGTCTACGCATCCGCATTGACCACCATCCTGCTCGATGCCCACAACTACATTCCCACCACCGACAACCGACTGTTGCGCCGCATCATCCGCGACCATAAATACCGCGGGGTGTCGGCACAGGAAACCATCCGTCGATGGCCGTCGGTGCGCAAGGGCGAGAACCGCTGGATATTCCCCTTCCAGGAGAATGCCGACCAGATGTTCAATACCGCCATGCTCTTCGAACTGGCCGTCATCAAGAGTCAGGCAGAACCGCTCCTGGAACAGGTGCCCGAGAACTGCGATGAATATGGGGAAGCCTATCGCCTGCGTAAGTTCCTCAGCTATATCAAACCGATTCCTGAGGATCAGATTCCGCCCACCTCACTGCTCCGCGAGTTCCTGGGGGGCTCGTCGTTTGAGTACTAAGTGCAGAAAAAAAGTGTTAAAAAACTTGCATTCGGCTGTCAAATTTAGTATCTTTGCAGCGGCAAAAGCATGACAAAAAGCCCTAAAAACTACATAAACGTTACACCCCGGTCTAACACCTCGTTAGACCGGGGTGTAATGTTATGTTAGACCCGGGTCTAACGACCAACGAAATGCCAGTTCGTCGAGAGAGATTTGCCTAATGGCTTTCCACCATCTGCCAGATCACCGCACGCGAAAATGCCAACTCGTTGATTTCCAAGCGTCTACTCCACGGCAGCTTTGGCCTTCTTCCGGCGCACTCTGAAGCGGTCGAAGCCCTCGCCATACACACCGATGACAGCACTCTGCGACACGAAGGCATGGGGGTCTACATCATTGATCATACGGAAAATCATGTCGCTCTGGCGCTTCTTCGCCAAGACAAAGAGCATCTTCACCTCTTTACCGGAATAGAAACCTGTGGCATCGACCACAGTGACTCCGCGATGGCCCACCTCGTTAATCTGATGGGCTATTTCCATCCATCGGTCACTGATAATGAAGAACTGCACAGAAGAGCGCTGCGAGTTGACTACCTGGTCAATACAAAAGGCGGTGACGTAGAGCACCACATAGCCGTAGAGCAGGCGTTCGAAGTCCTTCAACACGAAATAACTGCTGGAGATAATGATGATATCACAAAACAGGATGACGCGTCCCAGCGAGATGTCACGGTATTTATTGACGATGGCGGCGATGATGTCGGTACCACCTGTAGAACCATTGGCCGACAGCCCCAATCCTACGCCACTGCCACAGAACACAGAGCCGATGATGGCTGCCATGAACGGCTGGTCTTGCAACAGGTGAGAATGATAGTACTGGTTAAAAAGTGTCAGACCTATCGTCAGCACCGATACGCCGAAGATGGTCTTCAGACAGAAGCGCAAGCCCAAGATACGCAAAGCTATCAACAACAATACGGCATTGATAGCGAAATAGGACATGTTGACAGGAACACCTACTCCCCAGAACAAAAGAGAAGAGACACCTGCCACACCACCCGTCGTGATGTTGTTAGGCAGTAGGAACACGGTCCATCCGATACAGTAGCTCATCATGCCGATGGCCAACTGCAGGTAGTCTTTCACCTCGCTCCATACCGCTTTCTTTGATGGTCTTTGCATATACAATGGTTTTTAATCGGATGCAAAGATAGAAAATAATTGTGAATAATGAATTATAAATTATGAATTATTTTGTAACTTTGGATAAAATCGCAAACCTTTTGTAAATAAAGGCAAAAGGTACATAGAATATGCGAGATAACATAACTTTTGAGGGATTTTTCGCCTTTTGTTCTTTTGTCTCATGATTTTGTGCTACCTTTGCACACATTATAAATAATAGAACGACCTATGGCAAAGATTACCGTCCAAAATACTGAAATAACGGTATTGTCTTACAACGACAAAGACTACATATCACTCACTGATATGGCTAATGGCAAGCAAAGCGAAAGCCGTGCAGCAGATATCATCAAGAACTAGCTGCGGAACCGTTATACCATTGAGTTTCTTGGAACTTGGGAAATGATACACAACCCGAATTTTAAAGTGGTCGAATTTGACCACTTTAGAATGCAGGCTGGTTTACCGAGTTTCGTCATGAGTGTGAGTGAATGGATTGAGAAAACAAATGCCATTGGTATCATTGTAAAGAAGGGTCGGTATGGAGGAACATATGCCTTTAAAGATATTGCCTTTGAGTTTGGGACTGCAATTAGTGTGACTTTCAAACTCTATCTTATAGAAGAATTCCAACGGTTAAAGGAGGAAGAACAGAAACTATTAGGGTGGACTGCCAAGAGAGAATTATCCAAGATCAATTACCGCATCCATACTGATGCCATCAAGAGCCACTTGATTCCAGAGGAAATCACCCCAGCACAAGCCAGTATCATCTATGCAGAAGAGGCAGATGTGCTTAACGTGGCCATGTTTGGAATGACTGCCAAGCAATGGCGAGAGGCCAATCCCGATTTGAAAGGCAATATCCGTGACTATGCCACTATCAACGAATTGATATGCCTGTCGAATATGGAGAATATCAATGCCGTGCTTATCAATGATGGTGTGCCACAAGGTGAGAGACTTGTGAAACTCAATCAGATTGCTATCCAGCAAATGCAGGTCTTGGAGGGGAACGGGAATAGGAATCTACTAAAGTAACGCCTATTATGACTGACAGGCTATATGCAAAATACCTATGACTGATAAACACGGTCTATGAGACTGGCAAGATTTCTTTCGAGGAGATTGCCAGCAAGTGGAATGATACCTATATCAATGACTTGCATCAGCCTTTGCGTCTGTGCACCTTTCATAATCATAGGAATGCGATACTGATGCAGTTCGGTATCATCATTGAATGTGAAAGAGGCGTAAACCTTTATTATATTGTCTTTCCCTGAAGCTATCGAAAGAGACTCTATCAACCAATGGCTATTGGATTCTTTCTCCGTAAATACTTCACTTTTGCCATAATCGTAATGCGTATTAAGTTCTTTACTCCGAACATTCTTCAACAAGCGAAGCGGCAAAGCCGAGCGGCCCGGAATCCTGCGAGAAAACATGGTTTTTTGAGTTAGTGGGTAACTCTATGATAATTACTGGTTAAGTCTAATAGAGTTAGTGGGTAACTCCAAATGAGTTAGTTTTTAAGTCCTATATACTCATTATTCCAAGTCTCTCCATTCTTCCATTGATGATTCTGAGGGTAATTATTGCAAATAATCTTGAAATCACGTCTAAATACTTACACATTTTCATTAAATCTTCTCGATTTTAGCATTTTTTGTACTGATTTCGCCTAATACTCAATAAAATTGAGTAAATTTGTACCCAAAACAGATTGAGATATGAAACCAATGATTAAATATAGGGGTGGAAAGTCGAAGGAGATACCCAACATTATGTGGTATATACCTCGTTTCCGTGGACGATATATTGAGCCATTCTTTGGTGGCGGTGCTCTCTTCTTTTACCTCGAACCACGCGAGGCTATCATCAACGATATTAACGAGAAACTAATCAAGTTCTACCTCGGAGTTCGGAATAGGTATCCAAAACTACGCGAGGAACTTGACGAGATAGAAAAGCTATACACTCAGTATCGCTATGAGTTCGATGCACTCAAAGCCAAGCATCCTGAAGACCGTGTGGAAGATAAAAACGAAGAAATGTATTATCATCTTCGCGCACAATTCAACGGGACGGAAACACAATATTATTCTGATGCAGCCCTCTACTACAATCCTCCAAAATCTTAAAATATGACCAAAGTTGACGCTATTGCCAAAGTAATGGAAGATAATGGAGGAACGGCAAGTCTTGACATTATCTATGATAACATCACCAAATATTATCCAACTGCAAAAGATTCAAATGAATGGGAAGCTGGACTACGAGGCGTTTTATATCGTGAGATTCGCAACAATCGAAGATTCAAGAAAATTGGTTTGAGCATATATGCACTTCTTGAATATCAAGAAGAACAAAAGCCAAAGGATTCTGACAAAGTCCGTATGCACTCGTATATTGAGGGTATCTGCTTGGAACTCGGAAACTTTAATGACTACTTGACATACACAGCAGACCCTTCTATGGCATATAGGGACAATTTGCAGTTAAGCAATGTAGCAACAATGCACGATATTCCGCTGTTTTCTTACGAGAAAATAATCCATGAAGCAAGGCGTATAGATGTTATCTGGTTCAACAAAAAGGGATTAGCTTTTCCCAAGAAAGTCTTTGAGGTTGTTGATAGCATTGGAACACTAAGCGGTGCCTTTAATAGAAGTCTGCAACTCCAGAACTTTATCACAGAGTTCTATATTGTTGCTCCCGAAAGACATCACGATAAATATCTACAGACAATAGAATTGGAGATATACCAGCCACAGAAGAATCGTTTTAAGTTCGTCAACTATGATGACATCATGGAACTTTACGAGACTACAGCAAAAAAGAATAAATTGGAAAGTAATCTATTTGGATGATGGATAAAATAAAGTTTGACGAGAAATGGCTTAGTCTTGGTATTGGTTTCGACATTTGGGGCGTTGATGATTTTATTGAGGAAACTGAAGGCTATAATGATGAATGCATTTATACTCTGGCTCCATTTCATTTGGGTTTTGTTGATTTTGACTCAAAAGCAGAACTCACGCCCGCTGGCCAAAAGCTTCTGACCTCTCGTCGAACTGACGAGGTTTTCCTGCGTCAGATGTTGAAGTTCCAAGTTCCTTCGCCCTATCACAAACCGACGGACAAGGCCGCTGAATTCTGTGTTAAGCCCTATCTTGAAATGCTTCGTCTCGTTCGCAAGATGGGAACGCTGAAGTTCGACGAGCTTCAGATGTTCGGTATGCAATTGACCGACTATCATGACTTCGACATGATTGTGCGCAAGATTGAGAAGTTTCGTGTGGAGAAGGCCAAGCATGTTGGCAGTTACCGCTCATTCAAGACAGAGTATCTGAACAACGAATTGAAGAAAATCTATCGTGACCGCATTCTCAAAGGCGAGACTAAAACACGTGAGAGCAACGATGCATCGTTGGCCAAGTTCTTGAAGACGCAATCGAGCAATATGCGCGACTATGCCGATGCTTGTTTCCGCTATCTTCGTATCACGGGGCTGGTGAACGTGTCGCACGTTGGCAAATCCCTGTCAATCGTTCCCGAACGTCAGGCTGATGTGGATTATATCTTGAAACATGTTGAACGTGACCCCATCTATGTGGATGACATTGCGGCCTATACCGCCTACCTCGGCAATGCTACCCTGCCAAAACTACTGACAGACAACCGACCAATGCTTGTCAAGAAGATTAGCGAAGGGTTCCCGTCTGTTGAAATTGCAGCCAAGGCAACACTCGATGAACTGAAAGACCAACTGGCCGACTTGTTGGAGCAGCGCAAAACAGTAAACATCACAGAACAAGTTGCCGAGATTAAGGACTATCGCCAATACGATGAGATTCAAAAGACCTTCGATCAAATTGAGAACAACGAACTATACGACGCGCCGCTGATGCTAGAATGGAACACATGGCGAGCCATGACCATGCTTGACGGTGGAGAAATCAAGGCCAATCTCAACTTCGATGACTTCGGCAAGCCCCTGTCAACGGCAGCTGGCAATATGTCGGACATCGTTTGCGACTACGGCGACTATATGGTTTGCGTTGAGGTAACGATGGCCAGCGGGCAGAAACAGTACGAAATGGAGGGTGAACCCGTGACGCGCCACCTCGGCAAGTTGAAGAAGACAAGCGGCAAGCCCTGCTATTGCCTCTTTGTCGCGCCAACCATCAACGATGCTTGTGTCAGCCATTTCTTCACATTGCATCACTTGAATCTCTCTATGTACGGAGGAAAATCTACTATTATCCCCCTGCCTTTACAGGTCTTCCGCAAGATGGTGGAAGACAGCTATAAAGCCAGCTACACTCCTAATCCGTTTCATATACGCCGTTTTTTCGAGGCATCCAACGAATACGCCAAGACTTGTAGCAGCGAAATAGATTGGTACGAAAAGATGAAAGAAACGGCATTACATTGGTTGGAATAATCGGAGAAACAATCTGCATGAAACTATATCATTATACAAAGATTTCTAAGTTTCCTCTCATTTGGGCAGGAAAGAAGTTGAAGTTCTCTGAATGGACTAATACAAATGATATATTCGAGAGAGAAAAAGTCTTTCGCTTAACTCAAGAAAGTGCTTTATATAATGGAAAACGTTGCGATACTGAAACTTTCAGATTGTTTCGTGCTAATGTATTCAAAGAGATTCAATTGTATAAGCAAATTAGTTTCTGTAATGATTATAAGGATTATGGAGGTTTTGCTTCACCCTTAATGTGGGGACAATATGCGCGACAACAAAGAGGAAAGCAAATTCAAAGTGGAGTCTGTATAGAGATAGATAGGACTAAACTAAAAATTGGGCAAACAATTCATAAAGATGATATTTATTATACCAATCAAATTGAATCTACACACTTAAAATGGATAGACACAGCACCGAGTGAAGCTGCTCAATTATTTGTATTGGATAATCTACATAATCTCTTTTTCACTAAACATTCGCATTGGGAACATGAAAATGAATATCGTCTTATAAGTAAAGAAGATGAATTCCTTGACATTTCTGAGGCAATAACCGCTATTTATGTTTTGTGGGAAGATCATTCTACATTAAATAAAGTAAAGCGGATGGTAAAAGATAAAAGTTTGATTAAATTCTTAGAAGTTGGTGGATTGGGGCAACTCTATATGAAATCCAACCGTTTAGATTGGTACGAAGAAGATGTAAAATTATTGAATCGCCTAAATAAAAAGAACTAATGGAATACGGAATAGTTTATCTTTTAACCAACCCTGTAATGCCAGGTCTTGTAAAGATTGGTATGACAACTCAGGAAGATATAGACAAGAGGATGAAGGAACTCTATACAACGGGCGTTCCTGTTCCCTTTGAGTGCCAGTTTGCATGTAAGGTGAAGAAAGGCGACTGCGCCAAGATTGAGAAAGCTCTGCACACGGCATTTGCTCCGCAGCGCATCAATGCTAACCGTGAGTTCTTCCGCATACAGGTGGAACAGGCCAAGGCCATTCTTGAACTATTCCACCATACCGACGTAACGGAGGAAGTGAGCGACGAAATAGAAAGTGACTTGACTGATGACGATAAGGCTGCATCGGCAAAGGCACAGATTCACCGTCCACCGCTCAACTTCTACGAAATGGGAATGCAAAAGGGCGACGTGCTTGTATGGAAGGACGACCCAACCGTTTCTGTTACGATTATCTCTGAGCGCAAAATCTGTTATGAGGGCGAGGAAACTTCCATCAGTGCGCTCTCTGCAAAGTTGAAAGGCTACAAAGTCAAGCACATAGCCCCCGGTGCTCACTGGCTCTATAAGGAAAAACTTCTCAGCGACATTTACGACGAGACCTATCCGTTTGAAGAATGACGAAAATAGAGAACGAATTAGATAAAACTTCAAAACTGAAAGTCTTGCTTGAAAGCATTGTGAAGATTGTCGCTAATGGTCAGCATCCTGTTTTGGGTATTGGGGCAAATCTTTATTTTGATTATCAAAATGCTCTTCAATATAATAATGTTGTAGATTTTCTCCAGAAATTATTGGAGCATTTGGAATGGCTGAATGAAATTGTGCTTGGAAAGTTATTTGTGGAGGAGCCTGTGTTAAAAAAAAATCTAATGCAAGCAATTCAGCTTGCAAAAGACGAGTTGATTTCAGAGAAAAGAGATTTATATGCATCGTATGTTACCGCATGTTGCCATCCAGACAATAAAGATTGGTCTCGAAAACAAATCTATTTGCGAAAAATAGAGCAACTCGACTATTTGGGAATTGGAATTCTCAAAATCTTGGAAAAACACTCCAGAGAAGATTCTATCGTAAAAACAATGAGTGAAGATAAGGCTTTTACTGACAATGAGGATATTAGGGCACAATTATGGGATTTAGAGTCATTAGGTTTAGCAGAGAAGACAAGTGCCAAAGATTATTATGACACTCAGCGGAGAGGCGGAAATCGTATGGTCAGAAACCCAGAGAACGTATATCTATATAAAAGGACAAAGTTGGGTGATGGTTTGTATAATTTCATAGTTAAGGGGATACCAAACTAATAGAATATGGACTGTCATCAGGCATTTTCCTCTTTCTTATGTATTGGAACATAAAGAGGACTTAGCCATAGGAAAAAATCGTCCATTTGTGGTTAGGCGATTGTGTGAAGACAAATCATACCCTGTTGATAGAGACAAACTTACCCCTTACGAATATATCTGGATCCTCTCAACAACAGGGCGAGACATTACGGCAGAAAGGGCATGGGGCATCCTCTTTGAAGCAACCAAAGAAGTCTGTCAGGCAAAAGATGCTGACGATTACGGACTGGGAGATACCTTTTCCGTAAAGATAAATAAAATTCTTTATCATCTGGACAAGATGGATAAATCAGTCATTACAACTTCTTATCGAAATTGGTATCAATCGGCCATTGAAAGCATCACGGATTCCCAGATATGGGATTGGTATAGGATTGCTAAACAATTGAAACTTGATGGAATAAGGCACCCTTACGATATTCTCGCAGACAAATTATTTATGCACTTGCCAGAGTTAGAGATGTTTACTACAGGAAACAATTTCTCTATTCAGTAAGCATCGAAAGGGATAGGCTTAAAGCCAAAATCCCTTCTTTCGAGTCTGACTTTGAGATAGCCCAAACTGTTCCTTAAACCATTGGGTAATGGGTGTCTCGTTGATATGTATGTAGGAACAAGTTCCGCTTCTCATCCATAATCACCTGTGCCGTGACGTTATCAGCAAGTGCATTGCACCTGTACTCGTTGGAGTGAAGCCACCCGCTATAATTGAGGGCCTGCCCGTGTAGCAGTTTGTCAGCCAAATGGTGGCACCTTGCGGTCTTTCCTCAAATATCCTCGAATTGCCTTTATTTATGGGGCAACTGCGTTAATCTTCCAAAATCGCTTTTCTATTTCAGCATTATTTCGTAACTTTGCAGCCAAAATAAGCATAAGAATGAAGAAACTGTTTATAGAAACATACGGCTGTCAGATGAATGTGGCCGACTCGGAAGTGGTGGCTTCGGTGATGCAGATGGCTGGCTACGAGACCTGCCAAAGCACGGAAGAGGCCGATGCCGTCTTCCTGAACACCTGTTCGGTGCGTGACAATGCCGAGCAAAAGATCTACCACCGACTGGAGGCGCTGAACGCCACGCGAAGGAAGAGACCCCTCATCATCGGTGTGCTCGGCTGCATGGCTGAACGAGTGAAGGACGACCTGCTCAACCAATACGGTGCCGACTTGGTGGCAGGACCAGATGCTTATCTGAGTCTGCCCGACCTGGTGGCTCAGGCTGAGACGGGTCATAAAGCCATCAATATTGAGTTGTCGACCAGCGAGACCTATCGTGACGTGGTGCCACAGCGCATCGGACTGGGTCATAAGATAGGCGGCTTTGTCAGCATCATGCGTGGTTGCAACAACTTCTGTCACTATTGCATCGTGCCCTACACCCGTGGCCGTGAGCGCAGTCGTGACGTGGAGAGCATCCTGCGCGAGGTGCGCGACCTGCGTGACCGTGGTTTCAAGGAGGTCACCCTGCTGGGACAGAACGTGAACAGCTATACTCACCCCCAGTCCCTCCCCAAAGGAGGGGAGTCGTTCGCGTCACTGCTCAGGCTTGTGGCGCACGAGGTACCTGAGATGCGCGTCCGATTCACCACTTCGCACCCGAAGGACATGAGCGACGAGACGCTGCGTGTGATAGCCGAGGAACCTAATGTATGCAAACACATCCATCTGCCCGTGCAGAGCGGCAGTGACCGTATACTGAAGCTGATGAACCGTAAATACACACGTGAATGGTACATGGACCGTGTGGCTGCCATTCGTCGCATCATACCCGACTGCGGACTGTCGACCGATATCTTTGTGGGGTATCACGACGAGACAGAGGAGGACCATCAGCTCTCGCTCTCACTGATGCGCGAGGTGGGCTACGACTCGGCGTTCATGTTCAAATACTCTGAGCGACCGGGCACCTATGCCTCGAAACATCTGCCCGACAACGTGCCCGAGGAAGAGAAGATACGTCGTCTCAACGAACTCATCGCCTTGCAGACGGAGATTTCAGCCCAACAGAACAAGAAAGACGAGGGCAAGAAGTTTGATGTGCTGGTAGAAGGCTTTTCGAAGCGAAGCCGCAGTCAGTTGTGCGGACGAACCGAGCAAAACAAGATGGTGGTCTTTGACAAAGGCACGCACCATATCGGTGAGACCGTGCGAGTACGCATCACGGGGTCTACCAGTGCCACGTTGCTGGGAGAAGAGATAAGTGAAAAGTGAAGATGATTAGCTTATGAAGGAATTCCTGAGAGTACTGAGGCGGTTTGTGCCTCCCTATAAGAAATACCTGATACTGTCGATCACGTTCAATCTGCTGTCGGCAGTACTCAACATCTTCTCGTTTGCTGCCCTCATACCCATCCTGCAAATCCTGTTCCAGACAGGCGACACGGAGGCTGCTACCGCATGGATGGCATGGGACTGGGGCAACGTGCAGGAGGTGCTGATGAACAACCTCAACTACTTCGTCAACGGACTGATAGCCGACTATGGACAAGCGACAACGCTACTGCTCATCGGACTCTTCCTTGGCATCACGACCTTCCTCAAGACAGGTGCTTACTTCCTTTCAGCAGCCACCATCGTACCCATCCGCACGGGAGTGGTTCGCGACATCCGCAACCAACTCTATCGCAAGATTAACTCACTGCCACTGGGCTTCTTCTCAGAGGAGCGCAAGGGCGACATCATCGCACGCATGAGTGGCGATGTGCAAGAGGTAGAGTCGAGTATCATGTCGAGCTTGGAGATGTTGTTCAAAAACCCCATCCTTATCGTGGTTTACTTCAGCACCCTGCTGTTTGTCTCGTGGCAACTGACTATGTTTACCATCATCTTCGTGCCTATCTTCGGATGGTTCATGGGCTTGGTAGGCCGCAAACTGAAACAGCAGTCTATCAAGGCACAGGCTCTCTGGAGCGACACGATGAGTCAGGTGGAAGAGACACTGGGCGGACTACGCATCATCAAGGCGTTCTGCGCTGAGGAGAAGATGAACAACCGCTTCGACAAGATCAATACCTCGTATCGCAATGACATCACACGTGTAAACATCCGTCAGTCAATGGCACACCCCATGTCGGAGTTCCTGGGCACTATCATGATAGTCATCGTACTGTGGTTTGGAGGCACACTGGTACTCTCAGGCAAAGCCATCACCGGTCCTACCTTTATTTATTATATGGTCATTCTCTACTCCATCATCCAACCGCTGAAAGACTTCTCGAGGGCAGGCTACAGCATACCCAAGGGACTGGCATCGATGGAGCGTATCGATAAGATTCTCTTGGCTGAGAATAACATCAAGGAACCGGCTCATCCCAAGCATATCAGCTCGTTTGAGCACCAGATAGAGTTCCGTAACGTATCGTTCAGGTATGGCGAACAGTGGGTGCTCAAGGACATCAACCTCACCATTCCTAAGGGCAAGACCATTGCACTGGTAGGACAGAGCGGAAGCGGCAAATCAACGTTGGTAGACCTGATACCACGTTACTACGACGTGCAGGAGGGTGAAGTGCTCATCGATGGCATCAATGTGAAGGAGCTGGCTATCTACGACCTGCGCCAACTCATCGGCAACGTCAATCAGGAGGCCATCCTCTTCAACGACTCCTTCCGCAATAACATCTCGTTTGGCGTGGATAATGCCACTGATGAACAGATTGCAGAGGCGGCTAAGATAGCCAATGCCTACGACTTCATCATGGCCTCTGAGAATGGCTTCGACACGAATATCGGCGACCGAGGCGGACGACTCTCGGGCGGACAGCGACAGCGCGTGTCCATCGCACGTGCCATCTTGAAGAACCCGCCTATCCTGATTCTCGACGAGGCAACGTCAGCACTCGACACAGAGAGCGAGCGACTGGTACAGGATGCACTGGAACGATTGATGAAAACACGTACCACAGTGGCCATCGCCCATCGCCTGTCGACCATCAAGAATGCGGATGAGATCTGCGTCATCCACGATGGACAGATTGTAGAACGTGGCACTCACGACGAACTGCTCCAGAAGGATGGGTATTATAAGCGACTGCATGAGATGCAACAATAGATCTGATAGATAATAGTGAAAAAAGGATTATTATATCTGCTGAAGTATTATGCATTGACAGTGGCACTGTTTATCATTGCCAAATGGGTGTTCATGCTCTATAACGCAGGAGGTCATCATGTCAGTTTTGGCGACTATTTCGCTGTGGCACGTCACGGACTGACCCTCGACCTCTCCACAGCACTCTATGCGCTGCTGGTGCCACTGCTCGTGGTTATCCTCTCCATCTGGATACGGATACCGGCTATCGTCATAAAACTCTACAACGGTCTCATCGCCACTGCCTTCTCAATGGTCTTCGTGGCTGATACCTGCCTCTACGAGTTCTGGGGATTCAAACTCGACGTCACCTGCCTGCAATATCTCTCTACACCAACGGAGGCAATGGCAAGTGTCTCACTCTGGTATCTGCTGGTACGACTGATCGCTGTCATTGTAGTTGCACTGGGTATTTATTTGCTCTATAGTCGCTTGAGTTGCTACAATATCGATAAGAGCTATAGGAGCTATACCCTTAAAAAGCGCCTGATAGCCACTCTGCTGCATCTGCTGCTCATTCCCGCCGTCATCATCGGTATCAGGGGAGGACTGTCTGAGTCGACCACGAACATCGGACAGGTGTTTTATTCACAGAACCAGTTTCTGAACCACGCTGCCATCAATCCGGTATTCAATTTCCTGGCATACATCGGGTCGCCTGTCAACGATATCCCGGAATATCATTTCATGGACGACAACGAGAGCAAACGGATAGCTGCGGAGCTATACCCCACGGAAAGTATAACACCCGACAGTCTGCTTAACACCAGTAGACCCAACGTGGTGGTCATCTTGCTGGAGAGTTGCGGATCGATCTTCACAGCTCAGGATGGGCGACGCCATGTGATGCCACGCTTCAGTCAACTGATGGACGAAGGCATCAGCTTCGACAGTTGTTATGCCAACTCCTGGCGCACCGACCGTGGCACGGTATGCACGTGGAGCGGCTACCCGTCGTTCCCCATGGCATCGGTCATCAAGATGCCTACGAAAGCGCACCACCTGCCAGGCATCGCGAAGTCACTGAAACGGGAGAACTATCGCACGTCTTATCTCTATGGAGGAGATATCAACTTTACCAATATGCGCAGCTATCTTATCTCTACAGGTTTTGAAACGCTGCGATGGAAAGCGGACTACTCTCTCTCAGAACAGTCAACGGCTAAGTGGGGCGTTCGCGACGACATCACCTTCCGCACGCTCTACGACATGATTGAAGAGCAAAGCAAAGGACAGCAACACTTCCTTATCGGCTACTCTACCCTGTCGAGTCACGAGCCCTGGGACGTGCCTATCCATCAGTTTGATGACAAGGAACTCAACGGTTTCTATTATCTGGATCAGTGCATCGGCGACTTTGTGGATCGCATCCGACAGACACCTGCTTGGGACAACCTGTTGGTTATCTTGCTGCCCGACCATAGCATTGCCTACAAAGGACTGGAACAGACGGATATCACGCGCAACCATATCCCCATGGTGTGGATTGGCGGGGCAGTGAAGACTCCGCGTCATATCAATATGATATGTAATCAGACCGACTTAGCGGCTACGCTATTGGGGCAGATGGGTATCGCCCACGACGACTACCACTTCAGTCGTGACGTGATGAGCGAGAACTATCAACGGCCGTTTGCCATCCATACCTATAATAACGGCATCTCGATGATCAACAGCACGACCTTTACCATCTACGACCTAACCGCCAATCGAAGTATCCTGAACAAGGGTGAGAAGGCCGACAGCCTGATGCATATCGGAAAGGCAGTACTACAGGCAGCAGCACTGGACTTAAAGGAGATAGGAGAAAAATAAGAAAATAAATTATTCGCGATAAATCGTGATGATAACAGGACTAAGGAACAAACTGCTGAACAGCTTAGGTGCGCCTCTCATGGCCACTCTGCTCAACCTGCTGATGGTCTACATCGTCTACATGATAGCACGGGTGGCCTATCTGTTGGAGAACTGGACCTACTTCTCATCGAGCTTTTCATGGGAAGTGGTGCAGGGCGGACTGGTGTTCGACACAGCAGCTATTCTGGTGACTAACATCCCCTATATCGTGATGATGCTCTTCCCTCTTCACTGGAAGGAGAACAAAGGGTGGCATCGGGCGTGTAAATGGGTCTTTATCATCGTCAACAGTCTGGCACTGGCAGTCAACCTGGCCGATGCCGTCTATTTCCCTTTCACACTCAGACGCACCACGACAACAGTATTCCATGAATTCCAGAACGAATCGAATCTCGGGTCAATAATCTTCACGGAGATAATCCGCCATTGGTATTTTATCCTGTTGGCGGCCATCGTCATCTATGGGCTGTGGAAACTCTACGTCACCCCACAACTGCAGACAAAGCGCCTGACATGGTGGCACTATGACTTGGCAACATTAGTTTCACTGGCTATCTTGTCGCCTTTCATCGTAGCCGGTATCCGTGGCGGTTTTTCTACAGCGGTGCGACCTATCACCATCAGCAATGCCTTGCAATATGTGGATCGTCCTACCGATGCCGCCTTGGTGCTCAACACGCCATTCTCGCTCTATCGCACCATCGGAAAGGATGTCTTCGAAGTGCCACATTATTATAATTCCTCATCAGAACTGGAACAGGTCTACTCTCCTGTGCATACACCTCAAGACTCGGTGGACTTTACAAAGAAAAACGTGGTCGTGCTGATAGTTGAGAGCTTCGGACGCGAATATATCGGAGCGCTCAACACCTCACTTGAAAATGGTCGTTACAAAGGGTACACACCATACATAGACTCACTCATCAGCAAGAGCATCACGTTTACTCGCTCCTATTGCAACGGACGTAAGAGCATTGATGGCATGCCGAGCATTCTGTCATCAATACCCATGTTTGTGGAACCGTTCATACTGACGCCTGCATCGATGAACAAGGTATCAGGCTTTGCCAGTATGCTCGGTGAGAAGGGCTATCAGACAGCCTTCTTCCACGGCGCTCAACGCGGAAGTATGGGTTTCCAGGCGTTTGCACGCAGCACAGGATTTCAAGACTACTACGGACGGGAGGACTTCAACAAAGATAAACGCTTTGGGGCCGACAACGACTTCGACGGCACCTGGGCCATCTGGGACGAGCCCTTCCTGCAGTATTATTGCGCCAAGATGAGTGAGATGAAAGAACCGTTCATGACGGCTGTCTTCACTGCATCGAGCCATCATCCCTACCAGATACCCGACAAATACAAAAAAACCTTCCCTGAGGAAGGTCTTGAGATTCATAAATGTATCCGATATACGGACATGGCACTGGGTAAGTTCTTTGAATCGGCCAGCAAACAACCGTGGTACAAGAATACCATCTTTGTGCTGACCAGCGACCACACGAACATGAGCGACCACCAGTTCTATCAGACCGATCTGGGCGGTTTCTGCTCACCCATCATCATCTACGAACCAGGCGATACTCTGCGACAGCCACAGATCATCGACAAGATAGCCCAACAGATTGACATCCTGCCCACCGTGATGGGCATACTTCACTACGACAAGCCATTCTTCGCATTTGGCATCGACCTGCTGAACACACCGGCTGAAGACACCTGGGCGGTGAACTATCTGAACGGTATCTATCAGTATGTCAAGTACGGCCACGTCATCCAGTTCGACGGTCAACAGACGCGTGCCGCCTATGCCCTCACCGACTCGCTCATGCAGCATAATCTGAAAGGACAACTCCCTGAGCAGACACAGATGGAGCGGGAACTGAAAGCCATCATCCAGCAATATATGGAAAGGATGACACAAGACCGGCTACAACCATAACGACAATGTATCCTAAATGCATCTGACATGAAGAATATCCTCTATTATATCGTCTACGGCATCTGGTACGCTATTTCACTGTTACCACTGCGCGTGCTTTATCTTTTGAGCGACCTCCTCTACCTAATAGCCTATAAACTGATAGGCTACCGCACGCAGATTGTGCGTAACAATCTGAAGACCTCGTTCCCTGAGAAGACTGACGAAGAATTGAAAACAATAGAACGGAGGTTCTACCACTGTCTATGCGACTATTTCGTGGAAACCGTCAAGACCATGAGCATGAGCGAGAAGCAGATGCGCAAACGCATGGTGTTCAAGCACACCGAACTAGTGGATGAGTGTGTGGATGAAGGGCAGTCGTGCGCAGTCTATCTGGGACATCTATTCAACTGGGAATGGATAACGTCACTACCTCTGTGGGTGACGCCAAAGGCACTCTGCGGACAACTCTATCACGCATTGGAGAGTCCGCTGTTCGATCGTCTTTCACTGGCATGGCGCCAGCGCTGGGGAGCAGAGTGTATCGCATTGGTTGACATACTACGCAAGACAGTAGAGTACAAGCGTAAACGACAACCTACGGTGTTGGGATACATAGGCGATCAGGTGCCCCACTGGAACAATATACACCATTGGTGCCAGTTTCTCAACCACGACACGCCGGTGATGAGTGGGGCTGAGCGAATAGCCGTGAAAAACCATCAGGCAATGCTCTATATAGACATCCATCGAGTGAAGCGAGGCTATTATGAAGCAGAATTCCGCATGATAACCCGACATCCCGAAGAACTCAAAGAGTACGAGTCACTGGATATCTATTTCCGCCTGTTGGAAGAGAACATACGCCGTGAACCGGAGCTGTGGCTTTGGAGTCATAACCGCTGGAAGCGTACCCGTGAGGAATTCAATGAGCGCTTCATGGTAGTAAACGGAAAGGTGGTGCCACGTGAGGAAGAAATAAAAGCAAGACAACAAAAATAATCACAATATGATATTTGTAAAAGGATCCGGATGGATGTGCAACAACATCCTGCAGTATGGACACTTCTATGCCTGGGGCAGGGAGCACGGACGCAAAACGATGTCAATGCGTTTCGCCTTCAAATTCCAGTATTTCCATATCTGTAACACGAAGTACCATCACTTTCTGAACTACGTCATAGCGAAGTATGCTGCAAAATGGGGACTGATACCCACACTGACCTTCAATGTAAAAGATGCAGATACCACCGAGCAAGAGCAGGTGATGCTCAATAAGAAACACGTGGTCGTCGCTGGTTGGGAAGTTCGATGGTATGATTTGTTTGTGAAATACAAAAGTGAGATTATCGACTTGTTCGCCTTCAAGAAATCAGTGGTGAAAGCCTGTCAACAGGTATTGGCGGAAACTACTGACGGCACTCTAAGATTGGGCGTTCATATCCGTCGGGGCGACTATGCCCGATGGTATGGTGGGCAGTATTTCTACAACGATGACCAGTTTCTGAATATCATCAAGCAGTTCTTGACCTTACATCCCAAGACAACGGTTTACATCCTGGGCAATGACCCTTCACTCGACAAGGAGCGTTATCGCAGGGAACTCGATGGCGCAAAGGTCATCTTCCCCTGTGGCAATGCAGCGGAGGATCTCTATGTACTTTCGGAATGTGATTATCTGATAGGACCTCCCAGCACGTTCTCACTCACGGCTTCGATGTATCACAACACGCCACTCTATTGGATCTTGGATGCAGACAAACCTTTGACAGAGGAGGCTTTCGGACACTTTGACTACCTATTCCGCCATATACTCTAATCTATCTGAGCCAGTAGAGCAGACGTTTGTAGGCATACTTCAACTTCCAACGGATAGCCTCGAACTTACGGATGCGTCCTATCGAAGAACTGAAACGACCGGTAAAACTGCCTTGCGTAGCGAGAGGTGGTTCGCACCACAATATCTGAATCTTTCCTTCACGATAGAGCTTCACCTGGTAATGGTCGATTGAAATATCACATTTGTTTTCCTGGACATCCTTCCATATAGCCTCGGCTGCTGCCCTGTTAAGGTAATATGCCCCCGTAAATCTAACGCGATTAAGAGGAGATTCGTAAAGCCATTGCCCTTTCACACGCTGAGACCGTGGTACAAACTGCAATGACGAGTCTTCATAGGAGATCAAGATAGGAAGATGTGAATAACGCTGACGATACTCCTGCATCGACCGCTCAAACTTCTCGAAGAAACGGTCATGCAACTCTATATCATCCTCAAGAATCAATGCACCTTCCAGGTCATGCTCCACGATATATCGACAGGCTAAAAGATGTTTGATGGCACAACTCGCTGCATTGCTTTTCTTGTCCACCTCACAGCCAGGCTTGAAAAACTCAGCCAGCATCTCATCGGTCAGTTCATCTCTATCAGCATCAAGGATATAATCCACCTTGCCAGTGAAATTCTTCAACAGTTCTTCCATATAAGTCTTTCGTTCTGTCAAAGGCTTGGCATGAATAACAAGTATCGTTGTCATAAAATACATGATAATAATTCTACAGGATTGTTTGTGCAAAAGTACGATTATCTTACGAGAAAAACAAATGTTTAATAAAAAATTTGCCTATCTCAAGAGAAAGAAGTATTTTTGCACTATCGATTTCAAAACAATATCTATGCCACAATACGACGTCCGCGAACTACAACTTCATATCCTGAACAACCTCCTCGTACTCGACAAGGTATGTAGGGAGCACCATCTTCGCTATTATCTCAGTGACGGCACGATGCTGGGGGCAGTTCGTCATGGCGGTTTCATTCCCTGGGATGATGATGCCGATGTGATGATGCCACGTCCCGACTATGACATCTTGATGGCAAATGCTCAGGAATGGTTACCCGAGCCTTACGAAGTAAAATGTGCGGAAATAGATCCTGACTATCCAGGCGATTTTGGGAAACTCATAGACGCAAGCACAACGCTTATAGAGCGTTATCATTATAAATATCTGAGCGGGATATATATCGATATATTCCCTCTCGATGGTGCGCCCATCTCCAGTCTGTCGCAGAAGATTCTATTAGGTAGGTATCAGTTCTGGCGTAAGTTGGCCTATCTGCACCATCGCAACCCATATAAACATGGAAAAGGGATTTCTTCGTGGCCTTCCCGACTTCTGCAACATCTGTTTACTACAGCCCAAATGCAGCGTCATGTCTGCAAGGTAATGACTACATACGACTATCAACAAACACCGCTTGTGATAGAGTTTGATGACGGCAAGCACGGCATCATAGAAAAAAACGTCATTGGAGAGCCCACCGCCATCCAGTTTGAAGGACACAACCTACTTGGTGTGGAACATCCACATGAGTATCTTTCAGCTCTTTACGGAGATTATATGCGCATTCCTGACGTACAGCATCAGCAAATACACGATTTCTATTATCTTGACTATCAACTTCCCTACCGTCAGTATCACGACGAACGGCCATTCATGCAGTCAGAATAGACTTTCTTGATCTGTTCAAAGAAGTGTGTATAGTTCATTTGCGTCAAGAACTTACGCTGACCTTGTTCACCCATCTGTTGGCAAAGGTTTCTATCGACCACCAACCGTCTGATAGCGGCTGCCAACGCATCAGCATCATTAGGGGGCACCAACAAACCTGTCACGCCTTCCTCAATATATTCTACCTGACCGCCATGATTGGTGGCAATCACACAACGGCCTTGCGACATATACTCAATACCTGCCAACGAGAAAGATTCGCGGGCTACAGATGGGATAATGCCAAAGTCGGCATCGCAGATGACAGAAGGAATGTTCTTGACAAACCCAAGCAGATGGACGTGTTGACTGAGGCTCTTTTCAGTGATTATCGCTTGAAGACGTACCTGTGCCTGTTGACTACCTGTCCCAGCAACGAACAGGTCAAAATTCAAATCACTCAGAAGTGACATAGCCTCCATTAGCACAAAGATACCTTTCTCTTCTGCTAAACGACCGTGATACATGCCCACGACTTGGTCCCGACCGATATTCAGTTGTTCCCTAATATGGGATGAAGACACTTCGTTGGGCAACACCAGACTATTGTGGACTACCGACAGACGTGACTCGTCGATAGGTGGATGTGAGTTCAAGAAGGTGTCCTTAGCCAAATGTGACACGAATACGACATGGTCTATCTGGCGATAAAGCCAACGGTACAGAAGTGAGCATTTAGCAGGTTTCACCAAGTGACGGGTGACCACAATAGCTACATGGCTATTGCCAGAGAGCCATCGAGCATAGGCTGCCGTAAAAGCATCTTTGAAGTTATGAACATGAATGAGCACTTCACTCTCATGTTGTATGCGCTTAGCTAACTTTCGCGCCGTTGAAATGTCCAGCACACCCTTCAGCGCAACCACATGGACTGGGACTGACAGAGAGCGGAAAGGGGACACGACATCCTCGAAAGGCCGACAGTACACTTCTACTTGTTGACCTTCTGACTGGAGATGCTTACAAAGGTCGAACACATACTGTTCGCCACCACCCCATACTTTATTGGAAACAAGATGCAGATAAAGCCTCATCCCTTACTCTCACTCCTATACTTCCGTTCCATAATCTTTGCCACCAGCACATACTGATAGACAGCAGCCAACATCGCACGGATCAGACCGCGCTTTCCCATACGGAAGCCGCCGCCCTGAATATAGCTGCGGAAGAACCGCCAGGCAGGACGCCAGAACAAAGCCCACAAGCCATAGTTCTTAGAGGCTTTCTTCTCCACCTCATTATCTGTATACTGGTTGAGTTTGGCAATATTCTGAAACATGGTCTCGTCCATCAGATGGAGCATAACACATTTCTTGTTACGCGGATGCAGACGCTCTACCCTGCCCTGCACGGTGGGGAAAGTATGCACGTATGGTGGCCATACAGTACCCTCACGAATGAAGAAACGCAACTGATAATCATATGAGAAATCGCGTACATACATACCCATGAAGATATTATGACGGGCGATATAATAACCCGCAGCACAGTCAGGTTGCGCTATGGTATCGTAAAGCTGCTGACGCATCTCAGGTTGGATAATCTCATCAGCATCTACAACTAGTACCCATTCGCTGGTGGCGCTTTGGATGGCGAAGGTGCGAGCAGGTTCAGCACTTTTATGGTTGGCCTTTGGAAACGTGACCACCTTACAACCATACTGACGAGCTATCTCCACCGTGTGGTCCGTACTCTCCATGTCGCAGACCACCGTCTCGTCAAAGTCCTTCACAGCTTCCAAACATTGCGCCAGAAACTCTTCAGCATTGTAGGTATTGATTACAACAGAGATTTTTTTAGCCATAGGCTGTTGGGATTTATTATATAGGTGCAAAAGTACAAAAATAATATGAATTATGAATTACGAATTATGAATTATTTTGTATCTTTGCAGTCAAATACAAAAAACGGAAACTCATGATTATCGGATTCGATGCCAAACGCATTGTGCGCAACGGGACAGGACTGGGCAGTTACGGACGTACGTTGGTCAATGACTTAGCCGGCTGCAATGAGATAGACATACGTCTCTATGCCCCTGATCCAGGTCGCATAGAACTGCGCAATCAGATTAAGAATCGGCAGAACGTCACTTTCTGTTATCCCCAATTTGCAAAGACGCCTGTAGGCAAGGCTATCTGGCGCTCTCATGGCATTGTAAAGCAGTTACAGAAGGATGGTATTCAGATCTACCATGGACTGTCGGGTGAGTTGCCCAAGGGCATCCGTGAAAGTGGTATCCGCACAGTGGTCACCATCCACGATCTCATCTTCATGCGCCATCCCGAATATTATAATAAGGTAGATGTTAAACTCTATGTGAAGAAGTTCCGCCAGACACTGCAAGAAGCCGACCGTATAGTAGCCATCAGTGAGTGTACGCGACGTGATATCTGCGAACTGGGTGAAGTAGACCCATCACGCATAGACCTCATCTACCAGAGTTGTGCCCAACAGTTTACTGAGGAGCCTGATCCCCGTAGGATGTGGCAGGTACGTGAGCGATATGACCTTCCCGACCGTTATGTGCTTTCCGTCGGCTCTATTGAAGAGCGCAAGAACGTGTTGTTGGCTGTGAAAGCCCTTCGTTATCTTCCCGATGACGTGTCGCTGGTAATCGTCGGACACGAGACACCCTATACCGATCTCGTCAGGGACTATGTCCTGGAGCATCGTCTAACCTCTCGTGTCACGTTCCTTCATGGTGTGCCCGACGAACATCTGCCATCACTCTATCGAATGGCCGATGCTTTCGTCTATCCATCACGCTACGAAGGCTTTGGCATCCCCATCATCGAAGCCATCCGCATGGGATTGCCCGTTGTGGCATGTACCGGCTCTTGTCTGGAAGAGGCTGGTGGTCCCTACAATCTCTACGTTGACCCTGATGATGAGAAAGGGATGGCAGAGGCTATCGAACAGAGCCTTTATGGTGCTGCCGACCGCCAACAGCGCATAGAGCGCAGCAGGGAATACATCCGCCGATTCGAGAACAGTGATGCTGCAAGACACTTCTATAACCTGTACCAGCAACTGCTGTAACTCCTGTAAATCCTGCAACTAAAAAAGCACCGGTTTCAGTACTCTGAAAGCCGGTGCTTTTATTTTTCAAAAGGGTCAATTCTTAATCCTCTTTCTTTAATGCAGTACGCTTCTCCTTGATACGGGCAGCCTTACCAGTGAGGTTACGCAGATAGTAGAGCTTAGCGCGACGCACCTTACCTACCTTGTTCACCTCGATGCTCTCAATGTTGGGCGACTCCATAGGGAAGATACGCTCCACACCTACGGTACCTGACATCTTACGAACAGTGAAACGCTTCTTCTCTCCGTGACCACAGATCTTAATGACCACACCACGATAGAGCTGGATACGCTCCTTTGAACCCTCGATAATTTTGTAAGCGACAGTTACAGTATCACCTGCTTTGAAATCAGGATGCTGCTTGCCGGTTGCAAATGCTTCTTCAGCAATTTTGATTAAATCCATTGTTAATCCTTTATTTAAATATTAATGCTGTATCGTTCCTACGCAACATAACAGGCAACTCTCCTATCTTCCTGCCATCGGTTACGCGGAAAGCGGGTGCAAAGGTACGAAATAAATCAAAAATTAAAGATGAAAGATGAAAATTTTTGCTTCAGACCACCATCTATTTAACAGAAATTAACCACCGCCACACGTAAGAAGAAACGAATCACTCAAAGTACAGGGTGAGGACCACCATCTTACTGACAGCTTTATCGACACTGTTCAAGAAGATACGCTTATTAACATCAGTGAGCTCATCACTATGTTTCTTGTTGAGAGCATTTGTGAGGCTATAGCAGAACTTCAGTTCTGGGATGAGTTTGAAGAAGGGCAAATAGAAGTCGCAGCCGAGGCCTACCTCTACCATCGTGTCAAAGCGGTTCAATTGGATGAAGTCCTGATCCTTACCCGAGAGATTGATCATCGGTGCTACACCTGCCAGCATATAAGGACGGTAGTTGTTAAAGCGCTGAGCCGAGAATTTGATGTCGACGGGTACGGAGAGGTATGTATTCTTCAGGTCTTGGGTAGACAATCGAGGAAGGCCCGATTCCGTCAGATCATCCATATCGCGAAACATCAGACGCTTTGAACCGAAGTGCATGGTGGGTGTGACACGTAATGAGAGATACTGCCCTAAACGCATATCTGCAAGCACACCTACGCTGAAGCCCGGGTTCCATGTGTCTGCTTCACAGAGAATAGTACGCATTTCACCCGTTTCCAACAGTTGAGGTCCCACATTCTGCATCTCCACATCCTGCAGATTCAATCCGATGGAGATACCAAAATGCAACGGGCGCAAATCAATATAGGGTTTGTTCTGCACCTTCCTGCCCTGAGCTGCACCAGAGAGCACTGATACCACGAGCGTTAATATAACGAAAAACCGTTTCATACTTGTATGATAAATAACGCTAAATTAGGGATATTATTATATTTGCAATTATTTCGACATCGTATAAATTGTAAAAAATGATACTATAATGTTGGTATTATTCAGAAAAAGTTTATACCTTTGCATCATCAAAAGTGAGTATTAACTAACTATTTAATCATTAATAACTATGGCATACGTAATTGGTGACGACTGTATCGCATGCGGTACTTGTCAAGGTGAGTGCCCCGTTGAGGCTATTTCTGAGGGTGAGAAGTATTCTATCGATCCCGATCTGTGCACTGAGTGTGGCACTTGCGCAAGTGTTTGCCCCTCTGAGGCTATCAGCCTGGGCTAATCACTTTAGCTTCATAAACCAAGAAGAGAGGCTTCCGAATTCGGAAGCCTCTCTTCTTTTTATGTTCTCACTGTTACTTTGACAATGCCTGTTCGAGGGTCTCGATAATCTTGGTGATTGACTGGTCCTCAGGACGCAGCTCAAGTACCTTCTTCGCATAGCCAAGAGCTTTCTCATGATCCTTGGTGATGGTAATCTCATAAGCCATAAGATAGCGGTATGAGTTCTCCAGACGGTTCTTGTCAGTGCCATCGAGGTTCTCGTGGGCGGTAATAAGCTCAACAAGTTTCTCGAAATAACCCTTTGCAAGACCCTGTGACATATCGGGGTCGAGGTTGGCATTGATACGTGCACGCTGATAGTTACCAAACTCCTCAGTGCCGGGGTACTTCTGCATCAGTTCGCCAAACATCTCGTCGGCCTTCTGGAAGGTAGCCTTCTGCTCGTCGCCCTGCAGTACACGTGCCCACTGCATATAGAGGTTGGCCTTACCTGCGAAAGCTGTTGCGTCAGCCTCAGGCAGTACGCTGAGATAGTCATCATAGCTCTTGATAGCATTGGGGAAGTCCTTCAGTCCTTTATAGGCATCTGAGATATTCTCATAGAAGAGAGCCTTAGTGTCGTTGTCTTCTGCCAGGGCAAAACCTTTCTGATACTGTTCAATGGCCTTGTCGAAGAGGCTGTCACCATCGAGTGCACGACCATAGTAGAGATAGTCCTTAGCATTGATCTTCACGCTGTCCTTGTCAATCTTGTTGAAGAGGGCATCAGCATACTGACCTGCTTTGGCATACGCCTTCTGCTCAGAAGCGCTGTAAAGTGCCAAACGAGTCAGCGTGGCATTGTTAGGATAAGCCTTCAATCCATTCTCTGCAATCTCCAGGGTCTTATCGAACTTCTTGCTGATATAGCCACTGAAGGCATACTCCACGAAGTTAGCGGGAGTCATCTGACTCTGGGGCACGTTGGCATAAGCGTCCATGGCTGCTGAGTACTTCATAGAGATATAGTTGATGTGTGCGATAAGAGCATCAACGGGATAGTCGGGACGTTGGGTGCGTAACTCCTCCAACTTAGCCACAGCACCTTCGATACTCACTCGACGATATACGGTAGCATACTTACGATAAGCCTCAGGATCCTTAGGATCGAAGTAGATAGCCTGCTCATAGTAAGAAGCAGCCTTACCACCATCCTCCTCGCTCACTGATGCAATATCGCCCAGCAGGTTGAAGGCAGGTACGAAGTTCTTCTTAGCCGAGAAAGCAGCATTAGCGAAGTTAGTTGCGTTGGCATAGTCGTTAGCCTCATAGAGGGCACGTCCGATAGCCACCAGATTATCGGCATTCTTCTTGTTAGCCTTAGTAAAGGCTTTCAACTGCTTGTCGAAGTCGGCAGGCTTATTCTTCACGAGTTCTTTTACAGCATCAACATCGGCAGCTGTGCCGGTCTGTGCATTGGCAGCCACACCGAAACCCATCAGCATGGCGCTCAGGAATAGATATTTCATTGTTCTCATAATCTCACCTTTTTATATTTAGGATAAAATACTGTTTCTTTCTTTGACTGACGTTTGATGTGGGAATTGGTTTAACAATCAATTCACGTTGACGTTGCGTAGACTATAGTCTCGCAGAGCAGGGAACAGTCCGGCATGCATGAAGATGAGTTGTCCGGCTCCTTCATTCTCATTGGCACTGGTACAGAAGTTAACCAATCGCCGCAGAGGTCCGTTGCCTCTGGGGTCTGTGCAGATGGCATAGAGTGTGCGATAGAACGGATATTCGCCTGTTGCGATATAGTATTGGAAAGGTTTTACGGCGAAGACAGGTGTATTGCCCACGGCCATTACCTTGATGTTGCGTTCAAATGTCATGCTTGTCTCGTCACGACGGTCATCGAGCCACAATGAGCCCACGATGCCGATGGCATCCTTGTGTTTCTCTACGTAGTTGACCACTTCTGGTGGTGTCTTCACTGCTGCCATATTGCCATCGGTCTTCATTGGCTTCCCTCTCAGGATACTGTCGGCACAGAACTGTACAGTGCTTGATGTGGGGTGATCAAAAGCGACACGGATGGTGTCATAGGGTGAATCGGGATAGAGTTGTTTCCATGTTGTCACCTCACCGGTCAGTATCTTCTTAAACTGCTCTACGGTGATGATGCTGTCGGGATTCTCCTTATTGATGACTATTGCGAGTGCGTCGTATGCCAGTGGTTTTATACGTGGATTGAGTGTAGAGTCGCGTATGATTTGCTCCTCACGCTTTGTGAGTCTACGCGTGGTGAAAGCCAAATAGACTTCGTTTTTCAGAAGTTGCTGAATGGCTTCCTCGCCACTGCACTCGATGGGATAGAGAGGTCCCATCTTTCTTTTATTGTAGAACGCGGGCAGTATCTCTTCGATGACTGGTGCTATGCTGGCATCGACAGCGATACAGTCGCTATAGGTTTTAGGCTTGCCCCCACATGAGGGGAGCAAGCCTATGATAAGTGATAATCCAACTAACGTAAGTAGGTTGAATCGTTTGTTCATAATCAATTACTGCAATGTGAATGTGATAGGACAGGTGAAACGTACACGTACAGCCTTACCGTTCTGCTTACCGGGAATCCACTTAGGCATGGACTTAATCACACGGATAGCCTCACGGTCGAGCGATGGGTCAACGCCTCTTACCACCTGTACGTCGGTGATAGAGCCATCGCGCTCTACGACGAACTGACATGTTACACGACCTTTGATACCATTCTCCTCAGCGATGGGAGGATACTTCAGGTTCTTCTGGAGGAACTGAGCCAATGCGCCATTACCACCGGGGAATGAAGGCATCTGCTCTACGATGTTGTGGATGACTTTCTCTTCCTCAACCTCTTTCTTTTCTTCCACAATAACCTTTTCTTCACTCATCACCTTGTTACCTTCCTCTGAACCTTCATGGAACTCGACGGTAGCGGTCACCTCGGTGCCTTCGTTGGCTTCCTCGGCAGTCTTGATCACTTCCTTCTCCTTCTCATCGTCCATAGCGAAGTCGGTATACTTCTCAGAGTTCACCAGTTCCTCGAGGAGCACCTGTTCCTGTTCGGGCTCAGGCTCATCAAAGATTGGGGTCTCCTCTTCTTCCTCTTCTACCTCTTCTTCCTCAGCCTCAGCAGTCAGACTCATCTCTGTAGCCTTGTCATCCTTGGCATCGTTAGCAGCGAGGATACTGTCCTTTGCAAAACCATAGAGGAAGAAAATCAGCACGATAGCAGCAATACCACCGATGAGGGCGAGCATGGCCATCAGGTTACGATTGTTCGTATCCTGACGCATTTTGTAAGCACCATACGCCTCGTTCTTGCCTTCAAAGACAAGATCAATCCATTGCTGGTCAAATAGATCTATTTTTGACATAGTTGTTTCTATTTTTCGTTAGACATTGATACTTACACTTTACTGCTCAACAGGTGTTGCTGGAGCTTCCATAAGAGGTTTGCCATCCTTTCCGTTCACCTGTGAAAGCAGGATGCGGTCCTTGTCGTTGATGTCACTGATACGGTAGCTACCGATACAGCAGATTGACATTTCGTCGAGGATGCCTACGAGGTTCTCATACGTACTGTTGTCCAGTGGCTTGATATTGACAGCCAGTGTGGTAGCCAGTTCTGTGGGATCCTCCGTCTTAGCCTGCATCTTGTTGTAGATGTCGCGGAAGCGGTTCATGTCGAGGTTATTATTCTTCACCACGTCAAGATAACCCTTGGCAATCATGTTCAGCGCCTTAGCATAGAGGGTGTCGGTCGACTCCTTCTGAGACTTCGGCTGCTTGCTCTCCCATTCTATCAGTTGCTTCTTAGCATTCAGGATAGCCTGTACAGGGGGCTGTGCCTCTCCGTCGGGTTTGTAGGTCATGAGCACGTCACGGATGCTGCGGAGTTTCTTTCCGTCAGCGGTCTGTCCGCCCTTGCCATAACTTACTTCCTCCAGGAACTCCACCTTACCAAAGTCCTCTGCCTTCTTGATGATATAGCTGTAGAGCTTTCCATCGGGAGCCAGATAGATGGTGACGGTCAGGTCGGTCTTTGCCTTATCCTTGTTCTCGTCGGCAATCTGGTTGTTGTCCTTTGCAGGCATAGTCAACTGCATAGCCTGAGGCTTAGCCAACGATGTACACAGCATAAAGAACGTGATCAGAAGCATCATCATATCCACCATCGGCGTGAAGTCGACGCGGACATTCATCTTTTTCTGCTTGCTTTCTTTTTTCTTAGCCATAATCAATCCTCCTTCTTATACTGTGTAACCAACTTGTAACGAGACTCCAAGATGTCCTGCAACTCGCTGATCACCTTCTTAAAGGTCACATAAGGCGTGTTGCGGTCGGCCTTCAGACAGATTTCAAGTTTCTTGGGGGTGTTGTCGAGATCAACGTCGATTGCTTCGCCTTTCTCTTTCTTAGCCTCCAGTCCCTTGTACCACATAGAGTAACCCTTCTTCAGGGCTTTTACCCAAAGTTGGAACTCACTGGGCCCTTTTACAACTTCTTTGGTATTCTCGTCAATATACTCGAGACTATCAAGAGGAATACCGTAAGATTTCATCAACTGAACTTTTTCCTCATGAGTCTTACCCAAATACTCGACCATACCTGATAAGGGAACACCAATCTGTGTCTCTGCCAAGAAAGATTTTTTCAACTCTTTTTGCTCATTCGTGAGTTTTTCTTCCTTTTTTCCTCCTCCCATCTTTGAAGAAACACTTTTAATATTGTATTTACTACTTTTACCAGTAGCATTCATCAAGACAGGATCAGTGAGCATGACTTGGTAGAGAGCACTGTCCATCGTCGATACCTTGTCGGTACCCAGATATACACGACCGACCACCGTTTCCTCGGGTGTACCCTTGTTGATGGTATCGGGTGCAATCATGATGTCGAGCGTCGCTGTCGCCGGGACCTTGTCTACGTTCGTCGATTGTGGTGTCTGCACCTTCACGATCTCGTTCTTCACGAAGTTGGCCGAGAGCATGAAGAATGTCAGCAGAAGCACCATCACGTCGGACATAGGGGTCATGTCGATCCAGACGTCGTTCTTCTTAATTTTTAACTTAGCCATAGTCGTAAATTTAAATTTAAGGGACTAAGTTAACTATTAAGCTTCTTCTGTGTGAGTAGCAGCGTAGGTCTGTGCAATTGAATAACCAATCTCGTCCAGTGCAAACGCAATCTTATCGATGCGGTTGGTGAAGAAGTTGTAAGACACAACGGCCAGCCAAGAAGTACCGATACCGAATGCCGTGTTGATCAGAGCCTCAGAGATACCTGCAGACAGTTCAACAGAGTCACCGCCACCGCCTTGTGCCAGAGCCTGGAACGACTTGATCATACCTACCACAGTACCGAGCAGACCAGTCAGTGTACCCAGAGTAACGATAGTAGCGATGATGGGGAGGTTCATGGTCAGCGTAGGCATCTCAACAGCGATAGCCTCTTCGTGAGCCTGCTGGATGCGAGCAATCTTCACCTCTTTCTTCAGACCGGTAGCAGCGTCAGCCTCTTTGTAAGCCATAACGTTGGCGCGAACCACGTTAGCTACTGAACCACCCTGGAAGTCGCAATCCTTCAGAGCCTGATCGAAATTGAGGGCCTTCAGATCCTTCTTAATCTTAGCGACGAACTTAGCGAGCTTCTCCTTACCGATGCACTTTGACAGAGCGATGACGCGCTCGATAGCCATGAAGACAACGGTGAGCAACAGTGTGTGAATCACAGGCACGATGATACCACCTTTGTAGATAGTACCAAAGATACCGTTAGGTGAGCCGTTGGGGTCGTTGTTCTCGAAATGCGAATCAGCTCCCAGGAAGAGGAAGAAGTCAAGGAATGCGATGATACCGCAAATAACGATAACCCAGATTGCATCTTTGATACCGATGCTACTAGCTGCCTTCTGCTTTGCAGGAGCAGCTGTTTTTTGTGTAGTTGCCATAAATTTTTTTGTTTTAAGTTATAAAAAATAGATTAAAGTAATTCTTTTCAACTCGCAAAGGTAGTAAAATAATGCAGACTTCGGCATGGATTAACGACTTTTAACGCTTTCCAAGCCAAAAAAAACTAATATTCTACCACCATGCATATTAATTTTATTTCAATTTAGCCAGTGCCTCCTTGATGCGTCGCATGGCTTCGCGGATGTTGTCATCGCTGGTAGCGTAGCTCATGCGGAAGCAGTCGGGGTCGCCGAAGGCATCGCCTCCGACGGTAGCCACGTGGGCTTCCTGCAGCAGATACATGGCGAGGTCGGTACTGTTGTTTATTGGTGAACCGTCAGCAGTCTTCTTGCCATAGAAGGAGGCGCACTTGGGGAAGAGGTAGAAGGCGCCCTCGGGCACGTTGATCTCCAGTCCGGGAATCTCCTTGGCGAGGTCTACGATGAGGTTGCGTCGACGTTCAAAGGCCTGTCGCATCTCTTCCACGCAGTTCTGACTCTGGGTGTAGGCATACTCGGCAGCCTTCTGACTGACTGAGCACGGACCGCTGGTGTACTGTCCCTGTAGTTTGTTGCATCCTTTGACGATCCATTCTGGTGCAGCGATGTATCCGATGCGCCATCCTGTCATGGCATAGGCTTTCGACACGCCATTGACGATGATAGTTCGCTCCTTCATACCGGGGAACTGTGCTATTGATTCATGATGTCCTACATAGTTGATGTGCTCATAGATCTCATCAGCCAACACGTAGAGGTCATCATGTTTTAATATAATGTTCGCAAGCGCGCGCAGTTCCTCTTTATTGTATACCGAGCCGGTAGGATTGCTGGGCGAGCAGAGTATCAACAGTCGGGTGCGTGGTGTGATGGCAGCCTCCAACTGTTCGGGAGTCATCTTGAAGTTCTGTTCGAAGGTAGCTTCCACAAAGACGGGATTGCCGCCAGCCAACAGCGCCATCTGAGGATAGCTCACCCAGTAGGGTGCCGGTATGATGACCTCTTCGCCTGGATTCACCAGTGCCATCACGGCGTTGCAGACACTCTGCTTAGCACCGTTGCTGACCAGTATCTCGTTCACTGTGTAGTCGAGATGGTTCTCTTTCTTCAGTTTCTCTAAGATAGCTTTTCGCAGTTCGGGATAGCCAGGTACGGGAGAGTAGCGCGAGTAGTTGTCATCGATAGCCTTCTTCGCAGCCTCTTTAATATGGTCGGGCGTATTGAAGTCGGGTTCGCCCACACTCATGTTAATCACGTCTATACCCTGCGCTTTCATCTCAGCGCTTTTCTGCGACATGGCCAGCGTTGCCGATGGTGCCAGTCTTTGCAGACGATTAGATAGTTGTGCCATAATCTTGCTGTTTTATTCTTTTCAACGTGCAAAGATAACGATTTATTTTGTGAAACCGAAAGCTATCGCACTTTTTTTGTGCCTAATGTAATGATTACAGATGCAGTGTGTGTCCCATTCGCTGTTGCTTTGTCTGCAGATAGCGCAGGTTATACTTATTGGGAGTCACCTCGATGGGCACGTTCTCCACGATTTCCAGTCCGTAGGCCTCCAGTCCGACGCGCTTCACGGGGTTGTTGGTCATCAGTCGCATCTTATGAACGCCCAGGTGACGCAACATCTGTGCTCCACAGCCATAGTCACGCTCATCGGCCTTGAACCCCAGGCAGAGGTTGGCATCCACCGTATCGTAGCCCTCCTCCTGTAGTTTATAGGCAGCCAGTTTGTTCATCAGTCCGATGCCGCGTCCTTCCTGTTGCATGTACACGATGACGCCACGTCCCTCCTCCTCAATCTTCTGCATGGCCCTGTGCAGCTGTTCTCCACAGTCGCAGCGCTGACTGCCCAGTATGTCGCCCGTCATACATGATGAATGGACTCTCACCAGTATCGGCTCATCCTCCTTCCACTCACCCTTGATGAGTGCGAAGTGCTCCAGTCCGCCCACTTTCTGACGGAAGGGTATGATGCGGAAGTGACCGTAGGCAGTAGGCATGTCGACCTCCTCGCCCACCTCAATGAGCGATTCCTGTTGCAGACGATAGGCAATGAGGTCTTTGATGGTGATAATCTTCAGCTGATGTTCCTGTGCAAAGACCTGCAGCTCGGGCATACGAGCCATGGTGCCGTCATCGTTCATAATCTCCATGAGTGCGCCGGCAGGATAGAGTCCGGCCAACTTACACAAGTCGACAGCAGCCTCAGTATGTCCGCTGCGTCGCAGTACGCCGTTGTCCTGTGCATAGAGGGGATTGATATGTCCCGGTCGGCCAAAGGTCTGTGGGGTTGACGCAGGATCGGCCAAGGCTTGGATGGTAGCAGCGCGGTCGTGGGCCGATACTCCTGTGGTGCAGCCTTCCAGCTTATCGACGGTAATGGTGAAGGGTGTTCCCAACATGGAGGTATTGTCCTTCACCTGTCGGGGAAGGTCCAGTTCTTCACTGCGACTGATGGTAATAGGAGCGCAGAGCACGCCACGCGCATATTTCAGCATGAAGTTGACCATCTCTGGTGTGATTTTCTCAGCAGCACAGATAAGGTCGCCCTCGTTCTCGCGGTCCTCATCATCGACCACAATCACAAACTTGCCGTCGCGGATATCGTCAACAGCCTCAGCTATCGTGTTCAGTTTGAATGTCTCCATTGTGTATATTCAGTTGTATATAGTTCTTATAAGCAGCATCCGCCGTGGTATCGTGTTGCATGTCAGCCAACTTCGTAGCCCGTGGTATTATCTTCTGGCTGGTGCTGTTAATCTCACGCAGGTCGCGATAGAGGCGGAAGCGGAAACGCAGCATACGGAAGTAGAAGAAGATGCCGAGTGGCAGACACAGTCCCACCACCACATTGAGCCAGCGACGCTCGAAGGGGCGCGTGTGGGCATGGGTCATCAGGATGGGATAGTTGTTCAACTCATGCAGTATCTGCTTGTCGCGTGTGTAGCCCAGGTCTTCGATAGCGGTTTCGAGCACATCGTTGATATTCTCTATCTCGTGGTCGTCGCCCGGGCGGAAGAACACCTTGATAGGCGAAGGCCAGCGCAACAGCTTGTGGCTCTCTGAGTAGATGGCGATATCGTCGTTTACCGTCTGCAGCATCTGAGCATCCATGCGGTATTTGGGATCCTCGATGATGACCTCCTTCATCACGATGTTGCGCTTCATGCGCAGTCCCAACACGCGCATCAGCAGCAGTCGGTAGGCATCGATATTAAAGACAGTAGAGTCGCGGTTGGCCTTATAGGTGAAGAAGATGGCAAGCGGTGTAAGTACAAAGGTCGAGATACCCTTGCCAAACCACACTGTCCAGTTGTCATCGCGCGCCATACGCATGCCAGAGTTCTCAAAGATATAATAGACGATAAAGACGATGACCGAGATAATGACGGGTACACCCAGTCCGCCCTTGCGGATGATGGCTCCGAGAGGTGCGCCAATGAAGAAGAAGATGATACACGAGAGGGCGAGGGTGAACTTACCGATGGCCTCTATCTCGTGCAGACGTTCCTGACGGCTGTTCTGCTTGGCTACCTCGGCCTTGAAGTTCAACTCCGAAACTACATTTTGTGCCTGCCGGGCAGCACTCTTCACCACCTCACGCTTATTATCGGTACTCAGCTTCGCATAGAGACTGTCTACATTGGGCAACGTACCTTTCACAGCGGTGGCCAGCTGCGTGGAGTCCTCATGGGTCAGACGGGGCTCTACAAACACGAAGTTCTTCGCCTCACGATAGAACACGTGACCCACGCTGTCATTATGTGCCCTGATAGAGTCGAGGTCGTGCATTATCTGTGATGTCGACTTCGCCTTCGCATTGGCGGCAATACCACTGACATCTGCCAGACTGAACTCACCATCGAAGTCGAGCACGATGGTCTTGTAGGAGAAGGTCTCACGGCGATAGGGCACCTTTGCCATATTGCCCATCTCCTGCTGTTTCATGTTCTCAAACCACTCACCGTCCCAGAGTGTCAGCAAAAGGTGTTTCTTCTCAGCTGTCGACTGCAGCATGGCAGAGTCGGCAAGGATGATGGCCTGATCCTCAAACGAGCCGGTCTGACGATAGATGATGACACCATAGAGCTTACCGGTCTCCACATCTTTCTTCTCTACATAGATATTCGTCTGGGGCAGACCGTCGTAAAATGTTCCCTCGGGAATCTCCAGTTCCGGACTCTTCTGTTTCATCGACAGCAACAACTGGCCAAACGAGCGGTTGGCACTGGGACCTATCACATCTTGAAAATAGAAGGAGATACCGGCTATCAGGATGACGATGACGATGAGCGACCGCATGGACTGCATCAGCGAGATGCCGGCAGCCTTGATAGCAGTCAGTTCAGAGCTCTCGCCCAGATTGCCAAAGGTAATCAGCGAACTCAGCAGGATGGCAAGAGGCAAGGCCTGGGGAATCAGCATCAGACCCATGTACCAGAAGAACTGCGCCAGCACATCAAGCGTCAGTCCTTTGCCTATCAGCTCGTCAACATAGCGCCACAGAAACTGCATCATCAGCACAAACTGGCAGATGAAGAAAGTTCCCACGAAGAGCAGCCCAAACTGCTTCGCAATAAATATATCGAGCTTTTTTATAAAACGCATACTGAAAATTCCGCCGCAAAGGTACAAAAAAAAGTGATAACTCGTATCACTTTTCACTTATTTTGGCTACTTAATAACCGCTCGACTGGTGCAGACGTTCCAAGTTGCCGTCCCACAGACCATGCAAGTCCTCTATATCCTCCTCAGCTGCATAGTCTACCACGCACAGACACAAATCCTCAGTCAACTCACTCCTGCCAATGCGCATCTCCCAGTAAGCATCCTGCTCGTCTTCGTCAACCCACTGCAATTTAATATGACTATTACGCTCACGCTCCAAGATATTAGCATGCAATGTATGGTGCTCACCCCAGGGCTCACCCCAGGTTAGACTCAACACGCCATTCTCTTCAGTCACTTTGTCGGCCAACCAACGTTCCAGACCATGGTCAGTACTCATCAACTGCCACAACAAATCGGGCTTCCTGCCCTTCAGCGGATATTCTAAGTTCAAACGTTTTTTCTTCATATTCTTCACAGGTTAGTACGACCCGAAACGGTTCTTCTCGGCTACAAAAGTACGAATAAAAAGAGATACTGCTAACATTTTGACCTTTATTTTTTCTTCAAAACAATAAAAAATGTTAAATCATACATAATTCTTCACTCATCACTTTTCACTTATCACTTCTTTTTTGTACCTTTGCACCCGCTTAACAGCCGATGGCGGGATAGCTCAGCTGGTTAGAGCGCATGATTCATAATCATGAGGTCGCCGGTTCAATCCCGGCTCCCGCTACAAAGAAAGGCAGTTGTCAATCAAGACAGCTGCCTTTTTTCGTTTTACTCCCCACTTAGAATAGCGAATACTTTTTTAACGGATGCTTACCGAAATTTAATACCGACCGAAATGATTTTTCAAGGACATTCTATCGAACCAAATAATCCGCCACAGGATAATTGGATACACCATTATAAACGAAAATAGTCACATTAGAAGCCGATTTTGAGAAGCTCTCAACCTTTATTGAACCATTAACTTTGCCACCTTGCGGGATGTCAACATATACTTCTCCCCAACCAGTCCAGTCAGATGATCCCCAACGCCAAGCCCAACGGCTGTATGAGGTTCCAAAATTATCTTGTACTACCGAATCCATACTATCTTCTCTCAATGCATTTGATTTCTTTTGTTTTTTATTATACCGTAAGCGTTCTTTGAAATAAAGATTGTTACAATTGTTAGGATGCGACGATATTGTACCCTAGTGAAGGCGCATATATATCAAGGATGTGCAGAGCCATATTTTCTCACCGCTTTCTTTAGGGTCTTAACGATATCTTCAGGAATATTAGGATCCAATTCTAACCAAATTTTAGCGTAATAACCGACAACAGGATTATTCAATTTACTATAATAAGCAGCTAAGTTACTAGCAGATGAAATTAAACTTTTACGTTCATCATCACGTAATTCGGCCTGATTCTCTAATCTGTTTACTACTTTCTCATACAACTCTATTGATGTCATAAAAGATCGTTCCTTATCTATTCTATCCATATTACGCCTTGTATTTATCTGACTAAATAGGAAACTGTGTCTAGAATATTTGTCTGGCAAATTAATGCGACCCGCATCTACAGCATTCTGTAATGATGCCCAAATAGAATCAGCTGAAGCATAAGCAGAAAGTCTTTCTGCGTCAGTATAAACATCTCCATTTCTGCCTATGCTCTCATAAGTTTTTGCAATATCTTGTAGGTGACTTGATTGAAAAGATGTGTCAATCAATTCTACCTGGCGTAGCAGTTCCTTTTGTTTCTCAATACGAGCCATCAAATCAGCCTCATGGTTGACACATTCGAAAAGATTATTATATATCTCTATCTTATCTGTTTGAAATCCTTTTCCTATTGATGCCTTATAATTAGCCAAAGCCTTTTCATGAGCATCTATCGCTTCTTGATATTTCCCACCTTCTTGACAGGCAATACCAGTATATACATAGTCAAGAAATTCCATCTTTTCGGGATGAGCCTTTAGCCAATCAACAGAAGCTAATGCCTTATTTAAATGCTGCCATCCTGTTATGCTATCCTTATCACCTCTGATTGACCTTCTGGCAGCCATTGCATTATTCCAGAGTGACCAGCTATGAAAGACTGTGTCGTTTTTTCCTGTTTGCAATCCCAGTTCTGCCACATTGGCACCTCTCTGGAAATAGCCTGCATAGAAATAGTTTTTTGCTAATTCAGTTAGCATCGCAAGTGATGTGTTTTCAGATCCTGCTTTTTCAAGCAGTTTTTCCGCCAAACGCATCTTCAATTCATCATCATATCTATCTTTATAATTGTACACATTGCTGACAAGGGGTCTTGCCTCCATTACAAGGGCGGCTGCACGGGCATAAGCGCCAGAGTCGGGAAATTGTTTATTCCACGCCTCTACTTCTGCCATAATCTCTTCTTCAACACCGTCCATTTTTATTAAGGGTGCACGCCATTGAATCCATGCACTATACGGACGCATAGATCTCGGATCAGCCATCTTTGCACTATCTAACTGGGCTTTAGCCCTCTTCATATACAAGTCGTTTTTAGTTATAGCATCTTTCAGAAGTCCATTGTCTTGCAAGAGGTTTGCATGGTCTACATATCCACCGATATATTTAGGATACTTCTTCTTCAACTTTGCAAACCGTTCGTCAGCAACGCCATCCTGACCACCAAGCGTGCTGAAATCCATCGCAATCTTACTCATCAGTTCAGGGTCGTCCTTCATTTCCCTGCACTTCTCATCAACCAAAGCCTGAATCTTATCAAGGTCAGCCCCCAGTTTATTCATGTTTTTTATCATGCTATCAAGCACCATACGCGTTGCCTCACGCTTGGCAATCCACTCGATAGACTCTGTTTTCTGTGCATTTACAACACAGGCAAGACAAAGAAAGACACTGAAGGTAATAAATCTTTTTGTACTCATAACAATTTCTGTTCGTATTAAAAGCCATACTGAATACCAAAGTCAAGTGACTCAAAGAACGTGCGGCGTGTATTACCTATTGAGACAACTTTCATATTTGGCACATAATGTAGTTGCGGAGTTAACGTCAGAGCGATATGGGGAGTAATCTGCGCTGATAATTTAGTGCCTGCATTGACGGCGAGACGCATTACCCCATCCACTTTAGTTGCAACTCTTGCCTCATGACCAGACATCAGCAATTCTCTGCCATCAAGAGAGCCACCTTCACCAAAAAGCACCATCAGCGCCGGACCTGCAAAGGCTTCTAACTGGAAAATGCTATTTCCCTTGTATCCTGACAGGGCATTACCAAGGTTTATCGAATAGTCTAGTGCCAAGAAGCCTATTCTATAGCTGTGGTTCCATAGTCCATTGCGCATAATGGGGGCGTAGCCTGCTTCTGGAGCAGACATGTTATAGTCGTAAAACGAAGTCATAGACGACGATTGCTTCAGCAAGAAATCAAATCCGAGTCTTATGCCCGAGACATGATTAAACCGATATTCTGCAAAGAGATGTGCATTCATAGGGAAATGCTTTTCGCCTTCAAGATAACTTGTTTCCTGCATCAGGTTGATTCCCCCACCAGCGCCCAACACTATTTTCTTGATATCAGATGGGGTTTCAGTTTTCTTTTCAGGTTTTATTGTCGAAGCTGTCAAACCGATATTCACGCCATAAGTGTTGTCTGAGAATCGTTGATTCCATAACACGTTGTTATAAGGTATCTTATAAACATTATGCATAAACCGAGGTTCTATGAAGACACTGACTCCAGTCGCTAATCTTGCCCAAAGATGCAGTCCTGCCGTATAGGCTTCACTACGACAATGAAGCGAACGTCCGCTCTGTTCCTTGATAAACCAGCCGTACTCGCCGCCAGCTAAAAGATAAAAGCCTGCAGGAGCATCCCAGTGAAAATTCTTGCTGAAGCCCAATGGATTCAGCATAGCCTCCAAACGTCCACTATAGTACTGTGTATTATAGCGCGTCACGTAGTCTGTAGTCAAAGCATGTGAAGTCTCTTTTCGCCATGTAAGTGTTCGAAACATAGCAGATGCTTTTACACCTATCACTGGTGAGAACCATTTTCCTACAGAAAGCGTGATATTATGTCCCATCGTGTCACTCGATTTCAAGTCACTCTCACCCAACAGATTCGGTCCTGATGAGAATTCAAAGAACCATGGTGCCTGCCACTTTAGTAGTACCGAGTCTCTATTGGCTTTTTCTAACCTCATACGGGTCGCACGCGAGAGATGATTGCTGAAATAGTAAACGTAGTTAAGGTTAGCACCGTAGAAGATATCATACCGTCGCCAATTACGATTATCACTTAAATCCATATTGTCGGTAGCCACGCCTATATAGGGTTCTATATTGAGTACGCCATGAGGCCCGGTGTAGAAACGCAACTGCAGGCCGCCATGCCCTTCTATGGAGTTTCCCCTACGACCCATCCTATTGAGCGCTGAGCGTTGTACTCCCAAGCCGACAATGGTAGAAACTCCCATCAGCCGGTCTGACCGATATCCGTCAAAATATGATGTCCAATCGTACAGATGGTCAAGTCGCAGTCCTCCCTTTGCGAACATACGGTCATATCTTTTCTGATAGCCCAACGCTCCATGTGCCATCAACCTTAAAGAGTTGTACTTGTTTAACTGTAATCCAAGTCCAAGATGAAAAGAAGTCAGGGCATCAAATTGGTAATCAGAAGCAGGCGGTACCATCTGCTCAAAGCCGGCTCCCAACTGCAGAAACATATTGCGATACCAAGGCAGCGTACTATCACCTTTAGCAATGTAACGTTTGTCGAGGATATAAATACGTGGATCCATTTGTCCTTTCATCTTAGCACTATCTACAGGTTCACGTTTTTTGCCACCTTTTATCAAAAAAGGATTATCCTCGACTTCTCCACTATCTTTTTCAGCAACAGGTATTTTGGGAACGACGTTGCTATCTGGCAATTGTATGCCATAGTCAGCAACAATTATTCCTGTACGAGCCTCACTTGTCATTGCGAATCCAAATAGAGAAATCACCAACAACAGTATTTTAACAAGTCCCATTGCTTTCATCATTTGCCAATACCATTATTCTTTCACTACTTTTTATTTTCTATTGATTATCATTCACTTGAGAATCGTTTACTTCTTCCAATTCAGTATCTTCTACATGAATATAATTATTCAGATATTCTTCTCTTTCCTTTTCGTCTTCTTTCTGACGCAACTGAAATATTTTACGATAGAGCGGAACTCGCTTGTTTTGATATGCATGATATTTCATCTTCCTCATTTCTTCATCAACATAACCCTCATTAAAATAATACCTCATAAATTCCGGGTTGATATCGAAACTCTTTTGGAAGTATGCCATATAATATGGTATATTGATAATGTCTTCTCCATAACTTTCAGTTTCATCCATTTGTATATCATCGGAATCATCTTTTTCCAATGGTAAAGGATAGTCTTCTTGCTTACGACTCCCAGTAGCCCAAAGCAAAGCCATCAAATACCATTTTCTAGGATCCTCATTTGACATCATGTGAACATATTTCCATGCTTCACCACGTTTTTTTAAGTCTTCAAACTCTGTATAAAGAACAGCTCTATTGTTAATTGTTGCAGAACTATTCTCCGGTCCTGGATTCTCTAAAAAACGCAAAGCCTTAGCAAACTCTTCTTTCTGTCGCTCGCTTCGGTCATTTTCTTTAATTTTGTATATATCCTTAAAACTAATGAAATAATTCAGTTTCTCTAAATTGGGATGCGTATACCCAGAATTTTTTAATTTATCAATAATCCATTTAGCTCTTTTCGGTTCTTGGAGTTGATAGAAGGTGACAGCTTGATTGATTAGTATCTCAGGACGGTTACAAAGCACGCTATTCCGAATTCCGTCAGGATCATCTTTTGTAAAAGGGATAGGCAGGGTGCCCTTGTATTCATAAATGAGTGGTTTCAGCGTAGTAGAGTCTGCCAATCCGCGCCTAATATCCAACACCGCCTTCCGGTTTATAATATACGTTCCAAGAGGACTATCCCAAGCATCGTTATTTTTTATGATACGATTATAGGCTATGTCAGTAAGCTTATCCAGTTCTGCACTATCAGTTATCTCCATGAACATGTTATAATAGTCACCATTAGAATATGGTCTTTCTCGATCCTGATAATAAGCCTCTACTGCCTCTTGAGCATCCATCTGATGCTCTGAAATATAATTGTATCTGAACTCTATTCGACATTGTTTCTGCAAGATGCTGTCGATAACGCCTTTATAAGTTGGTATTCTTCTAATTTTTGGCTCAGCAGCCTGATCGTTGGCTGACGTAGAAAGGATCTCCTTAATAGTACGTGCTTCCTCTAAAAAGCCCTCGGCTTCGAGCATATTAGCCGTATGTTCCCATGTGTCTATGACCTCTTTTGTTTCAATCTTGATGGGTGCTCTTAGAAGACTCTTTGCAAATGATGCACGTCTTCCAGCCAAGTTAATATTCGTTTGTCTCGATCCATCTGGCGATGCATAACCGATAAGTACGGCAGAGACCACTTGTCCTCCACCACTATTGATTTTCTGCATATCCCTTTCAATTTTACGAATTTTAGCCCAATCAACCATACCTGGCAAAGTATCTGCCTTTCCATGTATGAATTGGATATCTATACCTTCATTCACAGGCGTAGACACTTCCTCTGCTATTTCGGCAAACTCAGAAGTTAACTCAAGATCTACCGCAGCTGCTGTCATTTCCAAGAATTTGTATGGAGATATTCGCAAGCAAGTTCCTGGATAGTTCTTTGTAAACGACTGATGGTGATAGTCTTCTACCGTATAGTCCAAAGAACCTCTATATTTGCCCGTTCTACGAGGTTTTTTATAGACAATCGTAGTATCAATGACGACATTCTCTCCTACTCTGTCACGTTGTAATGACTCTATGCTTCTTACATATCCGGTTCCAATTATCGTATCATTGTGTGTCTTGACAGATATGCTGTCTTCGTAATCTTTTTCAATATAAACTGTATCTTTAGGAATGCCGTCTTCTAGGACTAATGACCCATCAGGATTCTCTAAAAACTTACGTACCTTCCTTTCGGAATAAATTTTGGTTGTATCAAACTCTACGATCGTCTTCACATAAGTTTTCTCTCCGCCTAAAGGATCTTTTCTAAAGTAATCGAATGCCTTGCGTTTATCTTGTAGTTGATGATATTCATTGCCTTCATAGACAGCAGGTAACATATAATCAATAATGTCATCCGTCATACAATCGACTGCTGATGGGAATAGTATGATACGGGAGGACTTTTCTTTTGAAGTTATTGGAATCTCCAGGTGGTATTCAAAATACTCATTACCATCTTCATAATCAAATACTCGTCCAGTATTTCCTTTCCCCCTAAAAGTACCTTTGCCTTCACCTCCTTCAAGTAGTATGTTTGTATTGATAGTTACATCATATTTCATTTTCTCGCCTAAGCGTCTGTTTTCAATAAACAGACCATCATCATCCGTCTGGGCTTTACCGCCATCATTCAGTTTTATCAAATATATGCCATTACCTTGACTCTCGCCTGTAACAATAATCACACCAGCTCCATTAACACTTTGAAAATCAAATGTACCTTCACGCTTTGAGACTTTAAGTCCAAAATTAGCGAATGATCGTCTCAATTCATTGAACCCTTTTTCTTTCTTTTTCTTTAACTCGTCGTAAATCTTCTGTGCCTCATTATAGTTTGTCTTATAAGTCCAACGCACGGCAAAATTCTTCATTTCGCCATTTGATTTACCTATTTCTCTGAATTTTACTTCGAAAGAATAATCCGTCAATTGTGACTTGACATTTGTCGAAACACAGAGTAATAACAAAACGACAAAAAGTCGCAAGGGAACGAGTGCTGACCTTTTCAGATATTTATATGTATTTACCGTAGTATTCATTCGCTTCTACTTTAATATATAAGACACGGATATGCCAATACGAGTGGGCAGGAGCGTATATCCTTTTGCATTCGTTCGTATTACTCCGTTGATAGAATAGTCTTCATCATAGAAATCGCCTTCAAAATACTCTTTCTGACGATAATAGACGGCTCCAAACCCAGCATGGAAATCCAGATTCAGGCGTTTAGTTAACGATAACACATAGCCAAAGGTAAGTCCGACTCCGGCTGCATTGCCGTTGTAAACTTTTCCTGACCACGTGATATCATGGCTGGTCAAGAGTCCTCCTAAGCCGACAAAATAGCGGCTCATAGGGCGTCCTGAGAAATAATAGCGATACTCTGGCTGCACACCTATGACCTGAACCTTTTTGCCCCAAGGATGATATCCTCCAAAGGCATTGAGTCCTATTGTGGAACGTTCACCTATCACGAGTTCTGCTCCAAGGCTAGGCAACTGTAACGCATCCATCAACACATCGGTATTTACTGCCACCATCTGCGCTCTCAGAGCGACCGACGACAACAAGAAACATGCGACTATGAGTATCTTTTTCATTAATAATTATTTAATATTATATACAAATAGTTGGTGGTCAGTCTCTGACAATCTTTCAAAGACCGACCGCCAACCTAAAGAGTTTAGTCAAGAGTCAGATAATGTACATTATCCTGTTCGATATCCTCGGTATCATTGTCATCAACCCATTTGTTCAGTCTTGCAGATACAGTGACCTGTTTTGGACCAGCAATTCTTATGGCCACACGATATGATATTCCGGCCTCATAGTTAGCCGCATTCAGGTCGAGCGGTTTCTCGTGGTTAAACACCACGCCATCTGTATTACGCAAACGGATTTTCACACGATACTTCGTGAAACCTGCTGCCGTTGCCTCAGCATCGGGTACAGGCAGGAGAACAGGCTGACCAACTTTAATCAGTTCGTCATTATTGACCTGCTCTTTCACGAATACGCCATCATTCTCACCTAAGACACCAACATCAGCCAGGTCATTTTCCCAATCGTAAGAGATCTTACCATCATTTGTTTCGTTAAGATCTGCTACTACCAATTGTGCTACTGTAGGCACCTTCTCTACGATAATGGTGTCTATTTTCATCGTGTTAGCAGACTCAAACTCATGACCCGGCTCAGCATTCTCATCGGCAATACCCTGAATACAGAACTGCAGACGCATCATTTTGTGAACAAATGCGATTTCAGGGTTCCTGTCTTTATAGCCAGCCTGACGGAAGTAGCGTGCGCTGTAAGCATACTTCTCGTGTTCATCATTCATGTCGGCTCCAGCCGAGCGTCCCCAAATAATGTCCTTAGTTCCGTCAAGACCAGTATAATTGATAATTCGCTGAGTTGTTGTGACTCCCATCTTGCTATCGTCTACATGAGGATAATAGCCATAGAAGCGATAACTATACCAGTTGCCAATGGGATACCAGCGAGTGACGCCATCCTTCCATAGGATATCGGTGCGGGTATTACCTCCATCCTTCACAGCATCAGCCTCAGCATTGTCTATCCAAACAGCCCAGGGGTTGGTATAAGGAAGGTTTGGCTCTTCCTCATTGTAACCATATTCCCAAGAGATGTTCAATTCATCGGGATTGGTATTCTGCTTCTGTGTTGCCAGCATGAAGATGCCGAGTCCTTGAGCTTCGAAAAGCCCATCGTCGTCACTCTCCAAACTTGCACGTGTTCTTGTTCCTTGTCCAGCAGATAGTTTCACCATCACATCGCTGTTGCCAACGACAACGGGTGACTTTGTTGCCGACCCGTCATCGTCAGCAGAGCAAGCTGTCAGTGCAGCCACTGCAAATAAGGAGAAATACAACTTGCTAAGTTTCATGTTAAAGCGATATTAATTAGTCCAGATCCTCTGGAGTCAATGGTTTCACGTCATCAGACTCAATCCAGCCCACAAGCGTGGTGCTAACCTTGATGTCAGAGAGTCCCCACAATGTGATGTTTACCTTATAAGAATAGCCAGGTTTCAAAGGTTCGCCTGAATTCAGCTTAATCACATCTTTATAGCTGTATGCTATATCCTGAGTATCAGGACTTCCAAGGGTTGTCAGCGAAGGCTGGCGGAGATAGATGATTACTTCATAAGAATCGAGGCCAGGGGCTACCATCAGTGCTTCACCTACTCTTACGGTTTCGGGAACAAAGGTAGAGTTTGGATCGAGGGGGTCTTCCAAATGGCCTTTACCAGCCAAGCTATCTGAAACCAGTTTTACAAGACTGTCGGCTACGCCAGCTCCTTCTTTGCGCTGTTTCAGCGACAGAGAATCCAGTGACTCTTCATTCCAGATGATACCCTGTTTCTCACCACGCACGTCGCCAGTAGCTGCTATTACGAGTGTACCCTCGCTTGGTGAGATTACCTTAATGCTATCAACGATAACTGGTGTATTTGCATCAACCGTAGCCATACTGCCAGGAACGATGTCGAAGGTCAGACGTGACAGCAAGTGACGGAACTTCAGGTCAGGCTGTACGCCCCAACGTGCTGCGAAAGCAGAGAAAGCACGGTCGCCAGCAGCGTTACCGCCTTCTTGCAGTTTCAGTGTATCAGCAGCTGTAGGAACGGCCTTAGCCACCATTACATCCTGCGAGCCATCAATTTTGAACTCCACAGTCAGAGAGTCTGTGCCAAGTACAGGATCGGCTGTTTCAGCACCATCAAGACGATAACCCCAGAAATCGAATCTCTTCTGAGTTGGATAGTACTGAATCTTCTGATCCTTAGGAGTAGCAATGCCTGTTACCAAACCGTCGGGAGTCTGAAATACTGCATTCTCATAAATAGGAGTAGGATTTTTCTCTGCATCAAACACAGCCAAGCCCATCGAATCCTTGTGCAGCATGTACACATTGACTTCCTGCTTGTACCATTTGTTGTCTGACTCGTCATCGAAGCCACCAACAGTACCAGTACCACGGGTTGAGAGTCGCTGTCCCATACCAATGCGGATGGGCATCAGTTCATCAGCTGATGGCGTAACATCACCTCCTGCGACGATGTCGTCAGAAGAGCAACTACTGAGCATCCCTGCTACAGCGAGTGCAAAAAAGAAATACTTTTTCATTTGCTTAAAATTTTAAGTTAATAAAAAATGGAATAATAATAAAATTGTATGAATAATTTAATCACCAGGATCATCTAAATGAATGCCTTCATCCGACTGTTTCCATCCTTCTACATTGGCATAGACCTGAATAGGCTGAGAACCATATACTGCAATCAGAATGGGATATTGAACGCCAGGAGCGAACCAATAACCATCATCAGTCATACTTAGTTCCGTATGAGGTGCTGAAAGCTTGTATCGGATAGGGTCTTTATGAACCACATATTCTGGGGCACCTCCAATAGTACGTGGTACCATTTCCGACCAATAGACATTCAGCGTATATACACTATCGGGAGCCAACAACAGACAAGAGCCCACATCGACTTTTGGTCTATCATACCATTTCAGGTCGGCCATGGACTCATCGTAGGGTACACTGTACTGTTTCAGGGGTTCAGCCGGATGCACACCGTCGGATGCTTCACGAAGTGCCAAGGGTTTACGATTCTCCTTGAACTGGATGCCCACTTCACTATTCTGACGCGCTGCCACGGTAAACGTTCCACTGTACTTGCTCTCTACCGTGATACTATCGATAAACACGTTTCCTGCTGTCTCATCACCCGGATAGGCCTCAAAGGTTAGGCGGGTCAAAAGGTGCTTGAAGTTTATCATGGGATGGATACCACGGTGGGCAGCAAAGGTGCAATAGCCACCGACATTGAGAATAGTACGTTGCTCATCTTCGTTCAAACTTCTCCATACGCCACTCTCTTTACTCTCCAAATACGATCTCGTCAGTTCGGGCGCATAACCACTCATCAAGTCCTGAGAACCGTCAATGGCTATCTCGTATGAGAACCTTTCCTCCGAACGATTGACGCTTCTAATCTCTACATCATCTAAGTAATAGGCTGAGAAATTGTAAGGCACCTGCTGATAAGCACCGCTATAATAATAAGTTTCTCCTTCGGCCTCGCCTTCACGCGTAGTTTTCAGTTCACCAGAGCTATTCGGATACAGATACATGGGCAAGCCATAGTTATAGTCACGGCCATCAAGCAGACAATTGACGCCAGCCACATCAGGACCAAATCCCGACGGGCCGTTTGTGGCATAGCGATACCACCTGAAGTCAGTTGGTTGTTTCATCTCGTCAAGACCACTTGAGTAGGTACCACTCCGATAGGCACACACATAGAAAGTAGAGTTACGCAAGCGCTGATCGTTGGCAGTGTCATTAGTCTCGAAAGGCCCTACTCCACGAGTTCTGACAGTGAAGATGTTCTGCTCATTCACGAATACCATAATTGGCGTCTGCTCAGTCCAGGTGTCTTCATTGTGGATGCCATCTTTCCCATCTGTCTGATCATAATCCATTCCTGGATATGACTCAGAGCATGACACTGCAAGAATAGCTGTCACCCCCAAGATTACACCTTTTATAATTTTATCGCGTATCATGTTTTATATTATTATCTATGCTTAAATATCTACAATAATAGGCTGACTGCCCTCTTTCCTCCAAATATCGAGACCGGCATTATCATCGGTGCTCTCAATCACTTGATCTCCATCCACTGTCATGTCGGCATCGATAAACAGATGTGCCTCTTCCTTGTTACGAAGTGCATGCTGGCCATCGTCGGTAATACGGATGAGTTGGGCCTCACCCAGTGTATGATACAGGTTGATGATACCTTGGAATTTCTTACTTAACCTTCGTGTAGGATCATCAGGATGAGGCGCACTACAACATATCATCACTTGCATGATACCAGGCCCCATATAGACATCGTCGGAGGCACTCTGAACGATTGACGGTACATCCATGGTAGCCATACATGCCACCCTGCTATTTGTCTCGGTATCCTGGTCAAAGGCAGCCTTGAACATCATCTTCTTGGTCTTCGTAATATCGATATAACCTGTTGAGAGATTGATAGCACACGGAATACCAGCCATCTCTACGAACACAGAGTCTATGATGAAAGGTTGATTATAGGTCACCTTCTTGATATTAAACTCCAACGTGATGTGCTGCGTGAGTTTGTGGATATTATTGAAAGTAATCTGATACAACCCATTCGAGCGGAGTGAACGAACGGAGATGGTATCATAATAAATGGCATGCAGAGAAGGTTGCATATACCTGTCGACACCGCCATATCCATTATAGTCGGTCCAGTCAGGAAGCATATACTTCAAAGCCGAATCGCCCTTGGCATACGTCCGATAGATCACATTCAACTCGCTCATTGGCATCTCGTCATGTGAAATATACTGCTCTACCACATCATAATTGATCTCTTCATCGCTGCGATTAAAGGCCACAAACTTATAGTCGCCGCTGCGTAGTTTGAACTGTGTGAGTTCGCCGTCCGCTTCCTCATCATCCGACATATCAACTTCAAGGCCTTCGCCGTATTCCGAATCATCACTTTCCTGATTATCATCGTCAGACGGAGTATCGCCTGACTCATCGCCCGACGGAGTCTCATCGCCCTGTTCGTCGCCTGTCGACTCATCTTCTGATGACTGCTCATCTGAAGAATCTTCATCCGTTGGGTTCTCATCCGTTGGATCTTCATCCGAAGGTTCTTCATCAATCTCATCCGTAGGAATCTCTGGCTCTGGTATTTCTGGTGCATTCCATAGATATGCGCCTCTTGACGGATCACCTGTTGACGACACTCTGACTGAGCTTTTCCACAGATTGACCACACGGCTCGCCACTACAAGCATAGAGTCTTCGCGTCCCACATCGTCTGGACTCCAATTGAAACGATACTCTACAGTGGCATAATGGGGATGATGATATTCCTCACAAAGATCAACATCAGTGGTACAGGCGAAGAATACGAAAATAATCGACAGAAAGAGAACTGCCTTAAACCATTTGCATGTCATTGGGCACCTCCTTTCCGCTCACGCACCTTCTTCTCCACGCCAGGATAATAGAGATTGTACAGTCTGTCAAACTCCTGACGCAGTCCTTCCATATCCTTCTTTTTTACCACTTTCTCTGTCTTCTTCTTCAACTTCTCATCAACCCGATCTCTGTATTCTTGATCCACCTCATAGCGCCAACGATACTTACGGGTGACAGGGAAGCTGCCAAAACGATAGACGAAAGCAATCCGTGCTTCTGACAATACAGGGAAAGGAACCACATGCCAACCTTTATGTTCTAAGACTGGATAACAGTCGCTTTCACGATCGTGTCGATACTTGTCGTTCTTGGCCACGCAGATACCAGCGCTAATACCAATGTCCAGATCGAGCGAATTGCCGTTCTGAAACTGATAGAGAGGTTTGATGATGCCATAGGTAAAACCTGCAGTTAACCCGGTTCCTTGATGACCGGTAGAACCAAGCAAGAAAGAATATTTGCTATACGAAGCGTAAATACCTCTATAATAAGTAGTATTGGGATGTTTAAGGGTATCACGATTAGTAGATAAGAGTCTCGAAAAAATATTCTTTGCAGGCATCACAGCGGTAACGGCAAGAGTGTCTCTTATGATCTTCCTGGTGTGCCAATATTGTCGGAACTCTACGTGTACCTCATTTATATTATATACCTGTGCAGGCTTGAAGGTATGGTGAGTCTGCCAATTTGACCTGAATCCAACCCCTATCGAGTAACGGTTCCAATTATATTTTCCCAAATCAAATTCCACACTGACATTAGGTACTAACAACAGCCAGTCTACTGAGTTAGTACGCACAGAAAAACGCTCAGAGACAGTCATTGAGTCGAGCTTTTCAGATTTATCCATCATCTGGCCATGAACCAGAAGTGGAAATACTAAAAGACAACTCAAGACTATCTTATTAACCTTAAATATACTCACAATAACCTTATATCGAGTTCGTTTTAGCGCGGCAAAATTATATAAAAATAAGGATAATACCCCCCCCAGGTGTTATTTTATGTTAAATGGCAAAAAATAACACAAAACTCGTTATTGTTTGCAAAATAATACAATTGTCCTTTTTCCTGACAATATATCCCGTTAATTTTCGCGAATTCTGAAATGAAAAAATTTTTTTTGGAAATCGGGCAGTATTTCGGGAGTTTGTAAACCACTGATTTACTGATACTTCCGATTTCTGTACAAAAAGCAGTTTTCCAATTTAGCCAAAGTTGCATTCCAATCTTGGCTAAATTACTTTGCAATCTTGGCTAAATTGCCATGCAACTTTGGCTAAGTTAGGTCGTAAAACTGTCAAAATTGGGATAAAAAACAGCCAAAATTGCTTTTCAACTCTATTTCGGTTGCCTTTTTAGCGCGGTTTTTTGTTCTAGATTGATAATTTTCACAGACCTGTTTTTTGACCAATTATCTTGACAAATGCAGTTTTGTTATGGTCTGTGTATCTGTTTGGTTCATCACCAGTCTTGGTTATCTTATCATGTTATAATCAGCAAATAAAAAAACCGCCTCTTCCCAGAGACGGCTCTTTTTCATTATAATACTACCTATCGAAGATTATAACTAAACCAACTACTACAAACTAACATTACTATTACTAACTAAAACTTATGTGCATTCTTTATATATATATTACGTACCGGTTCCCCATCTTACCTAATTATTCTGTCATTACATTCTCATTATTAATTTATAATAACTACGAACCATTATCGTCGTTTACTTAAAGTCGCATTAGGTAAAGAACCCAAACCATGCGTAGTTATAAATAATAAGAAATGAAGAAAAAAAATAAAACAATAAAGATGAAAATGATATCACGCGCTCTACTGCTGGGCATCCTCACATGGTTGCCCTTCACAACACAGGCTCTCGATATAGACAGCCAACTGAACTACTGTCATCAGCAAGTGAAAAAGGCACTACAGCGGTTGAAACCCTATGATTACAAGATGGAGCCTCGCAACATACTACAGGGGCAGTCCGTCTGGAACTGTCGTGAGGCAAAGGCTGAGGAATGGTGCTCGGGTTTTTGGCCTGGCGTGTTGTGGATGGACTATGCTACCACTCACGACAAGGAAGTGAAACGGGCAGCTGAAGGCTATACGGAGTCGCTGGCGTTTCTGGGCAGCAAGCCGGCCTACGACCATGACCTGGGTTTCCTCGTCATCAACTCGTTTCTGAAAGGCTACGAGCAGACGGGCAATCAGAACTACAAACGTATCGCACTGGCTGCTGCCGATACCCTCGCCACGCTCTTCAACGCCAAGGTGGGCACCATATTGAGTTGGCCTCGCCACGTGAAGGATTATGGGGGCCACAACACCATCATGGACAATATGATCAACCTGGAACTGCTCTTCTGGGCGGCAGAGAATGGCGGGTCACCATTGCTGCGCGACATTGCCATCAGTCATGCCACCACCACCATGCGCCATCACTTCCGTCCCGACGGCTCATGCTATCACGTGGCGGTCTACGACACCCTCACGGGAGAGTTCCTGCGCGGCGTCACCCATCAGGGCTATGCCGACCATTCCATGTGGTCGCGCGGACAGTCGTGGGCCATCTATGGCTTCACGATGGTCTATCGCTATACCCACGACCCCGTTTTTCTCAGTTTCGCTCAGAAGGTGGCAGATATCTATCTGAAACGACTCCGTGAGACGAGCGATGACATGGTGCCGCTGTGGGACATGGACGATCCACGTGGTACTACCGGTGCGCCCAAGGATGCCTCGGCTGCCTGTGTGGTGGCTTCGGCACTGCTCGAACTGAGCGGCTATCTGGACGGATGGCGCGGACAACTCTATCGTCAGGCTGCCGAACAGATGTTGACCGACCTGAGTACGGAGCGCTATCAGAGTCGCGACAAGAACGTGGCGTTCCTGTGCCACAGCACGGGGCATCATCCGGCAGGCAGCGAGATCGACGCCAGCATCATCTATGCCGACTATTATTACATCGAGGCCCTCGGACGAGCAAAACAAATATTGACGCTCTGAATAATAAGACGACAACTTCCTTTTGTTTTAAGACGACAACTTAGACAACCATTCTTTAACAGTATTACACTGCGTCAGATAAAAATGTTGTCTTTGTTGTCCAAGTTGTCGTTTAAAAATAAGAATCCTAGTTGTCGCTATTATAGAAAAAAATCACAATTCATCATTCGTAATTCATAATTATTTTCTACCTTTGCAGGCAAAATAATCATAAAAACTTATAAGATGAAAGATTTTGAGATCAAGCAGGAACTGCCTGAGAACGCGTTTCGCGAACTGAAGGCTGGCGAAGAATATGAACCGCTGATGTCGCCCCGTGGCCAGTATCCTGAGGTGAACACCTGGTCGGTGACATGGGGTATTCTGATGGCAATGCTCTTCTCTGCCGCCGCAGCCTATCTGGGTCTGAAGGTGGGTCAGGTCTTCGAGGCCGCCATCCCCATTGCCATCATCGCAGTAGGTGTGTCGACGGCTGCCAAGCGCTCGAAGGCCTTAGGTGAAAACGTGATTATCCAGTCGATAGGTGCCTGTTCGGGTGCTGTAGTGGCGGGTGCTATCTTCACCTTGCCTGCCATCTATATCCTGCAGGCGAAGTACGGTGCCGAGATGTCGGCTTCGTTCGTACAGGTATTCTTAGCCTCTGCTCTCGGTGGCATCCTGGGCATCCTGTTCTTGATTCCTTTCCGCAAATACTTTGTGAAAGACATGCACGGCAAGTATCCCTTCCCCGAAGCCACTGCCACCACACAGGTGCTGGTGAGCGGAATAAGGAAAGCCCCCCATTCAGCCCCCGAGGGGGCTACTACAGACCCTGATTCCAAAGCTAAAGAAGCCCCCTTGGGGGCCGTAGGGGGGGCCACTACCCTTGTGACTGCAAGTATCGTGGGCGGTCTCTACGACTTCATCGCTACGACCTTTGGCTGGTGGAACGAACAGGTGACCAGTCGCATGATAGGATGGGGCGAGACCATCGCCGAGAAAGCCAAGCTCGTCTTCAAACTCAACACCTCGGCTGCCGTGCTGGGACTGGGCTATATCATCGGACTGAAATACGCCATGTTCATCTGCCTGGGTTCGGTGGCAGTATGGTGGCTCATCGTACCCCTGATGTCACTCTTCTTTGGCGACCAGGTGCTCACCGTGGGTGGTGCCGAAGTGACACAGACCGTCGGTGAGATGGATCCCGAGACTATCTTCCGCACCTACGCCCGCAGCATCGGCATCGGTGGCATCGCCATGGCCGGCATCATTGGCATCGTAAAGTCATGGGGCATCATCAAGAACGCCGTCATGCGGCTGAAACCTACCCCCAACCCCTCCCATAAGGAGGGGAGTTCAGATAGTTTCTCCTCTGATAATAACGAAAGCAAAACTAACCAATCACCCCTCCCTTGGGGAGGGGAAGGAGGTGGGTTGCGCACGCAGCGCGACCTCTCCTTCCGTTTCATCGCCATAGCAGCGATGACAGCGCTCGCCATTACCTTCCTCTTCTTCTGGTTGGGCGTGATGCACAACCTGATGTTTGCTGTCGTAGGCATCCTGCTCGTCACGTTCATCGCCTTCCTCTTCACCACAGTAGCAGCCAATGCCATTGCCATCGTGGGTTCTAACCCCGTGAGTGGCATGACGCTGATGACGCTCATCCTCGCCTCCGTGGTGCTCTCGGCCGTCGGACTGAAAGGCACAGGCGGCATGTTGGCTGCTCTCATCATGGGTGGCGTGGTCTGCACCGCCCTGTCGATGGCTGGTGCCTTCATCACCGACCTGAAGATAGGCTACTGGTTGGGCACCACGCCCCGCAAGCAAGAGACGTGGAAGTTCCTCGGCACACTCGTTTCGGCAGCCACCGTGGGTGGTGTTATCATGCTGCTCAACGAGGCCTACGGCTTCGACTCAGGCGACCTGGCAGCACCGCAGGCCAATGCGATGGCAGCCGTCATCGAACCCGTGATGAGCGGACAGGGTGCGCCGTGGGTACTCTATGGTATCGGTGCATTGCTGGCACTGATCATCAACTTCTGCGGCATGCCTGCCCTGGCTGTCGCCTTGGGTATGTTTATCCCCTTGGAACTCAACCTGCCGTTGCTCGTAGGCGGTGGCATACAGTGGTACGTCACCAGTCGCTCGAAGGATAAGGCCATCAACGAGGCCCGCGGCGAACGAGGCACCCTTATTGCCAGTGGTTTCATCGCCGGTGGCGCCCTGATGGGTGTGGTGAGCGCCCTGATGCGCTTCGGCGGTCTCAACTTCGTCAGTGACGCGTGGATGCAGAACCGCCTCTCCGAACTCTGTGCCCTCGTAGCCTACCTCCTGCTCATCGCCTACTTCATCAAGGCCACAAAGGGGAAGAAGTAAAATCACCACATATAACAAATACAACTTCGCCGAGACTCTCTCAGGAGAATCTCGGCGAAGCTGTTTTTGATTGGATTTATGAGTGAGCAATGCGCTCAAGAGCTTCCATGAGCAGGGAGCGGGGACAGGCTATGTTCAGACGAATGTAGCCTTCGCCCGACTGTGCACCGTACATGGTGCCGGGGTTGACCCAGACGCGGGCATGCTCTAAGAGATGGTCGGCATACTGCTGGGAGGTGAGGCCGGTGGCGGTGATGTCGACCCACGGCAGGTAAGTGCCTTCAAGGCTGCATACGTGCCAGTGGGGGAGGTGCTTTGCGGCGAAATCGCAAAGCGCAGTGTAGTTGTCCCAGAGGTAGAGGTTGAGGGCGTCGAGCCAGTCCTCACTCTCGTTATAAGCGGCTTTCAGGGCTTCAGGACCGAAGGGATTGACATCGCACACCTCATTGATATTGATGGCACGGTCGAGACGGCGGCGCCAGTCGGCACGCGCACAGATGATATTGGCAATCTGCAGGCCGGCGATGTTAAATGACTTCGTGGGGGAGTTGAGGATGACGCTGTTCTGCCGACAGGCTTCGCTGACGGCGGCAAAGGGCTGGAAGCGATGACCGGGCATGATGAGTTCACAGTGGATCTCGTCGCTGACCACCACAACGCCGTGGCGCACGCAGATGTCATTCATGCGTTCCAGTTCCTCACGGGTCCACACGCGTCCGGTGGGGTTGTGGGGGTTGCAGAGCAGGAAGAGGGTGGTCTTCTCATCGGCACATCTCTGTTCGAAGTCGTGCCAGTCTATCTGGAAGGTGTTGTTGTGGCTAAACCGCAACACACACTCGGAAACCTCGCAGCCATTGTTGCGGATGGAGGAGAAGAAGCAGTTGTAGTCGGGCGAGAGGATGAGCACCTTCTCGCCGGGCATCGCCAGGGCTTTGATGGCGACCGACATTGCCGGCACGACGCCGGTGGTATAGAGTATCTCCTCACGCTGGATGGTCCACTGATGGCGACGCTGGAACCACGAGATGATGGCTTCGTAATAGGTGTCGTCAACAAGGGTGTAGCCAAAGATGCCATGCTCCATGCGGCGACGCAATGCCTCCTGGATGGCGGGGGCAGCACGGAAATCCATATCGGCTACCCAGAGGGGAATGACATCATCCTTTTCATCCCATTTCACGCAGCCGGTGCCACGGCGGGGTACTATCTTGTCGAAGAGCCCACCCAAGCCCTCAGAAGGTTCGGGCCCACCCAAGCCCTCCCAAAGGGAGGGATGTTTGGTTACATTATCAATATCATTATTTGACATATCTCTGTATCTTTATTGTGGTTTATATCTATATAGACATCCTTCCCTTTGGGAAGGCTTGGTTAGGCTTTTTATTTTCTTTTTAGGCCCTTATCTATTAGGCTTGGTTATTTTTTCTCTTTTATTGCTTCACCTCTACCACGCAGTTGGCGGGCTGCTTCACATTCTTATCGATGGTGACCGACCCGATGCTATCGGCGATGATATGTCCGCTGGTAGGGTTCTTGATGTTCTCGATATGTCCGCGGATGTCGGCCTCGACGTTGGAGTATTCAAAGACACGGTCGCAGTCGGGTGCGAAAGAACAGTTCTCGAGCACGAGATTGTCAGCATAGCAAAGCAGTTGCTCACCCGCCAACTGACAGTTGACCAGTCGAACGTTCTTGGAATGCCAAGCCAGGTACTCGCCGTCGAGCACGGAGTCGTAGATGGTAACGTTCTCACACTCCCAGAAAGAGTCCTTTGTGACGATATGAGCATTGCGCAGTTCCACGTTCTTACAGTATTGGAACACGTATTTTGAGTCGCTCTTCAAACCATCAATCCTGATATTCTCTGAGAACATAAAGGGATAGGTGCCATCGTGCAGTTCCAGGTTCTTAGCCACGATATTCTTACAGCGCCAGAAAGTCTCATCAGCATCATTGATAACGACATCCTCCAGATAAAGGTCATCCATTTCGCGGAAGAACTTCGGGGCGTCGATACGTGTATGGCGCATATCCATGTGGTCGCTATACCAGATGGCAGAACGGGCGCCTACATCGAACTGGCAACGGTTGACCTTAAAGCCATCGACATGCCATAACGGGTACTTTCCCCAGAACCGACAGTCCTCAGCCTCGATATCTGAGCACTCCTTGATAGCACTCTCGCCTTCACCGATGGTCACCTGCTGCAAACACACACTATGCACCTCGAAAAGGGGGCGTTCGCCTTCGAAGTGCTGATTCTTAATGATTTCCATTTTTCTTAAAAAATACTTATTCGGTTGTTTTCGGGTGCAAAGGTACTAAAAAAATGGTAATAAAAAATTGTGTATTGAAAATAATTCGTAACTTTGCAGCCTGAACAATAAAGAAAATAATAATTACAAATCTATAAAATCTGAAGTAATGGCAGAAAAAATGGAAGTAAAAGAGCTCGACCAAGTGGTCGTACGCTTCTCTGGCGACTCCGGCGACGGTATGCAGTTGGCTGGCAACATCTTTTCTACGATCAGTGCCACTGTTGGCAATGGCATCTCTACATTCCCTGACTATCCCGCAGACATCCGTGCCCCGCAAGGTTCGCTGACAGGTGTTAGCGGATTCCAGGTGCACATCGGCTCAGGCAAGGTGTACACCCCCGGTGACTTGTGTGATGTGCTGGTAGCCATGAATGCAGCCGCCTTGAAAACACAGTATCGCTACGCCAAGCCTGGCGCAACGATTATCATCGACACCGACTCCTTCGGCCCGAAGGACTTGGAGAAGGCGCAGTTTAAGACTCAGGACTATCTTGGCGAGATGGGCATCGATGCCGACCGTGTCATCCAGTGTCCGCTGACCACGATGGTGAAGGACTGTCTATCTGACACTGGCATGGATATGAAAGCGATGATGAAGTGTCGCAACATGTTCGCACTGGGACTGGTGTGCTGGCTTTTCGACCGCGACCTGAACCTGGTGGCCAACTTCCTGCGTGAGAAGTTTGCCAAGAAGCCCGCTATCGCCGAGGCAAACATCAAGGTCATTCAGGCTGGTTGGAACTTCGGTCACAACACACATTCAAGCGCTATCAACGTCTATCGTATCGAATCGAAGGAGAAGGTGCCAGGACGTTATATGGATATCACCGGTAACAAAGCCACAGCCTACGGTTTCATGGCTGCCGCCGAGAAAGCCGGCCTGAAACTCTATCTGGGCAGCTACCCCATCACCCCTGCTACCGATGTGCTCCATGAGTTGTCGAAGCACAAGTCGATGGGCGTCATCACCGTACAGTGTGAGGACGAGATCAGTGGTGCCGCCTCAGCCCTCGGTGCCTCGTTTGCCGGTGCGCTGGGCGTGACTTCGACATCGGGTCCCGGCATCTGCCTGAAGAGTGAGGTGATGAACCTCGCCGTGATTATGGAGCTGCCCCTTGTGGTGCTCGACGTGCAGCGTGGCGGTCCTGCCACAGGTCTGCCCACGAAGTCGGAACAGACCGACCTGCTGCAGGTGCTCTACGGCCGCAACGGTGAGAGTCCGATGCCTGTGCTGGCAGCCACCAGTCCTGCCGACTGTTTCGATGCTGCCTACCAAGCAGCTAAGATAGCATTGGAACACATGACACCTGTGGTGCTGCTCACTGATGCCTATGTCGCCAACGGTTCTGGCGCCTTCCGTCTGCCCGAGATAGCGAAACTCGATGCCATCAACCCTCCCTACGTTCCCGAGGAGCTGAAAGGCAAGTGGACACCCTACATGCGTGCTGAGAACGGTACACGCTACTGGGCTGTACCAGGACGTGAGGGCTTCACACATATTCTCGGCGGACTGGAGAAAGACTCGGAGACCGGTGCTATCTCAACCGACCCAGAGAACCATGACCTGATGACGCGCCTGCGCCAGCAGAAGGTGCAGAATATCGTGGTGCCCGACCTCGTGGTAGAGGGCGACAAAGAGGATGCCGAACTGCTCATCGTAGGCTTCGGCTCTACCTATGGTCATCTGCATACGGCGATGGAGGAACTGCGCCAGAAGGGTCACAAGGTAGCACAGGCTCACTTCAAGTACCTGAACCCGCTGCCTAAGAACACGGCTGAGGTGCTGAAAAAATACAAGAAGGTGGTGGTGGCCGAACAGAACATGGGTCAGCTCGCCGCCTACCTGCGCACCAAGGTAGACAACTTCACTCCCTACCAGTTCAATCAGGTAAAGGGACAGCCATTTGTTGTCGAGGAACTCGTCACCACATTCGAAGAATTAATTAAGTAATAAAATAATCAAGAACAAAGATTAAAAGATTTGGAAGATTTGTTATGGATTACACAAGTGGAGTGGAGACACATGAGATAATAGGTGCGGCAATGGCTGTTCACCGTGAAATCGGTTGTGGATTTACTGAAAAAGTGTACCAAGATGCTCTAGAAGTTGAACTTCGATGCCGTCAGATTCCTTATAAGCGCGAACATCCGCTACACGCCACATACAGAGGCGTGGTGCTGAAGTCTGAATTTGTACCTGACTTTATATGCTATGACAAAATCATAGTGGAGCTAAAAGCCGTTAAGGAACTGGAGAATGTGTTTCGGGCACAAGCCATGAATTATGCAAAGGTGGCTGGTTGCCAGATAGCTTTACTCCTGAATTTCGGAGAGACCTCATTGAAATATGAGCGTTACAACATTCAGCAAAAATCTTAAAAACTTATAATCTCAAAAATCTTATAATCTTTGTTCAAAAAAATATAAAAAATATGAGTTACAGTGCAAGTGATTTCAAGAAAGGACAGCCTCGTTGGTGTCCGGGATGTGGCGACCACTTCTTCCTGGCTTCCCTCCATAAGGCGATGGCCGAGATAGGTGTGGCTCCTGAGAATGTAGCAGTCATCAGCGGTATCGGTTGCTCCAGCCGTCTGCCCCACTATATGGCTACCTACGGCATGAACACCATCCATGGACGTGCTGCCGCTATTGCCACCGGTGTGAAGGTGGCCAACCCCAACCTCACCGTATGGCAGGTGAGCGGCGACGGTGACGGACTGGCTATCGGTGGTAACCACTTCATTCACGCCAACCGACGTAATATCGACCTGAATATGATTCTGCTGAACAACCGCATCTACGGTCTGACCAAGGGACAGTACTCACCTACCTCACCACGTGGGTTCGTCTCGAAGTCGAGCCCCTACGGTACTGTGGAAGACCCCTTCCGCCCCGCTGAACTCTGCTTCGGCGCACGCGGCCACTTCTTCGCACGCTGCGTAGCTACTGATGCCAAGGGCTCTGTAGAGGTACTGAAGGCTGCCTATGAACACAAAGGAGCCAGTGTCACCGAGGTACTGCAAAACTGCGTCATCTTCAATGACCACTGTCACGACATCGTCTACAACAACGAAGGTCGTAAGAAGAATGCCATCTACGTACGCCACGGCGAGAAACTCGTCTTTGGAGAGAACAACGAGTACGGACTGGTGCAACAGGGTTTCGGACTGAAGGTAGTGGAGATTGGCAAGGACGGCTACACACTCGACGATGTGCTGGTGCATGATGCTCACTGTGAGGATAACACCCTGCAGTTGAAACTCGCCATGATGGCCCCTGAGGATGGATTCCCCATCGCACTGGGTGTTATCCGCGACGTTGAAGCTCCTACCTACAACGATGCTGTCTACCAGCAGCTGGATGAAGTATCTGCACAGAAGAAGTACCATAACTTCGCAGAACTCCTGGAGACCAACGACATCTGGGAGGTGAAGTAGGCAATACTACGTTACTAATGACAACGGATAAAATATAAAGGCTATTATTAAACAGTTATGAAAATGAAGAAAGTATTTCTCGCTGTCGTACTGCTGTTTGCCGGTATGACAACGGCGATGGCACAGCAGATGCCACCTATTCCAGTAGACCCTGATGTACGCATCGGCAAACTGGACAACGGACTGACTTACTACATCCGCCACAATGAGTGGCCGGAACATGTAGCTAACTTCTACATTGCCCAGCGCGTGGGAGCTATTCAGGAGGAAGAGTCACAGCGCGGACTGGCTCACTTCCTTGAACACATGGCGTTCAACGGTTCGGAGAACTTCCCCAACAAGCCAGGCAAAAGCATCATCGACTTCACACGCGGACTCGGCGTGGAGTTTGGTAGCGACCTGAATGCCTACACAAGCATCGACCAGACGGTCTATCGCGTCTGTAACGTGCCTACTACAAAGGGACAGGCAGCCCTCGACTCGTGCTTGCTCATCCTGAAAGACTGGTCTAACGGACTGAGCCTCGAGGCTGACGAGATTGACAAGGAGCGCGACGTGGTGCACAATGAGTGGCGACTGGGCGAGAGCGCCAGCCAGCGTCTCATCACCAAGGCCCTGCCTAAGATGTACCCCGGTTCTAAGTACGGTGAGCGTATGCCTATCGGACTGATGAGCGTCATCGACAGTTTCAAGCCCGAGACGCTGCGTGCCTACTATAAGAAGTGGTACCGTCCTGACAACCAAGCCATCATCGTGGTCGGCGACATCGACGTTGACCATACGGAAGCCAAGGTGAAGGAACTCTTCAGTGGCATCGTGGTGCCCGAGGGTGCTGCACAGGTGGTAGCTGAACCCGTGCCCGACAATGAAGAGCCTATCTATATCTTTGAGAAAGACAAGGAGCAGCAGATGAACATGATCCTGGTGTTCATGAAACATGATGCAACAACACCTGAGGAGAAGGTGTCGATGGAATACCTGATGGAGGTCTATATAAAAGCCGTCATCGCCCAGATGATGAATGCACGTCTGCGTGAGATGACCGAGGATGCCAACTGCCCATTCTTCCAGGCCTCTGGCGAAGACGACAACTATTTGTTGGCAAAGACCAAGGATGCCTTCCAGATGATGGGTATTCCCAAGGAGGGACGTGACATGGAGGCACTGACCGCCCTGGTACTCGAGGCCCGTCGTGTGGCTAAGTTTGGCTTCACCGCTACAGAATATGAGCGTGCCAAGGCCGACTTCCTCAGCTCACTGGAGAAGCAGTACACCAACCGTGCTAAGATCCGCAACGACCAGTTTGGCGATGACTACCGCGACAACTATCTGACCAACGAGCCCATCCCCTCTATCGAGATGCTCTATCAGATTATGAGTGCACTGGCTCCTCAGATTCCGGTGGAGGTCATCAACCAGGTACTCCCCCAACTCATCACCGACAGCGACAAGAACCTCGTCGTGATGGAATGGGCACGTGAGGCCGACGGACTGACCTACCCCACTGAAGCCGACATGAAGGCTGCCGTAGCAAAGGCTCGTGCTGAGGAACTGACCGCATACGTTGACAATGTGAAGAACGAACCGCTGATGACCACTCTTCCTCAGAAGGGTAGCATTAAGAAGGTGACAGAGAACACCGTTCTTGGCTATAAAGAACTGAAGCTCTCCAACGGTGCAGTCGTCATCCTGAAGCCCACCGACTATAAGGACGACGAGATACGCCTGCAGGCTTTTGCCAAGGGTGGTAAGTCACTCTTCGGTCCAGCTGACTACACCAACCTGAAAGTCTTCGACGAAGTCATCGGCTATAGCGGCATCGGTAACTTCTCAAGCAATGAGCTGACCAAGGCCCTGGCTGGCAAGAACGTCAATGCCGACGCTACGATGGGGCTGACCCGCCAGTATGTGACGGCTCACTCTACACCGAAGGACATCGAGACCATGTTCCAGATGATGTATCTCTACTTCACTTCTATCAACAAGGACGAGAAACAGTTCCAGAACCTGATGACGCAACTAGAGATGGGCTTGAAGAACAAGCACCTCTCACCCGATGCTGTCTACAGCGACTCACTGACCAATACGCTTTACTGCCACAATCCTCGTTTCAAGAACCTGCAGGTAGAGGATCTGAAGGACATCAACTACGACCGCATCCTGGAGATTCACAAGGACCGCTTCAAGAATGCCTCGCAGTTCACCTTCGTCATCGTGGGTAAGTTCACTGAGGAAGAGATCCTGCCTTACATAGAACAGTACATCGCTGCCCTGCCTGGCAAGGGCAAGGCCGACACCTTCAAAGAGGTGCAGACCATCGCCAAGGGTAAGGTCACCAATAACTTCCGCGTGAAGACCGACTCTCCAAAGGCTACTGCCGTAGAGGTATGGTCGGCAGAGGCTCCCTATACTCTGGATAACATCGTGAAGCTCGATGCAGCAGGACAGATCCTGTCAATGCTCTACCTGCGTACCATCCGTGAGGAGGAGAGCGCAGCTTACTCTTGTGGCGCTGCCGGCAATTTCAACCTGAGTTCTTCGAAGCCCCTGATGTTGCTGCAGGCTTACTGTCCGATGAACCCCGACAAGCAGGAGACAGCACTCCGTCTGCTCCACGAAGGCATTCAGAAGTCGGCCAACAGCATCGACCCTGAGGACCTGAAACAGGTGAAGGAAGCTATGTTGAAAGATGCAGACATCCAGTTCAAGAACAACGGCTACTGGGTGAACACCATCACTACTTGGAAGGAATATGGACTCGACGTCTACACTAACTACAAGAAGACCATCGAGGCTCTGACACCTGAGGCTGTCTCTGCCTTCATCCGTGAGCAGATGCTTAGCAGTGGCAACCACGTAGAGGTCGTCATGTTGCCTGAGACAAAGGAGTAGAATGAAGAAACTATTCAAACTAACACTATGGACTGCACGCTCCCCAAAAGCGTGCAGTCCAGTTATTACCATCTTCAAAGAGCTGCTGAAGCTCTACCTCGTCATAGAGTTCCTGTTGCGCATCGTCTTGATGTTCAGCCTGCCCGAGGGTGCCACGTTAAGCGTCTTCGACACCCTTAAGGCCTTTGTCATCGGCACGGTCAACGACATGGCGATGTGTGTGATTCTCTGTTCACCCATCCTTTTCTTCTACTTAGGATGGAACGAATGGAAATATACCAGGAAAGCAGGTGCCTGCATCTTCGGTCTGTTGGTGCTGCTCTTCTGCTATGTCATGTTCACCCATTCTATCTTCCATGATTACGGAGGCTGGGTGCCTGAGATAGCACAGGGGCTGATAGCCTATAAGATGCTGAGTTTCGGCTTGCGATATTTCATCCCTGGCATACGCACCAACTGGCGCAAGGTGACCATATACCTGCTTTGGGGTGTCTATGTCTTCCTGTTGCTTGCCAACTGCGTCGGCGAATGGCTGTTCTGGGATGAGTTCAGCGTACGTTATAATTTCATCGCCGTCGACTACCTTATATATACATATGAGGTTATAGGCAACATCATGGAGTCGTATGCCATCATACCTCTTATTATTATTATCACCATCCTCACCGTAGCACTTGTCTGGTGGCGCTCTCGTCGCTATAAGTTCAAGTACACCGACATGTACAGTCTGCGAGAGTTGGGCGTCCACGTACTGGCAGTCATCGTGGCGGCCTTGGTATCAGTGCTCTATCTGAGTCTGCTGTCTCATCGTCTGGAAGGAGAGAACCTCAGTGCCAACCAGATTCAGCAGAACAGCTGCTGGGACTTCGTAGAAGCTTTCCAAAGCAATCAACTCGACTACTCACAGTTCTACGACATGCTTCCCGAACAAGACTGTCGTGAAGCCTATCGCCGCTTGGCTGCCATCGACACCCGTCAGGTATGCGACACTATCTCTGCCACCTGGCAGGAGAAGTTCAATATCCCTGAGGATAATGTCAACGTGGTACTAATCACCGTAGAGAGCCTCAGCGGGGAATTCCTGACGGCATACGGCAACAAGAACAACATCACACCCTGTCTGGATACACTGATGGAACGGAGCTTGGTGTTCGATCGTCTCTACGCCACCGGCAACCGTACGGTACGCGGGCTCGAGGCTCTGTCGCTTTGTATTCCTCCATGTGCTGGAGAGAGCGTGGTGAAGCGCAAAAACAACCTGCGCGAGGGTGAGACTGTGGGGCATATCCTGGCAAAGAGAGGCTATCAGGTACAATTCCTCTATGGTGGCGACAGCTATTTTGACAACATGGGTGACTTCTTCGGCAAGAACGGCTATGAAGTCATTGACAGTAAGGACAT